>Ga0214473_10003480_pt1 | contig 19069 bp, 12 predicted proteins | sample RVTome_7_FD_203509 | JGI IMG/M metagenome (GOLD analysis project Ga0214473, IMG submission 203509) | Soil microbial communities from uranium-contaminated site in the Upper Colorado River Basin, Wyoming, United States - RVT98D197 | ecosystem: Environmental > Terrestrial > Soil > Contaminated >... | reverse complement strand
TTGCTCCGCGAGGCAAAGCCAACGCGGCACATCGGGCGGCACAGCCGTAACGTTGGTGGCCAGTTGCTCCGCGAGGCAAAGCCAACGCGGCACATCAGGCGGCACAGCCGTAACGTTGGTGGCCAGTTGCTCCGCGAGGCAAAGCCAACGCAGCACATCAGGCGGCGTAGCCGTAATATTTCACGCAGCTGAATCGCGAGGCAAAGCCACCGCAGCACATCAGGCGGCGCAGCCGTAAACGGTGGTGGCCAGTTGATCCGCGAGGCAAAGCCACCGCGGCACATCAGGCGGCGTAGCCGTAATATTTCACGCAGCTGAATCGCGAGGCAAAGCCACCGCGGCACATCAGGCGGCACAGCCGTAACGTTGGTGGCCAGTTGACCCGCTAGGCAAAGCCAACGCGGCACATCGGGCGGCACAGCCGTAACGTTGGTGGCCAGTTGCTCCGCGAGGCAAAGCCAACGCGGCACATCAGGCGGCACAGCCGCAGCGCTTCCAGCAAGTGAATGAGATTGATGGGATTCTGTGTAATCCTGATGTCGATTGTCGACCGTTACTTTGTGAGAGTGGTAAAACGCCACAAACGACCTATTCTTCCGGGGCCTGATTTTTATTCCTCGTCATTAAAACGCGCTTCAATAATGCTCTCATAATGCTTGCCATGTTTGAGAGTGAGTTGCGGATAGGTAGCGTTCTCCACTTTTAGGTCCTTGACCGCCAGCTTTCGTTCGATCATCTTGATATCAGCTTCACTTGCCTCAATCTCCATAAATAGACCAAATGGTAATTCATCAATGACGATCTCAGCCTTACTCAGGCGCCATAGTTGACGGCGCTTCTCATATACGAGAGCAGGTGTATAACCTAAAGCATCGAGTATGGCATCCATGGCTTCGGGATCATCAACCCGCGTCTCATCTTCGCGTTGATGTTTGGCCGCGGACCTTTTCATTGGCAACCGTTCCTTATAGGTGAGAATGGCTCCCTTACCAACTCGGCGGAGGCGCAGCACGGAGCGACTCACCTCGAGATTCTCGCCACTGTAAAGTGTATTCTCCTCAAACTCCTCGGCGCGCAATCTCGCTCCAATTGCGGGTAGACGCTGAAGCACCTGCTCGCGCTGTGCTCTGGTCAAACGATATTTTTTCTCAATCTCAATTGGCATGAATAGTGTCGTCGCCCGCTGCCCTTAGCTCTCTGCTCTTCCCCCTTTGCTCGCCGCTCACTACTGCCGCACCCACCGCCAGACCTCCGGAATTGACGCGCGCTTCCCATACATAAGCATTCCCACGCGATAGATTCTCGCTGCCAACCAGATCAGCAGAACCACTGTGCCAAATCCGATGATTAGCGACAACACGATCTGCAGAAAAGGCGGAGTTTGCGTCACGATGCGCACCAGCATCGTAATAGGCGCGAAGAAAGGAAACATCGAGACCCAAAAAGCAAAGGAAGAATCTGGACTTCTGATTACGGGAAAGGCGAGATAGAACCCGACTACGAGTAGCAGTACTACCGGAACAGCCAGCTGGCCACCCTCCTGTGCCGTCGTCACCATGGAGCCAATCAATGCGTAGATCGTCGCATAGATGAAATAGCCCAGAAGAAAGAAGAGCGCAAAGTAGACGAACATTATCGGAGGCACGCGCGGGATACTTACCTCAAGTCCTTTGCCGGCCAGCATTCCCATCCCATACTGCGCAAGTATCAGGAAAGCCAGTCCCCAACACGCGAGTTGTGTTAACGCGAGGAGCGAAACACCGATGAGTTTCCCCATCATTAGCGGAAACGGCCTAATGGATGAGAACAAGATCTCGGCGATACGGGTTTCTTTCTCTTCGATCACTGCGCCCAGAATTACCTGGCCATACATTAGAATGGTGAGATAGATAACGAAACCCGCTCCAAAAACAAGAATAAAACCTTCTCCTGCATCATGCTCGGCCGCTTCCGCGCCCGCCTTGAAAGACTGTAGTTCTACTCGCCGCGAAAGATCCCGAACTCTTCTTGCATCTATATTTGCATCTTCCAGACGTATCTCCCGTACGACAGAACTCAATTCGTTTTCCAGCTCGTCCCTGGTAAAAACGTCGCCAGTGTTGCGGCCAAAAAACTCCGCTTTTCCTTCACGCAACAGGTCAGAGGGAAGTATCAAATATCCATCTATCTCTTTTTTTCGAACGCGTTCGTCCAGTTCTGCTCGAATGTCCTCAATCGGCCGTCCGTCTGGTCTTACCTCCTCAAGTGCAAAACCACCCTGTCGAGATTTTCGTGCACTCACTGTTTGTGCGCTATTTATGACTTGTGAATTTCCATTGAAAGAGTTGGCGACGGGTGGCCGCTTCTCTTCTTCCGGCTCGCTGGAACTCTGAAGGGCCTCATCAAGCCGAGCGTATACTCTGCCCGTTTGATCGACTACCGCCAACTTGATTGGCTCCCCCGCCTTGATGCTGAAGATCAAAGCCGGCACCACTCCAAATAGCGACATCACCAACGGCCCCAGCACGGTCGCAATAATGAACAACTTGCTTCGAACGCGTTGCAGATACTCGCGTCTTACCACTGCCAGAAATTTTTTCATCCAGCTTCGCTAACTGTCTCAATAAAGATGTCTTTAAGACTTGGCTCAATCAACTCAAATTTGGTAACCAAGGCGCCCGAGTTGACTAACTCTCGCAAGAGTTCCTGAGCACTTACTCCTGGCGCAAGCAGCACTTCGATTTCATCACTGTGCTTTCTAACCTTACTCACAAGGGCAGACTCATCAAGCCGGCCATCGCTACCTTCAAGACGCACAGATACAGCATTTCGACCAAAACTCCTCTTGATCTCGCGCAGGCGGCCCTCCAAGACCTTTCGCGAACGATTGATCAAACAGATGTCGTCGCAAATTCTTTCGGCTACTTCCATTTGATGAGTAGAGAAGATAATCGTTTTCCCTGCTCCTTTCAGCTCCAGCACGATCTCCTTGAGCAACTCGAGATTGACTGGGTCGAGACCCGAGAATGGTTCATCAAGGATGAGTAGATCTGGTTCGTGCAGGATGGCACTAAGAAACTGCACTTTCTGCTGCATTCCTTTCGAAAGTTCCGAAGCTTTCTTCTCTTTCCATTCGCTGATTTTCAACCGATCCAACCATCTATCTATTTTTTTTTCGATCTGATTAGCGGGCACATCCTTCAGTCGGGCAAAGAACCGCAATTGATCAGCAACCTTCATTTTTCGATAGAGCCCGCGCTCTTCCGGCAAATAACCGAGTCGATCTTGCAGGCTGGGGGTTGGCCTCTCCCCAAAGAGTTGAATTCGGCCCGAGTCGGGCATTGTGATGTTGACTATCATGCGGATTGTAGTCGTCTTTCCCGCGCCATTCGGACCCAACAGGCCATAGATGCGTCCAGCAAATGCCTTCAAGCTCAAACTATCGACGGCAACAAAATCACCAAAGGCCTTGGTTACCTCTTCCAGTAGCACAGTAGGCCGGGGATTATTGATCACGAGAAAATTTCCTAAGGTTAGGAAGAAGCTTGAGCGGGTTGCGACCGATCGTAACGCAAGCTCTTAGCTTGCGCGCAAACTGTTCACTTGCGCGCGCAAACTGTTCACTTGCGCGCGCAAACTGTTCACTGCGCGCGCAAACTAACAGTTTGCGTTACTATTGTTATTATGCCCAGTGACATTAAGAGCAGCAAGCGGTTCTTCGTCGCCCTTCTCACCTGGCTTCTGCTCTACGTGTCGCCTGCTGCCAGCCAAACCGTTCAGGAACAGCGCCGCGACGAGGAGGTGGTGCGCGTCTTCACGGAACTCGTCCAGACCGATGTCATGGTGTTTGACAGCCGGGGAAAGTTTGTTGACGGATTGCGGAAAGAAGACTTTGAGCTGCGGATTAACGGCAAGCCAAGAGCGATCGAATTCTTCGAGCGTGTTAGTGCCGGCGCCGCCAACGAAGAAACACAGCTCGCCGCCGCGCGCGGTGGGCCGCAACCGTCCAGACAACTGGAGCAAACGGTCCCTCTGGACCGTGGCCGAACAATCTTCTTCTATATCGACGATTTGCACATGGACCTGTCGGGTTTGCACGCGACTCGCAAAATGATTACTGCCTTTATAGAAAAGGAGATGGGTCAAAACGATCAAGGGGCTATCTCATCGGCGAGCGGCCAGATTGGGTTTCTCCAACAGCTCACCGCCAACAGAGCAGTCCTGAACGCGGCCTTGGATCGTCTGAAGCCACAATCATATTTCGTCCGGGACCTTGATCGCCCGCCAATGAGCGAGTATCAGGCGTTGCTAATTGATTCCAACGATAGGGACATCATTGCCTACTTCGTCGAGGCGTTGAGGCAAGAAAACCCACTGCTGTCTCGAGACACGGCAGAACAAATGGTTCGCTCTCGCGCTCACAGAATCTTATCTCAGTCGGCAAACATTACTAATAATAGTCTTATAGGCCTGGATAGTTTGGTCCAGCGTTCGCAGGCGTTGTCCGGTCGGAAACTTGTCTTTTTCATTTCCAATGGCTTTTTTCTGGACCCCAGGAATTCCGCTTCTCATGAGCAGTTGAGAAAGATCACTACTTCAGCAGCCCGCAGCGGCGCAGTGATCTACTCAATGGATGCCCGAGGACTCGTCACGGGCGTTGCTGACGCGACCACCGACACAGCTTTCGATCCTTCTGGTCGATTGGCCCGGGCGAACTTCGGTGAGTTGGCGGCTTCACAAGATGCTCTGAATGCTCTAGCAGCCGATACTGGTGGTCGAGCAATCTTTAATACAAATGCACTCGAAACCGGTTTGCGAAACGCACTAAAAGAGACCGCGCTCTACTACCTGCTTGCCTGGAGGCCAGACCGGGACAGTAACAATATCGGTCGCCAGATCGACGTAAAACTGATCGGAAAGCCAGAATTGACCGTGCGAGTGCGGCGAGGGTTTTACGATATTGAGATACAGCCGGTCAGAACAACGGATCCGGGAGATCGAACGCCGGTCGAAAAAGTTGAGCAAAGAATTCAAGAGGCCATTAGTTCACCGTATCCTGTCAGAGAAATCCCACTCTCGTTGAATCTAAGCCATCTAAACACATCCGACCAGGGAGATTTGCTTACCAGTTCTATGCAGATACCTAGAGACGTTCTCTCGTACGCGCAGAAGGATGGAAAGTTGGAAGCGCTAATTGAAGTCGCCGGATCAATCTATAACGATCGCGGTGAGGTGGGATCCAGATTCAGTGACCGCATTACCGTGACTGCAGACAGTGCAGAAGCGACCCGCCAATTGACTGGTGGACTGGCTTACAATTTTCCCGTACGGGTTGCTCCCGGCCTGTATCAAGTTAGAGTCGCAGCTCGCGATGTCAAGAGCGGCAGCACAGGCAGCACTAATGATTGGATCGAGATTCCAGAACTATCCAAAGGCCGGCTCGCACTCAGCGGCTTGATGCTAAGAGAACGAGTACAGTCGAGAGTAGATAGCTCTGCCGGGAATGGTCAGGAAACGGCTGATGAAGATGCCCCGAATCTGGCCCATCGTTTCCAGCCCAATTCCCATCTGCGCTTCCTTGTCTTTGTTTACAACGCGTCTCATGCTTCGGAGGGTACAATCCCGGACATTGCAATTCAGGTCCAAGTATCCCGCGATGATCAGCCTGTCGTCACGACAGCACTGAGAAGAGTGGGGACAGAAGGCATTGCCGATCTGACGAGGCTGCCTTACGGAGCCGAAGTCCCACTGGAAGGATTGGCCAGGGGGCAGTACTTGCTTCATGTAACTGTTGTTGATCGACTCTCAAAACAGAGCGCGAGCCAGCAGACGCGTTTTTTCATCGACTAGGCTACTACCTCACGATGGTAACTCCCTGGAAGCCGACTCGAATTCAACTCATGAAAGCAGCCGGGAAATTTGTGCCCGACGTCATTGCTCCACGGCTGCGAGTACTCTTCTGCGGCATCAACCCGGGCCTTTATTCTGCCGCTGTCGGTCACCACTTTGCGCGGCCGGGAAACCGTTTCTGGCCTGTGCTCTATGCGTCCGGCTTTACGGATCGCCTCCTGTCGCCTTTTGATGAACGCGAGCTGCCGGAGAGCGGCTTAGGTATTACGAACGTGGTCAGGCGCGCAACTGCTTCAGCCGCAGAACTCACCAAAGAAGAATTGTTGGCTGGAGGCAGACAACTGGCTGCAAAGGTGCGACGTCTTGACCCGAGATTTCTCGCCGTGCTCGGCCTCGGTGCCTATAGAGCAGCATTCAATTGTCGGAGGGCATCAGTGGGCAAGCAGGATCTGACAATTGGCGCTACGTTGCTCTGGGTGTTGCCCAATCCCAGCGGACTAAATGCACACTATCAGCCGGCAGAGCTGGCAAGGCTGTTCAGTCAGTTGAGAGTTGAGGCGGGCAAATCTACTGCTTAATGAAGCCGTAAAGTTGATTGGCCAGTTTGGCGTTGAGACCCTTCAATGTTTCGTACTCTTCCAGCGCCGCAGTCTCGTTATGTAAGGCAATGTAGGCAAGTCCCAAATTGAAGTGGACAGCTGGCAGCCCTGGCTTTAGTTTAAGCACTCTCTTGTAAGCATCCACTGCTTCGGCGTTCTGCCCGGCGCTGTAATGGGCCAAACCGAGATTGAAAAAAGAGGCGGCACTATTCGGATCGATTGTAGTCGCGAGTTTAAGAGCAGCTATCGCTTCCGGGTAGCGTTTTAATCCGCTCAAAGCATTCCCGAGATTTTTGTAGGCGTACCCGAGCACTTCGTTTCGATTTTGCAGACCCATTTGATAAGACTCGCCTGTACCGGTGAGGAGCTTGATCGCCTGCTCACAGACAGGAATAGAATTCTCGTATTGCTCGAGTTGATTGTAGGTAAAGCCCAGGTTGTTCTGGAGCTCCGGATCGTTTGGGGTCAGTTTCAGTAACTGCTGGTAGATGTCCAGAGCATCTGTAAAGCGGTTCATGCGAACGAGCGCGTAAGCTAGCGGCAAATAAACCGGTAGATAATCAGGTCTGATCTGAACGGCCTGTTGATAAGCATTAACCGCGTCCACAAAGCGGCTTTGATCGAGATAGATGTTTCCCAGGCCGGCATACGCACGGACATCCTTCGGTTGGCGCCGAGCAGCAAGTTTATATTGCTCTTCAGCTTCCGAATAGCGTGGGGTCTCGGCGTTTCGTGCGGCATTACCGCGCGCGATGATCTGCTCCTGAGTCATGGCTGCCTGCCGGGCAGAGCGCCGCTCGGAGAGTTTGCCGCCGCCCACGCGCGCTCCCGCTTTGCCGACATCAGGGTTATCTGGCCGGCGAAAGACGAGGGCCGCTCCACCCATTATGTCGCGAACAAACGTGCCTCCGCCGGAAGGATCTTGCGGGTATGAGAAATTAGCAGCTATTAAAAGTATCGTGGCTACTCTGAGCAAGCGCCAATTAGGGGTTCGTATAATCATTGCAGCTCCCTGACAAACTGTTCCCAGGGCGACATTACAATGGTCATGACCCTCGAAGCAAGAGTCTTGTTTGTTGCTTGCTGAGGGTTGAGAAATCAGTTATGAAGCCGATCGAGTTGCAGGCCTACTGGATCAGCACCTGCACCCTTTATGCCATCCACAAAATCACACGAAATCACTCGAATTAGTTTGCAGTCATTGCGCTCTTTCGTGTGATTGGTGGATCGCTGTTTCTTGGATCACGCGCACAATAGTTCAATAGACGGATCAAAAAGCAGAGGGAAGAATTGGCCGGCCATCTTTTCTCCACTTGGGATGACCGGAACCCCTTCGAGCGGCGGGTTGTCGGAGGCGGAGACAACCCCGTCTCTAAACACATTAATCACGGTCGCACGGCGAGGACGGTCCGTCGAATTCTCGTAGGAACCATGAACCATCAGCGGGTGATGAAAAGATGCCTGGCCCCTTTTCAACTCGATCGCGACCGGGTTGAAGGCCCCGCGCTCATTGTCTGTTAGCACTGCCTCGATGGCTCTCATATTGTCGGCGAGGCCAGTAATCGGCAGAAGTCGCCAATAGTGACTTTTCGGGACGTAATAAACGCAGCCATTCTCCCGAGTTGAGTCGTCCAGGCCAATCCAGCAGGACAGGTGGGCCATCGGTTGCGTGCGTGTCCAGTAAGAGTAGTCCTGATGCCACGCTACTACGCCGCCGTGGCGTGGCGGCTTGTAAAAAATTTGATCGTGCCAGAACCGCACGGCGCCTCCCAGTAACTGTGATGCAGGCATAAGGAACGCCGGGTTCCACAGCAGGTCATGCAAGGCGCGGGCCACGCGCCAGGCTCCCAGGGCGTGAAAGAGCACCGTATCGGGATTCCTTGATTCGTTTGAATGGTACTCATAAAACAGGGACCTGGCCGGGTGATCGGGGCTCAGTAGTTCGTTAGCTTCCTTGCACAATTCCTGCACTTGTTCGTCATTCAAAACCTGAACGCCGGCAACGTAGCCATATTCCCGGTAAAACTCCACTTGCTCCGTACTGAGGCGGTAACAATCCCACTCGTTGCCATTCCCAGGCCGGGGGAATAGGTCGGTAACAGGCCCGTGCCTCTTAGAAAGATCTTCAATCATGAGCAGAATTATTGTTGTACTTGCTTGATGCCTTCAATCACGACCCGCGCAACCGATGGAATAATCTCGCGCTCATTTGCGTGCTCTGTAGTGAAGGTCACGAGAACGAATCTGACGCCGTTTGGCAGCTCAAGGTAGGCGGCGTCATGCCGGGTGGTGCTGGTCCATCCGGCTTTAGACCAAAGTTTGACGCCTTCCAAGCCTTGCAGCGCAATTCCGGTAAAGCCATGACCCTGGTCATCAGGGTCACTACTCTTACCGGCATAGTCGCGTTTCAGTAACTCCATCATCAGGGTGCTGCGCGTCGGGGTAACGGCTTTTCTGGTTACTATTTCCGTTAGCAGGCGAGCGGTAGCATCTGTGGTGAGTTTGTTTCGATTCTCTCCCTTTGGTCCACGCGATACTTGCTCACGCCCATACGCATCCTCGCAAAATGTCTTCTGGTTGACATTTATGTTGGTATAGCCCAATCCGCCAAAATAGCGATTAACCGCATTTCTTTGGTATTGCCACTCCTCCATCTCCTGCGGGCTGAGCTCGTACCCGCCCGTTGTGTGCGTCAGGACGTCAACAATGTACTGAGTGGCTTCGTTGGATGAATCCACTATCATGTCCTTCATCGCGCGGCGCAACTCGGGCGTGTCTTCGATCTTCTTATCATCGAGCCAGCGATGTGCAGCAACAAGATAAAACAGCTTCACTACGCTGGCTGGATAAACTCGTTCATTACCGCGAAAGCTCGCTGTCCGAGGATGAGCTGGACCAGTTAAATCAACCAGGGTAATCGAGAGTTGCTTTTCCTCCAGCTTCCTCTCGGCAAACTTTTCCAGCGTTGTCTTGGCAGCTCGATCGACAAGCAGCTGTAAGTTTTGCGTTTGCGTTGCTCTGCTTTCCGTGTCAGATGTGCTGTGCGCCAGATCAGCAGCCGAACCAAAGAGAAACAACGAAGCGACCATGCTTGCCAGATAGCTTTTGATGTTCATGACATTTTCCGACTGAGATTCAAACTGTTGTGGAGGTAAGTAATTTAGATTATAAGGCTGCGGATGACAAAAGTATCCGAAGAAGGTCTCATCAGAGGAATACGTCGTTGGGACCTGGTTGCGATAGCGATCAACGGCATCATTGGCGCGGGCATTTTTGGTCTTCCCGCCAAAGTTTTTTCCCTAATCGGCAATTACAGTCTCTATGCGTTTGCCGCCTGCGCATTGATTGTAGCGATGATTGTCCTTTGTTTTGCCGAAGTGTGCAGCCGCTACAACGAGACAGGTGGTCCATATCTTCATGCGCGGGAAGCTTTTGGCCCTACCGTCGGGTTTGAGGTTGGTTGGCTGATCTGGCTTGCTCGGTTAACCGCTTTTGCCGCCAACTGCAATTTGCTGATCAGTTATCTTGGGTTCTTTTGGCCTGCAGCTACAGCTCCCTCGCCGCGTGCCGCAATGATCATCATTATCGTTTCCCTTCTGACGGCAATAAATGTTTTTGGGGTCAGAAAGGCTACGCTGTTCAGTAACGTCTTCACTATCGGCAAGCTCGTGCCAATCATGCTATTTATTCTCGCCGGACTCTTTTATCTTAATTGGACGGCCTTCAATTTGGGCCCGCTTCCCCAGACAGGGACATTCTCGCAATCCGTATTGTTGCTAGTGTACGCCTTCACCGGATTTGAGATGCCTACAATTCCTGCCGGCGAAGCGCGAAACCCGCGCCAGGATCTGCCGCGGGCATTGCTGATAGCCATTGGCGTTGTGGCCCTACTTTACATTCTCATTCAGCTTGTGTGCATCGGGACGCTACCGGGCTTGGCCCAATCAGAAAGGCCGCTGGCAGATGCCGCCAATGTCTTCCTGGGCCAAGCAGGTAGCGCAATCATTTCCGCAGGAGCCATCATATCGATCACCGGCAATCTGAACGTGATTGTGCTTTCCGGATCGCGTGTGCCCTTTGCCATGGCTGAGCAGAATCAGCTACCTGCTATCTTTGCCAGAGTGCACAGCCGCTTCTTTACACCTCACGTGTCAATCCTAATCACCGCGGGAATCATGCTTATCATGACCGTGAAAAGTTCGTTTGTTGCCGCGCTGACGATCAGCGCGATTGCGCGCCTGGTGACTTATGCTGCAACTTGCGCCGCGTTGCCAATTTTGCGCCGCCGCACTAATGCGCCAGCGAAAGCGTTCCATTTGGCCGGTGGAACATTCATAGCGATAGTTGCTCTCCTGCTGATCGCATGGCTGCTTCTAAACAGCACGTGGCGCGAGGCCTATCAGGCCGCACTGGCTGCAATAGCAGGATTGGTTATCTATTTTCTTTACCGGCTGACTAAGATTGGCCGTTAATGCTCTCGAATTGTTTCAAAGATCTCGAGGTTTAAACTGAAGTGAGAATGGCGGCCGCAATGCCAACTTAACGCGATTCAAATACTACCTGACCATTCATGATTGTCAGGACGACTTGCGTCTTCTCAATCTCTTTCGGATCTATCTTGAAAATGTCCCGAGAAAGAATCACAAGATCCGCGAGTTTGCCTGGTGTGATCCTTCCTTTATTCGCCTCCTCAAACTCAGCATATGCGGAGCCTACGGTATAAGCACGAACGGCTTTCTCAACTGAAATCTTTTGTTCCGGAACCCAGCCCCTGGAATTCTTCCCATCAAGAGTGCGGCGTGTTACCGCGGCGTAAACTGTAAGCATCGGGTTGAGGGGCGCGACTGTCCAGTCGGTGCCGAACGCCAGAGTTGCGCCAGAATCCAGCAACGAGCGAAAGGCGTAAGTTGTTTCTATTCTTTCCTTGCCTATTCGTTTTTCAGCCCACCTGCCATCATCGATCGCGTGATAAGGCTGCATTGAGGCAATTACCCTATCTTGGGCGAAGCGGCCTATGTCGCGCGCACGCAAATGCTGGGCGTGCTCAATTCGAAAACGGTGCTCGCGAATGCCACTCTCTTGTTCAACCTGCTCAAAGATAGACAGGATGAGATCGTTTGCTCGATCGCCAATCGCGTGAATCATCACTTGCAGGCCAGCTCGATCAGCTTCGCGCACACGCTCTAGCATGGCGCCTTCCGGATACATTTCGTCGCTGGCGATCCCGGCGGTGGTGGGATCATCCCGATAGGGTTCGTAGAAGAGTGCGGTAGTGGAACCCAGGCTGCCGTCTGCGAATCCCTTAAGACCGCCGAGTCTAAGCATCTCATTACCGAAGTGGGCTCGCACACCTGTTAACGCCAGTCTCTCCCACGCCGGCAACGGCGCAACTGCGTAGATCCGCGTCTTTAACTCGTCACGATCCAGAAGGGCCTGGTAAACGCCGACATCCTTGCCGGCTGACATGTCCTGCACGCTCGTGACGCCCAAACTGGCGGCGTGGTTGGTTGCCGCGCGCGCGGCCGCAACTTTCTCCTCGAAACTCGGCTCGGGAATCACCTTCCAGACAAGATTTTGCGCAGCGTCTTTCAATATGCCGATAGGTTCACCGGTGTTCGAATCGCGCACTATAACGCCGCCAGGAGGATCAAGAGTTTGCCTCGTCACACCGGCCCTTCTTAACGCCAAACTATTCGCTAACGCCATGTGACCATCCAAACGGTTAACGAAAACTGGTGTCTCAGGTGTGTAACTATCAATCAATTCTTTCGTGGGCAGTTTGGCGTTAGACCAGCGCTCATGGTCCCAGTCACCTCCCGTAATCCAACGCCCTGGCGGCACGTTTTGGGCAAAGCGTCGAATACGTTCTGCAAATTCAGCCGGGGAATCCGCGTCGCGCAAATTTACGTTCGCGAGCTGGAATCCCCCGGTTAGAAAATGAACGTGCGAATCGTTAAAACCGGGAAGCACAAGCCGCTTCTTTGCATCAATCATGCGCGTTTGTGGCCCAGCCAGCTTCTTTATCTCCTTATCGCTGCCTACGGCAACAATTCGATTTCCCAGAATGGCAACTGCCTGCGCACGTGGCTGCTCTACCGCCATCGTCTGGATGTTGCCGTTGAAGATGATCAAGCCAGCCTCGATTCCCTTCTGGTCGGCGTGAGAGTAAACGTTGAAAGCCATTAACACTGCCGAAATCGAGATACTAATGAAGAGTCCGATTTTCATTTAAGATAATGCATAACTCAACTACAGAACCGAGGAGCGGTAACGCGGCCGGGCCCGTATACGTTAGCGTCTTCTGTATTCAGAGACATACCCCCTCGCTAACGCTGAGATTTGAGTATTGACAGCGCGTCGACTGCAACCTGGTAGTTGACCTGTTTCCTCTGACATCGCCTAGTGTATCATCAATTCAACACCCGCAGATGGATCCATTAATAGCCAAGCTCCAAGCGATAGTCGGCGATAAGGCCGTCCTCTCTGATCCTGATGAATTGCTCGTGTATGAATGCGACGGACTGCCGCAGCACAAGCACTTGCCGCGAGCTGTCGTCTTTCCGTCGTCAACGAAAGAAGTTTCTGAAGTGATGCAGACCTTGTCCAGGAATAGTGTGCCCTTCACACCGCGGGGAGCGGGGACCGGACTATCGGGTGGGGCCCTGGCAGTCAAGCAAGGGGTAGTAATTGAACTCGCACGTATGCGCAGAATCTTAAAGATCGATCCTGAAAACCGTATAGCGGTTGTGCAACCAGGCGTAGTAAACCTGCACATTTCCCAGGCAGCAGCCGAATTCGGGCTTTATTATGTTCCTGATCCGTCAAGTCAACCTACGTGCACCATTGGCGGAAACATTGCTGAAAACGCCGGAGGAATTCACTGTCTGAAATATGGCACGACAACTGATCACGTGTTGAGCGTTGTAGCAGTTCTTTCGGAGGGCCAAATCGTAGAGCTAACCGGGGGTGAAACGGAACCCGGCGGTTTTGATCTGCTCGGCATTTTCGTGGGATCAGAGGGGACATTTGGAATTACTACCGAAGCGACTCTCCGTCTAACGCGAATGCCGCCATCGGTCCGTACCCTGCTGGCAGAATTCTCCGAGGTCAATGACGCCAGTCATGCTGTTTCGGCCATTATCGCGGCTGGAGTGATGCCTGCCGCTCTGGAAATGATGGACCATGAGATCATTCGCGCGGTGGAAGCCAGCATCTTTAGTGCCGGTCTGCCACTTGATATTGGAGCAGCACTCCTTATTGAACTGGACGGGCTGGAGGCTGGGATCGATCAGGAAGCTGCACGCGTCAGTGGCATCTGTCTACGTTATGGAGCAAGAAGTTGCAGACTGGCGCGCGATGAAATGGAAAGAAAGAAGCTATGGGCCGCCAGAAAGGGCGCGTTTGGCGCTATCGGCCGAATCGCACCTGACTCGATGATCCAGGACGCTGTCGTGCCACGGTCGCGCCTGCCGGAGATTCTGGACGAGGCTTATAAGATTGCCGCTAAGTATCGCCTGCGCCTGGCCAACGTGTTTCATGCGGGCGACGGCAATCTGCATCCCCTGATCTGTTTCGACTCGCGCTCAACAGAGGAAGTCCATCGTGTTAAAGAGGCGGGACGCGAATTGATGGAGGCCTGTGTAAGAGCTGGAGGCAGCATCACCGGCGAACACGGCGTCGGTCTCGATAAGAGAGACCTTCTCCCACTGGTCTTCTCAACGGACGATATGGAAGCCATGTTGCGCGTTCGTGCGGCTTTTGATCCCCTGGGAAACTGCAATCCGGGCAAGATTATTCCAGTGCTGCGCGGTTGCGGGGAAGCGCGGGCGATCGAAAAAACGGGGAGGAAAACGGAGGAACGGGGACAGGGGGGAACGGGGGAACGGGGATACGGAGGAACAGGGGAACGGGGATACGGGGGAACGGGGGAACGGGGATACGGGGGAACGGGGGAACGGGGATACGGGGGAACGGGGGAACGGGGACAGGGGGGAACGGGGGAACGGGGATACGGAGGAACGGGGAAACGGGGAACGGGGCAACTTGCTAAGGACGTCACCACCGCAAGAACTCCTTCTACTGAATCAACTGCGTCTGCGGTCTCGCGCAAAGATAGAACTGCGCCGAACTCCACGGCAGAGGTCTGCGAGACTGTAAGAACGGCGGCGGCAAATAGCCGGCATTTATTACCGGTTGGCGGTGAAAGCTGGTCGGAGGTAGGTAATCCACTTAACCACATTGATGTTGTTCTCCAAACAACAAGACTAAATAGAATTCTGGAACATGAGCCCAAAGATCTGATGGCTACAGCCGAGGCCGGCGTCACGTTGAACACATTCAATCAAGCTCTGGCGCAAAATGGTCAATGGTTACCACTTGATCCTCCTGATGATGGCCGGGGCACGATTGGCGGCATTGTTGCCACGGGCACTGCCGGTGCTCTGAAATTAGGCTATGGACCACCCCGACGTTATGTGATTGGTCTGAAAGTTGTTTTGCCAGACGGAACAATGATCAAGGCAGGTGGCCGCGTGGTTAAAAATGTGGCCGGCTACGATCTCTGTAAACTCTTTACAGGAAGTTATGGCACTCTTGGGGTTATCACCGAAGTCACTTTCAAACTCCGTCCCGTTCCCGAGCAAACAAGAACTATTGTCGCTTGGGGTGACGCCGCAACACTCCTGCAGGCGACGGGAACTATCCGTGGCGCAAGCTCCTTTCCCGTTGCGCTGGAGATGGTTTCGCCCGATCTAACTGTAGCTATGGAAATGAATTTGCCCAGACAACATGGAATATTTGTTAGGTTCGCAGGTTCCGAAGATGCGGTTGATTTTGAGATTAAGGCCACATTGCGGCTATTACGGCAGGACGGTGTGCAAGCGGACGTTATCCCAGGCAATGACTGGACTTTTTGGCGTCAGCTGGCAGCGGTTCCTTTGCGGCTTCGCGATCGGTTGACCTTTAGACTGACAGTATTGACGACAGAACTTCCCAAATTCATAAGACGGATCAGTAGTCTTCCCAGCAGTTCACTGTGGACCGCAAACGTCGCGGAAGGACGTCTGCGTGTGCTTTGCGAAAGCGATGACGAAGACGTTCAAATCAAAGCCCTTATGAGCCTGAGACGCGACGCACAGCAAGCTGGAGGTTCGCTAATAATTGAAGATGGGCCCGAGCGAATCAAGCAATCCATTGATGCCTGGGGAACCGCTGGTCCTCAACTCAAGCTCGCAAGTAGAATCAAGCGGCAAATTGATCCCCTGGATCTGTTTTCGCCCGGACGGTTCCGTTTCGACGGCACTGATTAACACAACACAATTTCATTAATCATGATATGAAAACTTCCTACAGGTTCTCAAACTTTCTCATCGCGGTTTCACTCGCTCTTGCTCTTGCCACCGCTTCTTTTGTTTCTGTTTCGCTCCTGCCTTCATTAGTCGCTACGGCTGCGTCGAGGGAGCCGTTACGTTCGCGCCACGGCGTCGTAGCTTCCACCAGCGAGATCGCTTCGCAAGTTGGGGTTGACATATTGAAGCGCGGCGGAAATGCCGTTGATGCCGCAATCGCCGTTGCTTTTGCTCTCGTGGTAACACACCCGGCAGCCGGAAATCTGGGTGGCGGCGGCTTCATGATGATTCGCCTGCGAGACGGACAGACGACAGCAATTGACTATCGCGAAATGGCTCCTATGGCTGCTACCCGCTACATATACCTCGACAAGAATGGCAACGTGATCAAGGGCGAAGGTGGTCCGTTGGTTGGTTACCGGGCTGCGGGTGTGCCCGGGACAGTGCGCGGAATGGAGCTGGCGTTGAAAAAGTTTGGCTCCGGCAAGTTAACGTGGGCGCAACTAATTGAGCCGGCGCGGAGACTGGCGGCCAATGGTTTCATTCTGAATTACACCCTGGCGCAATCATTGCGGGAAGACAGCGAGTACCTTTCGTTGTATCCGGAAACAAAACGGATCTATCTGAATAATGGAAAGTACTACAGCGAGGGCGACCTATTTCGCCAACCGGATCTAGCAGCTACGTTTACCCGACTGCAACGAGGCGGTCCCAATGAATTCTATGAAGGTCAAACGGCGCGCATGATCGTGGAGGATATGAAGCGAAATAAGGGCCTGATTACTGGAAATGATCTGCGTAACTATAGAGCCAAGGAACGCGCGCCATTGCGTGGAACATACCGCGGTTACGAAGTAATATCGATGCCACCTCCTTCATCTGGTGGCGCCGTATTGATTCAAATGCTAAATATCCTCGAAGGATACGATCTTAATAAGCTCGACTGGGCCTCTTCGGATCGTTATCACTTGATGACTGAAGCGATGCGCCGGGCCTTCGCCGATCGCGCCGAATACATGGGAGACGCCGATTTTGTTCACGTTCCGGTAGCAGGACTGATTGATAAGAATTACGCTGCGGCACTCCGAGACAGCATCAATTTGCGCCGAGCCTCCAACAGTCAGGAGGTTCGCGCCGGTAAGCCCCCCGGCCACGAATCTGACGAAACAACCCATTTCACGGTTGTCGATAACCAGGGCAATGCAGTAGCCAACACCTACACCCTGAACAATTCCTATGGTTCCGGCGTTGTCGCACGAGGAACGGGCCTGCTTCTGAACGATGAGATGGACGACTTCGCCGCAAAACCCGGAACTCCTAACTTGTACGGCTTGATTCAGGGAGAGCGAAATGCGGTGGCTCCTCAAAAGCGACCTCTATCAGCGATGACTCCTACCTTCGTGCTGCGCAAGGACGGCAGCCTCTGGTTTACGGTAGGCACGCCAGGAGGGCCCACTATCATTAATACGGTCCTCTGTGTCATTACTAATGTCATAGATTTCAATATGAATATGCAACAGGCTATCGACGCCCCACGCATTCACCACCAGTGGTTGCCCGATGAACTAGTTTTCGAACCTTATGGTTTGTCTGGCGACACACAGAAGGCCCTTACGGAACTGGGACACAAGTTAGCCAGGCCGCGATATCTTGGCGATGCCGAAGGCATAATGATTGAGGAGCGAACGGGAGTAAGGTTAGGTGCCACCGACCCAAGAAGGAGTGACGGACTGGCGATTGGATATTGAATCCTTAGATATGTTAATACGAATAGAGTTCAACTAAGCGGCTTTGCGTACTAAATGAAATTTAGCTAATTGGTTCGACTATTAGAGCAGAATGGCTCTAAGTTGGTAAGATACATGCGTTCCAGTGCGGCAAAAATTTGTCGGTAGATTGAATAGATATTGTTCGAACTCCCTACGGGCGCAGTTGAGCTTCACCCCGTTAGGGGTGAGATGTCTATAGCTATCGGTCCATCCTTCTTGCAGCGCCGTTCGGAGGAGCGGACTTCGAGTCACCAGGTCTCCTGTCTAGAAACCTTCCGCTCCTCCGAACGGCGCCCGAGGATTTTGGGCCGGGGCGCTATAAACATGCGACCCCTAACGGGGTGAAGACGTCTAGCCCAACTGCCAGTGAAGTATTCGAACGAACACGATATTCAATCTACCCGCGAGTCGCTCCCGCGGCTAGAGCCTAATTCATTCGCCCTGGCAACTCACCTTACTTCTCTTTTGACAGCCGAAGAACAGAAACTGGTTGCCTGCATCCACTGCGGTCTATGCCTTGAAGCATGCCCAACCTATGTTCTCACTGGCGACGAAAATGATGGCCCACGCGGTCGCCTGTATCTAATGCGCGCCGTGGGAGAGGGCCGGCTCGCGAGTGATTCGGCAGCCTTTGAGCGTCATATCGATCGGTGTCTTGGGTGCCGGGCCTGCGAAGCGGTCTGCCCGGCCGGCGTGGAATACGGCCAATTGCTGGAAGCAGGGCGGGCGGAGCTGTTCCAAGCGGCTGAGAAACGGGACCTGAATTACAGGCTGCTGCGGCTCACATTACGTCATGTCTGGTCGGTGCACTGGCGCCAGCGACTGGCTTTTGCAGCCGCTCGACTTATGCGCGACATCGGCGCCGTCAAACTCCTGCTGGCGTCGCGTATTCCCAGGCTCTTCTCAACCCGCTTTGAATTCGCGCTCGCGCTGCTCGAAAGTTCAAAAGCACGATCATTGTCCGCTACTGGACACGATGCTATTCCAGCTACGAAGTCTGATCAGTTAGTCTCCGAAAGCGGTGTGATGTTATTTACCGGCTGCGTCGGTGAAGGTTTGTTCAAGCGAGTAAACGACGCAACGGTACGCGTACTCAAGATCAACTCTTATGGCGTGATTTTGCCGCGGGAGCAAGTTTGTTGTGGGGCGCTTCACGCGCATGCAGGTGATTTGGAAGGCGCGCGAAGGCTTGCTCGCCAGAACATCAAAGCTTTCGAAGCAGCAGGTGAGCCGCCCATTGTTACTAACGCTGGAGGTTGTGGGGCCATGCTGGCAAGCTACAACCACCTGCTCGAAGGAGACAGGCAGTTCAGTGAACGTGCCGTTAGATTCAGTAAACGAATCCGAGACATAAGCCAGCAGTTGGAGCAGGCATCCATCAGAGTTGGTGGTCTACTCTCTGAAGCGACAGTCAGCTATGATGCCTCCTGTCATCTTCTTTATGGGCAGCACGCCCGGGAAGCTCCGCTCAGGATGTTACAGGCAATACCAGAGCTCAAGTTCACGACACTTCCAGACTCTCAGA
>Ga0214473_10003479_pt1 | contig 19072 bp, 15 predicted proteins | sample RVTome_7_FD_203509 | JGI IMG/M metagenome (GOLD analysis project Ga0214473, IMG submission 203509) | Soil microbial communities from uranium-contaminated site in the Upper Colorado River Basin, Wyoming, United States - RVT98D197 | ecosystem: Environmental > Terrestrial > Soil > Contaminated >... | reverse complement strand
TATGTTAATTTATTTTCGAACCAGGTGGGGCTGTAGCTCAGCTGGGAGAGCGCTTGAATGGCATTCAAGAGGCCGACGGTTCGATCCCGTTCAGCTCCACCATTTAATTTTTCCACCGGTTCCCCTTCCGTGTGACCTTCCCTAGCGTGGTGTCTCAATAACAGCTTTACAATATCTGAGGACTGTCATTCCCGTGAAAACGGGAATCCATATTGAAAAGACTGGATTCCGGATCAAGTCCGGAATGACAAACTGCGTAAAGACATTACTGAGACACTACAATAAGAGAGCGTATGATATTTGTTCAGAGCTCTCTATTCTTTTTTGATCTTCTCTTGCCCAGAACCTGCAGGAGGAACCCTCTTTCGCACCCCAGGGATGACTTCTAACACCATGATGGCAGGCGGGTTTTGGTTCATCCCGCTATAATCCCGATATAATTTATTGATCTCCTCTCGCAATTGAGCTAAATTCATCCCGGCCAATTCATTAAAAACAGAATGAACAGAGGCCCAGCCAACATTGGCGAGCTGGAGACCATCGTAGAGGCCTCTGAGATAGGAAACTTGAAGAAGTTCTCGTTCAATGTCAGAAATGGGTCTTCCTTCCATTAACCAAATCTCCGGCGGAAGAAGCTGAAGCTTATCGAACTCGCCGTAGATCATGGGCTGGATAGCCCCTTTCTCCTGTGCAAAGAGAATCTGGGGGAACAAAACAAGGGATAAGATGAACAATCCTCCCAATATTATTTTCTGAACCATAAGCCTTCTCCTTCCGAGGTCGAATCTTTCTGCCCCTTATTCTGCCACTTTTTCATTGAAAATGGAATAAAATTCAATTAGGATTATTTAATTTGAGAAAGAGCAACGATGCTTGAAAAAACAAACCAAGGGGCAGCGACGGAATCTTTCCACTGGGATAAGCTTTCCCAGCTTCATCCAACGGATGTGTGTAACCGAACAGAGGCCATCTTTAACCCTGCCCGGGAAGGCTTCCTGTTGCCAGTCTATAATCTGCGTTACCTCATTCTCCCAAAAGAAAAAAAGATCCTGAGGATGGAATGGAATGATCGTCTCGTGGAAGAGGAACTTCACCCATATTTTTCCCTGATGGTCCTCGTTTATCTCACTCAGGCCAAAGACATCAAACCCGCTCACACCTGGGTCAGCGAGAAGGGCCTGAAGGGGGGCTTCCAGTTCTTTCTGGGTCCCCATCGCCTTCAGGTTGAAGAGCTGGTAAACCTTTTCGGAAACGATCCAGAGGCTTTTTTTAAGACAGGTTTAAGGCTGGGGGGAAGCGAAATCCTTTACGGAGACAAGGGATTTGCCTTAGAAGTATTTCCAAAAGTTCCTCTTGCTTATATCCTGTGGAAGGGGGATGAGGAATTTCCTCCAAGGATCAAAGTCCTTTTCGATTCCACCATCGAGTCCCACCTTCCTTTAGATATCATATGGTGTATGGTAGCTGAAACGAGCCGCCGCCTGGTCGAACCGATCTCTCCTTAAGGAAAAAAGTTCAACGTAGGGAACGGTTTCAAACCGTTCCGTACGGAGTTCGTAGTTCGGAGTAATTTCTTTTGTCTCCGAGCTCCGAACTAATTACTCCGAGCTGAAAGGGGTCTTGATTCCTTTCCCAATTCGTGATAATGAAAAAACACTTAAAATCGAATGGGAGTGGGTTTTAAATGAGTAATGAGAACAACTTGCCAAAGAGGCCGTTAGGAAAGACAGGAGTGGAGGTGACGATCCTCGGGCTGGGGGGGGAAGGTGCATTGAGAACCTTTGGCCAGGAGGATGAAGCGGTGTCACTCATCCAGCGGGCCATTGATTTGGGCGTTACCTATTTTGAATCAGCTCGAGCTTATTCGGGCAGCGAATCCTATTACGGGATGGCCCTCAAGGAAAGGCGCAGGGAAATCTTTCTTGCCAGCAAGTCGCATGAGCGGACAGGGGATGGCGCGCTGAAACATCTGGAGACCACCCTCGGTGCGATGAAAACGGACTATCTCGACCTCTGGATGATTCATGACGTGAGGACCCCCAAAGACCTCGACCTGATCTTCGGCCCCAAAGGGGCCATTAAGGCGTTTGAAGCCGCCCGGCGTAATAAACTGACCCGATTCATCGGAATCTCCGGGCATAGAAACCCAACGATCATTTCCAGAGCCCTTGATCTTTTCCCTTTTGACACCGTGCTGATGCCTGCCAATCCAGCCGAACCTCACTATTGGTCCTTCCTCAGCGAAGTCTTACCCAAGGCCCAGGCAAAGGGAATGGGAATCCTCGGGATGAAGACCCTTTCCAGAGGGGTCTGTGTCAAAATCTTTGGAGCCGAATCGGCAGAAAACTTCCTCCGTTTTGCCCTGACCCAACCGATCTCCGCCGCTGTGGTTGGCTGTGAGACGATCGAACAACTGGAGATGAATGTCCGGATCGCCCGATCCTTTCAGCCGATGCCCAAAAAAGATCAGGATATCCTCCTCAGCAGAGTAAAATCCTACGCCCGCGAATTGATGTATTATAAGTTGTAGTGAGTTTTTATCTCTTGAAGGCAATCTAATTAAAAGAGGTTACGTTTGGAATGACGTTTTGACTCTGTGATTGTGACACGGTGTGTGAGGGGGAGGGGTGGGTAGTAAAATGGTTTATTGTGTTTGTATTACCTAAATTGAGCGATTTATTATTTTAAATGTAGCCGCAGCCTTTAGGTTGCGTGATTTTATCAGTAACGAATTCTCACCCAACGGGTGAGAAAAAAACGCAGGCTAAAGCCTTCGCCTACAAGAAATTCCAAAAAAAATCGCTCAATTTAGGTATTAGTAAATTAGTCTGGAACAAAGTTTCGATATAATATCGCAATATACTTCCTCTTGGGGAAAGAAATCGTTTAAAAGGAATATGAAGTTGGGTGAGGAGTATCTAAGATGGTTTCAGTAGAAACAGTTTTGCAACTAGTGGGAATCTATTGGGATTCACTGAAACTAAAAACCATTTTTTTGCTTAGAATCTCCTTACCCTTCACATTCATTCATTTTTATAAGAAGGCTTTGAAACCTATTTTAACCTACCTGTTAATTCAAGAATTTTTCTATCAATTTCCATTCTTTTAGGTAAATTTTCCATAATTATTTTACCGTCAACATATTGAACCCTATGATTATATCCCCTCATGACACTGACAAATTCCGGATCTTTAACGGTCTTTTCCAAAGCTGTTCTGAGAACCTGGACGATTTCAATAGGGGTTTTTGCAGGTACTGCTAGGTTAAACGGAATATCGATATCAATATTACCGATAATTTCACCAAACGTCTTTTTTAGATCAGGGATAGTTGGGTCGAGCCCTATCTCAGAAGGTGGTTCGAAGCTGAAGAGGATTCGCATCTTTCCAGCATCCGCCTGTACCTTACCAGCCATTGCACTTATACAAGCGATAGGAATGTGCTTTCCGAGAACGGCGGAAATATTCTCCGGATCACTTCTAAATGGAACATTTACCATTCCTAAGTCAGCTCTCTTATTGATATTCTCCATTCTCAGAAAACTAGCTGTCCCAACCCCTGGATGGCCATACTTTACACCTGGGTTCTTCCTTGCATAATCAATAAACTCCTGAATCGTTTTCCATGGTGAATCTGCACTGACAGCCCATACGTTAGAAATATAGTAAATTTGGCCGATTATATAAAAATCCTCTAGTTTATAATTTGCCCTTCCAAGTAAAATATTTTGGATTACTTGTTCTGGAGTTAGGAGTGCCATAGTATAACCATCAGGGCGAGAACCAGCGAGAAACGCAACCACAACTGCCCACCCACCCCCAGGTTTGTTTCCAGGAACAACGGTAACCCCCAAGTATTGCTCCAACTTTTTGGCTATAGCGCGGTTGGTAAGATCTCCCTGCCCACCTGGGGCAGAACCGCACCAGAGGTCTATTGGGCGCGAGGGGTATTTTTCTTCAGCCCAGGAGCTATTGACGAAAATGCAGATAAGTGTGAATAACATACTTATAAGAAAATATTGCCTAATTATTTTTCTTTTCATAATTATTCCTCCTTATTTTCGTTTCACCCAACTTTTATTCGTTTAGAGAAAACTGGACACGCTTCGACCATTTCTCACCTTTCCCATTCGATGCCGAAGATTCTTTACCCAGGATGAAATAAAATGTGTATATAATAACTTTTCAATTTTTATCACCTCCTCTTTTTCGGTTTTCAAAATTCCAACCGACTATGTAACATGCTTTGAATTTTCAGATCATTCGATAATTACCTCGGCCTTAACCTTGCGGTAATACGAAAATCCAGTGGAGATTACTACCAGAACTGCGATCACCAAGATCACAGCCGAAATGGGTCTCTCCACGAAGATCCCAAACCTTCCATCTCCCATAATGAGGGATTGGCGGAAGGCTGTTTCTAGCATGGGTCCGAGGATAAAGGCCAAAATCAAAGGTGCGGGTTCGTATCCAAATTTTCTAAGGATATACCCAACAATCCCGAAAATAATCATAATGATCACATCAGTCACATTATTATTGATACTGTAAGCGCCAATCAAGCAAAAGAGAAGAATCAAAGGCATCAAAATCCTGTAAGGAACCTTAAGAAGTTTGACCCAAAGGCCGATTAAAGGAAGGTTCAATATAAGGAGCATTAAATTACCCACATACATGCTGGCAATCACTCCCCAAAAGATATTGGGGTGCTGAGTGATAAATATTGGGCTAGGGGTCACGCCATGGATAATCAAAGCGCCGAGCAGAAGAGCCATCACCGCATTCCCCGGAATCCCCAGGGCCAAAAGGGGAACAAAAGCCCCTCCTGCCCCTGCATTATTAGCTGTTTCTGGCCCGGCCACTCCTTCTATGGCTCCCTTCCCAAAGGCGTCAGGGTTTTTTGAAATTTTTTTCTCAACTGTGTAAGAAAGAAACGAAGCGATCACTGCACCCCCTCCTGGTAAGATGCCAAGAAGAAAACCCAACAAAGACCCCCGAGTGATAGGCCCGATTGATCTTTTCCAATCCTGCCGATTTGGGAGCAGGTTCTTTACTCTAGTTTTGAAAATGGTCCGCTCTAATGATTTTTCAAGATTAATAAGGACTTCAGATATGCCAAAAAGACCCATAGCTATCTGCCCCACTCCAATCCCATCGTAAAGGGATGGACACCCGAAGGTAAAACGTGGAAAAGCTGAAACTGAATCGATGCCCACACACCCTAAAATAAGACCAATCAGAATCATAACGAGAGCTTTGACAAATGATCCCTTAGACAAATAAATCGAGGTAAGCAAGCCCAAGCAAATCAGAGAAAAATACTCAGGAGGGCCAAATTTCAGAGCCACTTGGGCAAGAGGAATGACCAAAAATATCAAGGCAATAATACTAAATGTGCCTCCAATTAAAGAACCAAAAGCAGCTATTCCTAGGGCAGGTCCTGCACGCCCTTGTCTGGCCATCTGATATCCATCCAAACAAGTCACAATTGAGGATGCTTCTCCAGGAATATTAACTAGGATGGAAGTTGTTGAGCCACCATACTGCGACCCATAATAAATTCCTGCAAGCATGATGATTGAAGAAACAGGAGAGATACCAAAAGTCATAGGGAGAAGTATTGACATGGCCCCAATGGGCCCAATGCCCGGAAGAACTCCGATTAATGTGCCTATAAAAACACCTAGAAAACAATAAAAGAGATTTGAAGGTTCAAGAATAGTTTGGAATCCAAATAAAAGACCAGAGAAAATATCCATCTTGCCTCAATTAGAACTTAAGAATCCCTTTAGGAAATCTGACTCCGAAAAAAGTGAACCCGAAATAGGTTACCAAAGTAGTAAAAGCAGAGGCCATCAGCACAGTTCTCCATCTATTACCTACGCTCCTAAACAAAAGGACAAAGAATAAGAAGGTAACAATCAAATACCCCAATGGTTCTAAAAGTAATGCAAAGAAAAACAAGGATGCTAACACGAGGCCTATTTTTTGATAGTTTGTTTGACTCTGCTCTTCAGTTGCAGTTTCTTCTGTTGCTACCTTTTTGAGAAGAGATTTCCAAAGGAGATAAAGTGAGGTTAGGAGCAGAAAGACTCCTAACAGGAAGGGCATCAACCCTGGGCCGGGTGTATGAAACCCACCAAGGCCCATGTTGTAGGAAAGAATCACGACAAAAAGACTTAGTGCAGTCCAAAAAGTAGAGTGATATTTTTCCATGAAAGAGTCAATTAACTTCGTTATTACAGAACAATCCTTATTGACCTTCGGAGTTTACAGTCGCCCGAAGCCGTGCAGAGGGCCATCCAAATCACTATCATACACCTCCAGCTTTTATGCTGGAACTTTGTTTTTTGAATATTAGAACTTTTAAACAATATCAAAAGAATTACTGAAGACGATACATTTCAATGTATTAAAATTAATATATTTTACATTTATAAATTTTGCATAGAGCCGTCCTCAACGGCCATCCCCCACTTCTAGGGTCACAGTGATCAGGATCATCATCCGTCAATACATTCACATTCGACTCCCATACACCCCGCAACCATGGGTCTTCTCCAGGTAACTCAGGAAACCACCAACCATGTTCCATATGCACTACCTGTTGAAGTAACCCATCAAAATACATACATTTCTGCTTCACTCTACCACGTGGCGTCTCTATCCAAATCCAATCCCCGTCTTGAATGTCCAACTCCCTAGCCTTCTCTGGATGAATCTGAACTATTGGCTCAGGACGCCTCTTCCGTATCGATTCTATCTGTCGATGCTCTGAATGAAAATACGGCTGAAACCTACCACCTGTGATAAGGATCAAAGGATACTCATTGGCAAGGTCAGGAGTACTAATGGGACTTTCTTTCGGCTCCTCATAGTACGGGAGAGGATCGTACCCCAACTTTTCTAAGATAGTAGAGTAAAGTTCTACCTTTCCTGTGGAGGTAGCAAACCCCCCCTTTTTCTCATACTTCCTAAACACCTTTGGTGGAAAATCTACACCATCCTTCTTATCCATAAGCTCTTGAAGAGTCACACCAATTGGCTCAAGTCGGTAATCAGCGACCTCCTCATCAGTTTTCCAGGGCCAATACTTCTCTTGATCCAGCCTCATTCCTAGTCCACGGAAAAAATCGTAATCCGTCCAATACTCATGTTTTCCAGGTACAACTGCCGGTAATGCCCTCTCCCCAGCAATTGTTCTGTTATCAGCCATGACAGGCTCTGCTTGTGGTCTCTCAAGCCAACAGGCTGCTGGAAGCACATAGTCTGCAAGCTGTGCACTTGGTGTCAGCCAAAAGTCAAGAACTACATACAAATCCAGACTCTTTAAAGCCTTATAAATAAGCTTAACATTAGCTTGAGTAACCATGGGATTGCTAAATGTTGTTATCCCAGCCCTCACTGGATAGGGTTCTCCTGTAATCATCGCCCTGTATACAAGTGGATTATGAGCATAAGCTCTTACCACACTTTCCTTGCCCCAAAATTTCTCTTGCAACGCTCCTATCAATTCCCGCCCAGGCCAAGAAAGCAATTTAAAACGGTCTGCTCCAATCTGCTTCCTTCTTTGCTCAGTTGAAAGCATTTCAGAAAGTTCTAATTCTTCCTCAGTAATACAAGCACCTGGCCCCCCCATATAATCTCCGCCATCAACATCTATATTACCCACTATGGCGCTCATTATTAATCTTGCTTGTATCGATGCCTGTTGTGTTTCTAAATGCTCTTCACCCATTCCATTAACGCTAATGCCAGGTTTTTCTTTAGCATACAATATCGTTGCTTCCCTAATCTTTTCCGGAGGCACCCATGTGATTTTTGACGCTTTCTCAAGAGAGTACTCCCTAACTCGCTCTTCAAGTTTGTCAAACCCGTAACACCATTTTTCAACAAATTCTCTGTCATAAAGCCCCTCTTTTATAATTACGTTTATCATCGCCATCAACAATGCCGCATCTGTACCCGGCCTATGTTGTAGCCAAATATCAGCTAAATCTGTAGTACGCGTTCGGCGGGGATCAGCCACTATTATTTTCCCCCCTCTTTTCTTGAAATCAAGCAATGATTTCCATAGACGAAGCGTAGAATGAAAGGGATTTATACCTATTAGGAAAGCTGACCTCGATGTGGGCGGAATAACCAAACTCGTCCTATGGGTTATTGACCATCCCAGGATTGCCGCGGCACCAATTAGCGCGGGGCCAAAGCATATTGTGCCTTGAGTTACAAGGTTAGGGGTACCGAAAAGATTCATAAAGCGAACTCTAGGCCACATCATGGTTCGGCCTGTACCTGAGGTTACAAAAAGGGACTCAGGGCCATACTCCTTTTTTATCTCCTTAAGCTTTTCAGCTATTTCATCAAGAGCTTGTTCCCAAGTAATCCTTTCCCACTTGTTCTCACCACGCCCTCCTACCCTTTTTAAAGGGAATCTAACCCTCTCTGGATGATAAATATACTCATGTGCCCCTGCTCGCCTTGGACACCCACAGCTAAGGCACCGATTCGCCTCCTTTATTGCCATTTCCTCAGTAAAACCCAAGCTAATTTCATCAAAGTTCACTCTTCTTTCTATTAAAGAAAGGGTAGGCATTTTTTGCTGAGGTTTTGGTTCTTGATTTCGAGTAAAATAATATCCCCAATGCTGAGGTTTGTCTCTTTCCAGTGCTCTACCCTTTTTAATATCTTCACCATTTATATATCTATCAATAGATATTGCTGCCTTCTTACCATCAGCTATAGCCCAAATAGCTGTATCTGGCCCTAATCGAACATCCCCGCCTGCGAATACCCCCTCCCGGGTTGTAGCTAAAGTGACTGGGTCGGCCTTCAAATTCCCCTGATTAGTAATTTCGATACTACTCCCCTTATCTAAAAATGACAGATCAGGGATTTCACCAATCGCTGGTATTACCATATCCACATCCATGTTGAAATCGTATCCTTGGATTGGTATGGGTTGTCTTCTACCAGAAGCATCAGCTGCGCCTAACTCCATGCGTATACACCGCATTCCTTTAACAATTTTATCCTTTGTAAGGATTTCCACCGGAGCAGTCAAGTATTCAATCTTGACCCCCTCAGCCTCAGTAGCTTCGATGTGTTCACGAACTGCAGGCATTTCTTTTCTTGACCTTCTATAAAGAATTGTCACCTCGGAACCAAGTCGAAGAGCAGACCTCGCCGCATCCAATGCTACATCACCACCACCTATAACAGCAATTCGCTTCCCTACTCCAATTTTATTCCCTAAGTTGAGGTCTCGAAGGAAAGTAATTCCATGGACCATACCTTTTGAATCTTCTCCTGGAATGCCCAACTTTTGTACTTTATGAGCACCGGTTCCAATGAATACTGCCTTATATCCTTTACGAAAAAGGTCATCCAAAGATAGATTATTGTTAATGGGGGTGTTCGTTTTAATCTCTATACCCATGCGCCTGATATTATTTATTTCTTTTTCCAGTAACTTCTTAGGAAGTCGATAATCTGGGATACCCACATAAAGCATACCACCTACTACGGATAATGCCTCGAAGATCGTCACCTGGTAACCCTTTTTAGCTAAATAATAGGCACAGGATAGCCCTGCAGGACCTGAGCCAATAATAGCCACCTTTTCTTTTTTAGCCTCTATCTGAATAAGGGGTTCTTCGTCTTCAACATGATCGGCAGCGAATCGCTTCAGGGCACAGATCGAAACAGGTTCATCAATAAAACCTCTTTCACACTCCGTCTCACAAGGATGGATACATATTCGTCCAATAGTGCCAGGTAAAGGCACATCATTTCTAATTAGGTTTAGAGCTTCTCGATATTTCCCATTTGAGATTAAAGCAATGTATCCTAATACATCCAAACTTGCTGGGCATGCAATGCTGCAAGGGGGTGTGGGGGGGAATATCGTATCTACTCTTGGATCAGTTCGATCTTCCTCTATTTTTGTCAATCTTCCATTCTCCGAGTAAACTGCTAATCGACACTGTGCGTGACACCACCGGCATAAAGCTCTCTTCACTTGCTCAGCCATAAATAACTCCTTTCTCTCTGAAATTGAGTGCCTTCATGAAGATCAATCGCAACTTCTACGTCCACATAGATAAAATTTAAATAGCTCCCTCAACTAATCTAGGGCTAATATATTCAAATGAATTATACGCTAAACCAACTTCATTCTACCTCTATTCAAATTGTAAATATTCGCTCTACATTTAAAAAATCACCTCAAAAGATTTCTATCTAGCATTCAACCTGGGCACAACCCACTTGTATAATGAACCTGCAATTTCTATCTCCCTTCCCTTGACACTGAACTTCCAAAGCCGTGACTGGCTGCCTGAATACTACTTCCCCTTTCCCCCCCAAGGCACCACGGGTAAAATGACAGACTGGCCCGTCTGATTTCCCATAAGCGAGAGCAAAGGGAGAATTGATCACATCAATCACCATCCTTTTTTTGCGTAAATCCATTTCCACTAAAGAAAAATGTCCCCAACCGATCTCTCCACCCATTTCCAGCATGAAATCAATGATTTCTTCATCGGAGAAATGGAAAACATCGCGATACTTAAGAGCCGAAAGACTTCCTCCTTTAAATCCACTTTGGTAAAGAAGGTCCTTTCCCTTATCTCCCAATAGTTCCTCTACCTTTTTTTGAAATTCGATCAGGGTTTCGGGCCGGATGAGCATATACCTTACTCCTTTGAAAGAGAGCTCACCGCCGCTTTGATTAAACTTTAATTCTTTGAGGATTTTATTCTCCATCTTTTATCACCTCTCAATCGCTGAGGATTCACCTATTTCGCAATCTCCTCTTCCCACTCCTTGCTTTTTGCCTTTTTTCCTCCTTCATGTTTCCAAGTCGAGATCAAAAATCTTTTTTCTTTTCAATCCAAAATAAACTAACAAAAATAATGAGACTAAAAGTGTCACCGCCGTGATAGGGCGTGTAACAAATATCATGAAACTGCCGTCAGAGATAATGAGTGATCGGCGAAAGGAACTCTCCATAATTGGCCCCAACAAAAAGGCAAGACATATGGGTGCCACCTCGTAATCAAGTTTTCTTAATACGTAACCTCCCAACCCAGAAAGACTCATGATGAGGACATCTAAAATGTTGTTATTAACACTGTAGGAACCTAAAATACAAAAAAGCAAAATCAACGGCAATAGTATCTTCGAGGGGACCTTTAACAATTGTACCCACAAGGGTATCAACGGAAGATTCAAGATCAAGAGCATAACATTACCAATGTACATACTTCCGATGACACCCCAAAAAATATCGCTATGCTCCGACATGAATAAAGGTCCGGTCCTTACCCCATGGATCATCAGAGCACCTAAAAGTAATGCCATCACAGCGTTCGAAGGAATACCCATGGTTAATAACGGAATGAAGCCTCCACTGGTAGCTGAATTGTTAGCACTTTCTGGCCCAGCCACCCCTTCGATAACCCCTGTTCCAAATTTCTCCGGATGCTTCGATAATCGCTTCTCAGCGGCATAAGAAGCAAATGAGGCAAGGATTGCACCACCTCCCGGGATGATACCGACTAAGAAACCAAGGACCGTTCCTCGGAGGATAGGACCTGCTGAATCCCGCCAATCCTTTAAGGAGGGAAAATATTCTTTCAGTTCCGTTTTTATTATATTGAAAGACGCCTTAATGGACTCTTCCATATCGATAAGAACTTCGGAGACACCGAAAAGTCCAATCGCAAGTGGTGCTAAATCTAAACCTGAGTTCAAATGGAGTACACCAAATGTGAACCGCTCACTACCTGCTATTGGGTCTATACCCACAAGACTCAATGCAAAACCAACGACAGCCATAACTAAGCTTTTCAAGATCGATTTGCTAGAAATTGATACCAGTACAACGATGCCCAGAACCATTAACGCGAAGAACTCACTCGTTCCGAATTTAAGAGCGATCTTAGCAAGGGGATTCGCCACCAACATAAGCCCTATCGTCCCCAGGGTCCCTGCGATGAACGATCCAAAGGCAGCGATGCCTAAAGCAGGGCCTGCTCTACCTTTCAGAGCCATTTGATGTCCATCGATACAAGTAATAATAGTAGAGGCCTCTCCCGGCACATTCATCAAGATCGATGTGGTGGAACCTCCGTACTGACACCCATAATATATTCCTGCAAGGAAAATAATTGAAGCCATCCCACTAATCCTGTATGTTAAAGGCAAAAGTAGTGCAATTCCCCCCATGGGACCTATTCCTGGTAATACACCGATCAATGTGCCCAAGAAGACTCCAGAAAAACAATAAAAGAAATTTGTAGGTTGGAGTGCGACATTAATACCTGCCATCAAATTATTGAATGCGTCCATTTTTGCTACTTCAAAAGATCCCCGGGGGGAGGTTCAGTTTCAAGGCCACTTCAAATACAAGATAGGAGAGCAATGTTGCCAAAAAAGCTTCACCCAAAGCCCATACCCACCATTTGGTTCCCATCAATCTAAAGATCAAGGTCATCAACAGAAAGGTTGAAAAGAGGTAGCCGAGTTTCCTAAAGATGAGGACATACCCAATAATAAGGCAGACAATACAGAGGGATCTAATCCCAAAGGTTGGCCTTTGTACAAAGCTCTTTCGTAAAAGATTGCCTTCTATAAGGAGGCCAAGAGACAATAGTAACAAAAGTCCGGCTAATATGAACACTACGAAGCCTGGACCAGGGGATGACAAAGTGCCCAAATCTAACTGGATTGATTTGATCCCCAAAAAAATGCTTAAGGATAACCAAACTCCCACTTCAAGATATTGCTTTTTGGTCATAGGAAATTTGTCAATTCATTTCTCAATCAGGATTAAAAAATTAGTCTCTTAATTGAAAACCTCAATGACGAAGATCCCTCGACATCTATTCTAATTCTCGTAATTCCAGTTTCTTTTCTTTGTCAAACGAGGTACATTATCATTGACTTCTCCATAATACTACTACGTTAGGTTAAAAATGAAAACCCAATATTTTCAAGTGCTTCTGTATTTCACCGAAATTGAACGATGTTTCGAGACTCGATTCCAAGCCTGTAATATGGGCTTTATGATTTTTCTCAAATGAATTTAACGTAGTAGTAATAATGTCCTATGTCAGATGAACATTTATTCAATAAAAAGTTTTAATTCTTTCAACAACGGAACAACCAGATTTTCTGTTTTTAAAATTATCTCTCCAACTTTGTTGGGAGGAACATACCCGGACTTCATGCCCATGTCGTCGAACATCTTCGTAAATTCAGGATCTTCCACTGTTTTCTTCAATGCGTCATGGAGCCTCTTCATACGATCTACAGGAGTGTCTCTATGAATGCCTATATAAACCATTGGGTCAAGGGCACTTATATCCGCAAATCCTTTTTCTTTGGAAGTAGGCACCTCCGGTACCTCTTTCAATCTATAATCAGTAAACGTCACCAGAGGTTTGAGCGTCCCGGCACGTACATATTGCGCGACTCCAGAGATATCACCGATGGCACATTGAATATGGCCTCCTATCACAGCCTGTATATACTCAGCACTCCCCTTATAGGGGACATCGGTCGCTTTTATATTTGCGCTTTTGAAAAAGAGAAGGCCCTGAAGGCATGTTACGCCTCCCTTTCCTGGATGGCCAAACTTAATTGCACCAGGGTTCTTCTGGCCGTATGCGATGAATTCTTCCAATTTGGCATAAGGCGAGTCTGCTCGTACGTATATGACATGTCTGAATTGAACATAACCTAATAGAGGCTTGAGTACCTTTACATCGAAAGGGAGCCTTTGTGTATGGGGATTCACACTTGGGTACGAACTTGTCATCAATCCAATCGTGTGACCGTCTGGGGTTGACTTCGCCAGTTCGTTCATGGCCACCGTTTGCATGGCACCTGGCATATTGACCACCACCAATGGCTTCTCCACATATTTGGCAGCAATCTTTGAAAGTGCCCTTGCACCCAGATCCGTCGTACTACCTGCCACCTGTCCAACTAAGAATTGGATCGGCTTCTCAGGGTACTCCATTTCTTTCGCTTCAATAACCTCTAAAATAAAGAGTTGCATAAAGAGGATAAAAAAGATAACCACTATTAATTTACAAATCGTGTTCATTCTCCACCTCCTGTCAGTCGGCCTTAATTTAATTGTATTAATTCTTTAAACCAATCTGCACCATCAATCACAATCGAGATTTAAGCTAAACTTTAGCTCACCTCCCTTCTTTCCAAAGCCTCGAGGATCTTATCTGGCGTTATAGGCATCTCTTTTATTCGTACCCCAACAGCATCGTAAATAGCATTAGCAATAGCTGGAGCTACTCCGGCTAAACTGAGTTCTCCTGTACCTTTGGCACCAAATGGTCCTGTGGGATCAGGTTCCTCTACAAGGATGATCTCCGTCTCTGGCATGTCAGCTATAGAAGGTATTTTGTAGCTATCAAAGTTATTGGTTTCTACCGCCCCCGTGCCTTGATGGATAACATAATCTTCAGTTAGAGCAAAGCCTATGCCTTGGGCTATTGCACCCTCTGCTTGACCTTCCACTGTCGTTGGGTTTATCACTCTCCCCGAATCGATCGCAGTTATGAACTTCAACACCTTTACCTCGCCAGTTTCAGTATCTACTTCGACTTCGGCGAAAAAGGCTGCTGTTGGGGAAGGACTCGACTTAGGCTCCCACGAACACTTCCCCGATATATTGAGACATTCCCCATCTAAGCCATAGATAGCATCCCGAGCTATTTCAGCAATGGAGATACTCTTTTGCGGGTTTTCTCTCATATAGACCTTTCTATCCTTTGTCTCCAATTCAGCCGGTGACACTTCCAATCTTTTAGACGCCCGTTCCAAAAGTTGATTCTTTGCCTGTCGTGTTGCCATCAGCACGGCATTTCCTGTAACGTAAGTGGAGCGGCTTGCGTGAGAGCCAAGGTCAAACATCGTAATATCCGTGTCCCCAGTGACGATATGTATGTCCTCAGCAAAAACTCCTAACTCCTCAGCCGCGATCTGTGACAGTGCACCCCAGATATTGGTGCCGGGGGAACCCGGGTGAACTATCAAGTTAGCTGAACCGTCTTCATTAAGCTTTATTAACGCAGTGGAGTGCTCCAGAAGTCCGGGATAACCTCCACTACTCTGGGCCGCAGTTGCCATACCAACACCCCGACATCTCGATCCCCCTTTCTCCCTTCTGTCTCTCTTCTCTTTCCAGCCTATCCTTTCAGCGCCCATCCTAATACACTTCTCCAATGCTGTGCTTTCAATGGGAAGCCCTTTGTTGGAGAGTTCACCCACCTTGAGAATATTCTTCAATCTCAGTTCCACAGGATCTATCCCCAGTTTTTCAGCAGCCATGTCCATTGTTTGCTCTACGCCCCACATGATCTCCGGATTGCCATAGCCTCGCATTGCCCCCGACATTGGAGTATTCGTATAAACATTGTAAACCTCTCCTGCTCGATTGGGACATCTGTAATGGCCCAGACCCCATATCAACATGACATTCCCTACAAGTTGACTGCGACCCGCATAGCCTCCTGCCCAGACGATCAGCTTCAACTGCACTGCTGTTAATGTCCCATCTTTCTTAAACCCCATCCTTAGGTGGTACCTCGCTGGGGTTCTTGTTTCGAGACAAGCAAAATCCTCCTCTTTCGTGTACTCTATCTTAACTGGCTTACCTGTTATCATCGCTAGTGCGATACAGATTGGCTCATTATAGATGCTGAGCCGACAGCCGAAACTACCCCCAACAAAAGGGTTAATTAACCGAATCTTACCCGCCGGCATACCGAAGATATGAGCTAACTCTCTTTTAGCAAGGTGTGGCAGTTGGCACGGACTCCAGACCGTTACACTACCCGTTGCGTCGTAATTAGCTATCACTGCCTGCGGTTCCAGTTGGGCGGCTACCTGCTTCGTGGTTTCATACGTATCATCGACCAGAAGGTCAGCTTCCTTAAAGGCCTTTTCCACGTCCCCCTGTGCGAAGCGATAAGTATAGTGTCCAGCAATGTTGCCTTCGGCATGGTCATGGACTCTTGGGGCACCTGGCTTCATCGCTTCTTCAGGATTCAGCACCGCTGGTAATTTTTCATATTCCACTTTAATCAGAGATAATGCCTCATCAGCAATATGTTCATTTACTGCAGCCACAGCAGCTATGGCGTCACCCACATAGCGTGCTTTATCTGCTAAAATAAACTGGTCCGGCCTCTGCAAAGACCCAGCGCGGATCATGGGCAGATCACGAAATGAACAGGTATATGCTATTTTGAGCAAGTCATCTTTTGTGATGACAGCTTTAACACCAGGAAGCTTTTCTGCTTTCGTTCTTTCTATCCTCAAAATCTTAGCATGGGGATAAGGGCTTCTGAGAACCTTTCCAATGAGCATTCCTGGTAGTTTTATATCTGCTGCGTACAATGCTGATCCAGTGGCTTTTGCAACTGCATCAGGTTGAGTAATAGTCTTCCCTATAACTGAGAACTCTTCAGCCATTTTGTTTTTCTCCTTCTTCCAGTGCCTTTGCTGCGGCCAATATTGCATTGGATATCTTCACATAACCAGTACATCGGCACAGATTGCCTTCCATAGCCTTTTCAATCTCCGCCCTTGTAGGGTTAGGACTCTCGTCTAAGAGAGCCTTCGCTGACATTATCATGCCCGGTGTGCAAAAGCCACACTGTATAGCACCGTGGTCTATGAAGGCCTTTTGAATAGGGTGAAGAGTAGCACCCTTAACTAGTCCCTCTATCGTCAGGATGGACCTCCCTTTCACTGTTATAGCTAAAGTTAAGCATGAATTCACAGCTTTACCGTCTACTAAGACAGTGCAAACCCCGCAGGAACCAACCCCACAGCTGAGCTTTGTTCCGGTAAGGCCTAATTTATCTCTTAGAACTTCGAGCAAGGTCATCGAGGGTTCTATTGATATCTCATATGTTGTTCCGTTAACTAGAAATTTTACCATCTGTTCCTTCATTTGCCTTCTCCGTTGTTCGTTTCATCTTAAGGACTTCTATTTACCATCAACATTAATATTTTTGAGATAGTTAATCCTTTGCCAGACCTCTTCTATTGCCCGTTTAGTTAATATCTTAGCCATCTTTCTACGATAATTTTCTCGAGACCGTGGTATTGCTTCATCATCAATGGCTTGGACAATTTCCTCCAATAATTCGGATTCAAATTTTTTCTCCCGAAGCAGTTCTTCGGCCTTTCTAGCTCTGAAGGGAGTGGGAGCTACCGAACATAACCCTATTCTTATATCTTTGCATATCCCCTCCGTGGAATCTGATACTATTAAAACCGCTACCCCGACCAAGGTTTCATCTGCTGTAGTTCTTTTGGTAATCCACTTGTAGCAACCACCACTTTGAGCTGGTAGAGCTGGTATCTGGATTTCGGTGATCAGTTCCACTCCATCTATGGCGGTCTGAAATGGTCCAATGAAAAACTTGTCGATAGGGACTAGTCTTTCACTGTGAGGACCGACGAGTTTCAGCATAGCATTCAGAACTAGAAGGGATGGAATTGTATCCTGTGATGGCCCTCCCTGACAGATATTACCCCCTATCGTGCCAACATTGCGGACCTGTGGAGTGCCTACCTTTTTACAGGCTGTGGCCAGCAGCTCGAACCTATCCCTGATAATGTGCGAATCAGCTATGGTAGCATGTGTAGTTAAGGCGCCGATCCTTAAACCCTCTTCTTGGCTATACTTAATGTAGTCCAGACCTGGTATACTTTTGATATAGACGACATATTGAGGGGCTATTTTCCCTCTCTTCATTTCAACCAGTAAATCCGTACCTCCGCCAAACACTTTCGCCTTCCTGCCATACCTAGACAGAATATCAATGGCTTCTTTCACAGTATTTGGTTCAAAGTACTCAAAGGGTTTCAAGACCCGAATCATTTCAAACCACCTCTTTTTTTGAATAGTTTGTCAGAAACGATTTCATTTTCAACAAAACTTTTTAAAAAATCACCCTATTTCGTCCTTTTATTCATTGTATGAATACATTTCCACATCGCCCACCTCGATATACAGGTGTCTGCCTCTTGCTTCCAATACTTCCTTAACCTCCTTTTTGAAATAAATTATGTTTTCTGGCTGGAGGAGCGTTTACCTCACCCCCTATGCGTAAATTCCCCACCACTCTTGATTAAATTCTAATCCTTTCAGGACCCCGCTCTTGACCTCATTTTGTCCCAATTAGTATTAGTTTTGGCCACATTTATCTGAAAATGATAAGGTCTAATTATCTCTTTTTCCCTTGGTCAATCTTACCTATTAATGAATTTGGCATATGCATTGAGGGAAGCCATTGACTGAGCGATTATTCTCACTTGATTAAACATCGGAATGAACCCTTCTTCCAATTGCTTCTGCCTCTCTTCCATTACCTCCTTTCTTCCCAAGCCGAAGGCCATGATAGGCTTTCCAAACTTTCTTAACCTGAGAAGATCTTGCCTTGATCCTGGTTGGAAAAATTCAAGCCCCACCCCACTCAAGATTAGAATAATCCCATCCACTTCTCCGCTCTTTAAAAAGATGTCTATGCACTTGAGATAAAGCTCAGCATGCTTGGGTGAAGGCATCGTCAAGTCAACAGGATTATTGAAAGCACAATATGGGGGAAGATCCTCTCTTAATTTTCTCTTAGTCCCTTCTGAAATCTTCGGAATTTTCAAACCGAACTCATTACAGGTGTCCACCATCTCCACACCAAGCCCCCCAGAATCGGTGACAATTCCTATCCGGTTTCCTTTTGGCAGAGGTGCAAAAACAAATGCTTTTGCTAGATCTAACATTTCTAACGAACTTGCTGCTTTGATAACTCTACATCTTTTGAAGAATCTATCAAAATCAATATCGGGATTTATCCAACCTCCCGTATGAGAAAGTACTGCTCTTCGCCCTGTGCAGGATTTCCCCATTTTTGCTACGATAATTGGTTTCTTTTGAGAAACACGACGGGTGGTTGTTTCAAATCTCCGAAGATCTTTGATCTCTTCGATAAACATCAAAATAACTCTGGTTTCAGTGTCTCTCTCAAGG
>Ga0214473_10003478_pt1 | contig 19078 bp, 18 predicted proteins | sample RVTome_7_FD_203509 | JGI IMG/M metagenome (GOLD analysis project Ga0214473, IMG submission 203509) | Soil microbial communities from uranium-contaminated site in the Upper Colorado River Basin, Wyoming, United States - RVT98D197 | ecosystem: Environmental > Terrestrial > Soil > Contaminated >... | reverse complement strand
GTTCGGGCAGTCTTCTCCGGCAACTTCTACTTTGGCTGCGAGGCGGACGACCGGGCAACGATGTGGGCCTTCGATCCCCGTATGGGCGTCCGGCTTCGGCCGGTCTTCAGCTCCGACTTCACGCATTTCGACGTGCCCGATTTCAGGGAGGTGATTCCTGAAGCGTTCGAGATGGTGGAGAAGGGCTTCGTGACGGAGCAGGATTTCCGGGAGTTCACGTTCACCAACGCCGCGCGTCTGCACACGGGCAACAACCCAGGTTTCTTCAAGGGCACCGTCATCGAGCAAGCGGTGGCCAATGAGCTTGGACTGAAAAGTTAACTCGTTCCAGTCGTTCCAGTGGTTCAAAACGTTCCAGTCGTTTAAATTAGCGAGCGTGTTCCATTCGTTCCATCGCATCGCTCAGTTCCAGTTGTTCAAGGGATTGGTGACGGCCCGGGACTTTCCATTTAAACGAAATGCGATGAGCTTTCTCATCGCCCACTCCTCTGCGATCTGCGTTAGACAATCGGCCTCGGTGATCTGTTGATGGCCTCACTTCGCGCCCTTCAGAAACGGCGACCAGTTCCATTCGAAGGTCGGATCGTTGTAAGCTTCCTGCGGCATCAATGACGTCAGTCCCCGTTTGACCAGCTCGCCTTCGAATTTCTCCCGCACCCAGGGATCCTCGTTGACGTACTCGATCTGGTCTTTGGCGCGGTCTTCGACCTTTTCCGCGTGGCCGTGAAACTGCATCGGCGGGTGGAGCGCGAGATAGCGCGCTGGCTCGCCGCCGGCGTTGAAGTGTTGGTGAAACCATTTGTTGGGCGGGACGAAGCAACTGGCCTCGTGCCAGGGCACCACGACTTTTTCTTTGCCTTCCTCCCACATGATTGAGTAGCCCTCGCCGACGGGAATGACGATCACGCGCCCCGGGCCGTGGCGGTGGGCCTTCTTGTACAGGCGCGCGTCGAAGACGGACATGTGACAGGACATTTCCGAGTCGGGAAACTGAATATAAACGCTCCGGCCGCCGGCGCCGCGCCGCGCGTTGCTGTCGAGCTTGTCCCAGGCGCGCATGTCGGGAAAGAAGTTGCCGTACCAGTAGGCGCGCCTGCCCCAAGACTCGTCGAGCAAGTTTTGCGAGACCATCTTGGCCTCGGAGTAGAAATCCAGCTCGTTCTGAATATCCGGCCCCTCGTACAAGTTGCCGAAGATGAAATTCACGTCGCGCACGCCGGAGAGAGTGAGCGGCATGTAATTGTAATGCAGCAGCCGCACCGGCTTGTCGCCTTGCATGTTGCTGAACTGGTGCGTGTAGTTGTGCGGCACCAGAAACATACTGTGTTTCTGCCACTCGAAAGTTTTTTTGGGCCGTTTTTCCCCGGCCCAAATCGTCGTCAGCCCGCGCCCTTCGACCACGTAAACGATTTCGTCGAGAGCGAATTTGAGCGGTGGTAAGGTTTTACCCGGCGGAATTTCCGTCACCCGCCCGGAAGTAACACCTTCCTGGCCGACCAGCTGAATAAAGGCTGACTGGCACTGCCGCACATCCCACCACCCCAACTGCAATGTCCGCAAGTCCTCGATGTAGTAACCCCGATGGATAGGAATACTCTGGGCTTCCATCCACTCGTCGTAGGTATAAAACTTGCTCCACATTTTTCGTTCTGCTTGCATCGCCTTGGACATCACCGTCTTTCCTCCGAAAACGCTTTTCCGGTCATTCATATCACCGATCAACACCGAAACAAATTGCCGAACCGCCCCCTATCCCGGATTATTCACGGTTCGAGGTAGAATCACGACAGTGTGTCAATCGAGGGGTGAGCCTGCTAACGAACGGAGTTCAAAACGTTCAAGCCGTTTAAGCCGTTCAAAACGGTTTGAACGATTTGAACTATTTGAACGAATTGAACGCCTCTTGAGGCACTGCCCCATTGCCTTCGATCCGGAGGGCTCGCGCCTCGATTGCTGTCACATGTGAATAATGCGGGCTATTTGGCCAGCACCACGAGAACCGTCCCGGTTACCGTTAACAGCGCGCCGACGATCACGCGCAACGAAAGCGCCTCCAGATCCCTGAGAAAAATGGCGGTGAGCAAGAGCGTCGACACCGGGCTGGAGCTCACCAGCGGTTCAACGATAACCACTTTGCCGTGGCTAAGGGCGTAGAAAACCGAGAGCATCGCCGCGGTATTGAAAAACGCCGACGGGAACAGCCATGCGGCGCTCCTGCGCGTGAGCTTGAAAGCTTCCTTACCGCCTCGAACCTGGAGCAGCACAAACGAGAAAATCGCGGCCGATGCTGCCGTCACGGCCGCCGCCAACAGCGGGATGTTGAGGAACCCCAAGCCGGCCTTGCGCAAGGTCGACGACGCCCCGAATGCGATCGCTCCGACGATCGGGAAAATAATATCTCCCTTGCGCCACTGGCCTACGGCCGGCTTGACTATCGACAGGATCACGACGCCGCCAATGACCAGGAGAGTTCCAATGATGTTTTGCAAGGCCCACACTTCACCCAAAACGATCACGGCGAAGACCGAGGCGAAGATCGGCGAAGAGTTCACGATCGGCACGGAGCGGGCAACCCCGACTCTCTCGATTCCCACGTAACTCAAGGTTCGACCGATTCCGGGCGCGAAAATACCGGCGGCGATAAAGATAGCAATCACGGGCGTCCATAACGCCGCCAGGGGCACGAAAAACGGCATCAAGCACCACAAGATCAGTGCACTCATAGAGAGCGAGATAAACGACCCGGTCATAGCGTTGGACCCGACGAGACCGCGCCGGATCATGATATGCGCGACGGAGAAACAGAGCGCCGCTTGAAAAGAAAAATAGATCGCCATTCGCCAACTCTATCGCGCCGTGACCACCAGGACCGTGCCCGCCACCGTCACCAACGCGCCGAAAATGATCCGGGGCGACAGGCGTTCGATCTGCCGGAGAAAAATTGCCGCCCAGAGAATCGTCAATAAGGGATTGCAAGCGACCAACGGCTCGACGCGAACAACCTTGCCGAGGTTGAGAGCGGAAAAAAACGACAGTATCGCCCCCGTGTTGACCAGCGCCGCGCCGAACATCCAGCCATCGCTCTGCCGATGAAATTTGAGGGCCTGGCGTCCTCCCCGGACCCGAATGATCAATAGCAAAACGACAAACGCCGTCCCGACGGTGACGGCAGCCGCGAGAAGTGGCAGCGGAACCGTCATGAGGCCGCTCTTTCGAAGCGTGGTTGAAACACCGAACGCCACGGCGCCGAGGAGAGGGTAGATGATGTCTTTCTTTCGCCACTCACCTGCCGCAGGCTTGCTCGAAGAAAGCACGATGATCCCCAAAATGACGAGGCAGGTGCCAAGCATGTTTTGGCGGGTCCACACTTCGCCCAAGATAAAAACCGCAAAGACGGAAGAAAAGATCGGCGACGTATTGACTATCGGCGCGGAGCGGGCGACGCCGATTTTTTCCATACCGACGTAACCCAAGGTTTGGCCGATGGCCGGCGCAAACACACCGGCGGCAATAAAATAGCCTACACCCGGCGCCCGCAGTGTTGATAACGGAACCAAGGCCAGCGCCAGCAGCCAAAAGATCGCGGCGCTGGTGCCGAGTGAAATGAAAGAGCCGGTCAGCGCGTTGGAATTTACCAAACCCCGCCGGACAAAAATATGCGCAATGGAAAAACAAAGCGCGGCTTGGAAAGCGAAGTATTCGGCCATGAATTAGCTTTCAGATGGGCCTGCCGCGATATGAATCTGACTCCGCGCGACACTTTCCGAATCCTCTCCCCCTCGAGACTGTGTCGCAATACTGTTCATGGTTCGAGAACCTCACCACGAACGGTATTGCTCGATCGTGAATTCAACTACTTATCCGTTCGCCCTGAGCGTGTCGAAGGGCTCCGAGTGAATTGCGACACAGTCTCAAGGGGGAAGGAGTTTGAGAAAGCTCCGCGCCCGCAGCGATGAATAAACGCTAATCACTATGCGTTGTCGGGAACATCAATGACTTGACAGTGACGGGAATGACTTCCGTGATGCCCAAGCATTCGCCGATATCCACGTAGTCGAGGTCGCCGACTTCGATGCCGTCGACGGCGATGATGTCGCGCGAGACTTTGAGCTCGTCCTTCAAAATTCCACCCAATGATTTCGCGATGTCGAGGTCCAACGTGAGATAAAGCGGGCACTTCGGATCGTCCGCTTCCTTAAGCACTGCCGCCACGCCCTCGGCGATCCGTTTGACTGATTGATAATCCGGCACGCCGTTCACCGTCAAAGACAAGGCCAGGCCCGAGGTAAAGCGCGGCAAATCGAACTTGCGCAAGGATTGTTTGAGCGCGTCGCTGACCGACTCGCCGTCGCGAATCGTGGCTTGAATGACTTTGAGGCCGTGCACCGGCAGCGCCTTCTCATTGGAAACGTAACTCGTGTTGCCGCTTGCCTGAATGGTATATTCCCCGGCGCCGATGACCGTGGCGCGGATGCCTTCCACGGGCTCCCTTACGACATCTTTCGGCAGGCCTTTGAGATGCTCGCGCATGTTCTTTCCAAGCACGGGCCCGATATCGCCGTATGATTTCGCATCGTGATCATAGACATGCTCCGACACGCCGCCGGAGAAGACGATATGGTGAACCTGCTTCAAGCCCTTGTAGTTAACGAACGGCGGCGTGACCATGAGCTGCTTGGCCATTGGAGCATTTGGCCCTTCCTCAATGGTCTCGAAGAGAATCTTCGCCATGTAGGCGCCGAAGTCTTCTTTCATTTTCTCAGTGATCTTCTGGCCGAGCTCGACTCTGTAGCCGAGCTCTTGCATCATCGTGCGGCCGCCGTCTTCGATTCGAGTAATCTTATCGTCTTCGTCGAAAGCGATCAGCCGGGCGCCAACGTTGATCGCGGCGGTCTGGGTAACCACACCGTCCTCGATGAGGGATAACTTCGTCGTGCCGCCGCCCATATCGACGTTCAACACAGTCTTATGCTCGGTCTTGGATAGGTCCACCGCGCCGCAACCGTACGCTGCCAGCAATGCTTCATGGTTGTGGCCCGCCGCGGCGCAGATAAATTTGCCGGAGTACTTGGCGAAGTTCTCAACGATGGGCTGGGCGTTTTCCTTTTTTAACGCCTCGCCGGTGATGATCACCGCGCCGGTATCGATATCCTCGGGCGTTAAGCCCGCATCTCGGTAGGCCTCATGAATGAATTCGTTGACCTTATCGGTGTCGATCTTGGTTGCCGACAGGTAAGGCGTCAGCATGATCGGCGAGCGGTAGAGCACCTCGCGATTGGTCACTTTGAACTTGCCGGAAAGCGACGCGCCTTGGCGCCTGAGCGTGATATGGGAGAAAATCAGGTGAGAAGTCGAGGAGCCGATATCGATGCCCACGCTCTTGAGCGAGAACATCTCCAGCCCTTCGATGTCGGTAACAATCTCATCCTCTTTAATGATGAAATTATCCGGATGGTCGTGATCGTAAATATCATCGTGCATTGGCTTGCCTCGATCCATGATTCTTGTTGCCCTTCATAAAAAGGAATCCCCGCGCTGGGCGGGGATTCCTTAATTTTACCCTTAGAGAGCTGTGTGGGGAAGCGCTTATTGTTTTCCCATCGCCTTGGACCACTCGTAGTCCGGATTGGTGTAGCACTCCGCGGGCATCTCGCTCTTGATGCCGTGCTTGGCCAATTCTTCTTGGAACTTGTTGCGGATATAAGGATCCTCGTTGGGGTATTCGATCTGGTCTTTGGCGCGGTCTTCGACCTTCTCCGCGTGACCGTGGAACTGCATGGGCGGATGAAGCGCCAGATAACGCGCCATGTCGCCGCCGGCATTGAAGTGCTGGTGGAACCATTTGTTGGGCGGTGTCACCATGCTGCACTCATGCCACGGGCAGACGATCTTCTCTTTGCCCTCTTCCCACATGATCGAATAGCCTTCGCCCGCCGGAATGATGATCGCGCGCCCCGGACCATGCCGGTGCGCCTTCTTGTAGGTCTTGGGCGCGAACACCGACATATGCGCGGTCAATTCTGAATTCGGGAATTGAATGAAAACGCTCTTGCCGCCGGCGCCGCGCCGCTCGTTGGCGTCAAGCTTGTTCCAGGCGCGCATGTCGGGGAAAAAGTTGCCGTACCAGAACGCCCGCATGCCCAAACCCTCGTCGGCGTTGGCCGCCTGGACCATCTTCGCCTCGGAATAAAAATCCCCCTCCAGAGCGCCATTCTTCGCCTCGAAGGGGTTATTGAAATACAGATCCGGATCGGGCAAGGCCGACATCGCCATCGGCATATAGCTGTAGTGGAATAGGCGTACCGGCTTATCGCCCTGCATGTTGCTGAAGACATGGTGGTGATTGCGTGGGACCAAGAATAGGGAATGCTCTTGCCATTCAAAGCTCTTCTTCGGTTTATCACCGCCCCAGACGGTGGTAAGGCCGCGCCCGGAGAGGACGTAAACGATCTCATCCAGAGCGAATTTCACCGGCGGCAACGATTTGCCCGGGGGGATTTCGGTTACGCGCGAGGCGCTGACGCCTTCTTGACCCAACAACTGAACGAACGCCCCCTTACATCCGCGCTCCTCCCACCATTCAAGCTCGATGGTGCGCAAATCCGGTATGAAATAGCCGGTGTGAATCGGGATACCCTTGGTCTTCATCCACCGGTCATAGGTGAACTCCTTGCTCCACATCGTGATGACGGGTTCCTGTTTCGCTGCCGTAGCCATAAAATCCCCCTTACCTTTTAATTATTTTCTCGCTTCTTTTCCCGCAACCTGGAGCCGCACCAGCGCGCGGCGCAGAGCCGCTTCCGCGATGTCGAAATCCTTTTCCCCCCGACCCAGCTCTTGCACCCGTCTTTCAGCCCGCTCTTTCGCTTGCTGCGCGCGTGCCGTATCGATTTCGGCGGCGAACTCGGCCGCCGGAGCCAGCACGGTCATGACATTATCCAAAACCTCGGCATAGCCGCCGCTCACCGCCAGGTAGCGCTTTGCCGTCCCTTGTTTATAGCTCATCTCGCCGGGCTCCAAAAGGGACAAGAAAGCGATGTGATTCGGCAGCACGCCAAACTCGCCCAACGCGCCCGGAGCGGTGACCTCGTCGACTTCCTCGTCGAGCAGCAGCCGGCTTGGCGTCACGACTCTCAGCCTGATTTTATCCGCCATCTTATCTCAACTACTTGAACGTATGGAACGGTTGGAACAATTGAAACGAAAAGCGGCGATTCGTTCAAAAAGTTCAAGCCGTTCAAAACGTCACGCAATTCATCGTACGTTTAGCTCGCCGCCATCTTCTTCGCCTTCTCGACGGCCTTCTCAATTGTACCGACCATGTAGAAGGCCTGTTCCGGAATATCGTCGTGCTTGCCGTCGACGATTTCCTTGAAGCCGCGAATGGTATCCTTCAGTTCGACGTACTCGCCGGGCGTGCCCGTGAATGCCTCGGCGACGTGAAACGGCTGCGACAGAAAGCGCTGAATCTTGCGCGCCCGGGCCACCGTGAGCTTATCGTCTTCGGAAAGCTCGTCCATGCCGAGAATCGCGATGATGTCTTGCAAATCTTTATAGCGCTGCAGGATCAACTGCACCTGGCGCGCGGTGTCATAGTGCTCGCTGCCGACGACATGGGGATCGAGAATACGGGAAGTGGAATCCAGCGGGTCCACCGCGGGATAGATACCCAGCTCGGCGATCTGACGGGAGAGAACCGTGGTCGCATCCAAATGCGCGAAGGTCGTCGCTGGCGCCGGGTCGGTTAAATCGTCGGCGGGTACATAGATCGCTTGAACGGAGGTAATAGATCCTTTGTGCGTTGTCGTTATTCGCTCTTGCAGTTCACCTAAGTCGGTAGACAAGGTCGGCTGATAACCGACGGCGGAAGGCATGCGTCCGAGCAAGGTCGAGACCTCAGAGTTGGCCTGGGTGAAACGGAAAATGTTGTCGATGAAGAGGAGCACGTCCCGGCCCTCGTCGTCGCGGAAATATTCGGCCACCGTCAGCGCGGTCAGAGCGACCCGGGCGCGCGCGCCGGGCGGCTCGTTCATCTGGCCGTAAACCAGCGCGGCCTTGTTGATGACGCCTGACTCTTTCATCTCGAGCCAAAGGTCATTGCCCTCGCGGGTGCGCTCGCCGACGCCGCCGAAGACAGAATAGCCGCCATGTTTCATGGCGACGTTGTTGATCAGTTCCATCAAAATGACGGTCTTGCCGACGCCGGCGCCGCCGAACAGGCCGACTTTGCCGCCGCGCGCGTAGGGAGCCAAAAGGTCGACGACTTTGATGCCGGTTTCGAAAGCCTGAACTTTAGTTTCCTGATCGACGAACTCCGGTGTCGGTCGATGAATCGGATAGGATTTCTTCGCGTTGATCGGTCCCAGCTCGTCGACCGGCTCGCCGATGACGTTAAGCACCCGCCCCAAGGTTTCCGGACCCACCGGCACACTGATCCCAGCGCCGCTGTCCATCGCATCCATGCCGCGAACCAGACCGTCGGCGGTATCCATGGCGACGCAACGAACGGTGTTTTCACCCAAATGCTGCGCCACTTCCAAGATGAGATTACCTTCCTGGTCGCTGATCGCCGGATTGCTGACTTTCAAGGCGTTGTAGATAGGTGGCAGCGACCCGCCCGGAAACTCGACATCCACGACCGCGCCCAGCACCTGGGTGATTTTTCCCATGCTCATATTAACGATTCCTCCGTTCAATTCCTCACTTCAACGCTTCCGCCGTGCCGACGATTTCCATCAGCTCGCGGGTGATCGAAGCTTGACGCGCCCGGTTCATCTGCAAAGTCAGACTGCCCATCATTTTGGACGCGTTGCTGGTTGCCGAATCCATCGCCGTCATGCGCGCGCCATGTTCGCTGGCGATCGCCTCCAATAGCGCCCGCTGCGCCGCCACCTCGGTAATCCGCGGCAAGAGGCTGGCCAGGAGTTCCTGCACTCCGGGCTCGTAAAGGTATTCCGTTGGTTGTTGTCCCGCTGTCACGTTCGCGTCCGTCAACGCAACCGGCAAAAGCTTTTCCAGCGTCGGCACCTGCGACAGCGCCGAACGAAAACGGCTGTAAAGAATGTAAACCGCATCGGTCTCACCGCCGACGAAACGGTTGATCAGTTTCCGGGCGACCTCCGCCGACAATTCTTCGGCGGGCGTGCCAAGAATCCCGATATGGCGCTCGGCAATGCTCGCTCGGCGCCGGCGAAAGTAATCCGCGCCCTTGCGGCCGACCAGAGTGAGTTCGATTTCCTTATCGCCGGCGTTTTTCCGCATAAACGCCTCGGCGGCGCGAATGAGATTGGCATTGTAGCCGCCGCACAGGCCGCGGTCGGAGGTAAACAGAACCAGGTGCAGTTTTCTCTCCTCGCGGGCTCTTAATAAAGGATGGGCCTCGCTGGACACACGCGCGCCGACGTTTTTGAGCAGCTCCATCATTTTCTCGGCGTAGGGCCGCGCCGCCACCGCCGCTTCCTGGGCGCGGCGCAGCTTGGCCGCCGAGACCATCTTCATGGCCTTGGTGATCTGCTGCGTGTTGCGGATCGAACCGATCCGCTTCCGTATCGCCTTGAGAGTCGCCATAACTTAATCGCCAAGAGCTAAGCGCAAAGGGCTAAGCTTCTTTAACTCTTTGCGCTCTGCTCCGTGCTCTTTGCCTCACGCTTTAAATGCCCCTTTAAACTCTTCCAACGCCTTAGTTAACTTGGCGCGCAGGTCGCCGTCCAATTCACGCTTCTTAAGTATGTCGGCAAATATATCCGGGTGCTTCGATTCGATGAAGGAATAGAGCTCCTGCTCGTATTTTTTGAGCGCGGCGAGCGGCAGCTCATCGACGAAGCCGTTGGTGCCGGCGTAGAGGATTAGAATTTGTCTTTCCACCGCCAGCGGCTCGTACTGCCCCTGTTTGAGCAGCTCGACCAGACGCGCGCCGCGGTTCAACTGGCGCTGCGTCGCCTGGTCCAAGTCCGAGCCAAACTGCGCGAAGGCCGCCATTTCCCGGTACTGCGCCAGCTCAAGCCGCAGCGTGCCGGCGACCTGCTTCATCGCCTTCATCTGCGCGTTGCCGCCGACGCGGGAGACCGAGATGCCGACGTTGATCGCCGGGCGGACGCCGGAATAAAAGAGGTCGCTTTCCAAAAAGATCTGGCCGTCGGTGATCGAAATGACGTTGGTCGGAATGTAGGCGGAAACGTCGCCCGCCTGGGTTTCGATGATCGGCAGCGCCGTCAGTGATCCGCCGCCGCGCGCGTCGCTCATCTTGGCCGCGCGCTCGAGCAGCCGGGAGTGAAGATAGAAAACGTCCCCAGGAAAAGCCTCGCGTCCGGGCGGGCGGCGCAGCAACAGGGACAACTGCCGGTACGCCACGGCGTGCTTCGAAAGATCGTCGTAGATCAGGAGCGCGTGGCCGCCGTTGTCGCGGAAATGTTCGCCCATGGTGCAGCCACTATAGGGCGCGATGTATTGCAGCGGGGCGGACTCGGAAGCCGTAGCCGCGACGACGATGGTGTACTCCATGGCACCGGCTTCTCTGAGCCTATCGACGACCTGGGCGACCGTGGAGCGCTTCTGGCCGATGGCGACGTAAATGCAGATCACGTTGCCGCCTTTTTGATTGATGATCGTATCGATGGCGACGGCGGTCTTGCCGGTCTGGCGGTCGCCGATGATCAGCTCGCGCTGGCCGCGGCCGATGGGGATCATGCCGTCGATGGCTTTCAAACCGGTCTGGAGCGGCTCCTTAACCGGTTGGCGCGCGACGATGCCGGGCGCTTTGATTTCGATGCGCCTTCTGTCCTTGGTATCGATTGGCCCGCGCCCGTCGATGGGTTCGCCCAGGGCATTCACCACCCGTCCGACCAGCGACTTGCCGACCGGCACCTCGGCGATGCGGCCCGTGCGCTTCACCGTATCGCCCTCTTTGATCATGTGGGTCTCGCCGAACAGCGCGGCGCCGACGTTGTCTTCTTCGAGGTTGAGCGCGACGCCGAAAATCCCATGGGGAAATTCCAGCAGCTCGCCGGCTGCGACCTTATCGAGCCCATGGACCCGCGCGATGCCGTCGCCGGTCGAGAGCACCGTGCCGATCTCCTGGATCTCGACGCTCTTTTCGTAATCGCGAATCTGCTCTTTGATGATTCGACTGATCTCCGCTGTGCCTATCTCCATAGCTCGCTCCTTAGATTCTTACCTCAGAAATGTTGGACAAAACGACTGCAAGAAAATTTATCGCGCCAAGACGCCAAGGCGCAAAGTTAAGAATATTTTCCGAATTCTCCGAACTTGGCGTCTTTACGTCTTCCCTTCGACTTGGCTCAGGGCGGTGAGCTTGTCGAACCGTGCGCGAGTCATCTCTTTTCCGATTTTGTAATGTAAAACTCAACCGAGAATTTCAAATACATTTGGTTAGTATTCGCGCGCGATGCGCTGTTTCATTTTCTCAAGCTGGGTGCGCACGCTGCCGTCGTAAACCTTGCCTTCCAACTCGACCAACAGGCCGCCGAGAAGACTTGGGTCCGTCTCTTGCTGCAACACGACCTCTTTGCCGGAAATTCCTCTAAGCTGCTCGCGCAGCCGCTCCACCATCGCCGCATCAAGCCCGGCGGCGCTAACGACTTTCGCCTCGACTCGCCCCTTGGCCTCGTTGAGGAGACGCCGATAGCAGTTGACGATGCCGGGCAGATGAGCGAGACGGTCGCGCTCTAACAGAAGCGACAGAAAGTGAATCGACAGCACCGACAGTTCCAGACCGTTGGCCACCTGAATGAGAATTCTCTTGCGGCTATCCATGGGGAACGCCGGATTCGTCAACGCCGCTTGCAGCTCGGACCCGCTAAAGGCCGCGTAAAACTGCTCGATCTCCTGGCCGATTTTTTCTTCCTGGCCCGCCTCGCATGCCAGTTGAAAAAGCGCCCTGGTATATCTCCGAGCTAAACTACCTTCAATCACCGCGTCCGTCCGATACTTTGAATGAAGTCTTCCGCCAAACGGTCCTGATCGCCGGAGGAGAGATGGCGCCCGAGCAGTTCGCGCGCGGTGGATTCCGCTTCGACGGCCATGTCGTAACGGATTTTCTGCCGCGCGGTTTTTACTTCTTGATCGGCGAGAAAGCTTGCGTCTTCCTTGATCTTCGTGGCCAGCGTTCCGGCTTCGCCGATCAGTTTGGTCTTTTCTCTTTCGCCCTCGGCCCGTAACTCCGCTTGAATCGCATTGAACTCGCGTTGGATACCGGCGAGCTTGGCTTGATAGCTGCTCACCACCGCCTCGGCCTGTGTTTTATTCTCCGCCGCGCTTTCAATCGAAGTTAAGATTCCCTCGCGCCGCGAGCGCAGAAAGTCGCGCACCACCGGCAGGGCGAATCTTTTGATGATATAGGCGTAGATGAGAAAATTCCCGAGCGGGAATAAGATTTGGGTGATCGAAGGCGCGTGGTGTTCGGCTTCGGCGGCCGAGGCCCACGCCTGGGCGACATTCAAGACCTCTAAGTAGCTCACGCCAGGTTCCTTCCGAGAATCTTGCTCGCCATCTGCCGGGCCACCGTTGCGGCCTCGGTGGCGGCGAGCTGCCGCTCCCCCGCCACCTGGCTCGCGACATCCCGGCGCGCAAGCTCCAGGGTGGCGGCCGCTTCCTGGCGCGCCTGGCTCAATATCTGCTCGCGCTGCTGCCGGGCTTCTTGAAGGATCGACTCCTTGGCCGCTCCGCCGGCGGCTTGGGCCTGAGCGATCCGCTCTTCGTACTGCGCTTTGAGGCGAGCGCCCTCCCGCTCCAAGTCGGCGGTGTCGTGGATGGCGCCGGCAGTCTTGCCTTCGCGCTCTTCAAGCAGTTTTAGGTAGGGGCGAAAAAGAACCTTGCTGAGAACGAACCACAAGACGAGAAAAAAGACGATTTGATAGACGACGCTTAAGTCTAGGGAAATCATGCGCTAACTTTCACCACCGCGTAAACTCTCGTCAGTATTTCAACCGCTTGGACCTTGAGCGGCGCCAAGCCCAAGATAAAAACCTACCTTCTATTTAGGAACGTAGGAACCTGGATATGGGGTGAACGGCGAACCGAAGTTTATTTCTCGGAATCAGCCTGCAGCTTGGGCGCTTGAGCCACCACAGCCATCTCGGCGGTCACGGCCTTAAAACCCGCGACTCCACCTTTTTGTTTTGCCACTCCCATGGAGCAGTCACCATCAAAAACCACGCCCTCCGTAACAGTCAACCGAGGGGTAACAATATTCCCGTAAAGCCGCGCCGGAGCCACGAGATCGATTTTCTCTTTGGCCGTCACGTTACCTTCCACTCGACCGTGAATCACCACAGTTTTGCTGGATATTTTGGCTCGCACTTCAGCCCCCTCTCCGATGACCAGCCTACCCTGGCACTGGATTTCCCCATCTACGCTGCCGTCGATTCTAGCGTCCCCTTGAAAATTCAGCTGGCCGCTTACCCGGCTTCCCTTGTGCAGAGACGCCACCAATCCCGACTCAGTCGGCTGGGGCGGCTCCTTCACGGGCACGGGCTCCGACGACATGGTGGCTGCAACTCGACGTGGTTCCCCACCCACGGGCCGCTCGGTTTCCGATTCTTTCTTTCCACCGGGGTTTCGATCAAACCAAGCCATAGATATGATCCCCTATTTTGGGCAAATTGTGCTATAGCATCCATGACTGTCATTGTCAAAAGTGGAGTGCCACGGGCTTAGCCTTGGCGCCTCCTAGTATACCCCCCGGGGGTGGAATCCGGAGCGAGAGCCGGGGCGCGATTTGAAGGGTTGATTTAGCTTGCCCCAGTTCTAAGTATCGGCTACGTACGGTTGCATCGCCTGCCTTATCAACTTTACCTCCCTACTGCCGCCGATGCCCCGAGTCGACCGACCGCAACCCACCGAAGAGTGCAGGTGGTATTTGTCGATTCTGCTGAAAAACCCTATGAATGCTTCGACGATGCTCAGCATGAACGGAAAATCTCCAATGATTTCACCCGCTCCCCCGTTCGTCCTGAGGCTCTCGAAGGATGAACGGAGGGTTTTTCAGCAGAATCATTTGTCCGTCCTTGACCCCTACTCGGGGTTTTGTTTAGCTTAAGGCAGGAGGCTCGGTCATGACTTACGCGAGAAACGCTGCCGTCCTGTTTTTTTTCTTCCTGTTGTTAGCCACCAACCCGCTCGCCGCGCAGACGCTGCTTCGAGTGGCGACTCCGGGCGCGCTCACCGGCGCGCTGCCGATTTATCTCGGCGCGAAAAAAGGGGTGTTTGCCAAGTATGGGCTCACGGTCGAAGTCATTGCCACGCGCAACGAGCAGATGAACATGCAGGCGCTGATGTCGGACAGCGTTCAGTTCCTGACCTCGAGCACGACGGGACTTTTTTACCTCGGCAAGCAGGGATTAGATGGTGTGGGAATCGCCTCGTGGAACAACGCCTCTCCCTACAGCCTCGGCAGCCGGTTCAAAATCAAAGATCTTAAAGAACTGAAAGGCAAAAAAATCGCCTCCAGCGGCGCCGGCGGCCGCGCGGATGCGTTTATACGCTTCATGCTCGCCAAGGCCGGGCTCGACCCCAAGAACGACGCGCAGATCATCCCGCTCTCGGGTGGCTCCGCCGTGCGCCTTGCCGCCGTCCTTTCCGGGAATCTCGATGCCACCCTGATTTCAACGTTGCAAGGGCGCCATGCCGAGAAGCTCGGTCTCACGGTGATCGCGATCCCGCTCGAATACACGTGGGGGATCAATTTGACGCGCAGATCGTTCATGGCAAAAAACCGCGAGATCGTGAAAAATTATCTCCGGGGGCTTTCGGATTCAGTGCGCTTGATGATGGCGGATAAGGCTACGACTATCGCCGTCATGTCGCAGGTTTTGAAAATCGACGACCAGGAGAGCTTGGAGTACTCCTACCGGATCATGCGGGCGGACTCCCGGCCCGATCTGTTTCCCACCGAGGAGTCGATCGTCAACGTGCTCAAAACCATGAGCTACGAGGACCCGGCGTTCTTGACCATTCCGCCCTTCAAGTTTTTCGATCTCTCATTGATCCAAGAACTCAAGGCGGAGTCGCGCTAGCCGGAATGATTCAGGTCCAAAGGAAACCGACGACACACCGTACGCCGAAGGGTGAGCTTGGAGAGGCGAAGGCACCCGACCGTAGTGGTGCAATGACTTCTTCGCTACTTGGCCAGAAGTTTAAAATCCTTCCCGGCTTGCGCTACGCCACGGCAGCATGCCGGCGGCGTCAAGGCAAAGACCCATTGCCTTCGTCTCGGAGGGCTCACCCTGGAGGCGTTGCCAGAGTATGAATAATCCGCGCTAGCAAAGTCGAAAGGAGAAACTATGAGGCTAGTCCTAATCATTCTGACATCGATAATGATCCTCAACGCCGGGCAGACCGGAGCCGAGCCGGTGCGCGGAGCTTATCCGTCCGCCAACGTCCAGTTTTTGCCGGCGTTCGTCGCGCTGGAGAAAGGTTTCTATAAACGTGAAGGATTGGACGCCGAGCTGATCTCCGTGCGCAGCGCCGTCACCGCCGTTCAGGCGCTCCTCGGTGGACAAATTCATTTCATTTTTTCCGTCGGGCCGCAAATGCCGTCGATCTGGGAAGGCAGCGACATCATCTTGCTCGCGCAAATGGTCGGCCGGCCGACGTTTTCGATGATCGTGACGCCGGACATCCGGACGGTCGGCGATCTGAAGGGCAAAAAGATCGGTGTGAGCTTCGGCGGCTCGACCTTCTCCGGCACCAAGGCCTTGCTGGAACTCAACAAGATGAACTCCGACAAAGACGTTCAGTACGTCAGCATTCCCGGAAGCCAGCCGAAAATCGCCGCCATGCAACAGGGCATCATTCAAGCGGCCTTGCTTGCGCCGCCCGCCGATTACATCGCGATCAAGGCGGGCTTCAAGCGCCTGGTCAATTTGGCGGATGTTTTCAAGGACACTTCATTCACCGGTCTCGCCGCCACGGGGAAAACCATCAAAGAGAAGCCGCAATACGTTAAGCGCATGGTGCGCGCCATCGTGCGCGCCGTCTATCATACCCGCGACTATCCCGAAGACGCGGTTTATACGATGGTCAAACACTGGCGCATGGAGCGCGAGGCCGCGGTCGACGCCTATCAGTTGATCCGCGAGGCGCTGAATCCCATCCCCACAGAGAAAGGCGTGGAGCTCATGGCCCAATGGCAGGCGGTCGCCTTGAACGTGAAACCGAAACGCGCAGCGCGCGAATATATGGACCTGAGACTCGTCAACGAAGTCGTCGCCGAATTAGCCCAAAAGTGAGGAAAAAATGATCAGGAAACTTATTTTCATCGCCGCGTTGTTTGTTGCCGTATCGAACGGCTTCGCCGCCGAATCACCCGAGAAAAAGGGGCCGCTCTACGCGACCTTGAAAACCAGCATGGGCGATGTGGTGATTCAGCTCTTCGACGACAAGGCACCCAAGACCGTCGCCAACTTTGTCGATCTCGCCACGGGGACAAAGGAGTGGACCGATCCCAAGACGCGGGAAAAGGTGAAGCGGCCGTTATATAACGGTACGATCTTTCACCGCGTGATCCCCGGCTTCATGATCCAGGGCGGCGATCCGCTGGGCAACGGCACCGGCGGGCCGGGCTATCGCTTCGCGGACGAATTCCATCCGGATCTCAAACACTCCAAGCCCGGCATTCTCTCCATGGCCAACGCCGGACCGAATACCAACGGCAGCCAGTTCTTCATCACGCAAAAGCCCACTCCCTGGCTCGACGGCAAGCACAGCGTTTTCGGCGAAGTGGTCAAAGGCCAAAACGTCGCCGACGCCATCGTCAACGTGCCGCGCGACCTGCGCGACCGGCCGATGAAGGATGTAGTGATCCAGGAAGTAATCATCAGCCGCGGCAGTTTTTAAAGACCGAGACATGATGTACCCAGGAGCTTTCCTATGAGGCGCGCACATTGGGCAGGTAGATTGTTTTTCGTCGTTGCGTTGTCGTTTTTTCTTGTCGGCGAAAAGCCGGCGCATCCCGCCGATCCGCTCCCCCAAGCCACGGCGGTCTACGGCGTGATCGCCGCCGATCCGACCTATCTCTGGATGGCGCAAGAAAAAGGCTTCTTCAAAAGGAACGGCGTCCATATCGATCTCACGCATATTCCCACCAATCAGGCGGTCCAGGCTTTGGTCGGCGGCAAAGTGCAGTTCGTCACCGCCGGGCCGCAGATTTTGGAGGCGAACCTCGCCGGCGCCGACACGGTCTACATCCTCTGCCCGCTCAACAGCTTCGTTCTTTCGTTGTACGGCAAACCGGAAATCAACGGCGTGAAAGGTCTGGCGAGCAAAACCATCGGCGTGACCAACAAGGGAACGCCGACGGATATCGCCGGCCGCCTGCTGATCAAACAAAACGGTCTTAAACCCGATACGGACGTGAAGTTCGCTTATCTCAAAGAAATGCCCGCCTTGGTCGCGGCGCTCAAGGAGGGAGTCCTTGACGCCGCGCTGATCGCTCCGCCGAGCACGCTGACGGCGAAAAATCTCGGCCTCAAGGAGCTGGTCAACGTCACGGCGCTCAAGCTTTCTTTCGTGCAGCATGCGATCGGCACCTCCCGTTCGTATATCAATGCGCAACCCGACGTAGTGCGCCGCTTCGTGCGCGGGGCTGTGGAGGGGCTTGATTACCTGCGCAAGAATCGGAGCGAAGCGGCTGCGATCATGTCCAAATACACTAAAATCACCGATCCTGCGCAGCTCAACGAAGCACTCGATGCTTATGAAAAGGCCTGGGAGAGGATTCCCATGCCCTCGCAAACCGCCCTCGAAGCGGTCCTCGCCTCCTCCGAAAATCCCAAAGCCAAAAGCGCCAAGTGGGATCAGTTCGTCGATGACCGCTTTGTGAAGGAGTTGGTGGCGGCGGGAATGTTTAAGTGACAGCTCAAAATGCGAAGCAGTACCGACAACACATTGACAGAAAAAACCAAGATCGCGAAGTGATTTCGTCGCGAGTCGCTGTCACCCTGAGCAGCAGCGAAGGGTCTCGTCCTATTCCAGGTCGTAAGCCACGCCGACCTGCTCGGCCACTTGCCGCAAGCCCTTGAGCACCGAGTCATGCAACGGGATGCCATGCTCGGCTCTCTCCTGCGCCGTCTCGAATTCGATCTCTCCCGCCACGTAAACCCGTTCCTGTCCTTCAGCCGGAGGCGTCGATTTCAGATCGATGATCAGCCGGTCCATGTCGCGTTTGAATTCGGCGGCGGGACGAAAGGCATCGACGCGCACGGCGGCGAAAAAATGGCCGCGCGGATCTTGATTGGCGTTGAGCGCGGTGATCGTGCCCGTGAGCACGCCGCAGAGAATCTCAACGAGAATCGCGAGGCCGTAACCCTTGTGGCTGCCGCTTTCCCGCGTCCCGCCGAGGGGCAGCAAGCGGCGCGCTCTCTGCGCCGCCCTTGGGTCCGTCGTTGACGCGGCGTTTTCATCCAGCGCCCAGCCGCCTGGGATCGACTTCCCAAGCCGCGCCGCCAGCTCCAGCTTGCCGGCAGCGGCCGTCGTCGTAGCCATGTCCAAAACGAATGGCTGCTGCTTGTCCGCCGGAACGGCGAAGCACATCGGATTGGTGCCGTATTTCGCCGCGCGGCCAAAGGTGGGGACCACTTGCCGGCTCGCGTTGGTCATGGCGATGCCGATCATGTCGTGCGGCAGGGCCATCATCGCGTAGTATGCCGACATGCCGTAATGGCGGCTGTTGCGCACACCGACCATCGCGACCCCGGAGCTCCGGGCTTTCTCAATCGCCATCTCCATCGCCCGGCAGCCGATGATCATCCCCATTCCGCAATCGCCGTCGATAAGCGCCGTGGACGCATTCTCAGTAATGATGCGTGACTTGGGACTGGCGGTCATCGAGCCTTCGGTGAGCCACTTTACGTACCAGGCGTGAGGGCTGAAGCGAATGACGCCGTGGGTATCGACGCCGCGCAGATCGGCGGCGACGAGCGCTTTGGCGGCGATTGCCGCGTCGCCCGGCGGCACGCCGAGCTTTTCAAAAGCCGCGGTGACGAAGCGGGTCAATTTTCTGTGATCGACGCGTGTCATTTCTTCTATCGGTTGTTCCATTGTCTACTCCTGGGGAGATTTT
>Ga0214473_10003477_pt1 | contig 19079 bp, 18 predicted proteins | sample RVTome_7_FD_203509 | JGI IMG/M metagenome (GOLD analysis project Ga0214473, IMG submission 203509) | Soil microbial communities from uranium-contaminated site in the Upper Colorado River Basin, Wyoming, United States - RVT98D197 | ecosystem: Environmental > Terrestrial > Soil > Contaminated >... | reverse complement strand
CTGTCTGCTCGCCCCGCTCGCCACCACTTTTCTTGCCTGCGTGCAGGGGATGGAGCAGCCCGCGCGCTGGTCCACAGGGAACCTGCTGAACGCGGCGGTGGTGTTCGCGCTCACCTACGCCGGGGCGCAGGCCTTCAGCGCGGGGGGACAGCAGGGGTTGTTCACATACATCGCCGCGGGATGGCTGGTGGCCGTGATCATGTGCGGTGTGCTGGCGCGACGCGCGCTGGGGTTCCTCCGGCCGGGGCGAGTCGTATGGACGCATCTCCGCGTCCTGCTGTTGTTTCTCCTGCCGATGTGGATCGTGCCGCTTGCGGGCTTTGCGACCAGAACGATACTACGCTCTTATCTCGCGGTGAAATGCGGCCCGGTTCCGGTGGGTCAGTTCGAGATCGCGTTGACACTGCTCGTGCACATGGGAACGATCTACCAGGCCTGCATGATCGTGTTCATCCCGGCCTGGACGCGGCTGTATGTGAGCCGCCAGGGAGCGGAGTTGCTGCGCTCGCTCTCGCAGGCGCGGGGCGTGCTGCTCGGGGTGGCGATGGTCTACGGCGCGGTGCTGGTCTTCGCAGGACACTGGATAGTCCCGGCGGTCTTCGGGCGAGATCAGCTCGGCGCCGTCCCCGCGGTGCAGGTGATGGGTCTGACCATGCCGATCATGATCGCGGGCTGGGTCGCCTCCGCGACCAACGTGGTTTCGAACCGGACCAGGAACATCGGGATGGCGAACGTGATCTGGTTCGCACTGGCAATTCCGCTGGGGATCGCGCTCACCCCCTCCCTCGGCGCGCTCGGAACGGCCCTGGGGTGGATGGGAGCGTATGTGATGTTCGCGTGGTTCTATATCTGGAGCGCGCGGCCGTTTTTCCGGGAGGTGGAGGGATGGAGGGTCGCCGCGACACAATAGGGAACGGGCGCCCCTCTCGGAGCGCCCGTGCGCATTCACTACTTGCCGACGTAGATCACCTCGAAGATCAGCGTCGCGTTCGGCGGGATCACCGGGGGCCTGCCCCCAGGACCGTAGGCCAGGTCCGACGGGATGATCAGCTTGCGCACCCCGCCCGACTTCATCCCGGCGACTCCTTCGTCCCAACCGCGGATCACGCGACCCGCTCCCAGCGGGAAGCTGAACGGCTGGCCGCGATCCAGGGAGCTGTCGAACTTGGCCCCCTCCACCAGCCAGCCGGTGTAGTGCACGCTCACCGTGTCGCCGGCCTTCGCGGCCGCGCCGTTTCCCTCTTTCACGTCAATGCACTGCAGCCCCGACGCCGTGGTCACCACCGGCTTGTCCGTCTGCGTCCCCAGCTTGCGCGCCGCCTGCACGGCCGCACTCTCTGTCACCTTCGGTAGCTCCTTTGGCGGGAGGGCTCTCTGCTGCTCTGCGGCCGGGGTTGTCTTCGGCTGTTGCGGCGCGCGCGGCTGCTGCTTCGGCGCGACAGACGGCATGGGCTGTTCCGGCGTCGTCTTCGGCTGTTCCGGCCTTGCGGGTGCTTTCGGTCGCTCTTCTGTCATCTTCGGCGGAGGCGTCGTCGGCCGAGGTGGCGGTGCCGGTGCCTGCCGTCCGCATCCCACCAGCCCCGTCGCCATCAGCGGCGCGACGACCAGCGCGCCGCGCCTGAACCATGCGCTTCTCATTCCCGATTCCTCCTTGCGTCCTTGCGGACCGCGATGATAGCCCGTCACTCTGGCAGTTCCATCTTCCACACTCGAACGGGTCCCCCGGGCGCAGCCGTGTCCCAGCATGCCACCCCTTCGTCAGTGCCGACCGCGATCCACCGCCCGCTGGGGCTGAGCGCGGCACAGCGGATGGGACGGGATGAGGCCCGGAAGGATGCCACCAGCTCCAGCTTATCCGGTCGCCACAACCTCACCTCTCCGTCAAAGCCGCAGGACATGAGCAGGCCATCGTCCTTGGACCATGCTACCACAGTGACCGGCCCCAGGTGCGCGGGGGTGAGGGCCTCTTGGCGACTGACCACTTTCTGCAGCTCCGCTTTCCCCCCCTCGCCCCGTCGCTCCACTGTGAATCCTGCGATGACGATCCCCCCCACGGGCGTGCCAAACGCGAGCGCGTCGCCCGTGCTGTTGAACGCGAGCGCGCCGGTGGAGTGGCATCCTATCCCCCCTCCCAGGTCTTGCTCGGACGCCCATGGCTCTCTCATGACGGGCGCAGGTCGCTTGCGCTTGGAGGGCTCGAGGCTGGCAGGCCACGGCCAACTAGTCCAGACGCTGCCGAGGCTAAATGCTCCCGGATCGTGGTCCACCCCCATCACGGGGTCACGCACGGCCCACCCAAAACAGTCTCTTGAGGGAAGCACACGAAGCGACGCAGCCCCGAGTGCGGGGATCCGCCTTTCGAGTTCCCGCCGTATCGCCCGATCACCGGCAAACTCGCGCACGCCCACCTTGACTAAGCGATCCGAGGCCAAACCGAAGAAGGTGTAGACGGAGAGGATCTTGTCGCTGCCTCGGCCCGGCACGACGCTCAGAACACTTCCCCCTTGAACATCCACGTAGTGGTGCCCGGCATACTTCTCCTGTCGCTCGCACTTCACTTCGTCGGGTTGCGCGACTGCGAATGCCCGCGGCCCGGGGGCCGTCCACTCAAACACGGCCAGGTCGCTGTACTCCGCCGCGTAGGCATCGCCGCCCTCATCACATGCCAAACACAGCAGGCGGGCCGGCTTTGCCTTCCCCTCCGTCGCCGCGGGTGGGGTCAGCGCCCGGACGCGGGCGCCATCCTTGACGTCCAGCACGGACAGGGACTTGCTCGTGCTTCCGACTATGAGCAGCGACTCGTCTGGGGAGAAGAGCAACGCGCGGGGGCGACGGTCTTCCGGGACGGTTGCCAGCGGGATCGCCTCACTCGCGTCGATCAACGCAGTCCTGGAGGCATAATAGGAATCCACATTAAGACCGGCCACCCAACTCTTACTGGTCTGCTGGCTGCCCCATTCCAGCAGTCCCTCAACCAACACCCCATCAGCACATCGGACCTTTGCTCGGCACTTGGCGGTCAGGGTGATGTCGCGGGCAAGCGGGCCGCCGGAGATGAACAGCCCGATCCTGAATTTCCCTGGGATGCGATAGTGCACCTCGAGCTCACTGGAAATCTCTGCGGCCCTGCCCTGAGGAAGGTCGAGGAACCGGGTGAGAACGCCTTTGCCCTTCACCTCGATGGCAACCTTATCCACCTTGACGCTTCGGTCGAGCGACCAGGTGTCCCCGACTCGCACGGCCTGTGGGGGCAGGGCGTACGGCAGGTACGCGACCAACCGGTACGCGTAGTCATCCGCCTGGGAGAAGCCGTACTCGTCGCGACTTCGCGAAGCTTCGGTCTTCGCCGGCTCTGGCTCGCACTCTCCCAGTTCGGACCACACCTCGGTCCTCTCGAAGTGTGTGGGCATAGTGGCTCCCGGGAACATCGGTCCTTCCAGGGCCCCGCCCGCGCCGGACGCGGTCACATCGGAGCTACTCGATACCCGGTACTTGCCCGGGCCTGAGACGGTCACCCGAGAAGTGCCCAAGCTAGTTGAGTACCAGACGGAGAAGCTGTAGTCGGTAGTTCTGGGCCACGGGAAAAGGCCGAATACCGAGTATGGCTGGCTGAGGTCGGTGCTTGAAACCCCCGTCGAGAGGTAGTGCAGCAGTGCCCCCTCGGCCGGCCGGTAGCGCAGCAACACCGCCGCATCATTCGGTCGGCCTGGCTCCTCCCCGCTCGCCGCCGCCACTGTCGCTCCCAGCGATACCCATAGCAGTACAACGCGCAGGACCCTCATCTCGCCCTCCTCGGACCGAGGCGCTTAGCGCTCATTAGCCTTCTGCCGCGACCCACAGTAAGCACACTTCCGCGATCAGTGGCTTCGCTCCTCTCGCGGGTGCCGTGTTCCGTAGCGGCGATGACCCCCCGGCCCCGGACAAGTCGCGGTCTGCAAGGAATGCGTCCCACCGCTGTGGAAGATACTCCTCTGCGTTCTCTGCTTCTCTGCGTTGAATAGGAGCCCACGATGCCCTACTGCCCGAACTGCCGCACCGAATTCGCCGCAGGATCGAACTGCACTGACTGCGGCGCCACGTTGGTGGCGGCGCTGCCCAGCGGCTGGCGTGCGGGCCGGGACGTAGCCGCGGCGCGGCCGGCCGAGCTGGCCGAGTTCGATGACATGGTGCAGTTGGAGCTGATCGAGAGTCAGTTGCGCACTGTGGGCATCCCCTCCGTGCGACGCCCGCGCGCGGTGGCATTGTTGGTGCCGGAGGCCCTGCTGGACCGTGCGCGCCAGGTGATGGCCGGAGAGGAGATCGCGGCGGCGGAGGGGGAAAGCGACACGCTTAGCCTCTCTGAATTACATCGCATCCGGCTGGTCTGCTCGGAGTGCGATAAGGAGATTGCGGTTGATCTGCTGAAGGAGCGAGTGCCCACGACCTGCGATCAGTGCGGCCATCTCTTCAATCTCGGCCCGGCGATGGCGGTGTTGGATCGCTATGGCGACGTGATGCGGATGATGGCGAACGCAGACTTCGAGATCGAGGTGGAACCGCCGCACGGCGACTAGGTCAGACGGCGAGGATGCGTCCGCCCCGGTGTGTCGGCCTTTCCAGTGCCGAAGCCGGACACCTCCGCGTCACAGGAAGAGATCCAACATCCTCCGACTTCTCCCGTCGAGCGCGGTCATGTCCTCGATGAGGTAGCGGTTCCCATCGGCGTCGCGGACGACGATTTTGTTGCGGCCCACGTACCAATGCGATTCACTGCGAGAGACGACGTCGAAGGCGGACCAGCCGCGATCGGTTTCCACTTCCCAGTGCGCAATCCCCATGCTCTCCTCGATGCGATGGATTCGGGTGATGCGCGGCATGAAGTAGGCCTGATCGGCCTGCGCCAGCAGCAGGTCCCGGCTGTCGCGTTCCATCCGCCGTGGATCGGAGACCAGGCCTAGCTCCTTGCCCTCCTCGTCCAGGAGGTAGATGAACCGCTTGGGCCGTGAGATGGGGAAGGCTAGGGACATCCGGACGTTCGCGTGGACGCTGCCATCGGGCAGTCGCACGGTGAGCTGCTTGCTCTCGTCCATCCAGGCGCGGATCAAGCTCGGATCGAACTCCACCAGTTTGGCGCCGGTCTTCGCGCGGCCGTCGTCCAGCTCACTCAACGCCGTCGCCTTCCTCTCCCCGCTCCTCAGGAGCACCGTCGTCTCCGTTCTCCTCGTGGCTCTCTGGGAGGGAGGCGACCGTGCCAAGCTTAGTCTGCGCCGTCACCAGCCGGGCGTAGGTTCCGCCGGCGGCGAGCAGTTCATCATGCGTGCCCACCTCCGCGATGCCGCCGTCTACCAGCACCACGATCCGGTTGGCGTGGCGGAGCGTGGAGAGGCGGTGGGCGATGGCGAAGGTGGTGCGATTTGCCACCAGACGCTCTATCGCTTCCTGAATCTCCACCTCGGTCTCGGTGTCCACGGAGGAGGTCGCTTCATCGAAGATCAGCAGCTTGGGGTCGTGGAGGATAGCGCGGGCGATGGAGATGCGCTGGCGCTCGCCCCCGGACAATCGGACGCCCCGCTCTCCCACCTGGGAGTCGTAGCCGTCGGGGAAGGCGAGGATGAAGTCGTGCGCGTTCGCGGCCTTCGCGGCCTGGATGATCTCCTGCTCGGTGGCGCTCGCGCGCCCATAGCTGATGTTCTCCGCGATGCTGCCGTGGAAGAGGAACGGCTCCTGCAACACCATGCCGATCTGGCTGCGCCACGAGCGGAGATCGTACTCGCGCAGATCGTGGCCCTCCACCAGGATGTTCCCCTTGTCGGGGTCGTAGAAGCGGCACAATAGGTTGATGATCGTGGTCTTGCCAACTCCCGTCTTGCCTACCAGACCGATCATCTCCCCCGGCCGCACGTCTAGGTTGATGCCGTTGAGCACGGGCGATCCGTCCTCGTAGCTGAAGAAGACATTGTCGAAGACCACATGGCCGCTGAGGTCCGTCGCCGACCGCGTCTCCTGGGTGCGATCCACCTCCGGCTCGGTGTCGAGCACCTCGAACACGCGCTCCCCAGCCGTGATCGCGAACTGGAACCGCTCGTACATACTGCTGATCTGGCCGATCGGACCGTAGAGTTGCCAGAGGTAGCTGCTGAAGAGAATGACCTTCCCGACATCCATCATCCCCCACATCATCATCCGGGCGCCGAAGTACCAGATGAAGAGCGAACCCAGCGCGGTGATGAGGGCCACCGAGGCCATGAACCCGCTCCGCAGTCGGGCCGCGTCGATGCTGACCTGGGTGTAGCCTTCGTTGCGCACATCGAAGCGCTCGATCTCACGCTCTTCCTGCGCAAAGGCCTTGACCACGCGGATGCCGGGGATGGCATCGGCGAGCACCGCGTTGATGCTCCCCATGCGCCGGCGGGCCGAGCGGTAGTAGCGCCGCACCCGCTGCCGGATCACCGTGGTGGTAAGCACCAGCAGCGGCACCGGCGCCAGCGTCATCAGCGCCAGCATGGGCTGGATGCCGAGCATGATGACGAGGATGAAGATCACCGTGAAGCTCTGGACGACGATCTCCTGCAGGTAATCACCCACGAAATCCTGGATATGCCCCGTGTCGTGGGTCATGCGGGACATCAACTGCCCGGTCTGACGGCGCTCGTAGAACCCCACCGCGAGCTGGTGCAGATGGCGATAGGTCATGGACCGCACGTCCGCCACCACCCGCTGTCCGAGCCACGCCAGCAGGTACGAGCGCGCATACGTGAAGACCGAGCGGAGGACGAACACCACGGCCAGCCACAGGATGTACTTGGGCAGCAGCTGAAACTGGCCCTGTATCAAGACCCGGTTGACGATGTAAAGCGAGGTGATGTACGGAGGCAGCAGTTGCAGCAGCGTGGCGACGCCGGCCAGCAGCAGCCCGAGCGCCGACTGCCAGAAATAGGGCCGGACGAACTCCAGCATCCGCCACGCAAGCTGCCTCTGGTTCAGGCACTTGACGCACACCCCCTCCCGGCCCACCACGCGACCGCAGATCGCACAGCGCGCCGCGGTCTGCTGGCCCACGTCGCCGGTGAGCTCCACCGCGGCGAGGCCGAGCTTCCCCCGGGCCTGGGTGACGAGCTTCGCCAGCTCGCCCGCACTGGCCTCGATCTCACGCACCAGGGAGCGGGTGAAGCGCGCCAGAGTGCTGCGACCGCTGGCGGTAAGCGCGTCCAACCTCCCGTTCCCCACGAACTCCCGCAGCTCGAGCTGTTCCAGCTCGGCCAGCGGCACGTGGGCGGAAAGCCGAATCGCCTCGGCGTCTATGCGAATGGAGAGGAGAGCACGATCGGTTGCCACGATCCACACATCGCCGAAATGGCCCGGGCCGTGCAAGTCCGCGTACTGCGTGAACACCACGCGGTCGTCAGGATAGTTCTGACCTAACCACGCGATCACTTCGGTCGGCAACTCGGGCCGCCGAGCTTGGTCCTCTTGCTCTTCCTGCTCTGTTTCTGTCTCGACTCTCAGTTCCATGGGCGGGCATCGTGCGCGATCGCGCTATTGTGTTACTATGCCGCCGGGAGGCCATCTCCTCTGCCCTCCGGAAATCCTTGTGGAGGGATTCTGCAGGATAGTATCCGTTGGGCCTGAATAACCCACCAAGGCGGCCTGGAAACCGCGCCCGAGCACATCACTCTGTCACGGAGGCACATCTATGGTCACCTGGGAGAATACTTTCCAAGAAATCGCCGAGGCGAAGCCGGAGATCGCCGTCCTCCCCATCGGCTCTATCGAGCAGCACAGCTTCCATCTGCCGGTTGGCACTGACTTCCTGGCCGCGCAGGCCCTGGGAGAGCGGGTCGCAAAGGAGTTGGGCAACTGCTACCTCCTGCCAGCCCTGCCTTTTAGCTGCTCGCGGGAGCACTGCGATTTTGCCGGCACGGCCTGGGTGAAACCCGCGACGCTGGCCGCGATCATCCAGGACCTGGTGGGCGCCATGCACTTCCACGGCATCACCAAGGTGGCCCTGGTGGTGGCCCACGGAGGGAACTGGATCATCAAGCCCACCATTCGGGAACTCAACCTGGATCGCACCGGTATGAAGGTCATCACCACCAGCCCCGAATCCGGTACGGCCGAGCAGGGGCAGTTCCCCGAGCTCCACGCCGGGGGCCATGAGACCTCCCTGATCCTCGCCCTCCGTCCCGAGCTGGTAAAGTTGGACCGGCGCCCGCCGGATTTCGCCCCGACCCAGGGCCGGGAGTTCCTGGATCTCACCGGCATGGCCGGCGTCAGCCCCACCGGCGTCTGGGGCGCCCCCAGCAAGGGCAACGCCCAGGAAGGCGAGCGCGGCCTTGCCGCCGCGGCCAAGCGCGCCGCCGAGTACATTCGTAAGACCTTCGCGGACTTCGACCGGCTGGAGGCGGAGCGTTTGGCCCGCCGCGGGTAGCCTTCGGGGCTGCGTCTGTGGTATAATGATGGCATCAGATGCCAACATGATGGCGTGGAGACGGGGACATGGTCAGGACGCAGATTCAGTTCGATAAAGAAGACCTGGAGGCCCTGCGACGGATCGCGGCGGAGGAAGGGGTGTCGCTGTCCGAACTAGTGCGGCGCGAGATGAAGCGCAAGATCGCAGAGCCGCACCGGCCCAGTCGCGAGGAGCTCTGGGAGCGCGCCAGCAAGGTCATCGGGAAGTACCGCTCGGGCGTCACGGATCTTGGCCGACGCCACGACGACTACTTCGTGGAGGCGATCGAAGCGTGCAAGCCTTCGTTGACACGTCGGCGCTCGTAACGCTGCTTGATCTCGAGGATGAGGAGCACCCGGCCGTCGCGAAGGCCTGGGCCCAGCTGAGGGATGAGTCCTCTGCTCTCGTGACTACTAACTACGTAGTTGCCGAGGCCAGCGCGGTCTGCCAGCGGCGTCTCGGCATGAGCGCGGCTAGAGCCCTGTGGGGTGAGATCGTCCCGCTGCTGTCGGTATCCTGGGTGGACGAGACCCTCCACAGGCGTGCCGCCTCTGTCATGCTTACCGCCAACCGCCGCGACCTGAGCCTCGTGGACTGCGTGTCCTTTGACGTGATGCGGCGTCTAGGCATCCAACGCGTCTTCGCACTGGATGAGCACTTCCGCGAGCAGGGCTTCGACTGCCTGCCCTGAGCCAACCCTCGGTGGCGGCCGGCGGACACAAAGTCGGGTAGCACGAAAAGAAGGTGTCGGAAGCAGGACGGCGAATTCGAGTCTGTAGAATCCCACGACAAGGAGAGAACACATGGGCTGCTGCGAGAAGAAGGAAGTAGAGAAGAAGGAGACGTGCGAGACCGAGAAGAAGGAAACCTGCGAGACTGAGAAGAAAGAAACCTGCGCGACCGAGAAGAAAGAGACCTGCGAGACCAAGAAGGAGTGCGCCGGGTAACTTTGTCTTCCCTCTGAGGGCGGTACATTCGCCCTCGTCAGGTTTGCGGCGGCCTGAGCCTGCTCAGGCCGCCGCCTCGCGTCTCCCGGACTCGCACACCGGGCACATGCCCTGCGCGCGTCTCCACTCCGGCCGCCAATACCCGCAACGCATGCTGTGCGCCTCCTCCAGCGGGCAGTACTGGTAGATCAGGTGGTGCCCCTCGAACGTCTGGCAGCCGTCTGAGCGGCGGCCGCAGTCCTCACACTCGAACAGCGGCGGCCGCGGGTGGGGTTGGTGCCCGAACTGCCTGCTCACCACGCGCCCCCCGCACGCGATGCAGGTCCAGCCCCCGTCCTCCCCGAACCGCCGCAACAACTCCGCATACGGCACGTGCGCCACATGCTCGCGCACCGGCATCGCATCTTCCCTCGCCTCCAATTACCCTCTCTTGCCCCAACTGCCCAATCCGCCATCCCTCTTTGCGCCCCCCAAAACACAAGTGGAGCCGAAACTCGGCTCCATCTGCGTCGTCACACGGACGGGGGCTAACCTTCCGGTGCTTGCTGATAGAGACGAGCGAGGAGGGCCGCCTATTCCCTCGGGCGCGGGACAGTTGCCCCTCCTGGCGACAGGCAAGGCGTAGTGTGCTATAGTTGTGCAATGATGCGAACGGCTACAAGTCCATTGCTCCGGCACTGCGTGCCGGAGCAACCAAATCCTTATCGTTGTCTGGAGGCTGTCCGATGGGCATCGTGCAGTCGCTGATCGCCAGGCACCACGAAAGCAAACAGAAGCGAGCTGACGTTGAGCAGTTCCGCAACGCGCTCATCCAGGCAGTATCCGACGGGCTGCTAACACCCGAAGAGATGAGCGAGCTCGATGCGTTGCGGGCAGAGTCGGGCCTTACCCCTGGGGATCTCGGGGCCATCAGGGCGTCAGCCTATGCTGCAGCACTGGCAGCAGCGAGGTCCGATGGGAGAGTCACAGAAGGCGAGGAGGCGGAACTGTCGCGCATACAGCGCTACCTGGGTCTGGCCGATACCGAGATTGCACCCTCGAAAGCGGAACTGGCACGGCTGCGCTTGCTGTCAAACGTGCAAGACGGCAATCTCCCTGTGCTGCAGGTTGCCGGGCTTGTAACCCAGCGCGATGAACAGGTTCACTGGTCGGAACCGTCGAGGCTGCTTGAGGAGAAGGTGCTGCGGCGTCGCTATGAAGGCGGCTCATCAGGCGTAAGCTTCCGCATCGCTAAGGGCGTCACCTATCGCGTTGGTGCACAAAGAGGCCACCTAGTCAGCGAGACAGGGATTGTTCCAGTGAGCACTGGAGAGCTTCTCGTCACGGACCGCAGGATCGTCTTCCGCGGCGACGCGAAATCGTTCGCTGCCAAGTACGACAAGCTGCTTGATATTCAGCTTTTTTCGGACGGCCTGCGGTTCTCCGAGGCCGGCAAGTCGAAGCCGCGCATCATCACTTACCTGCAGAGCGGGAACCAGGACATCGTGGGGGCAATTCTCACACAGGCCGTCAACCGATATGGGGCCGCCTGAGTCTGCACATCAGCCGGGATGGGAGCGTCCCGCGGTGACTGCTCTGCGCCATCCACAGCTCTCCTGCGCTCTGCTCTGATCCCTCCTGCGTGGGCGGTTTGGATTGCCTTGGTGCGCGGTGCCGAAGCCAATCGTGCTGCGTCTCCTTCCGCTCCGACGCTACGTGCCGAAGCAGTCAAAGCACTGTTAGATCTCCTTCCCGCAGTGCGGACACACAGATGATCTGCGATGCCGCTTCTGCACCTCCTCGGCGAAGCCTGAGGCAAGTATCCCAGCGGGCAGCGCAACAACGCCGATGCCAAGAATGGAGATCACCGCGGTGATGCACTTGCCGGCGGTGGTGATAGGGCTGACGTCTCCGTACCCGACTGTCGTCAGGGTCATTAGCGCCCACCACATGGCCTGAGGAATGCTGGAAAACGCCTCGGGCTGGGCGCAGTGCTCGACCTGGTATGCCAGACCCGACGCGATCACCAGCAGTACGGCGATCGCAGCCAACGCGACGGCCAGCTCCTCCTTCTTTGCCGAGAACACGTTGGCGAAAGCCCGGAGGGACTCGGAGTACCGTGCGATCTTCAGCATGCGGACCAGCCGAAACAACCTCAGGGCCCTCAGAAACCTAAGGTCTACGGGTAGCAGAGCAGGCAGGTAGAACGGGAGAATGGCCAGCAGATCAATGATCGCAAGCGGAGTCAAGGCAAACCGCAGACGGCCCACCAAAGGGCCCCGATACCTCTCGGAGGAGGTGGAGCACCACAGCCTTACCGCATACTCCACACTGAAGACCACCACGGAGAACACCTCGAATGCGTGAAAGTACGAGGCGAAGCGCGCGCCCACACCTGGCACGGTCGCCAGCACGACAGCGGCCACATTAGAGATGATCAGCGCAACCAGCCCCCAGCGCAACACGGTGCCAGCCTTGTCGTCTGGTCGCGCCGCCTCCAGCACTTCGAAAGCTCTGTCAGCTACTGTTGACATAGGCCACCCCCATGAACGCTTGAACGCTGCTTCCGAGATACGACATGCCGTGGCGCTTTACCCTCCAGGCGGTGTAACGGGTGGCGGGGATGCGTCTCCTCCCGTCCTTCCCCTCGCCGAGGCGTCGGGTGGGCGCACTAGGTGACCTCCTACCACTGGCCTACCGCGGGTGGGGGGACGCCTGGGCGAGGGGAAGGACGATCTGGACAGACTTGGGACGGAGGCCGCTACGCAGCGACCATCCTGCATCCAGACTGTGCACCGGGTTCGCTGCGCCCCCTCGCTCGCAGGTATCCCTCCCTGCGCTGTTGAAGCTAGACAAGGAGTCTGTTCAGGGGAGCCGGACGTGCGCGATTTCTTGCTCTTGCTGATTGCGTTCCTGTCAGGCGCGATTTTGATGTCCCTGGAGATTCTGGGGAGCCGCATTCTCGCGCCGGACTTTGGGAACTCCATCTTCGTCTGGGGCAGCCTGATCGGGGTCTTCCTCGCCGCCCTGAGTCTCGGGTACTACGCGGGCGGGAAGATGGTGGACCGGTGGCCGCGGCCGGGGTTGCTGGGAGTGTTCCTGTGCGTGGCCGGCCTGAACGTGCTCGCGCTGCCGCACTACGCCAGTACCGTGAACGGCTGGATGGTGATGAGCGATCTCGACGAGCGCGCCGGCTCGCTCTTGGCGAGCATGGCATTTTTCTTTGTTCCGGGGGTGCTCATGGGGACGACCTCTCCCTTTGTGATTCGGTTGACCGCACGCGCGGTGAACCAAGTCGGGCAGACCGCCGGCGCGGTTTACGCCATCTCTACCGTTGGCAGTATCGTCGGTACCCTGGGGACCGCGTTCTTTCTCATCAACTGCCTCCAGGTCTCTACGACGGTCAAGCTGCTGGGCGGCCTGCTCATCCTCACCGGGCTGATCGCGGCCGCGCTGCGGCGGCCTGCGAGCACCGCGGCGGTCGCGCTGCTGGCCCTGTGCCTGCTGCCGCAGACCGCGCGCGCCGAAGAGAAGATCCTGCTCCAGCGCGACAGCCCCTACCACCGCCTGTTCGTCACGGACGTGAACGGCTACCGGTACCTGCGGGCCGACAACATCTGGCATACCCGGATGGACCGGGCCGATCCGCATGGGCGTGGCCTGCCGTATTCGGATTACATTGACCTGGCGTTTCTATACAAGCCGGATATCCGCAACGTGCTGGTGATCGGGCTGGGCGGCGGCACCATCCCGAAGCGGTTTGTCCGAGACTACCCGAAGATCAGCGTGGAGGCGGTGGAGATTGACCCTGACGTGGTGAAGATCGCGGCGAAGTATTTCGACGTGAATGCCGGGCCGCGGCTGAAGATCCACACCCAGGACGGGCGCCGGTTCCTGCGGCGCAGCAAGCAGAAGTATGACCTGATCGTGCTGGACGCCTACTACGCGGACACGGTCCCGTTCTTCCTGACCACCAAGGAGTTCTTCAAGATCGTGCGCGCGCACCTCACGCCGGGCGGCGTGTTCGTGAATAACACGATCGGAACGGTGAGCGGGCCGAAAAGCAAGTTCTTTCGTTCGGTGTATCGCACGATGAAGGAGACCATGCCTCAGTGCCACGCGTTTCGCGTGATCGAGAGCGGGGTGGACGAGCAGAACATCGAGATCTTCGCGATCAACTCCCCGCAGTTCATCGAGATCGAGACGATCCGCCAGCGCGCCGCGCAGAACACGGTGATCAAAGACAAGGACCTAACCAAGCGCGTCGCCAACTACGTCGGGCAATCCGTAAAGACCAGCGACGTGCCACCCCTGAGCGACGACTACGCGCCGGTGGACGCGCTACTGCACTTGTGGTAAGGAACGCTCCCGCCATGATCGTTGACTTCCACGCCCACCCCGGATATGCAAGGGACCTGGCGGGATTGCGCGAGGAGATCGTGCCCCTGCTGCGCGAGGCGGAGTCCCACGGCGTGCAGTGGGTCTGCCTCAACGCCATCGCGGACTGGAAGCCCTCCCCCTCGCCGCGCGCGGTGCGAAAGGGCAATGACGCGGTGCTGGCGCTGATGTCCGATTACCCCGACCGGGTGATCGGGTTCTGCTACGTTAACCCGCTGCATTCGGAGGCGGCGTTGAGGGAGCTGGACCGCTGTATCGTCAACGGGGGCATGTCCGGCCTCAAGCTCTGGATCGCGTGTAAGGCCAACCATCCCGCGGTGGATCCCATCGCCGCGCGCGCCGCGGAACTCGACGTCCCCATCCTCCAGCACTGCTCCTACATCCCGGCCCAGGCCTGGCAGACCACGCCCGCGGATATCGCGGAGCTGGCCGCGCGCCATCCCAAGATGGAAATGGTAATGGCGCACCTGACGGCCTGCATGGAGCGCGGCCTGGCCGATATTCAGCCCCACCCCAACGTCGCGGTGGACTTCGCCGGCGGCGAGCCGGAGGCGAAGTGGATCGAGCGCGCGGTGCAGTGGCTGGGCGCAGAGCGGGTAGTATTCGGCACCGATACCCCGATCCGCAGCTACGGCTCCTCGCTGGGGCGGGTGTACGAAGCGAAGCTGACCGCGCGAGAACGCGCGCTGATCCTGAGCGGCAACGCGCGCCGGCTGCTGGGCCGGAGGTTCCCGGGATGATCTTCGACGCCGCGGCCTATGTGGGTGAGTGGCCCTTCCGCGATATCGGCGGCACCGTCGGCGGGCTGACGCGGACCATGGCCGCCAACGGCGTGACCCACGCCCTCGTCTCCCCGCTCCAGGGGTTCTTCTACAGTGATCCCACCCCCGCCAACCACAAGCTCCTGCGCGACCTGCGCGGGCGCGACAACCTGTTCGCGGCCCCGATCCTGAATCCGTATCTCGTCAACTTCCCTGAGCAGATCGCGCGCCTGGCCGCGCATCCCCAGGTCCGCGCGATTCGCCTCGCGCCGGGGTTTCACGGGTACGAGTGCGTCTTCGCCCGGCCGCTGCTCGAGGTCGCCGCCGCGCATCGCCTGCCGGTGATCGTGCAGACCAAGTTCCAGGATCGTCGCCACCACCCATCGGTGGCGAACATGCCGGAGGTCCCGCTCGCGGACGCCCTCGACCTGGCCGCCTCCGTGCCGAAGGCGCGATTCGTGCTCTCCGCCCCGCACCTCGTAGAGACGATGAGAGAGGCGGAGCGGATCAAGGGCCTGCGCAACGTCTGGCTCGACCTGTCGCATCTGGACGGGCTGGAGGGCATCAAGCGCGCGGTCAAACTCGTCGGCGCGCGCCGCCTCCTGCTCTCCACCTGCTGGCCGTTCTTCTACGCCAAGGCGGCGCGGCTTAAGGTGGCGGAGGCGCAGTTGCCGGCGCGGGAGAACGAGGCGGTGCTGGGGGGAAACGCGTCGCGGCTGTTCCGGCTGGCGGGGTATCTACGCGGAGATGGTTTGGGTCCGCCGGAGGGAGACGGGGAAAGGCGAGGAGGCGAGAGGTGAAAGGCGAAGAGGTGACGAAGCGGAGCGGAGGTGAGGGCCTCGGGTTTCGGGCGCATCGGGCATAGTGTCGAATAGATGGTGGGATAGGAAGCGGGTGGTATCATTGATGGGGGCAGGTCAGGGGACTGCTCGAGTCGCGCTCGAAAGCGGCGAGCAAAGGTTCCCGTCCAGCGCTTTGTGCAGCAGTTCGTAGCGACGAATGTCCTGTTGACTTACGACCAGTTCCTTGTCTCTCCTGCGGATTCTGTACTGCAGGTCTGAACCCGAGGGGACACCTTCGCTGTGCAACTACCTTCCCCCGGACGCCTTTTGACGCATCTCGCCGTTTGCCTTACACTAGGGCCCTAGCTGTGACGCCACTGTGCGTGTCGTAGGCGGGTTCGCGTCGCGCCTCGGGAGCATTCCATGGGCCAGAGTCTGACGCATAAGATCATCGTCGCGCATCTCGTGTCCGGGAAGATGGAGCCGGGCGAGGAGATCGCACTCGGCATTGACCAGACCTTGACGCAGGATGTGACGGGCACGATGGCCTTCTTGCAGTTCGAGGCCATCGGCGTGCCGCGCGTGCAAACCAAGCGGTCGGTGAGCTACGTGGATCACAACATGCTGCAGACCGGATTCGAGAGCGCGGACGATCACCGCTACCTGCAGAGCGCGGCGGCGAAGTATGGGGTGCACTTCTCCCGACCGGGGAACGGGATCTGCCACCAGGTGCATCTGGAGCGGTTCGGCGTGCCGGGGGAGACGCTGCTGGGCTCCGACAGCCACACACCGACGTGCGGGGGGCTGGGGATGCTGGGGATTGGGGCGGGCGGGCTCGACGTGGCCGCGGCGATGGCGGGCTATCCGTTCTGCCTGGCCATGCCGAAGGTGGTGCAGGTGAAGCTGACCGGCACGCTGCCGGCCTGGGTAAGTGCCAAGGACGTGATTCTCGAACTGTTGCGGCGGCTGACGGTGAAGGGCGGCGTAGGGCGGGTGATGGAGTATGTCGGCGACGGCGTGGCCTCGCTGTCCGTGCCTGAGCGCGCGACCATCACCAACATGGGCGCGGAATTGGGTGCCACCAGCTCGATCTTCGCGAGTGACGAGGTGACGCGGGAGTTCCTCCGCGCGCAGCAACGGGAGGGCGACTGGGCGCCGCTGGCGGCCGATCCGGAGGCTGAGTATGACGAGGTGGTAGAGGTGGACCTGGGCGCGCTCGTGCCGCTCGTGGCCCAGCCGCACAGCCCGGACAACGTGGTTCCCGTCACCGAGCTGAAGGGCCTCAAGCTGGACCAGGTAACGATTGGGAGCTGCACCAACTCCTCCTACCACGACCTGATGAAGGTGGCGGCGATGCTGGAGGGCAAGCGCGTCCACCCCAATCTGTCGCTGGTGATTGCGCCGGGCTCGCGGCAAGTGCTGGAGATGCTGGCCGAGAACGGCGCGCTGGCAAAGCTGATCGCGGCCGGGGCGCGCCTCCTGGAGGCCTCCTGCGGGCCCTGCATCGGGATGGGGCAAGCGCCGGTGTCGGGCGGAGTAACGCTGCGCAGCTTCAACCGCAATTTCGCCGGCCGCACCGGGACGCGGGACGCGAGGTGCTATCTCGCCGGCGCGGAAGTCTGCGCGGCCGCAGCCGTGGCGGGCGAGTTCGTGGACCCGCGCGACCTGGGTCGGCCGATCACGGTGGCAGTGCCGCGGGCCTTCAAGGTGGACGACAGCATGATCCTCCCGCCGGCCCAGGACCCGGACACGGTCGAGATCGTGCGCGGCCCGAACATCGCGCCGGTGCCGGTCCGCGCGGAGTTGGAGGATTCGCTGCGTGGGACGGTGCTGCTCGCGGCCGGGGACAACGTTAGCACCGATGACATCATGCCGGCGGGCGCGCAGATCCTGCCGTTACGGTCCAACATCCCGGCGATCTCCCGCTACGTCTTCTCCCGACTCGACCCGGACTTCGTGGCGCGCGCGCAGCGAATGGGCGGCGGGTTCATCGTGGGCGGGTCGAACTACGGCCAGGGATCGAGCCGGGAGCACGCCGCGCTCGCGCCGATGGCCCTCGGCGTGCGCGCGGTGCTGGCGCAATCCTTTGCACGCATTCACCAGATGAACCTGGTGAACTTCGGTATTCTGCCCCTGAGACTGCCGGAGGGCGTGACCGTGTTGGAGGGCGATGAGTTGGAAATCCAGGACCTCCGAGCGCGCATCACCGCCCATCACCCGCTGGAGGTGGCGAACCACACCCGCGGCACGACCTTCCTCGTCACCTACTACCTCACCGGCCGGCAGGCGCGGATTCTCCTGGCGGGGGGGTTGCTGAATTACCTCCGCGAAGGTGGGAAGTAGCTTGCTCCGCAACCTCTTCCGCCGCGTCGCCGATTTATTCGCCGGCTCCGGCGAAGCCACCGACGCGCTGTTCGATGAACTCGAGGAAGTGCTGATCGCCTCCGATGTCAGCGCCAAGGTATCGGCGCTGATCGTAGGGCGGTTGCGGGAGGCCGTGCGGGAGGAGGGCGTTCGCACCGTGGACGGGGTCAAAGAGATCCTCCGCGGCCAGCTCGCCGAGATGCTGGCCCGGCACGTCGCGCCGCTCACGCTCACCGCGCCCGAGGCGCCGCTGCTCTATCTCATCGTCGGGGTGAACGGCACCGGGAAGACCACCACCATCGCCAAGCTCGCCGCGCGCTTCCAGAAGCAGGGGAAGACGGTGCTGTTGGCCGCCGCGGACACCTTTCGCGCGGCCGCGATTGACCAGCTCCAAGTGTGGGCCGACCGCCTGGGCGCGGACCTCGTGCGCCACCAGCCCGGCGGCGATCCGGCGGCCGTGTTGTTCGACAGCATCCGCGCCGCGCAGGCGCGCGGGACCGACATCGTGATCGCGGACACCGCGGGGAGGCTGCACACCAAGCGCAATCTGATGGAGGAGCTGAAAAAGGTGAGCCGGGTGGTGGAGCGCGAGCTGGGCCGCCCCGCGGATGAAACGCTGCTCGTGCTGGACGCCACCACGGGTCAGAACGCGCTCACCCAGGCGCAGCAGTTCCAGGAGGCCACCGGCCTCACCGGCGTGGTGCTCACCAAGCTGGACGGCACCGCCAAGGGCGGGACGCTGCTCACCATCAGCGAGGAGCTATGCCTGCCCATCAAGCTCATCGGCGTCGGCGAGAAGGTCGAGGATCTGGAGGACTTCGATCCCCAGGAGTTCGCGGGGATGTTGGTGCCGTAGGGGGTTGGGCCGTCACTCCATCAGGCGGATATACTCCGGCCCGATGTCCCCAGATACCAGCACCTCGGGTGAGCCAAACATCCCTTCCCGGTATTCGGCGAGCGGGACGGCTGTGATCCTATAGACCTCTGCGAGCAGGCGGGCGGCTTCCGCGTTCTTCCGGACCGGTATCGCAGGTGCATCAGATCCGGAGCCGGGCTCGTACATCATCGCCAGGCTGATGATGTCCATATCCGCGACCAGGCACCGCCCTTCCTCCACGGTTACCTCGACATACGTGCGATCCTCGCGGCGGAGCCGGTCGTCCTCTTTCCTGAGCCAGCAGCACACCACGTTCTTACGCATCTCCAGGTCGACGCAGGAGTAGTCGTGGACCGCCTTGAGCCCGTGCTCAAGGACGGATGCCAGCGCGGATCTGCTGACTGAGTGAACCAGCCGTACCTGTTTGCCCACCGCATCGCCTCCCGCCCTACCGCCCCTCCTCCTCAATCTCCAGCAGCAACTCCCGGTCCTCCTCCGTCAGCTTCGCCTTTTCCAGCAGGTCCGGGCGAAGCTGGCGCGTGC
>Ga0214473_10003476_pt1 | contig 19079 bp, 16 predicted proteins | sample RVTome_7_FD_203509 | JGI IMG/M metagenome (GOLD analysis project Ga0214473, IMG submission 203509) | Soil microbial communities from uranium-contaminated site in the Upper Colorado River Basin, Wyoming, United States - RVT98D197 | ecosystem: Environmental > Terrestrial > Soil > Contaminated >... | reverse complement strand
CTCACCGGTCTCGGTGAAAAACACATGCCTTGCAAGGTCAGAAAACGTAACGTCGGCATTAATTCTCCCATGTTCATCAAAACAAGCAGTCCCAAGTCTACAATACCGGAATCCTCCACCTAGACCTTCAACCGCTGTTCCCTTCATTTTTTCAAAGCCGTTGCAGACCCGTCTTAAGCGCTCTGCCGTAACACTCTGGCAAATGTTTGAATCCATTTCAACAAGGATAAAACGGCGGTTGCCCCCATCTCGTTTATTCAACTGCCAGACAGCATGGCCTGTTGGACCAGTACCAGCAAAGGAGTCGAGGATGACAGAGTTAGTATCTGTAATCTGTTCTATCATCTGTTCGATTAGTTGTACAGGTTTCGGAAAAGCAAATACTTTCGGACCAAGGATTTCGGACAGTGCTTTTGTGGCTGATACGTTGCCAGGAGCTTCCAGGATAGTTGAGAATCCGGTCGTATCTGATTTCATGTCAGTCAGATAACGCTTTAATCTCGGCCTTCCCCTGGCTTTGGTCGACCACAACAGTCTATCCTCTGCAATAAGCTGATTCATTTTGTCCTGACCGTATATCCAACCTCGGGAGGGATGAGGAGGATAATGCACACCGGTTACCGGGTGGATTATATCATAATGCAGGTTGGGTCGTTCTTGTGCGTTTGCCAACCCCGTAAGGTTATCACTCATCCAGGGACCGCGTGGATCATTGTCAGGATTGCTATATTTTGACAGGTCCTTCGGCGCTCCCCGAAACCTCAGTTCGCCACCTTTCCGGTAGCATAAGATGTACTCATGATCACCTGAAACACCATTTAGGTTTCTGCTGTCAGGAGATGTCCTTCGCTTCCAAATAAGCGTACAGACGTGATTCGAATCACCAAAAATTTCGCCCATCACCATTTTGAGACGTTCCATTTCAAAGTCATCAATACTCACAAAAATCGCCCCATCCTCATGCAACATCTCTCTAAGCAGCTTTAGTCGAGGATACATCATGCAAAGCCACTTATCGTGTCGGGAAAGATCTTCCATTTCCCCGCCAACTATCTTGCCGAGCCATTTTCGGATCTCTGGACTATTAACGTTGTCATTATAAATCCAGCCCTCATTTCCCGTATTGTACGGTGGGTCAATGTAGATGCACTTAATTTGCCCACCATAGTAAGGGAGCAGGGCTTTCAGGGCCACAAGGTTATCTCCTTCGACAAGGAGATTGCCACTCCCGGGTTCTCCGACGGAAAGATCTGGGACCTCTTTCAATAGATGAAAGGGCACCTCGTTATGATGATTCACGACCGCCTTTTTCCCAATCCAGTCTAATGTCGGCATGTTAACCTAATCTTTGTACCGTTACAGACAGGAATTTTTCTAAAACAAAAAACCCATGAGAGGCTTACACAATATACCAGATATCTCTTTGAATGACAATTCCTGGATTGTTTTTTGTCGGGTGTATCATATTGGAATTACATTGGTTCTACGAATTACCATTTGAGGAGGGAAGGCAGGGTTTTTTAGTATGGCTACTACGTTTCGGGGGTGAAACGGGAGTGCGTGAACCATAAGGTGGAGACCCGGCCTTCCCCTTTTTACACTGCCTTTCTCTTCTTCTCTACGTTTGCAACTTCCAAAGGTCTTTCCTTCACGTTCCGTTCCTCTCTTTCCATTTTTGTTAGTCTCCAAAAAGCTTGACAAAAAAAAGTGTTTAAGTTACCTGTATACCGGTACCCTAGTACCCCATATAAAACGAATGGATCAACTAACGATTCAAAGCTATCCTACGATTCGAGAGCAAGTCTACGAATACATACGTCGCGCAATCTTAAGCGGGGGCATTACTTCCGGAAAAAGACTGTCCGAGGCGAAACTATCCAAAGATATAGGCACTAGTAGAACCCCTGTTCGTGAGGCTCTTCACAAACTTGAGATGGAAAAGCTAGTTCAATCGCTTCCTAGAGTTGGTTATGTGGTGAGGGAGATTACTGAAACAGAAATAAAGGAGATTTGCGAGATACGTCTTGCCCTAGAGACATTAGCGGCGAAATGGGCTTCCACCAGGATCAGCGCAAAAGAGTTAGCCCGCTTGGGAAAAATCATCCTATTGACAGAAAATCACATTAAAAGGAACGGTACCAGCGCAGTGGTCAAATTGGATACCGAATTCCACGACATCCTCTGCAAAGCGAGTAAAAGTGAGAGGATTGAAGAACTCAGTCAATCGCTTAGAGATCAGATGCTCAAATTCCGAATGAAAGGGTTATGCTTCACAGAAATTGCCCGGAGATCCAACGAAGGACATCGACGGATTCTTCAAGCAGTGAAGAGCAAAAAAATAAATAGAATTGAATCCGCCGTGAGATTCCATCTCGGCCGGACGGAAAAAGATATGACCAATCTGTTTAGGGGGGATGGTCAACTTAAAAGCAAAAGCCATTGAGACTTCAGGTTAATGGGACGAGGTAGGGATTCGAGTGGTTGAGATTAAGTTTCTTGGTACAGGGGGACAAGGGGTCGTCGTCGCTTCTGAGATTTTGGCGCGGGCCTGTTTGGAAGAGGATATCTATCCGCAATGTTTTTCTATTTTCGGAGGTGAAAGACGGGGCGCCCCGGTCGCCGCTTTTGTTAGGGTAAGCGATAAGAAGATCTATTTGAAGTGTGATATCGATCGTCCAAATCATCTAATCTTATTTGATAGCTTCCTTCTCCGCGCGGAAGAAGCAATTCGTCAAGTGACACCCGGGGGAACCTTGTTATTGAATGTGCAAGAAAGGCCCCCCTCTGACGCCATAAAAGAATATAGGGTGGGTTATATCCACGCTCTTGAAATTTCGAAGAAAAATGGTCTCGGAGCAATTGTCAACACAGCTATCTTAGGAGCCTATGTGCGTTTAAGTCAGATCGTGAAGCTCGATACGCTTTTGAGAGTGATTCAAGGGATCGTTCCAGCAAAGGTCGACCAAAACCTTGCTGCAGCCAAAGAAGCCTATGAGGCGCTTTCCGTTATAGGAGAGGAAAGGGCTTGACCTTTCTATGGTAGGACCATACAGGCCTGTTTTTGACATCCAAGATCCGATTATCGCGGTATCCTGTGGCAATTCACTCGTTTTCAAAACGGGGAGTCAGAGATCGGAATGTCCCACTTTTATCAACAAGGTTGCTCCCTGCCGCCAAGCCTGTCCCATTGGGATTGACATTCCTTCAGCCTTTTACGAGGCATCGAAAGGGAATCTTGATCAAGCATTAAGCATTTTTCTTCAAGAAAACCCTCTGCCTGGGGTCTGTGGTAGGGTCTGCTATCATCCGTGTGAAGTCAAATGTAATCGTGGTGAGTATGACGAACCGATCAATATTCGGAGTTTTGAGCGTTATCTATCTGACCATGGTCGCGTCGATATCGGAAAAGATTTCCAGATCCATTCCAAGAAATACAAAATCGCCGTCGTAGGCTCAGGTCCTGCAGGTTTGAGTGCTGTTTATCACCTGGCTAGATCAGGATATCGTGTCACATTGTTTGAAGCAAAGCCGGAGCTAGGGGGAATGTTAAGGTATGGAATTCCCACCTATCGCTTGCCCCGGCGCATTCTTGACCGCGAAATTAAGAGGATCGTATCTCTGGGGATAGAAACACATCCTGGAATGAAGATCGGAAAAGATTTAGTTTGGGAAGCTCTCGAACCATTCGATGCCATCTTCCTCTCCTTTGGGCTCCAGTTGGGTAGTACTCTTCCGCGAACAGAGGATTCGGGGGATTCCATCTTAACGGGTCTAAAATTCTTAGAGAATCCCCGAAAATACTCCCTTGGTAAGCCCACACAGAAAATCCTTATCATCGGAGGGGGTAACGTTGCAATTGATGTAGCTAGGACACTTTTGAGACTTCGTCGGGGTGAAGGAAATTGTATAACCCTCGTGTGCCCCGAATTGAGGGATCAAATGCCTGCCCTCGAAGAAGAGGTCGAGGAGGCTCTTGACGAGGGGATCACGATTCTCGATGGATGGGCTCCCTATAAGGTTCATCAAAGAAATGGAAAGCTATCGTCTCTAGATTTCTTTAGGGCCAAGATCATCAAACATGGGAGTACTGGGACGTTGAGAATTATCCGGATGGGCAAGGAAACTCGAAAACATCGAGCAGATAAAATCATTTTAGCGATTGGGCAGGTTTTGGAATCTTCTCCGCTTCCGCTGGGGATCAAGGTCAATATGGGCAGGATCGTCACAGATCGATTGGAAAGAACAGATATCCCAAGAGTATTTGCGGGTGGTGATTCCATAGGTTGCCGGGCCTTTGTTGCCGAAGCGATTGCCAGTGGTAAGATGGGGGCCTTTGCCATCGCTTGTTTTCTTGAAGGAAAAGAGGCTGAAAGGGAATTTCAAGATCACCAGATTGGGGATGCGCAAGGCTTCTCCTTTAATCACTTTCTTAATATCCCTTTAGAAAAACCAGTGGATCTGAGAAAGGTGGTTACCTTTGACCAGATCAATACCATCTTCTTCAGGGAAAGTGCCCGAAACCGACCTGATCAGATGGAAATAGCTGTTCGAAAAAAGACATTTAAGGAGGTCACCCGAGGGCTAAAATCTTTGAAGATGGAGGATGAAACTTCTCGCTGCTTCAAGTGTGGAACCTGCATTGATTGCGAATACTGCATGGACTTCTGTCCAGATATTTCTATCCTAAAAAAAGACGGACCCCTCGGCCTCTATTCGTTTGATGAAGATCACTGCAAAGGCTGCGGCATGTGTTATGTTGCCTGCCCGCGCCATGTCATCGAGATGGGAAGGGAAGTAAGATGAGAATGTTTTTGACGGGAAACCATGCGGTAGCCTATGGGGCGAGATTGGCCAGGCCTCAGGTGATTGCCGCTTACCCTATCACGCCTCAGAGTCCCATCTATGAAAAACTCTCCGAATGGGATGGGAAAAGAGAGCTAGGGGCCCGAATGATGCGGGTGGAGTCCGAGCACTCGGCTATGGCGGCCTGTATCTCCGCCTCCCTCACTGGCGTGCGAACATTTACGGCAACCGCATCTCAGGGATTAGCCTTAATGCATGAGCTGCTCCACTTTGCTTCTGGGATGAGGGTTCCCATTGTGATGGTCAATGTCAATCGATCTTTGGCTGCACCCTGGAGCTTTTGGAGCGAGCAGACCGATAGCCTCTCACAGAGGGACACAGGCTGGCTGCAATTCTATGTCGCTGATAATCAAGAGGCGCTTGATACGGTGATTCAAGCCTTCAAAATATCGGAGACCATTTTCTTGCCTGCCATAGTTGTCCTAGAGGCCTTCTATACCTCCCATTTCATGGAACCCGTGGAGGTGCCTGATCAGAAGAAGGCTGATGGATTTTTGCCACCATTTCAACCTCTATTTAAATTAGACCCGGATCATCCCGCTGCTTTCAACCAGACGGTTACCCAAAGCCAATACGCAAAATTTAGAATCCAACGGCAAAAGGCAATGGAAGATGCACTGAAAGTAGTGGAAGCAGTTGACAAGGAATATGAAGACCAATTCGGCAGGGGTTATGGGCTCATGGAATGCTATCGCTTGGAGGGAGCTGAGACAGTTCTCGTCACCGCTGGGACGATTGGGTCTACAGCCAAAGTCGTAATCAATGAATTGAGAGAAAAAGGGGAAAAAGTGGGAATGGTTCGGTTAAGACTCTTTCGCCCTTTTCCTAAGCTGCAACTTATCGAAGCCTTGAAGCACGTAAAGAAGATTGCTGTGATTGACCGGAACCTTTCTCCCGGCCAAGAGGGGGTTTTTTGCGAGGAGCTGAAATCGACTCTCTATTCAAGTCACAACAGGGTCCCTGTATTCGGCTTTGTAATGGGGCTTGGGGGTACAAATGTTTCACCACAACACATCCTAAAGGCTTTTGATGTAACTGAAAGTTTGAACGAAGCCCCCCTTGGCCCAATTCTGAGTGACGGGTCATGACGGCTTCTTCCATTACCAACCATTCGTATTATGGGTTTTTCAGGAGGAGAGATATTTCGCGCTATACGTCAGTCCTTCTTCGCTGCGCGAGTTTCTAAACATCGGGAATGAGCATGCTTACCAAACGTGAGAGACAAGAAAATTTATATCCAGGGCATATGGCATGTGCAGGATGTGGAGAGGTCCTCGGGCTAAAGCTTGTTCTCCAGGCTGTGGGAACAAAGGCGATCGCTGTTATTGTTCCTTCCTGCATTGGAATTATCGTCGGGCCTTTTCCATACACCACGTTTGGAATACCCGTGTTTCACGCCGCCTTTGAAACCGCAGCCTCTAGCGCCGCTGGAGTCTCCAACGCCCTTTTAGCACAGGGGGACGAAGAAACAGTCGTCATTGCAATGGCTGGAGACGGTGGAACCACGGACATTGGATTTCAGTCCCTTTCCGGTGCAGCGGATCGAAATGAAAATATCATTTACTGCTGCTTCGATAATGAGGCCTATATGAACACAGGCATTCAGGTCAGTTCCTCTACACCCGAACAGGCCTGGACAATGACAACTCCACTTGGAAAACCTCTCAAGAAGAAGAATATGATTGAGATCATGGGGGCTCACAAGGTCCCCTATTGCGCCTCGGCCTGTTCCTGCTTTCCAGACGACCTGCGGACTAAAATCAGAGAAGCAAAGAAAATACAAGGGATGAAATACATCCATATCTTATCTCCTTGCCCAACGGGTTGGCGGTATCAGGAAAGTCTGACTCCTAACGTTGGAAGGTTGGCGGTAGAAACCAATTATTACCCTCTTTATGAAATTAGAAACGGCAATGATTACAAAATCACCTACCAGTCCAAGAACCTTCCGGTCGAAGAATACCTGATGCTTCAGGGCAGGTTTAAGCACCTCACAAAGAAAGATTTGAAAATGATACAAAAAGAGGTCAATCGGAATTGGGCGGGGTTAGAAAGGAAGGCATCGCAGAATTAAATCATTTTTTAGTGGCGGTAAATGTGAGCGTGGAACAAAGGAGGGCCTATGAAAATCAAGGTTATTAACCCGAACACAACACCAGAAATGACGAAGGATATTTATACGTCGGCTCACTGTTTCTCTCGTCCGGATACAGAAATTCTATGTGTGAACCCAGAGAGGGGGCCTGTTACGATTGAAGGTTTTTATGACGAATACATGGCTATTCCAGGGCTAATCGAAGAACTATTGAAAACGGAAAAAGAGGCTAAGGTGGATGCCTATGTGGTCGCCTGTTTCGGAGATCCTGGCCTGTACGCTCTAAGGGAGTTGACGGAGAAGCCAGTCATTGGAATCGCAGAATCGGCGATGATGTTAGCCACATTCGTAGCAGGGAAATTTTCGATTGTTACCATTATGCCGCGGATAAGAATGATGCTTGAAGAATTAATTCAACGGGTGGGGGTAGGACACCGATTAGCCTCCATCAGGACCCCAAACCTTACCGTCCTCGACTTCATGAGAGACTTTGAGGGATGTAAAAAGATTTTGATTCAAGAGGCCAAGGATACCATCGAGAAGGATTATGCCGAAGCGATTATTCTTGGCTGCGCAGGAATGGCAGGATTTGCAACCGAAGTTCAAAAGGAAGTCAATGTCCCCGTCTTCGATGCTGTGGCTTCAGCGGTCAAAATAGCGGAGGCGTTGGTGGACATGGGGGTCAAAACGAGTAAGGTCTTGTCTTACAAGTTTCCTGAAAAGAAAGAGTTTAAAGGGATGCCCTCGCTTCTTCAGCCCTGAGAAATGGAACCGAAACGAGGGAAAGGAGTCGAGAAATGGATGAAAGGAAAGTCAAAATAACTGCTTTTCAGCCAGGTCCAAATACGGAAGATATTGAAAAAAATCGGTCGATGCTCCTTAAGAAAATTGATGAAATCGCAGAGAAAGAGCGCCCCGATTTTCTCCTTCTTGGAGAGCTATCCACTCTGCCCTATATCGGGGCTGTATTGGATACAAAATATTTTAGCTGGGCGGAAACGATCCCGGGTCCAACGACAGAACTCTTTGCTGAAAAGGCAAGGAAATATGAGATGTGTCTACTCCTGGGTATCTTTGAAAGGGCTCAGTATGAAGGCGTTTATTACAATAGTCTAGTCGTATTGGGACCCGAGGGGAAAATCATCGAGGGGATATTTCCGGATGGCAAGAGAACTCTGCGCTACGTCAAATCCCATATCCCTTATGTGATCCGTGATCCCTCCAAATATAACGAGGCATTTTATTTCACACCTGGTTTTGGATGGCCAATCTTCAATACGCCCAAGGCCAAGATAGGGTTGACGATCTGTTTTGATCGGCATTTCCCTGAACCCTTCAGAATTTTGGCGCTCCAAGGCGCCGAGATCATCTTCAATCCAAATGTGGCTATGGGTTTCAAAGCGACCACAGGCGGAGCAAGCATGGCAGAAACTTTTCTGATCGAGCTGCAATCTCGATCTGCCGAAAACTCCGTATGGCTCTGTGTGGTCAATAAGGCAGGAACTGAAACCTTGCAAGCTCAGGAGACGTACTGTTATGGAAACAGTGCCATTATCGACCCAACCGGGAAAATTGTCGCGAAGGCGCCTTCTAATGACGAAGCAGTAATTAGCTACGAGGCGAATTTGGAGGAGGTCGTAAATACCCGTCGTATGCTTCCCCTCTTCAGAGCGAGGAGACCCCATCTCTATTCACTGATTACAAAAGAGGATTAAGGAGAGTCACGTCATATTTCTCAGCTTCCATTTTCAAAAAAGGAGAGATCTTATGTTAGCAGATATTTTGATCCGCAATGCGAAAATCGTAACTTCTGAGGGAATCACTTACGGTGGTATTGCCATCAATGGAGAAAAAGTTGCAGCATTATGTGACACCACTTCACTCCCGGAGGCGGGCCGAACCATCGATGCAATGGGAAAATATGTTCTCCCGGGCGTTGTTGATCCCCATGTTCATTACGGCGTTTATCACTCTTGTGAAGAGGAAGTTCATGATTTGTCTTGTGCAGCATACGGGGGAACCACTACGGCTTGTTGTTTTGTGGGTTTGGGCGCGACCGCAGAGAAGGGTTCATACCAAGGGGTTTTTGAAAAATGGAAGACCATCTGGGAGCAGAATTCTGTAATCGATGCAATCTTTCATGGCGGCATGTGTTCCGAAATGAACATTGGGGAAGTCGTAACAAATGCGAAACGATATGGGATCACTTCGTACAAGTTCCTCATGACCTGCAAAGGGGAAGAAGCAAAGATAGTTGGCGGGGACCCGGTGGATGATGGATTCTTGTGGGCTGGCTTCAAGAGCATTGCCAATCTAGGAAACAAGGGGTTAGCTATGTGTCATGCTGAGAATATCGATATCATCTATCGAATTCTGCCCGGTGTCAGAAATACCGGCCGACAAGATTTGGAAGCATGGGCAGAAGCCCGGCCTGGCTGGGTTGAAACTCTTGATGTCATTCGGGCGATATCCATTGCCAAAGCCACTGGATGTCCTCTTTATTTTGTCCATATCCATTATCCAGACAGCGTTGACGCGATTTCCAAGGCCCAAGCGGAGGGAGTCAATGTCATCATGGAGACCTGTCCTCAATACTTGGTGTTGAACAGTTCTTCGAAAATCCCAGGGCCCCTAGGAAAGATAAACCCACCCCTACGGGATGAGGTTAGCAACGCCAAGCTATGGGAAGCCGTCCGACAAGGTATGATTCTCTGCGTGGGCAGCGACCATTGTTCGACCACCAAGGATATGGCTAAGGATTTGTGGACAGCTCCCCCGGGATCACCAGGAGTCGAAACCCTGTTACCCATAATGCTGAGTGAAGGGGTTAACAAGGGGAGAATCACTCTTCAAAAACTGGTAGAGGTTCTTTGCACGAACAATGCGAAGATTTTTGGCATTTATCCACAGAAAGGAACCCTCCAGGTGGGATCAGATGCGGATCTGGTGATCGTTGATCTTGAGAAGAAATGGAAATTAACAGCTGCTTCCCAGCATTACAAGGTAAGTGACTACACCCCGTATGAGGATTGGGATGTCAAAGGATGGCCCATTCTCACGATGGTGAGGGGTCATGTTGTCATGGAGAATGGCAAAATAGCTGCCCAACCCGGATGGGGGAGATACATCCCACGTTTCTCGAACAAGTGATCCTTGGATTTGAATAAAGTGCAGATCACCTCAAGATAAACACTATGAATCATAAACGGATTGGTATCATCGGCGGGGTCGGACCCTCCGCAACGATCCTATACTATCGGGGAATTATCGAGGGCTATTACAAAATAAAGGGCGACCAACATTTCCCTGAGGTAGTGATCCATAGCCTCGATTTTGAAGAGGTTAACGGATATTTTAAAAGAGGAGAATTAGGACTCTTAAGCGATAAACTGGTCCGGGTCATCGAGGGATTCCAAGATGCAGGGTGCGACTTTGCATTGTTTGCCTGTAATGCCATGCACCTTGTATTCGAACGAGTTCAGAACCGAGTATCACTGCCTATGCTCAATATCATCGATTGCGTCCTGCGTGAGGTCCTGAGACAAAGCGTTAAAAAGGTAGGTCTTATGGGGACCACTTTTGTCATGGAAAGTGGACTTTATCGCCAACCTTTGGAGCAATTGGGAATTGAATGCTTACAGCTATATGAGGGGGAGCAGAAATGGATTATGAAGGTGATCATGGGCGACTTACAACAGTCCCGTATCCCCCATGAAACGGTTGCCAGGTTGTTAAAGGATGTGCAGGTACTCAAGGAGAGAGAGGCTGAAGGGGTGATCCTCGCTTGCACAGATTTGCCGGCGGCGATTACTGACGAGAACAGCTCCCTTCCATTGTTCGATTCCACAAAGATTCATGTGAAAACAATCCTGGACTGGAGTCTCGGAACAGCGAATTGAAATAGACACATTTGTCAGATCCTGGTTCGAAGGAGAAATCTCTTATGATCAAGGGGGGAAAAATTTGGCTTAATGGAAGGCTGGTTGATTGGGAGCACGTCAAAGTTCATATCGTCTCTGAGACATTTAATTATGGATATGGCGTGTTTGAAGGAATCAGGTGCTACGAGACCAAAGGCGGTCGGGCGATCTTTCGCCTTCGAGACCACATGGAAAGGTTGATTCGTTCAGCGCGGGTATTGTTTCTTAATATTCCCTACTCTCAAGATGATTTGATTCAGGCAGCTAGGGAAGCAGTCAAGGCAAACGACTTTAAAGAGTGTTACCTCCGGCCCATGGTTTATATAAGCAGCTACGGAGAGAGTACCTGGGATTTCAGAAAGGCCTCTGTCGATGTGGCTATTGCTGTTTGGGATTGGGGGACTTATATCAACGAGAAGGCGCTAACCGAAGGGATTCGAGTGAAGACAAGTTCATACACCCGTCACCATGTCAATGTAAACATGACCAAATCGAAAGCCAATGGAAACTATATGAACTTCTGTCTCGCGAGAGGGGAGGCTCTCCGGTTAGGGTTTGATGAAGCGTTGTTACTCGATGTAAACGGTTTCGTGGCCGAAGGACCGGTCGAAAATGTTTTTATGATCAAACGGGGAGAAATAATTACTCCCCCACTCAGCTGTATCCTCGAAGGCCTCACTCGCGATTCTGTCCTGAAACTCGCTGCGGACCAGGGAATTCTATGTAGGGAAGAATTCTTCACCCGAGATCACCTGTATGGAGCAGAGGAAGTGTTTTTTTGTGGAACGGCAGCTGAAGTGACACCAGTCTCTGAAATCGACTATATCACTATTGGATCCGGGAAGCCTGGGCCGATAACAAAGAAACTATCCGATCTTTTCTTTGACGTGGTTCACGGAAGAAAAGAGAAATATACGGAATGGCTCTCTTTTGTCTGAGCGCCTTCTTAGAGAGTAATAGAGTCGTTCACCAGAAAGTAAAATATCTGGTCAAGAAATCCACGAACGATATTAATTGCTGGCAAAATTAAATCATAACTTTAAAGCATCAAAAACCTTTTTTGCTTTTTTGTGCCGACTTTTTCTCGTCTGGAAAGCGAATCCTGCATAAAAAGGCGCGAGCAATATCAGGACATGATTTAAATAAGATCCGTGTCCATTGATAGTGGGAAGGATTACAGAAGAGACTGTCGAAAAACCTTGAATCGGGTTTTTTCGGACATGTAAGTAATTGATTTTACAATATGTAAATTTTCTAAAATAACAACATTTTGGCTTTTTCGACAATCTCGGATAAATTTGACATTAGGATAAGTTCTAATGAAGCAGTTGAAAGGAATCATTTTAACCTTGCTCCCAATCTGGGCCACGCTCTTCGCCCTCGTCTTAGGAGCTGGACTCGTCTTACTCGCTGGCGTGAATCCTGTGAAAGCCTACTATGCGCTCTTTATGGGAGCCTTCTCTGACATTTATGGCATAAGTTCAACCCTGATAAAAACAACTCCTCTCGTATTTACAGGTCTAGCTGTAGCCTTGGCCTTTAAGGGGGGTTTTTTTAACGTTGGGGCTGAGGGTCAACTTTACCTCGGAGGCCTCGGGGCCACCCTGATCGGTCTGTATGTCCATGGCCTTCCTTCTATTTTTCACATTCCCCTTGCTTTTGCCGGAGGTTTTGTCGCCGGAGGTATATGGGCGACCCTTCCGGGGTACCTCAAGGCAAGATATAATATCAACGAAATCATCACCTGCATCTTTATGCATTTTATTGGTTTCTTCCTCGTCGAATACATGGTTTCAGGCCCCTTGTTCGAACCAGGGGCTCCGGCTGCTATGTCCCCAGAGATTGCTAAATCGGCCCAACTCCCTATTGTGATTCCCAACACGGACGTACACTTCGGTCTTCCTGTGTGCCTTGCCTTGGTCTTCATCACGCAGCTAATCTTTACGCGGACGACTATAGGATATCAAACACGTGCTCTGGGTCTTAACCCGACTGCATGCCAGTACGCGGGAATGAACGTCTTCAGAAGTCTTATCATCTTGGCTTTCGTTAGCGGCGGCTTAGCTGGCTTGGCTGGAGCTTCAGAAATCATGGGCCTTAAACATAGATTGTTTGATTCATTCTCGCCAGGTTACGGAATTGATGCAATCGTGATCGCTTTCTTGGCTAAAAGTAATCCGATAGGAGTTCTAATTGCTTCGCTTTTTTTTGGAGTCCTTAGGAGCGGATCTGGAATGATGCAACGGGCAACCAGTGTTCCAACAACAGCCGTTCTCGCGATACAAGGACTTGTCATTCTTTTTGTTGCCATCAGTCTTGTTCTTCCTGAATGGCGCCCAAAATGGTTTAAAAAGGAATTCGCTGAGGGAGAAAAGAATTTTTAACAGGAACAATTATACTGCAGTCCCAGTGTGGGCATAAACCTTCCTCAAAAGGGAGGGTTGAGGATTCTCGAATCGTGTTGAGGTCAAAGAGTTGCGGAAAGCGAAAGGAGAACACCAACGGGGGAAAAAGCTTGCTAATGGGAAACCCGATATGGACTGGACCGAAACGTTCCTGATAAAGGGAGAATTTACCACCTTATGATATTTATCCTGTACCGAAAGATTTCATCCCCTCTTCCGGAATCTTGGCAAACACAATAGATACCTCGGTACAAAAGGATGAATAAATCATCAAGTGATGCCTTGACGAATTCAAGAAATGCACAAAAAGAGAATTTATATTAAGGGGGTCCGAGGGATCTAATACCAGAAAAGAACATTTCGTTTTTCCTATCATCTGTCTGTTTATAAATGGCCGCATAAATCAGAATCGTCATTCCTGCGAAAGCCGGAATCCAGTTCTTTCAACACCTTCTGGATACCGGATCAAGTCCGGCATGACGAAAAAGGCTGTCTATGGACAGACACTAATTAGCATAGAATTTTACGGAGAAGGGAGGTGAAAACATTTTCATTTGGAATGACAGGAATAAAACGGATCGAAAGGAGGAATAAAAATGAACCGAAGGATTAGGATTCTAACAATTTCTATAATAGTGCTGGCATGTTTCTCAATCTTGATCACAATCTCTGGAGCCCAAGAGGGAGGAAAAATCAAGGTTGCAATCGTCTTGCCAGGTACCATCACGGACGGATCATTCTGTCAGTCAGGCTATGAAGGCTTAAAAATGATTGAGAAAGAATTGGGGGCTGAGATTGCCTACAGCGAGAGGGTTGCTGAACCGGACCAAGTCGAAAACATTCGCGATTACGCCAGGCGTGGTTATGACCTGGTCATTGCTCATGGCGGTCAAATGGATGATGCGGCCATTAAGGTGGCTAACCAATTTCCAAAGATAAAGTTCTTTGTTACAAACGGGAAAGCCGTGGGACCGAACATCGCCAATGGAGGTCTCAATCCCACCCATTTTGGTTACCTTGTCGGGGTTGTCGGAGGAAAGATGACAAAGACAAATAAGTTAGCTTACATCACGGGAAATTCCTTTCCCCTGAATGATGCGGTGGCGGCGTCTTTCCAGGTAGCTGTAAAACAATATAATCCAAAGGCGGAAGTAAGCGTCGTCTTTACAGGCAGTTGGGACGATGTGGCCAAAGCCAAAGAAGCTGCTTTTGCACAGGTCTCAAGAGGGGTTGATGTCCTGTTGCCAGCCTTGAACTTGGCGACGCTTGGAGTCATCGAAGCCGCCAGAGAGAAAAGGGTTTACGCCATTGGATTTAGCAGAGACCAATTGGATGTTGCCCCTGACACAGTTCTGTGCAGTGCCATCCAAGATTACGGGGCTGTTTTATTTCATATTGCGACCCTCGTGAAACAGGGAAAATTTGAGGGTAAATCCTATATCCTCGGGGCTGAAACGCCTGGTGTCACTGGTGTCGGCAAGATAAATAAGGTTGTTCCACAGGAAGTAAAAGACCTCGTCAAAAAAGCCACTAATGACCTAATCACTGGCAAGGTAAAACCATATCCTTGGCCTTAAGATGGCCGTAGGGGAAAGGCTATTGCGGATTTAGCAAGATTGTTCGTAACTCGTACCCTGTGCTGATGCCTGGTGTTTTCTAAAGCAGACTCGGCACAGGGTACCAAATTCACCAGCTCCCATCGGGGTCACCGGTAAATGAAATGATCAAATCGAGTCATGGAGAGAACCATTTTTAGGAAAGCATGCTCTTCCCTTTTGCGGGCCGAAAGAATTCCTGGAAAAGAAGGACATACCCTTGCCGTTTATTGAGATGAAAAATATCTGCAAACGATTTGGGGATGTAGTCGCAAATGATCACATCTCCTTCGATGTTGAACGGAGTGAGGTCCACAGCCTTTTAGGTGAAAATGGTGCGGGGAAGACAACCTTGATGAATATTCTTTATGGTTTATATGCTTTTGATGAGGGAGAGATCCTTCTGGATGGACAACCGGTGAGAATATCGTCTCCACATAAGGCCATCGAGCACCACATAGGGATGATACACCAGCATTTCATGCTCATTCCCCGGCTCTCCGTTGCCGAAAATATCATTCTAGGTTTTCCTTCGTCCAAGCCTCCTTTCCTTCAAATTAAACAAGCTGAAGAAAATGTCGAGAAGATCGCTCAAAAATACGAGTTCCATATTGACGCCAAGGCCTTAGTCTCTCAGTTGTCTGTGGGGTTGCAACAAAGGGTTGAGATTCTGAAAGCCCTGTATCGGAAAACTGACCTCTTAATCCTTGATGAACCCACGTCTGTTCTCACTCCATTAGAGGTTACGGCCTTGTTCAAGATCATTCGAAGACTTACACAAGATGGTCTCGCCGTCATATTTATAAGTCATAAACTCAATGAAGTCATGGCTATCAGTGACCGGATAACGGTTCTAAGGAAGGGGAGCGTCGTCGGCACAGCAAAAAGCACCGAAACAGATCCGAATCAACTTGCAAATATGATGGTCGGTAAAGAAATCAAGCTTTCTCTTGAAAAGTCACCCGCCCGAATGGGAAATAAATTATTAGAAGTCCGTAATCTTAGGGCTGAAAGTAGGCAGGGAGGTAAGCCAATTCTTAATCACATTTCATTTGAGGTTCGTGGTGGCGAGATTCTCGGAATGGCAGGTGTGGATGGTAATGGTCAGGGTGAATTGGCTGGGGCGATTGCTGGCATGTTTCCGATAAGCGAAGGGCAAATCCTGATTAATGCTGTAGACGTCACCCATCTTTCTCCGCAAAAGCGGATCGAAAATAAATTAGCTTATATCCCGGCGGATCGTCAGCGGGTCGGAACGATTATGGATTTTTCTGTTGCTGACAATTTGGTGCTGAAAAATTTTCGGAATTCTCCTTTTTCCAAATGGCGCCTTTTCCTTCTTGAAAAAAATATTGGTTCTAACGGTGGCCAGATGATAAGGAAATTTGACATCAAAGCGAGCAATGGAAAAGTCAAACTCTCATCTCTTTCCGGTGGTAATCAGCAGAAGGTGATTCTATCCCGCGAGATCTCCGCAAAACCCGACGTACTCATCGCTGTACAGCCTACGCGGGGTTTGGACGTGGGCTCCACGAACTATGTTCACCAATGTATCCTGGAACACAGAGGAAGGGGGGGAGCTACTCTCTATATTTCAACGGAATTGGATGAGATCATTGCCATCAGCGATAGGATTGCGGTCATATACGAGGGTGAAATTATTGGTATCCTTCCCGGGGGGGAAAATATTGATCTTGAGCAGATTAGCCTGATGATGGCCGGTATCAGCGCAGATATGGATACACACAAGTCTTTTGAGTCTTCGCCAAAAGCAGACCCATTAAAGTCATGAAATGCAAGCCTTGCTCTTTGCAATGGCAGATCCCAGGCTTGGAAGGAGGCACAAATTAGGAAGATCTGATAAGAGGTAAGAACCTTTATGTGGGAAACAATTTTTAGCGCGGCTTTTTTGATAGATTTTGCAGTGTCAACAATACGGATGACAACCCCCCTTGCCTTTGCTGGACTTGCCTGTACCATGTCCGAACGGTCAGGCATTTTTAATATAGGAGCCGAAGGCATGATGCTTGCCGGAGCATTTACTGCAGCCGTCGGCGCTTTGTACACACAAAGCGCCTGGATTGGAGTTGGAATTGCTTGTGTCGTTGGGATTCTGCTGGGACTATTACTAGCTGTTCTAACAATAAATCTCGGAGCGAATCAAATTGTTTCCGGGATCACTATCAACATCCTATCGCTAGGTCTGACAAGCTTTCTGGCCCGGGTGATCATGGGTTCAGCTATTACCCAAAAGCTTCCCGTATTAGAAACCTGGAGCATCCCATTTCTGGCAGAAATCCCGATATTTGGCAAAATTTTGTTTCAACAGAGTCCCCTGTCTTACATTTCTTATATTATCGCGATCTTCCTAGGATTCATTTTTTTTAAGACAACATGGGGGCTCTCGATCCGTGCTGCCGGAGAACACCCTCGGGCCGCAGAGAGTTCTGGAATCAATATCTTCCGATTGAGGTACATATGTGTCATTATCAGCGGCGTCCTGGCGTCTTTGGGTGGAGCATTTCTGTCAGTAGGGCTGGTCCGATATTTTACGGAGAACATGAGCGCAGGTCGGGGGTTTATTGGGCTGACTATTGTGATCTTAGGCAATTGGCACCCCTTGGGTGCTTTGGGCGCCGCGATCCTTTTTGGTGCTGTGGATGCTCTCCAGTTAAGAATCCAGACCTTTAACATCGGGATTCCATATCAATTTCTAGTCATGCTTCCATACGTATGCGGTCTTGTAGCTATCACAGGTGTTGTCGGCAGAAGTCAGGCTCCCGCGTCGGTAGGTACCCCTTATCGAAAGGAAGAGTAGGACCAGATGAAGCAAGAATTCTACGAATCCTAATTCTCCCAGACTTTTAAATGAAGAATTCGAGGAGTTTGTAAAAATTTATTTAAGCAATATCGAGTTTATGAAAGAACTATCAAAGATGCCAGATCAATAAGAAAACCTTAAGAACTACCGATAATTCCTTTTGGATAAAACTCTTCTTTTTTTCGAATATCCCGCAATCCGACGAGTTCATTAAAATGAGAAAAGGGTATTATCCTATCCAGGAAAGACTCCGTCGTACCTCTCTCCTTAAGTTCTTTCATAAGATCCATCACCGCCTTGGCAATGCAATAAGTTGAGGAAATCGGAAACACAACTACGTTGTAACCAATCAATGCCAGTTCCTTAGCTGTTAGAAGAGGGGTCTTTCCACCTTCTATGTTGCTCGCCAGAGTTGGACCATCGATCTCACGATTAATTCTCTTCATCTCTTCTATTGTTTTTGGAGCTTCAACAAAAATAAGGTCTGCCCCGGTTTCTCTGTAAATACCTCCCCGATGGATCGCCTCTTCAATGCCCCAAACAGCCAGGGCGTCCGTTCAAGCCATAATAATAAAATCAGGGTCTACCCGAGCATCTAAACGAGGTAGGATAGCTTCGAAAAAGGACAGAAGAAAAAATTGAACTACCGGATCACACTGCGATTAACTGATTAATCGCAAACCTCTGGTTATTTCCATTTGGATAAAGTCTATCTATTCTTTCCCATGTTAGACGATAAGTGGCTGTATTAAAATAGATATCCAACAAGCTTGACCTCGGATCAATGCGATCTCCTCTTTGTTCACAACCGTGTCAAGTTGCGAAACCGCAGCCAAACCACCAAAGTGCTTACTTAATCCCTTCAGTTCAAGAAGGGTAGAGAACCCTTTCTCCTTTTCTACGTTCTATGTACCATGACCTCACCAGCTGAGGTAAACCAACAAGACCCTGAGGTATTACGAAGACCACTATAAACAGTATGGCAACAGTAACGTACGGAACGAACGCTTTCAATTCGCCAAAAAGCTCAGGAACGATCATTAGAATAGCGGTTCCGACAATGGGTCCGGCAAAGTTTCCTATCCCACCTATTAATACATACATAAATAACCATAGGGTCGCTGTCATGTCAAAGCTAGGGTACGACAACGTCCGCAGGTCTGGCCATTAACCCCTGTCGGAATTTACCCACCCAGATACGCCCTTTTGACAATATCACTCGTCTTCAAGGTTTCGATGTCCCCCTCTAACACGACCCTGCCCACCTGCAAGGCATAAGCATGACTCGCTACCCCAAGGGCTAAGTGAACATTCTGCTCCACCAATAGAACACTCGCCCCCCTCTTGTTGATATCCCGTATCACCTCCCCCAAATGCTCA
>Ga0214473_10003474_pt1 | contig 19087 bp, 22 predicted proteins | sample RVTome_7_FD_203509 | JGI IMG/M metagenome (GOLD analysis project Ga0214473, IMG submission 203509) | Soil microbial communities from uranium-contaminated site in the Upper Colorado River Basin, Wyoming, United States - RVT98D197 | ecosystem: Environmental > Terrestrial > Soil > Contaminated >... | reverse complement strand
AAAGCTCTGCCAGGACCGGCGCGGCGTGCAGCGCAACATGAGCTATGTGGGCAACCGCGCCATGGTCGAATACGACCTGCCGCTCAACGAGGTGGTGTTCGATTTCTACGACCGGCTGAAGTCGGTCAGCAAAGGCTATGCCAGCTTCGACTATACCCTCGCCGATTATCGCGAGGGGGACCTGGTCAAGCTCTCGATCCTGGTCAACAGCGAGCCGGTCGACGCGCTCAGTATGCTGGTCCACCGCAACGCCGCCGAAGCGCGCGGCCGCATGATGTGCGAAAAGCTCAAGGACCTGATCCCGCCGCACCTGTTCGTCATCCCCATCCAGGCGGCGATCGGCGGCAAAATCATCGCGCGCGAGACGGTGCGCGCCATGCGCAAGGACGTGACGGCCAAGTGCTATGGCGGCGACGCCACCCGCAAGCGCAAGCTTTTGGAAAAACAAAAAGCCGGCAAGAAGAAGATGCGCCAGTTCGGCAGCGTCGAGATCCCGCAGGAGGCCTTCATCAAGGCGCTCAAGATGGGAGACGAGTGACGGCCGGGCACGGCTGGCCCGGCCGCCGGCCGATCAATAGGCCTGCTTGGTCGAGACGCCTGTTTCGGACGAGGACAGCGACTGCGGCGCCAGCGCATGGCGGGACGGCCGGCTCTTGTTGGCTTCGGCTGCATCCGAGCAGACGTCGGAGGTATTGTCCGGATCGCTGAGTGCGCATTCGGCGACGAGGTTAGCGACTGTGTCGCAGTCGACCTGCTCGACGCCGCCGATAACGGTGTCCCAGCAGATGACTTCGACTTCGTCTTCCGCCAGTGCCGGCGCCACCGCCGCTCCGGAGAGCAGCGATAGGGCCAGCACCGCCGAGGCGGTGATGCTTCTGATCAGATTGGTGTGCATTCGGTTTCCCTCATGTGGTTGGGTGTGAACGGGCGGCCCCACCGGGGAGCGCCCGTCTTCGGATGGCGCAAATTGGCCGCGCGCCGCTGAACCACCAGTGAAACCGGTCGTCAGCCGAGGTTCACCTTGCCCCCGCCCGCTTTGCCGCAGGCGAAGCCCCGCAGGAGGCCTTCATCAAGGCGCTCAAGATGGGCGAAGACCGAGCCCCCCTCTTGACCTGCTCCCCGATCCGGCCTTTCCTTTTGAAGCGTTACGCGCCCGAACGGAGACCGCCATGTCCAGCCTCCTCGCCCTCACCCGGAGCCTGCCCCGCCGTTCGCTTGCCCCCGGCGAGGCGCTGATCAGCGAAGGCGACGAGGGCGGCGAGCTCTACGTGCTCGAAACCGGCCAGCTCAGCGTCGAGCGTGACGGCGTCGTCATCGCCAGCATCGACGAGCCCGGCGCGCTGATCGGGGAAATGGCGGTGCTGCTCGGCATCGACAACAGCGCCACCGTGCGCGCCAGGAGCGGCGCCAGCGTCCGCGTCATCGAAGACGCCATCCCCTTCCTCGAACGCACGCCGCTGGTGGCGCTGCAGGTGGCAACGCTCGCCTGCGCGCGGCTCGATGCCACCTCGGCGCTCCTCGTCGAACTGAAGAAGGAGACGCAGGGCAAGACCGACGAGCAGGGGCTCTTGAGCCGGATCTTTTCGGCCATGACCAGCACTCCGGCGCCCGCGCGTCCGCCCCGCCGGGCCGCGCACGAGTAGGGGACGCCGCGGCCGCACGACCGCCTGCCCCACGCTTGCCATCAACGCTTCCCGGTCAACGAAGCGCCCTGCTAAAGTCCCGGCACATATCGGCAATTCGAGACATTCATGATCCGCATTCTGCTCGCCGCTGTCGTCGTTCTGCCAACTGCGGCGCTTGCCGATGCAGTGACCTACAAGGGAACGCTGGGGACGCACGCGATCGTCGTCGAGCTGAGCGGACCGGTCGAGGAGGCGTCCGAGCCGTTCGTCGGGCGCTATTTCTACCTCAGCCAGGGAGTGGATATTCCGCTGCAGCCGGTGACGATCACGCCCGGGGCGGTCGAGCTCAGGGAGGAGAAGCCCTGCGTCGTGGAGGCCTGCAGCGACTACGTCGCGGATGCCTCGACCATCACGCCCGAGTTCGGCGGCAGCTTCCGGCTCACCGCCCAAGACAGTGGGCAGACGCTGCGCGGGGAATGGCGGGAGGGCGACGGCGAGCCCCTGCCCGTGGCACTCGAATTCGCCGGCACCCGGCCGTTGCCCGAGCCGTTCGAGGGCACGCCGCAGGCCTTGGCCGCCATCGTCGACGAAATCGGCTATGGCGGCGTGGTGCTCAGCGAGGAAACCTCGCCCTACGACTATTTGAAGATGCGGGCGCCGCTCGAGGAGGGTCCGGAAGAGCCGCTGGGCATAGGGGCATACCGGGTGGTCACCGACCCGCGTACGACGCTCGCCTTTCCGCGGCTGGTGCGCGCGGCGGGCGCCGACACCGGCCCCGCCAACGCCTTTCTCGAGGCGCGGCACCGGCAGCTGGGCACCGCGGCGCTCCAGTGCAAGAGCCAGCAATACCGCGGCTTGAGCTGGGCCGGCCAGGTGCCCTTCGGTGCCGGCACGCTGGGCGGCTACGAGGACGAGCAGGTGGAGGCCACCTATCTCTCGCCCACGCTCTTCGGCTGGACCGAATCGGGGAGCCTCTTCTGCGGCGGGGCGCATCCCTACAACCACCAGAATTCCTATACGCTCGACCTGGCGACCGGCGAGCTTTTCGATGTCGGGAAGGTGCTGGTCGCCTCCGAGGCGCTCTATGCCTATGTGCGCGACAATCGCGACAAGTCCGAGCCCGCATTCGATGCCGAATGCGGCATCGACGAGCTGATCGAGGAAAACCTCAAGCTCAGCTTCAGGGACGGCGACATGGTGGTCTTCAGCCTCGAAGGCCTGCCGCATGTGATCGGGGCCTGCGAAGGTCCGCTGCTCGAGGTGCCGCTCGCTGACCTCAAGGCCTTCCTCGCGCCCGAGGCGGCTGCGTATTTCCCGGGGCTCGGAGGCTAGCCCGGGGGGCTCATTCGGCCATGGCCGCGCAGAGCCTGGTGATGCTGCCGACCGCCTCGTCCTGCTCGGCCCCCGGGGTCTCGATGAGGTCCCAGAGATTGGAGTCTTCGACCTGCCCCAGGGCGCAGGCGCAATAGGCCTCGCAGTAGGCGGCTGCGCCGCCGTTGGTGGCGCAACTGGATTTGCAGCTCCGGACGAAGCTCTCGGTGCGGCTCAGCACCTCGGGTTGCAGCACCGGGCTCTGCCACTGGCTCGCGAGCGTGATGGCGCCGAGCAGGATCGGCTGGTGCAGAAGGTAGATGAATAGGCTCCAGCGGCCGCAAAGAACCAGCCCCTTCGAAAGCGGCCCGCCGACCTGCCAGGTCGCCAGCCGGGTTTCCAGCGGCGAAGCCAGCGCCAGCCGCGTGGTTGCCAGGCCGAGCAGCACGACCCCGAACCAGGGGAAGACCGGCACGATATCGGTGGTTTCGGGGACAATCGTCCAAAAGCCGATCCAGGCCAGGGGCTTGGCGCTGAACAGCGGCGCGCTGAGGAACAGCGGCGGCACCAGGAACAGCGCGGTCGCCGCGAGCACCAGCCAGGGGTTGAGCCGCAGGAAGGGCAGCGCCAGCAGGGAAAACAAGGCGATAGCGTGGAGAATGCCGAAGAAGACGAAGTACTCGGGGAACATCCAATAGGTCCCGGCCGTCACGGCCAGGGCGGCAGCCAGGATTACCGCCTGCCGGCGCCAGAAACGGGGCCAGCGCACGCCCTTGCCATGGCCCAGCACCAGGCTCACCCCGACCAGGAGCAGGAAGCTCGAAAGAATGGAGCGTTGCAGCAACACCCAGGCCGGATGGGTCGTCACGTCTGTGGCGATGAGCCGGTAATAGCTCAAATCCCAGGCGAAATGGTAGGCGACCATGGCGAGGATGGCGACGCCGCGCAGGGCGTCGACCAGCGCCAGCCGGGGCATGGCGGGAGCTGCCGTCTCGATGGGCTTCGGCCTCGCCATGCGCTAGCACTCCGATTGCCTCGCGGCCGAGGCATGATTGGTCACAATTGGGTTCAATAGCTCATTCCGCTGCCGCGGCGAAGGCCGGGAATCCTTGGCTCGCCGGAACCGGCTGGGGCTGTGCCGCGTTGCCGGGCGGAGGGTATTGAAGCGACGAAAGGCTAGTACAATGCGCAAGCTTCTCATGCTCGGCGTGGCGCTTGCCACACTTTCAACGGCGACCCCGGTGATGGCCCGTGATGCCAGTCTGGTTGTGGGCGGCGCGGCAGGTGCCGTGACCGGCGGCACCATCGGTTTCCTCTTGGGCGGCCCGATCGGCGCCATCATCGGCGGCTGGACCGGCGCCGCGATCGGCGCCAGCATCCTGTCACACGATGATCTGCTGTTCATCCGCAACCATCCAGGACCCAGCGTCGAGCTGGACGCAGATATCGATGTCGGCTTCGTCGTCGGCGACGACGTCGAGATCCGGGAGCTCACCGGCGACGATGGCTACGGCTACTTCCGGTCCAACGGCCGCATCTATATCGTGGACCTCGATACGCGCGAAGTCGTGGAGATCCGGCGCGGCTGAGGACCACAAGCGCCATGCGAACGCCCCGGCTGGACGTCGTCTGGCCGGAGCGACTGCCGCAAACCCAGCACCTTCCAGGCGCCGCTGGCTAACCGCGACCGCGATATGGCGCGACGCCCTGCTCGGGCAGCCACAGATCGGCGGGTGGCGCGCCGGTCTGCCAGAAGACGTCGATCGGAATGCCGCCGCGCGGATACCAGTACCCGCCGATCCTGAGCCAGCGCGGCGCCAGCCGCTCGACCAGGCGCTTGCCGATCATCACCGTGGTCGCTTCGTGGAACGAGCCGTGGTTGCGGAACGAATACATGAAGAGCTTGAGCGACTTGGATTCGATGAGCCACTGGTCGGCGACATAATCGATGACCAGGTGTGCAAAATCGGGCTGCCCGGTGATCGGGCAGAGGGCAGTGAATTCAGGGATCGCGAAGCGGGTGACGTAGTTCACGTCCGGGTGCGGATTGGGCACGCGGTCGAGAACCGCGGTTTCCGGCGTCGCGGGAATCTCGGCAGACCGGCCGAGCACGGGTTCGTCGAGCGACATCAAGGGGTCCTTTCGCAGCCCCGGCAACAGACCGGCGCGGGTTGAGCCTGCCGCGCTCCGGCAGGTGACCGGGACGGCGGATGGCTTCTAGCAGGATTCAAGGCGGCAAGTCCAAGGACGATGCGCTTTGCCGGAGCGCCGATTCTGCGCTAGGGAGAATGCGCAGACGCACCGCTGCCCGGGAGTAGCCTTGCATGTCCGATACGTCACAATCCTGGCTCCGATACGACTGGTTTCCGGCCGGGCACCAGCTCATCAAGCAGGGCGGGAGGTCGGGGAGCCTGTTCGTGCTCAAGAGCGGCGAGCTGGAAGTCACGCGCGACGGCAAGTTCGTGAGTTCGGTCAATCGGGGGGGCGCGATCTTTGGGGAGATGTCAGTGCTGCTCGAACAGCCTCACAGCGCTACGGTGCGGGCGGTGACGGAGGTTGAAGTCTATATCATTGCCGATGCACTCAAGGTGCTCGAAAGCCACCCCGCCTGGACGCTGCAGATCGCCCGGCTGCTGGCGCAGCGGGTGAACTCGACGACGGCGCTGCTGATGGAAAGCCAGCGCGAGGCGAGCGAGCAGGATCGCCTGGTGCTGCCGCAAAATGTCTTCTCGCAATGGGCCGATCCGCAGGTGTGAAGCCGGCTACGGCGCCTTGCGGCGCGCGATGATGGCGACGGCGACCCCGCCCAGGATGAGCGCGCTGGCGATAGCCAGCCGCCAAGTGAGCTGCTCGCCGATCAATAGTGTGCCGCCCGCTGTTGCGATCACCGGAACCGTCAGTTGCACGATGGCGGCGCTCGTGCGCGAGAGGAGCGGCAGCGCCCGGTACCAGATCGCGTAGCCAATACCGGATGCCAAGGCACCCGAGGCTATCGCCCAAACCAGCCCGATGAAACTCGGACCGCCTTGGGCGAGGGAAAATGCTGCAAGGACCAGTGCCGCCGGTACCGTCAGGAGAAAATTGTACGCCGTGTCGACGAGGGGCTCCTTCGAGCCACGGCCGAGCAGCGAATAGACGGCCCACGAAATACCCGCGCCAATCATCAACGCGGTGCCAAGCGGATGCGGAGCTACCAGACCCGGCGAGACCAGGTAGGCAAAGGCGCCCAGTGCTACCGCCATGCCGGCGAGCGCCACCGGCCCGGGCCGGTCGCCTTTGAGAAGCGCCCAGCCGAGCATGCTGACCTGCACCGTGGCAAAGAGGATGAGCGCCCCCATGCCGGCGCCGAGGAGCAGGTAAGCATAGGAGAAGGCGATGGCATAGCCGAAGAGGGCCGCGGCGGTGGACCATCGTCCCCGCTTGCGGAATGCCGATATGACGTCGAGCGAGCGCCCCTGCAAGAGCAGCAGCGCGGCCAGCGTCATCGCGCCGGAGAGCAGCCTTACCGCGGTATAGCCGGCGGCGTCGATCTCGGCCGCGCCCAGCGCCAGCCGTGCGAACACCGAGTTCGCCGCGAAAGCGGCCATGGCCACTGCCACAAGAATCACGATGCCCGGCATTTCTTCTCCCCGGGTAAGAGCTTAGGGGGAAAGATTGCGTGTGCCCAGCCCAGCGCTCGACATGCCGCGCCACCATGGCATAGGCTGCAGCATGACCGCCAAACCCGCTCTCACCATCCACTACTGCACCCAATGCAACTGGCTGCTGCGCTCTGCCTGGATGGCGCAGGAGGTGCTCTCGACCTTCAGCCTCGAAATGGGGGCGGTGACGCTGGTGCCTGGCACCGGTGGGATCTTCGAGATCCATCTCGATGGCGAACTGATCTGGGAGCGCAAGCGCGATGGCGGCTTTCCCGACGTAAAGACGCTCAAGCAGATGGTACGCGACCGGATCGACCCGGCACGCGATCTCGGTCACATCGACCACCCACATGGCCCGGCGGCGCACAAGCACGGCCAATAGGCGAGAAAGCTGCGTCACCCGAGCTTGTCGAAGGACAATGGGCAAGGCTACAGTCCGGCCCGTAGCCGGAGCGCCCTGTACCGCGCCGGTCCATGGATCTTTTGGGAGATTGCCGCCTCATGAAGCCCGTTGCTCTTGCCCTGGCCGCCGCGCTCATCCTGGCAGCCGCGCTGCCTTCCGCCGCGCAGGACCTGCCCGATCTGAATGGCCGCGTAATCAAGGCAGTCACCGAGAACGCCTATACCCCGCTCAACTTCGCCGATCCCAAGACCGGCGAGGGGATCGGCTGGGAATACGACGCAATCAACGAGATCGCCAAGCGGCTCAACGCGAAGGTGGAATGGAACTTGACCGCCTGGGACGTGATGATCGAGGCGGTGCGCACCGGCCAGTTCGATATCGGCATGGACGGCATCACCATCAACGACGAGCGCAAGGCGCAGGTGGATTTCTCCGATCCCTACATGACCTCGCAGCAATTCATGCTGGTGCGCGCCGCCGAGGAGCGCATCGCCGGCAAAGAGAGCTTTGCGGAGGACGGCGACCTGTTGATCGGGGCCCAGGCCGGGACCTCCAACTTCTATGCCGCCGTGTACGAGGTGCTCGACGGGGACGAGGCGAATCCGCGCATCAAGCTGTTCGACACCTTCGGCGCCTCGGTGCAGGCGCTCAAAGCTGGCGACGTCGACATGGTGCTGATGGATCAGGCGTCGGTCCAAGGCTATATCGGAGCCAATCCAGATACGTTCAAAACCGTTGGCGAGGCGGTCGGCTCTGACGAGTTCGGCTTTATCCTCACCCCCGGCTCGGACCTGCGCGAACCGGTCAATGCAGCGCTCGCCTCGATGAAGGCCGACGGTTTCATCGACGGCTTGAACCGCAAGTGGTTCTACGAATATAGCGCGGCACAGTAGCCACATCTCGAGGCCTGCGGGCGACAATCCCGCGGGCCTCCTTCCCATGAGCCCAAACCCCAGAACGCGCCGACGCTATGAAGTGCCGTGGTGGCTGCTGGCCATTGCGCTGCTCGGCCTGCTGACGCTCTGGGCGCTCGTCGCCGACCAAGGCTATGCGCAGATCTTCCGGGCGCTGTCGGGCGGGGTGGCAACGACGCTTTGGGTGACGCTGGTCGCCTTCGCCCTGGCCAGCGGCCTGGGACTTGCGTTGGCGCTGGCGCGGACGTCGCGGTTTCGGGTGTTGCGGGAGCTGTCGACGTTCTATGTCGAAATCATGCGCGGCATCCCTATGCTGGTGGCGCTGTTCTATGTCGCCTTCGTGGGCGCGCCAGCGATCGTGGACGGGGTCAACTGGATCATCGGTCCGCTTGTCGAGCAGGGCTGGCTCAGCCCGATGCGCATCCGCGATTTCGATTTCACCTGGCGGGCGATCGTCGCGCTCACCGTGTGCTATTCGGCGTTCATCGCCGAGATCTTCCGAGCCGGGATCGAGGCGGTCGACCGCGGCCAGATCGAGGCGGCGCGCTCGCTGGGCCTTTCGCCCTGGCGCACCTTCCGGTTTGTGGTCGGGCCGCAGGCGCTACGCGTCATCCTGCCGCCGCTGGGCAATGATTTCGTCTCGATGATCAAGGATTCGGCGCTGGTCTCGGCACTCGGCGTGCAAGACATCACCCAGTTGGGAAAGGTCTATTCCTCGGGTACGTTCAAGTTCTTCGAAACCTATAACGTCGTCGCCTTTCTCTACCTAACCATGACCATCTCGCTCTCGCTGATGGTCCGATTGATCGAACAGCGACTGCGGCGGTCGCAGAATCGCTGATCCGCCGGTGGTCATGCAACTGAGACACAGATGCGCTCGTTTAGGTTTCGACCAAGAAGGAGCCATCGATGCCGGACCTCGGCGAGACAATTGCCGCGAACATGACCGTCAGGCCGATCGACCGGCGGGTGAGGGTGCACTATGGCTCATTCACGCTGGTGGATACAGATAAGGCATTGCTGTTCCATGAGCGCGGGCGCCAGCCGGTGTTCTTTGTTCCGCGCAGGCACTTGCCGGTCGAGTTCCTGCATGAAGATGGGCGTGTCGGCACGCCGAAAGCCGGGCGACCGGCGCGGTACTGGGACTTTTCCGTTGGCGGCCAGACCGTCGGGAACGGCATCTGGAGCTTTGAGCGGCCGCAGGACGAGTTGGCTGAGCTTGCGGGCTATGTAGCGTTTGACGCAGCTCAGGTGGCGCTGGAAATAGCAGATGGCGAAGATGACGACCCTACCGCCGGCATGACGCCAAGCGCTTCCGGGGCGGCGACGCGTCCGGGCTTGTTGCACGAATAGCGCATCCCGATCCTTGCGCCGCAGCTTTGAGGCTCCCACATGCGGTGCGCCACGAGGAGATCGCACGATATGACCCCGCTTCGCCTTGCCGCCACAACGGCGATTTTGCTCGGCCTTGCCGCCTGTTCCGATCGCAACGAGGTCGGCAGTGTCGGCGTCGACTGGACCGGCAACGACATCACCATCGAAGCGGTTGCCGACCCCGAGGTGGAGGGGGTGGTCTGCCACCTGGCCTTCTTCAATCGCAGCATCATCGACAGGCTGCAGCAGGGCAACTGGTTCGAGGATCCGTCCTACTCCGCCATCGATTGCACCGCCGCGGGCCCGATCACCATCGGCAACATCGCACTGGGGGCTGGCGGCGAGGAAATCTTCAAGCAGGGACGTTCGCTGATCTGGAAGAGCCTGCGCGTCAACCGCATCTACGACGCGGCCAGCAACTCACTGATCTACCTGGGGCATGCGCGCGAAGTGCAGAAAGGTTCGGGCAAAATGTCGCTGTCGGTGGTGCCGCTGAACGGCGCCGATGTCACCTGGACCAGGGGCGCGCCCACCGCCGCCGCTCTGACCCAATAGAAAGACCGAGTTCCCGTGGGAGTGCGGGAACCCGGTCCTATGCCCCGTCAGGCCTCTGCCGCAGGGTGACTGCGCCTAGAGCCAGATCCATTTCGATTGAATCGAAATGGGGCTCTAAGTCATTGTATTGTCGCGTGATCGACCGCAAAAGTCTGCAACTTTTGCTGATCACGCTCTAAACCTTGAGGCGGATCATCTGGTATGAATAGGGCGGCAATGCCGCCTGCAGGCGGGTGCCATCGAGCTTGGCGCCGGACCCCTTCCTGGGAGAAACCTCGTTCTGGTTGCCGGCGGTGTTGACGGCCTCGAGGCTTGAGTGGGTCATCACCTGGTGATCGATCACCGAGGCCGTCCCGAAACCCTCGAGCGCTACGTCCAGTTGCAGGGTTTCGCTGCCATGGCGGTTGACCGCGAAGAAGGTCAGGGTACCCTCCTCCTCATTGTGAACGCCCGAAACGTCGACATAAGGGACGTTGTCGGCCACCTCAGCGTCGTAGCCGGGCGAATTGACGATGAGGTTGAGCGCCGTGCCGCGGCCGAAGACCGAGGCGAAATAGTAGGGATAGTAGATGGTCTGCCGCCAGGCCGCGCCCTTGGGATCAGTCATGATCGGGGCGATGACGTTCACCAGCTGCGCGATGCAGGCGATCTTGACCACGTCGGAGCGGCGGATGAAGGTATTGAGAATGCAGCCGACCTGCAGCACGTCCTCGAAATTGTAGATGTCTTCGAGCAGGCGCGGCGCATGCGGCCAACCTTCGTTGCCGTCGAGGATGGCCCGGTCGGCCGTGTTGGAGTGATACCAGACGTTCCATTCGTCGAAGGAGATGGTGACGTTCTTCTTGGAGCGCTTGTTGGCCTTGACCAGACGGATGGTCGAGCCGACGGTTGCGATGTAGTCGTCGAGCTTGTGGTTGAGCGCCAGGTAGTTGGCGGTATTCTTCGCACGGTTGGCGAAGTACATGTGCAGCGAGATGTGGTCGACCGCATCGTAGGTATGCTCGAGCACGATGCGCTCCCACTCGGGATAGGTCTTCATGTCCGAGTTGGACGAGCCGCAGACGATCAGCTCCAGCGATTTATCGAAGGCACGCAAGGTCTTGGCGGTCTCGTTGGCGAGCCGGCCATATTCGTCGGCCGTCTTGTGGCCGACCTGCCAGGGGCCGTCCATTTCGTTGCCGAGGCACCAGTGCTTGACGTTGAATGGATCGGCGCGGCCGTTCTTCTTGCGCAGGTCGCCCCAGTAGCTGCCGGTCGGGCCGTTGACGTATTCGACAAAGTTGCGCGCCTCGTCTAGCCCGCGCGAACCAAGATTGATCGCCAGCATCATCTGGGTGCCGACGGTATCGCACCAGTCGGAGAATTCGTGCACGCCCACCGCGTTGCTGTCGGAAGTGTGCCAGGCGAGATCGAGCCGGGTCGGCCGCTGCTCGCGCGGGCCGACGCCGTCTTCCCAGTTGTAGGCCGAGACGAAATTGCCGCCGGGGTAGCGCACCACGGGAATGTTGAGATCCCTGACCAGCTCGGCAACGTCGCCGCGCATGCCGTTCTTGTCGGCAGTGGCATGATCGGGCTCGTAGATGCCGGTGTAGATGGCGCGGCCGAGGTGTTCGAGAAAGGCGCCATAGACGCGATCGTCTATTTTGGAAATCGAATAGTCCTTATGCGCCGTGACCGTCGCCTTCATATCAACCCTCTTACCATTCCTCCCAATCTTCTGATCCATATCGTCGGGAGCGGTACATAAGAACCGAAATCCACAAGTGGCGTCAAGCAGGAATTGCCCGGCCATGGCCTGCGCGGACTTGCGCGGTGCCCCGACATGCCCCGTATTCTGGTAGCTAGCGCTTGGTGTGCAGGCGCAGCACGATGTCCTGATCGTAATTGCCGAAGCCGCGGCCGAAGATGTTGATGCCGCCAGGGTGCCGAGCGTCGGCCTTCACACCGATCTTGAGCCGAATCGAATGATGGGTCTCGACGTCGAGATCCTTGAGCGAAACCGGGGAGATCTTGAGGCCATCGACGTAGGTGCCGTCGCGGTTGATGCGCCAGCTCTTGAGCTTGCCGTACTGACTGCCCTTGAGCTTCCACCAGTCGGGGGTATAGACGCCACGCTTGTCGCCAAAGTCCCCCGGTGAGGTCCAGGTGCCGACGTCCTTGCCGTTGACGGCGACGGTGATATCGGATGGCCAATCCGCAGACGTCCCCGGCACTTCCGAACTCAGCTCCATCGAAAATTCCATGCTCTCGATCTCGTTCTTGGAGAGCTTGGCGTTGTTGGGGAACTGGTACTCGACGAAGCCGCGGGTAAACCAGATCAGCCCGGCCTTCATGCGGTCGGGATCGAGGAACGTATCGGGCACGTCGAGGAGCCCGATGATACCCTCGCTGGAGCAGAGGCCACAGGGGGCGGAAACCTCGCAGCTCGTATAGAGCCCGAGCGGCATGGAGACCTCGATGGCGTTGGCGCGAAGCGGGTTGATGTCTTCCTTGAACATCACCAGGATTTCGTCGAACGAGGAGTGGCAGATCTTCTGGTTGCCCTTGCGGGCCTTTTGCGTCTCGGTGCGGATGAGGTTGGCCTCTTCGAGGATCTGCACGTTGGACGAAACGGTCGACTGCGGCAGCGCCAGCGCATCGGCGATGTCGTTGACGTTGAGCGGCCCGCGGACGTGCAGCAGCTTGAGGATCTTGACCCGCACCGCCGAGGCAAGGCCCTTCAGCACCTCGAGGCCCTCCTCGGGGTCCACCACCAGAAAATTGCGACTCATGAGAAATCCGCGTGAAAGCCCCGGCCAACCCGGGAAGCGATTTTCTGTATCAGATTTTCTGGTTTAATCAACCGCGCAGGCCGAAGAGCCTGCGCCCCGTGCCTTTGCGCGCCAGGTCGCACCAAAGGAACGGCGATTCTAATCGGCGATGCGTTGCTTTGCCTGTGCATGGGCGGTGTTTGAACCGCCCCAATTGCTTTCGTTCAGCTCTGGCCGCGCAGGCTGCGGTTGATCGAACTCAACAGCATGATGACACGGCCGAAGCCCATCAGGGCCAATCCGATGATCACCGGCCAGAGCGCCCAGGCGAGGCTTCCTGCAAGATCAGCGAACACGTCGAACATGTTGGCGTTCCCCGCGTCTATTGCCGCGTTGAAGCTGGCGATCATCGCCGGCGCGCCGTAGCCAGCAATCGCCACGCAGACCAGCACCGCTATCAGACCGATCAGATAGAGAAGTCCTGCAACCATCGTCGCCCCCTCAGCTCGATGGTTGCAGTAAAGGCGGCGGCGCGACCTTCGTCAACGGCCGCCACGCAGGCAGCCGCGACTTTCAGCCGATCTTAACCCGGCGAACGCTATGGAGGGACCTTCATGTCGCGCCGGGGAAGTGGATGAGCGAGGCTGGGACCGCAAGTCTCCAAACGGACGCGCTCGGCTGGCGCCCGATGCTCGCACTGGTCCTCGTCATCGTCGCGCTGCTCCTCGCCAAGGGGCTCGCCGAGACGGGCACGCGACCCCTGTATGGCGATACGGACGACGCCATGCGCATGGTCAGCGTCATCGACATGCTCGAAGGCCGAGGCTGGTTCGACTATCTCGAGCCTCGTGACAACACGCCCTTCGGCGCCTCGCTGCACTGGTCCAAGCTGATCGACGCGCCGATCGCGGGATTGACGATGCTCCTGGCTCCGAGCTTCGGCACCGGGGCGGCGGACGCCGCGGCGATGGTCTGGCCGCTGCTGCTCGCCTTCGGACTATTGGCGCTCTCGGTTACCGTTTCCAGCCAGCTTGCCGGCCCGGATGCGCGCCTGCCCGCGATCGTGCTGCCGGTGCTTTGCTTTTCTGTCCTCGACGAGTTCCTCGCCGGCCGGGTGGACCACCATAACGTGCAATTGCTGCTGACGCTGGGCCTGGTCGCCACCACCATCGCCGCCCCGACTCGTCCGGCCGCGGCCATGCTCGCCGGCCTGGCCGCCGCGGCGAGCCTGGCGGTCGGCATGGAGACGCTGCCCTTTGTCATCGTTGCGATCGTCGTCTTCGGCTTCCACTGGGTCGCCGATCCGCGCCGGGCGCGAACCGCGACCCTGGTCTTCGCCCTCAGCCTTGCAGCCGCGACGGCATTATTCTTCGTCATTGCGGTGCCGGCCGCGGCCTATCTCACGCCGGCCTGCGATTTCATCTCGGTGACCTATGTCGTGGCGAGCGCTCTTGCCGCTCTCGCCCTGGCCGTCGCGACCTATCTCGGCGCCGGGTTGAGGCTGGCCCGGCAGCGGTTCGGCCTACTGCTCATTCTAGGCGGAGCAGCGGCGGCGCTGGTGCTCTGGCTCTACCCGGCCTGCGCCGGCGGACCCTATGCCGCAGTCGACCCCTTCGTTGTCGAGGTGCAGTTTCCGATGATTGTCGATACCTGGCCGCCCTGGCGCCGGTTTTCGATCGACCCGGCCTTCGTGATCGCCGCGCTGGGCGTGCCGGTCGCGGGCCTTGCCGTCATGGCCTGGAGAGCTCTGGTCGAGCGGGACGAGGCGCGCCGGCGCTGGCTGGTGCTGCTCGCCTTTGGTATCGCCGCGGCCGCAATCACCACGCTGCAGCTGCGCGGGGCCCGCTTCTCCACCCTGCTCGCGCTGCCGGCGGGCGCCTGGCTGGTCGGGTGGCTGCGCAACCTGGCGCGCACCTCGCCAAGCGGCCTCAACACAGCCAAGCTGCTGGGCGGCTGGCTGATCTTTGCGGCGAGTCTGCATCTGGTGCTGGCCAACCTGGCCTTGGGCGGCCCTGCGGCCGGAACAGGCGCTCCCACCGCCGGCACGCTATCGGTTAATGAACGCGCGGTCTGCTTCCGCGCCGACGGCTTTGCCCAACTCGCCGCCCTGCCGCCTTCGGCCGTGGTTGCGCCGCTCGATCTGGGCGCCCACATCCTGCGCTACACCGCCCATTCGGTGACGAGCGCGGGGTATCACCGCAACGCGGAAGGCATCAAGGACGTGGTGGGGTTCTTCACCGGGGACGAAGCCACCGCCCGTGCGATCGCCGAAGCCCGCGGACTGCGCTATGTGGCGACCTGCGGCCGGCTCCACGAGATGCACAATTCCACCGCTGCCGCGGCGGATTCCTTTGTGGTCAACGGCCGGGACGGGCGCCTCTGGCCCTGGCTGACGCCGGTGTCCAGCTCCGGCGCGGCCATCCAAATCTTCCGGATCGAGCCATGACGCCCAAGACTTCACACCCGAAAGGCGCGCCCTCCATCTGGCCACCGATCCTGGTCGCCTTTGCGCTCATCGCCACGATCCTGGTGGCCAAATCCATCTACAATTGGAGCACGGTGCCGCTGTTTGCCGACACCGACGACGCCATGCGAATCACCGTGGTGCGCGATTTCCTCGCCGGGCAGGACTGGTACGACCCCGTCCAGCATCGGCTCAACACCCCCTACGGCGCCGAAATCCACTGGTCGCGGCTGATTGACCTGCCGATCGCCAGCCTCATCTCGCTGATGCGGCCGCTCGCCGGGACCACGGCCGACACCATCGCCGTCTATCTGTGGCCGCTATTGCTGCTGCTCCTCCTGCTGGCGCTCAGCGCACTGACGACCGTCAAGCTCGTCGGACGCGAGGGGCTGCTACCGGCCCTCGCCCTGCCCGCATTCTCGCTCGCAACCCTGGTCGAATTCGCCCCCGGACGCATCGACCACCATTCGGCGCAGATCCTGCTGACGTTGGCGATGCTCTATTGCGCCATGGAGGCGCTGCAGCGCCCTCGCTTCGCCATCGGGGCGGGGATTGCGGCTGCCACCGCCCTTGCCATCGGCATCGAAAGCCTGCCCTCGGTCGCTGCGGCCATCCTGGCGTTTGGGTTGATGTGGGTGCTGGTGCCGGAGCGGTCCGACGCGCTGCGCGGGTTCGGCATCAGCTTCGCCCTGGCGATGGTCGCCCACGCCGGACTGGCGCTATCGCCCGAGCGCTGGCTGGTCCCGGCTTGCGACGCGATCTCGCCGGTCTACGTCGCGCTTGCGGTGGGGGTCGGCATCGGTTTTGCCGGCATGTCGCTGCTGCCCCTGAGGCTGGTGCTGGCGCGCCTATTGCTGGGTGTGGCGATTGGCGGGGGGCTCACGGCGGCACTGGTGCTCGCCTTCCCAGCATGCCTTGGCGGGCCCTACGCAGCGCTCGACCCCTGGCTCGTCGAGCACTGGATCGGCCGCATCCGGGAGGCGGTGCCGCTGTGGGATGCCGTCGCCGGCAATCCGGTCTATTCGATAGCGGCGGCGCTGCCGCCGGTTCTCGCCCTCGCGGTCACCGCCTACCGGATACGTTTCGGCTCCCGCGACGGCCGCAGCGCGTGGCTGGTCTATGGGCTGTTCCTGGCGCTCGCGGTGGTGGTGATGCTGGTCCAGATCCGGGGGTCCCGCATGGCCGCCGCACTGGCGATGCCCGCCGGCGCCTGGCTGATCGTTGTGGCGCGGCGGCGCTACCTCGCCGAGCGCAAGCCGTTGGCGATCGCGGGGCTGATCGCGAGCTGGCTCGGATTTGCCGGCATTGCCATCAGCGTCGTGGTGAACCTCATCTTCCTCGCCGTGCCCGGTTATGCTGAAACCCGGGCAAAGCTCGGTCTCGATCAGCGGGGCAAGTGCCTGCTGGCCTCGGCCTTCGATGATCTGGCCGCCCTGCCCCCGGCGCGCGCCATGACCTTGGTGGATCTGGGCGCGCACGTTCTCGCCTACACCCCCCATGCCGTGGTGGCGGCGCCCTACCACCGCAACCAGCAAGGGCTGCGCGACGCCTTCGAGTTCTTCAACCAGCCGCTGGAGCAGGCGCGGGCCATACTCGAAGCACGCGACATAACGCTCGTCGTCATCTGCCCGCAAATGCCTGAAATGGCGGGGCTGCCCGACGCGGCACACAGCTCCTTCGTCAAGCTTTATGCCCGCGACGCGCTGCCCGGCTGGCTGGTCGAGCGCAGCAGCGAAACGTCACCGCTCAAGGTCTACGAGGTCGCCCCCAGGTGATTCAGAGCCCGAACTCGGCCCGGGCCTTCCTCGTCAGCTTGGCGGCGATGATCCGGTGGGCTTCCGCAAGGTAGGCGCGAAGCGTTTCGTCCTCCAGCGCGCCACGCGCAACGTTGACCCATTGGCCCTTGGCAAAATAGGGGGCCTGGCCGATGCCCGGAGAGGCGGTGAGGCCCTCGAACGAGGTCTCCGAAACCTTGAAGGTGATGCTGCCATCTTTCGGGCCGAAGAGGCAGAAGACCTTCCCGCCAACCTTGGCGACGACCGATTCCCACTGCTCGACGAGGCTCGTGCCGGGCAGTCCCGAAACGAAGCGCTCGAAGCCGGCCCGGCTCGTCAGACTCAAAGCGCCGTCTCCCGAGCAGGGATCGGGCAGCTCACGCCGGTGCCCTCGATGCCCCAAATAGCCGGGCGGATTCTTACAATGAGTTCGGCCTTGAAGAACATCGCTGCGCTACCTCCTCGATTGCGGTTCGCCGGTTCAGAGCCGGTCCTGCCTGACGAAGACGCGCACCCGTTTGGAGCGACCGAGCCAGGCGATGAAGATACCGGGAATGCCCAGCACCACCCAACCGGGAAAGGTCAGCAGAGCAGTAACCACGACATCGAGCAACGGACCGAAGAACCGGCTGGCGAGAAAGGCACGGAGCTGTTCGAGGCTTTGGGCGTGCAGCGACGTCCAGGTGTCCCCCAGGGACGTCAAGACAATGGCGTCGGCCCCCAGCGATTTGGTGCCGTCGATAATGAGCAGAATCAGCGCAACGCCGACGAGCCAGGTCCCCAATAGCCGCAGAATGAGCCGCATGTTTCTCTATCGCCACGCGCAACCGGCAAGGAAAGGCCGGCGCATGTGCAAAGCCGGACAAGGCTCTTTTTGCATACGGCTCCCGCCGAGCACAAGATAGGCACGACCCTGCGTCAAACAATGCCACCTCACAGGCTTCTGGTCACTTGCGGTCGGGGCGCCCATGAGTATAGTGCGCCCGCTTGGAAAGGGCATGACCTCCCTTTTTGGCCCGTTGGGCCACTAGCACCGCGGAAACAAGCCGAGTGGTCGAAGGCGCACCCGGATGGCATGACCATTCGGTCTTCCCTTGGGGAGATGCGTGCGTCTTCGGGTTCGGAGTTGACGGTCCGATGGACTGAAGACGGAGAGATGGCCGAGTGGTCGAAGGCGCACGCCTGGAAAGTGTGTAGGCGGGTAACCGTCTCGAGGGTTCGAATCCCTCTCTCTCCGCCATTTCCTCCGACTGCACAGCATCCGAAATGTTGCACAAGCCCGCGTAGCAGCGGCACAATTGCCCAGCCTTTGCAGGGGTTTGGCACCGATTGCGTAGTGCAGCCGCAGGCGAAATGATCATAAGTGCCCAGTTGCTGCGGCACACACGATTTTGCCAACTGTCTGTCCGACTGTCTGTCCGCTGCGCGCCAGTAGCGCCCACTAAACGCCTAGTCCATCGATGGCCGATACGGGGCCGTGAGCTGCCTGACCGCTTTTCGGTCGAACGCAGACCGACGCAGCCGTTCCCGAGGCCAAAGTCGGACGACTGCGTGGCAGCGGAAGCACGATAGTGCCCTACCGGAAGACGCTATTTCAGAAGCTCATCTTCATGCTCGATCAGCAGTCTGACGCCCTGCCTGGTGCTTGGGCGGAAGAGTTCGGCAGTTCGTAGACCGTGACCCGATCCGGATTGGTGGCGTACGCCACCTAGAGGATATGCCATCGCCCCTTCTTCTCGTCGGCGTATGAAACAGCAGCAGCCACTTGGCTGCGTTCCAGATCGACATGGCCCGGGTCGCCTTCGTGGGCCTTCACCTCGTAGTAGAGGTTGCCGCGGGTCCTCGGTACTTCGAAGTCGTAGCCGTCTTCGTCCTGCCTCACCGTGAGGGCAAGGAAACGGCGGCCCATGGATGAGATCCAGTGTTCGTCCGAAAAATTGCGAACGTTCTTCTTGAGGTAGCGGTACGCGCCGTATTCACCAGCGAAACCGATCAGCCCACGTCGCTCGTCCGACATGTATTCCGGGCCCTTCCCACCGGAACGGGAGCCTGATCGAGAGCGGCCCGAGCCATCTTGGGCTGGGAATCGTCGCAGGTTTGCCGGCCCGGAACGCGACAGAAATGCATCACCCGAGAGACTCGCTTCGAGTGCAGTTGCAGCTGCCTGGAAAGCACCCTCGAGGCCGCCGTCGATCGACGTAGTCCCAATCGTCACCGTTCTCCGCTGCTTTGCAGCAGCTTCGCGGTTCTCCTGCTCACGCCGGGCCTGCACCTG
>Ga0214473_10003473_pt1 | contig 19101 bp, 16 predicted proteins | sample RVTome_7_FD_203509 | JGI IMG/M metagenome (GOLD analysis project Ga0214473, IMG submission 203509) | Soil microbial communities from uranium-contaminated site in the Upper Colorado River Basin, Wyoming, United States - RVT98D197 | ecosystem: Environmental > Terrestrial > Soil > Contaminated >... | reverse complement strand
TGCTGCTCGGCCTCCTCTCGGCCGTGGCCTGTCACTGCCCCAACGATCCCGCGCCGGAATCGGCAGCTCCCGGAGCCCCGTCGATCGCGCCGGCCGCCGGGGAAGACACTTGGGCCTACGCCCGACGTCGCATGGTCGACGAGCAGATCGCCGCGCGGGACGTGACCGACCCCCGAGTGCTCGAGGCCATGCGACGGGTGCCCAGGCACCTCTTCGTCCCGGAGGACGCACAGAGCGAAGCCTATGCCGACCATCCCTTGTCCATCGGTCACGATCAGACGATCAGCCAGCCCTATATCGTCGCGCTCATGTCCCAGCTGGCCGAGATCGCGCGGGGGGATCGCGTGCTCGAGATCGGAACGGGCTCGGGATACCAGGCGGCCGTCCTGGCCGAGCTCGGCGCGGAGGTCTACACCATCGAGATCGTCGAACCCCTGGCCCGCGAGGCCGAAGCGCGCTTGCGCCGCCTGGGCTACGACCGCGTCCACGTGCGCGCGGGCGACGGCTATGGCGGCTGGCCCGAGCACGCTCCCTTCGATGCCGTGATCGTGACGGCGGCCCCGCCGCGGATTCCCGATCCGCTGCGGGAGCAGCTCGCCGTGGGAGCACACCTGGTGGCGCCCGAGGGGGGCGGCATGGTGCAGCAACTTGTGGTCTTGACGAGAACGGCCGAAGGGTATGATCGCCGCGACGTGATTCCCGTGCTGTTCGTCCCCATGACAGGCGAGGTCCAGCGGAAGGGACGGTAGTCACGGCGGCAGAGGAGGCATCCATGGCGCGCGCATGTGTGTTGCTGGCAGAAGGTTTCGAAGAGATCGAGGCGATCACGATCGCGGACGTGCTCCGCAGGGCGGGGGTGGAGGCAGTCCTCGTGGGCGTGGCGGGCACGCCCGTGCGCGGGGCCCACGCCATCCAGGTGGCCGCAGACGCCCTGTTGTCCGACGCCGCTGCCGAGGACTGGGATGCGGTGATCCTCCCGGGAGGGATGCCGGGGTCGAAGAACCTCGCGGACAGCGCACCGGTCCGCGCGCTGCTCCGCGAGCAGCACGGCCGGGGGCGGCGCGTCGCCGCCATCTGCGCCGCGCCCATCGCCCTGTCCGCGGCTGGAGTTCTCGAGGGCAAGCGGGCGACCTGCTATCCGGGGTTCGAGAAGGAGCTCCGCGGCGCAAGTCTCGAGACGCGTGCCGTGGTCGTGGACGGGAACGTCACGACCAGCAGGGGACCTGGAACCGCGTTCGAGTTCGCCCTCGAGCTCGTGTCCCAACTCGTCGGGGGCAAGGCCGCCGAGGACCTTCGCAGCGGGATGCTCGTCCCGACGGCGCCTTGACCGCCCGGCGCACCGTCATCGGCGTCATGGGCGCCGGCGTTTGCGACGAACCCACCGCGGACCTCGCGCGCGAGGTCGGGCGTCTCGTCGCCGAGCGAAGCGCCGTCCTGCTCTGCGGCGGCGGCGGCGGCGTGATGGAGGCCGCGGCCGAGGGAGCTGCGCAGGCGGGCGGGCTGACGGTGGGCGTCATGCCCGGACGTGACGCTACCGAGTCGAGGCCCAACGCGCACGTGCAGCTCGCCCTCTTCACGGGGCTCGGCGATGCGCGCAACTACGTGAATGTGTGCGCGAGCGACGCCATCATCGCGATCGCGGGGTCCTGGGGCACCCTCAGCGAGATCGCCCTCGCCCGCAAGGTGGGCAAGCCCGTGGTGCTGGTGCGGTCTTGGTCGCTCGACGCGGACTTGCCCGCGGCCGAGAGCGCCGAGGACGCGGTCGACATGGCCTTCGCGGCCCTCGAGAAGTGACCGCCGCCGCGACTCCTGCGTCCAGTTGTGAGCCTCCACGTCGAAGCGGTATCCTTGGCCTGGTGCCCAATCGCCTCGGCCCGATTCTCGTGCTGGCTGCCCTCGCGGGCTGCGCCGATGGCGCGACTGGATTGCGCGTCATCGTCGACACCGACTACGAATCGGGCACGGACTACGCGCGCATCGAGGTCGCGATCAGCTCGCGCGGACCCGGCGAAACGACGTTCTCCGCGGTCGAGACCTGGACACCCGTCGGCGACGAGGTGTCCCTGCCGGTCACGATCGGCGTCAAGCCGAGGGGCGGCGATGCTCGACGCGTCGTGCGCATCACGGCCGAGCTCGCGGAGTTCCGCGCGGCCGGCTGCGTGCCAGGTCCCGAATCGCGCGAGATCAACTTCGAAGAGGGGCGCGTGGTCGACGTCCATGTCGACATTCGGCGCTGCACGCCGGATGGCGGGGTCCGGCCCATCATCGTGCCACCGGACGCGGGCGCGGCGACCTGCGACGTGGACTCTCCGTGCGGCGAGGTCGCAGTGGTGGGGACCGGGTCGACGCACACATGCGCGCTGCTCGCGTCGGGTCATGTCCTGTGCTGGGGCGACAACTCGCACGGACAGCTCGGCGACGGAACCAGGGATTCGCGGGAAGATCCGCGGCCAGCGCTGGTGCTCGGGGCCGACGGGCTCGCGGTGGGCGAGGGTCGCACGTGCGCTCAACGTGAGGGGTTCCTGTTCTGCTGGGGCGACAACTCGGAGGGTCGCCTGACGGGCGAGACCGAGCCCTCGTCCGACGCGATGTCCCCCATACCGATGCCCATGGGCTCCGCGGGCGGCGCGGCGCTCGGTCAGGGGCACGGCTGCGCCATCGGCCCCTGGGCCGGCGTGCCCGCCCTGGGATCCGTCCTGTGCTGGGGTGGCAATGATCGGGGACAGGTCGGCCGGATCTGCGGCTCAGCGTCTTGCCTCCCCGGATCCGCTGCGGGGATCGTTGCGGACCGACTCGCGGCCGGGGCGGACCACAGCTGCGCCATCGACGGCGACCACCATGTTCATTGTTGGGGTGCCAACGACCTGGGACAGCTCGGAGACGGCACGACGGTCGATCGACCGGTCCCGACTTCGATCGAGTTGGACGACACCACCGAGATCGTGGACATCACGGCCGGTGCCGAGCACTCCTGCGCCCTCGCGCGAGACGGGACCGCGGGGTGTTGGGGGGCGAACGAGTCGGGTCAGCTCGGCATCGATGCATTCGGAGAGTTCAAGACGAGCGCCGCCCCCATCGCGGCCTTCACGTTCCGGCGCATCCGCGCTGGCGCTCGCCACACGTGCGGCGTGGACTCCGAGGGCGCCGTGTGGTGCTGGGGCGACAACGACCGCGGCCAGCTCGGGCTCGACGGCGGGGACCTCGCCGCGCCCACCGAGCCGGTTCGGCTCGACGGCACGGCCGTGTGGCTCGCGGCGGGCGGCGACCACACCTGCGCGATCGTCATGGCCGCCGAGGCGCCGACGCCGCAGCTCTACTGCTGGGGCGACAACAGCCACGGACAGCTCGGTGTCGCGGTCACCGGTGCCGACCACAGCGCCGCGCCGGTCGTCGTGCCGCTCCCATAGCCCTCGATCGCCGGGCCGGCAGTCCCCGGGTACACTCTCCGCATGCGACCCTTCTCGTGTCTCGCCTCCCTGTGCTTCGTCATCGGTGCTGGCTGCGGCGACGACGCCGGGTCGCGGGACGCCTCCTCGCCGGACACCGGACCCGGACGCGACAGCGCAGCGAGGGACGGCGGGGCCGATGCTGGCCCGATCCTCGATCCCCACCTCTTCGACTGCACCTCCCCGGGCGCCACCGACGAGACCATGCTCCCCACGCGCGCCAGCCCCGTGCCCACATCCTGCGGCCTCGATCCCACCTGCCTCACGCCGCAGGTATCCGGTCACCGTGGCGTCGGCGGCGAGCTGGGGCGCATCGCGCCGGAGGACACCCTGGCGGCTTTCCGGGCGGGAATCGCCCTCGGGCTGGAGTACGTGGAGACCGATCCGCGCCCCACGGTCGATGGCGTCATGGTCAACATGCACGACACCACGGTGGATCGAACGACCGACGGCACGGGAGCCGTCGACGCGATGACCTTCGAGGAGATCCGCGCGCTCCACATTCGGACCGCCCTACCCGGTGACTACAGCTGCGAACGCGTGCCCACGCTCGAGGAGATCCTGCGCACGTGCCGGGAGCGCGTCATCGTGCTCATCGACGCGAACAAGACGGACCGGGTCGACCTGCTCGTGGAGGCAGTGCGCGCCGCTGACGCCCTCGAGTGGAGCATCTTCGACACGAGCAGCACGGACAAGATCGACCGCGCGCTCGCGATCGAGCCGGGGATTCACTTCATGATTCGACCCGGCACGGTCGACGAGATCACCACGCAACTCGATCACTACGACCCGCTGCTCCCCGCGATCGTCGAGCTCGACCAGAGCACCGTGGAGCTAGGTGCCCCCATCGTCCACGCGCGAGGCACGCGCGTCCTGATCGACGTCTTCGTCGCCGACATCCTGTTCAACGTGTCCGCGGACCCGATGGGCTACGTCGATGCGCTCGATCTGGGCACCGACATCCTCCAGTCGGATCGGCCGGACGCGGTCATCACGCTGCTGCGGACGCGAGGCGATCGCTGACTCCAGTCGCCCCGGCGGCTCACGGTCCGCAACGCACCGAGGACAGGAAGGCGCGCTCCAGCGCCCGGTGGCGCTGGCGGTGAGCAGCGTCCACTCGGTACAGCACGAGGAATGGTACCCCGCCGTGTTCGAAGAGGAGCCCCACGTGCACGTGGGCTTCGGTGATGCTCGGCGGACCGTGGCTGTAAGAGCCGTCTTCGCCGATGAATCCCGGAATCGCCTCGACGCGAGGGACCTGCAGCACGATCTTCGTCGCAGCGCGTCCGCACACCCGTGTCGGCGTGCGCCGGCCCTGGTCGTAGTTGCGGTAGCCCTCCCCGCGCTGAAGGGCCAGGACCACGCTCGTCCCTTCGAGCCCCTGCACGGTGGCCCGCCAGTCGGTCGAAGCGACGTCGTTCACGTCCGGCTGGACGAAGCGGACCGACACCCCCTCGCGCTCCACCCGCGGGCCGAGCCGTTGCCCTGACGCGGTGGACACGGACGCAAACAGGACAACCCATAGCGCGAGCACCTGCTTCACTCCCATCAGACCCTAGGATGGCGCTTGCCTTGGCGAGCTGCCGACGCGGCAGCGAAACTCGAGATCAGCGGCATGCCCCCGGATCCGGCGCACGGCGCGGGCGACCCGGAGGGCGACGACATCGATCAGGACTGCGACGGCCACGACGGCTACGGCCCGCCCTGACGCCTCGCGATCTCCCCGGCCGGGCGCTCCGCCTGGTCTCGACGATCACGCTCCAGACGATCCTGTTTAGTGTAGGATCGCCCCCGTGCGGACGTGCCCCACCTGCGCCGCGGCGCTCGACGACGATCACAACTACTGCCCGACCGACGGGACAGCCCTCGATGGCGGGCGCCGCACGCGCGACCCGATGATCGGCGCGTCCTTCGACGGCCGGTATCGGATCAGCGCCAAGCTCGGCGAGGGGGGCATGGGGTGCGTGTACCTCGCCTATCACGCGACACTCGCCCGAAACGTCGCGATCAAGGTGCTGCACCCCATGCTCGCCGAGAGCGAAGCGGCCGTGAAGAGATTCGCCCGCGAGGCCCGCGCCGCGAGCGTCATCGATCACGAGAACGTCGTGCAGGTCTTGGACTTCGCCCGCACGAGCTCGGGTGAGCACTTCATCGCGATGGAGCACGTGGTGGGCACTGCGCTGTCGCAGGAGATCGAGCGCAACGCTCCCCTCACGCCACCGCGCGCGGTCCACATCCTCGCCCAGATCGCAGCCGGCGTGGGGCGGGGCCACGACCACGGCATCATCCACCGGGACCTGAAGCCGGAAAACGTCCTGCTGTGCACGCGCGGCTCGGACCCCGACTTCGTCAAGCTCGTGGACTTCGGCCTCGCCAAGTCCCTGGGCGCGGGTCTCGGCGACGGCGCGCTGACGCTGCCCGGGAGCATCTTCGGCACGCCCGAGTACATGGCCCCGGAGCAGTGGACGTGCTCCGCGACGGGCGCGCGGACGGACATCTACGCCCTCGGTGTCATGGGCTACGAGCTCGTCACCGGAGAGCTGCCCTTCGAAGGGAGCCCCATCGACCTGATGCACCACCACTTGAGCGACGAGCCGGTGCTGCCCCACGTGCGGGCTCCGGCGGCCGGCATTCCGGTGGAGCTCTCTACGCTCATCCTGGCCTGCATGCGCAAGGACCCTGCCATGCGGCCGCAGTCCATGGGTGACGTGCTCGCGGGCCTCGGCAGGCTCTGGGACGTGCTCTCGGCGCCGGTGCGGTCCACGTCCTATGGGTCGACCATGGCCGCTCCGCCACGACTGAGCACGGACGCCATCCCGGATCCGACCGTGTACCAGACCGGTCTGTTGAACGCGGTGTGGGATGGTCCGCTGCTCTGCGACGAGATCGGCCGCCTCCACGCCCTGCGCAAGCGGCGGCTGGTCGAGCTGGCGGACGCTCTCTGGGGCGCGAGCCCACCGCCGGCCGTTGACGAGCTCCGCAGTCCCATCGAGCGCCTCGAGGGAGTCATCGACGAGCACGGCCAGCGAGTGGCCGTGCTGCGCGCCGAGCTCGATGAGGGAGCAAAGCGCGACAGGACGCGGGAGGGCGAGCTCCGGCACGAGATGATCGACGCCAGCCTCGCCGTGGGCGCTTCGGCGCGCCGCCTCCCGGCGGACGTTCCAGAGCTGCCCCGCAGCGCGGACCCACCGCGGACACTCAGGCAAGCCGAGCGGCGCCTCGCGAGCTACTCGGCGAAGGCGCTCCGGGATCGGCTATCGCGGGAGGCCGCGCTGGGAGAGGAGCTCGGGGCCCTGCGCGAGATGGAGCTCCAGCTCATGCCCTTGTACGAGAAGCTCTCCCGTCTCGTGCAGCAGGCCGGGCGTGGCCGCCCGGAGCTGCGCAGTGTCCTCGTAGCGTACGGCCAGGTGGATGGAGCCATCGCGTCGTATCAGGCCCTGCTCGAGCTCATGGATGACGAACCCACCGAGAGGACGTCGTCGTGACGGACCTGAAGCTCTCGAGGCATCCTTCGTTCGCGGCCGTCGAGGGCCCGGTCGTTGTCGTCGTGATGGACGGGATCGGCTGCGGCGCACACGACGAGGGCGACGCGGTGTGGCGAGCGCAGACGCCGAATCTGGATTGGCTGGCGAGCGCGACGCCGACGACCCGGCTCAAGGCACACGGCACCGCCGCCGGGCTGCCCAGCGACGCCGACATGGGCAACAGCGAGGTGGGCCACAACGCCATGGGCGCGGGTCGGATATTCGACCAGGGCGCCAAGCGCGTGAACGCGGCCATCGCGGGCGGCGAGATCTTCACCGGAGCGGAGTGGAAGCGCGTCGTCGCGCGGGTTCATGAGAGCGGCGAGCCAATGCATCTTCTCGGGCTGCTCTCGGACGGCAACGTCCACAGCCACATCGACCACCTCTTCGCGCTCATCCGGCGCTGTCACGAAGAGAATGTGGGTCGCGTGCGTGTGCACGTGCTGCTCGATGGCCGGGACGTGCCCGAGACGAGCGCCCTCGAATACGTGGCTCCGCTCGAGGCCCTGCTCGCGGAGCTGTGCGCGGCGGGGCGCGACTATCGGATCGCCTCGGGCGGTGGCCGCATGCATATCACGATGGACCGCTACAACGCCGACTGGGACATGGTCGCCCGCGGCTGGCGGCTCCACGTGCTCGGCGAGGGGAGGGGCTTCGCGGGCGCGACCGAGGCCATCGAGACGCTGCGCGCCGAGGACCCGGGCGTGGCGGACCAGGTCCTGCCGGGATTCGTGGTCGTCGATGGCGAAGGTCGGCCCGTCGGGCCCATCCGCGATGGGGCGTCGGTCGTCTTGCTGAACTACCGTGGAGACCGCGCCATCGAGATCAGCCGCGCCTTCGAGGAGGACAGCTTTGCCTTCTTCGAGCGCGGTCCGCGGCCGGACGTGGCGTATGCCGGGATGATGCAGTACGACGGCGACCTGCTCATTCCGAAGCACTTCCTCGTGTCTCCGCCGCACATCGATCGGACCGTGGGAGAGCACCTCGCGCACAACGGCGTCGCCCAGCTCGCGTGCAGCGAGACGCAGAAGTTCGGACACGTCACGTATTTCTGGAACGGGAACCGCAGCGGGTATTTCGACGAGCATTCGGAGCGGTACGTTGAGATTCAGAGCGATAGGCTGCCCTTCGAGGAGCGGCCGTGGATGAAGGCGGCGGAGATCACCGACGCGGTGACCGACGAGCTTCGAACGGGACGGTACCGGCACGCCCGGCTCAACTATGCCAACGGCGACATGGTGGGACACACGGGCGCGCTCGAGGCGGCCGTGCTGGCCGTGGAGGCGGTGGACCTGTGCCTGGGGCGCCTCATTCCGCTGGTGCGGGAGCTGCGTGGGGCCCTCGTCGTCACCGCCGACCACGGCAACGCCGACGAGATGATCGAGCGGGACAAGAAGTCAGGTTCCCTTCAGCGCCACGCCGACGGGAGCCCCAAAGCCAAGACCAGCCACACGCTCAACGCGGTCCCGTTTCACCTCTTCGTCCCCGGACGCGAAGTCGCCTTGCGAACCGACATCGCGACACCGGGGCTCGCGAACGTGGCCGCCACATTCCTGCACCTGCTCGGCTTCGCCGCCCCCGAGTACTACGAGCCGAGCCTGATCCGGCGCAATTCCGGGGACAGGTAAATTCCTGAACCGAACGTCGGGCAGGGCCGTGTCGATCGGCGGCGCCGTCGGCTACCATGGGGTCATGGCACGCATCGGCTTTTTCCTCTTGTTGGCTTCCTGCTGCGCATTCGGCTGTAGCGCTTCGGGGGGAGGAAGCCGCCGCGGACGCGACGGAGGCGCAGTGACGGACGGAGGCGGGCCCCGGCCCGACACGGGTCCGTCGCGCTGCACGCCGGGGCAGCCCGGGTGCACCGGAACCGTGTGGTGGGAGTGCGCTCCGGACGGCATCAGTCACACCAACGAGACCACCTGCGACGATGCGTGTGACCCGGTTCTGCGCTGCGTGCTGTGTCGGCCAGGCACGCGCCGCTGCGAGGGCACCGTGTCCATGCTCTGCGCCGCCAACGGGAGCCAGTGGGTTCCTGGACGCGACTGCTCCGAGTGGGCCAGCACGTGCGGGGCCGACGGCTACTGTGCCGACGCGTGCGGCATGGCCGAGGCCGCCAAGTCCAACGTGGGATGCGAGTACTTCCCGACGCCCCTGGCGAACACCACCGAGCTCGACCGCACGATTTTCGACTACCGGGTCGTCATCGCGAACCCGAACGACGGCGCAGCGAGCGTGCGCGTGACGCGCAACGGCACGGAGGCCTGGTCGGGCACCGTGGATGGTCGCGGACTGCGCGACGTCCCGCTCCCGTGGATCGACGGGCAGTCCTTCGCCATCCCCGAGGGCAGCTGGCAGAGCCTCGTCGTGGGCGGCGGCGCCTATCGCCTCACGAGCGACTTGCCCGTCATCGTCATGCAGTTCAACCCCTTCGAGTACAACGTGGGCTCGACTTTCTCGTACACGAACGACGCCACGCTGCTGCTGCCGAGCCACGCGCTGACGGGCGACTACTTCGTGTCGAGCTACCTGCCCCTGAGCCGGCGCACGGGAAGCGAGGGCGGCATCGGCGGAGGCAGCTTCGACACGATCCGCTACCCGGGCTATGTCGCCGTTGTCGGGACCTCCGCCACGCCGACGCAGGTGCGCGTCACCCCGGCCGGCGAGGTGGCCGCCGGCGGCGGCGGGCGCATCCCGACGTCGCGGCGCGGCTCTTCGTTCGTGTTCACGCTGGCCCAGGGTGAGGTGGCCCACGTGACGGCGGCGCCGCCCCCGGAGTGCAGCGAGTCCCGCCCCGGCTTCAACCGGGTCCGGGACTGCGAGTCGACGCCCTTCGGGGAGATCTGCGACCTCTTCGACACCTGCGGCGAGACCGAGCACGACCTGACCGGGACGCGCATCGAGGCCGACCGTCCCGTCGCCGTGTTCGGCGGCCACACGTGCGCATACATTCCCTACACCGCTCAGGCCTGCGACCACCTCGAAACGCAGATGCCGCCCGTGCAGAGTTGGGGACGTGACTACGTGAGCGCTCCCATGGGCGCGGGCACCACGGGCGGACGCAATCTCGTGCGCGTGCTCGGCGCCTTCGACGGGACCGCGGTGACCGTGACGCCGCCACAAGAGGGCACCTCGGGCGGCATGGTTTCGCGCGGCGGGATGCTCGAGTTCTACGCGACGTCGCCGTTTCAAGTGACCGCCACCGAGGCCGTCATGGTCGCCCAGTACCTGCTCGGCCAGTACAGCACGGACCCGCCCGCCATGCGCGGCGATCCGGCCATGACGGTGCTCGTGCCCTCCGAGCAGTACCGGAGCGACTACACCTTCATCCTGCCGACGAGCTACAACGAGTCCACGAACGGGCAGAGCTACGTGATGGTCGTGAGGCCGCCGGGCCTCGACCTCGTGCTCGATACGGCCACGGTTGCCGCCACGTGGCAGCCCGTAGGCGGGCGCGAGATCGGCATCGTCCCGCTCCCTGGTGGAACCCACGCGATCCAGGCTACGAGCCCCTTCGGTCTCATCGCCTACGGCCTCGGCAGCTTCACGTCTTACGCGACCCCCGCCGGCCTGAACCTCGAACAGATCACGGTGCTGTACTAGCCACACCGCTCTTCGAGATCGGCCACACGTTCACTGAGCGCGAGGTGGCGGCCGACCCCGGCCCACGGTGTCGCGGCCGACGTGCGGGGGCGACAGCTCGGACGGGCGGGGACTCGTCGATGCCAATTGACCACTTCCCCGTGCGAGACACCGACGAGACGCGATCGTCCCACCCACCCCCCCTACGCCCGCCTCGCCGCCGCCCCCGCACGCCGGCCTTCACACGAGACGAGCGAGCGTTGCCCGGCCCTGCGCTAGCGCGCCAACCGGGCCGGATCTGCAGCGCGAGCGTCCCGCGCGGGGTCGCCCCGCCGCCGGGCTCAAGATCGGGCGCGGCCTGCATGAAGTCGTGAGCAATCTCGAGGAGCGATGGGGCCAGGACCACTGAGCGCCCTTCTCGATCTGGGTCGAGTCGCCTAGGATTGGCGCCCCCTGGAGGATCCATGAGCTCGACAAGGCGACGAATCGCGCTGCTCGCGGCGGCGAGCGTGCTGCCGGCCCTCACCCTGACGCTGCCCGCGACGGGCCAGCGTGGCAGCGACGACGCGGCCATCCGCGTCCTGCCGGTCGCCCCCACCGTCGAGCGCCTCCCCAACGGCCTGACGGTGATCAGCGTGCCCTGGGACAGCCCAGGAATCATCGCCTACTACACGCTGGTGCGCGTCGGGTCCCGCGACGAGGTGGAGCCAGGACACAGCGGCTTCGCGCACCTCTTCGAGCACATGATGTTCCGCGGCACCGAGCGCTTCCCCGCGGAGGTCTACGAACGGCGGCTGCAGAACCTCGGCGCGGACAACAACGCCTACACGTCACAGGACTTCACCCTCTACACCGTGACCGCCCCCTCGAGCGCCCTCGCCGAGGTCGCCGAGCTCGAAGCGGATCGATTCCAGCGGCTGCACTACGACGAAGCGCAGTTCCGCACCGAGACCGGCGCCGTCTTGGGCGAGTACAACAAGAGCGCCTCCAACCCCATGCTCAAGATGTGGGAAGCGCTGAGCGAGATGTCGTTCACACGACACACCTACGGGCACACGACACTCGGATATCTGCGCGACATCCAGGCCATGCCCGAGCGGTACGACTACTCGATCCAGTTCTTCCGGAGGTTCTACACGCCCGACGACTGCACGATCATCGTCGCAGGCGACGTTCAGCACGCGCGACTCCTGGAGCTCGTACGACAGCACTACGGGAGCTGGTCCGGGCGACGTCACGACCCTCGAATCCGCCGCGAGCCCGAGCCGAGGCAGGGGGCCGAACGGCACATCGCTTGGGACGGTTCCTCGCCACCGCGCATGCTCGTCGGCTACCGCACGCCCTCCTTCGACGGAGGCCAGCGGGCCGGCGCGCGCAGGGCCGCTGCAATCCGCGAATCGGCCGCGATGCAGGTCATCCACGGGCTCGTGTTCGATCCGTCGAGCCCGCTCTACCAGCGGCTAGTGGTCGACGAGCAGAAACTTCTCGAGCTCGGGAGCTGGTCTGGCGAGCAGAGCCGGGACCCGCATCTGCTGGTCGCCCTCGTCGCGCTCAAACCCGGTGGAGACTTCGCCGAGATACGCGACGCGCTTCAGGCCGAGCTCGACGGAATCGCTGCGGGAACCACTGAGGCAGCGCGCATCGACGCCGTCAAGTCGCACCTTCGCTACGCCCTGCTGACGAGTCTCGAGACGCCGGATCAGGTGGCGGACCTCATCGCCCAGCTCATCGCCGTGGGCGGGCAAGTGGGCGCCCTCGACGAGTACTTGGGTGCGCTCGCGGCCGTGACCCCCGAGGAAGTCGCGCGCGTCGCCGGCCACTATCTCACCGCAAGTCGCAGGTTCGTAGTGACGCTCGCGCCAGGCGCCGACACCAGCGAAGGAGGTGCGCCGTGATTCGCGGATCCGCGAGGGGCCTGGTCGTTCTGCTCGGAATCCTGGGGTGCGGACCGGCGGCAGGAACGGAGGGACCGACGGAGCACGGTTCCGGGGGTCCACAGCTGCCCCGAACCGGCGACACTGCCGCTGTAGAACGGGAGGCGCTGGGCGAGCCTCAGCTCCTGGAGATGGGCGGTGACTCGCCCGTGATCACGATCCGCGTGGTGTTCGATGCTGGATCGGCCGAGGACGGAGCGCACGCCGGGATCACGAACCTGACGGCGAGGCTCCTGGTCGGGGGCGGCACCGAGTCGCTCACCTACGCCGAGCTGACCTCGCAGCTCTTTCCCATGGCGGGCGAGCTCGGAGCGCAGGTCGGACGGGACGAAACCGTCTTCGTGGGCCGTGTCCATCGCGACCACCTCGCCGCGTTCTACGCGCTCTTTCGCGACGTGCTCCTCACGCCCCGCATGGCCGAGGAGGATTTCCGCCGGGTCAAGACCCAGGTGACGAGCGAGCTCGAGCTCGAGCTCCGAGGAAACGACGACGAGGAGCTCGGCAAAGAGATGCTCCAGTCGATGCTCTACGAGGGGCATCCCTACGGCCATCCCGTCCTCGGCACGGAGACCGGCCTGCGGTCGATCGCCGTCGAGGATGTGCGGGTTCACCGGCAGCGCGTGTTCTGCGGCGGCCGCGCGACCGTGGGCATCGCGGGCGGCTATCCCGAGGGGTTCGCGGAGCAGTTGCGCAGGGACGTGGCCACCGCGACTTGGGATTCGTGTATGGGGCGGCTCCGCTTGCCGGCAGCGCCCTCCGTCGACGCCTCGCGCATGTGGATCGTCGACAAGGCGGAGGCTTCGGCCACGGCCATCAGCATGGGCATGCACATCGACGTCACGCGTGCGGATCCGGACTACCCTGCCCTGCTGCTCGCCAGCGCCTACCTCGGACAGCACCGGCAGTTCGCCGGCATCCTCATGCAGCGAATGCGTGGCGACCGCGGGCTCAACTACGGCGACTACGCCTACGCCGAGCACTTCGACCAGGACGGCTGGTCGGTCTTCCCGCAGGTCAACACCTCGCGGCGCCAGCAGTACTTCTCGATCTGGATCCGCCCCGTGGAGCCGGCGAAGGCGCAGTTCGCCATACGCATGGCGGTGCGCGAGCTGCGGCGTTTCGTCGAGCGAGGCATGACAGCGGGCGATCTCGAACGCATCCGAACGTTCGCCGACGGGTACTACGCGCTCTACCTGCAGACCCAGTCGCGTCGGCTGGGCTTCGCTCTCGACGATCGTTTCTACGGGCTCGAGCGTTCCTATCTCGAGCGGCTGAGGGAGAGCTGGCGCGCGCTCACCGTCGAGCAGATCAACGAGGCGATCCGCCGGCACCTGAGACCCGACCAGCTGCAGATCGCCGTGGTGGCGCCGGACGCAACCCGGCTCGCCGACGCCCTCGCGTCCGAGGCGGCCTCACCGATCGAGTACGCCGCCGAAGTTTCCGAGGAAGTGCAACGCGAGGACCTCGCGATCGTGGGCTACCGGGTGGGCATCCCGCGCGCACGCATCCGCGTCGTGCCCCTCTCGGCGACTTTCCGCTGAGCCCAGGCTCACTCTGGCGCGACGGGTATGCCGACCGGAGCCGGCGCGACGGGTATGCCGACCGGAGCCGGCGCGACGGGTATGCCGACCGGAGCCGGCGTGGCTTCGGTCGGCTCGCCGGGGACGATGGGCGGCGCCGGAGAGGGAGGCACGGGCTCGACCGGCTGCTCAGGCGCGGGCGGCGCCGGCTCTGCGCCTTCGTAGGCCTCGAGGCGCCGCGCGTCCATCATGCCGCGGATCGCCACGTCGTCGTTGATGGCCACGAAGACGTCGACTTCACCTGACGCGTAGCGGTTCATCTCCCGGGCAAAACCGGCCTGCCGAAGCTGCGCGATGGTCGTTCCGTCGAAGCGAATCCGGGCACCCGTGGGCACGCGCCACAGTCGCCGCTCGGACTCGGCTGCCAACCGATGCGGAACCTCCCCCGAAGCCGCAGGCCCGGACGCGTCGGGGCGCGCGGGAGCCTGTGGCGCCGGCGTGAGCTGCGCGTTGACGAAGCCGACGAGGTAGGGTCCCACGCCCGCGCGGATCCCCTTCCACCCGCCCGAATCGCGCAGGACCACGACGGTCAGGGGGGGATCGAGGGCCGGCAGCGTCGCGATCACTTCGCCGCTCGGGCGGTCGTAAACCGGGATCTCCTGACCCGCGGGCAGCATGTGCGGCTCGCCCGTCGACGGGCCCTCCGCCGACGCCGGATCGATCTCGTCGGCTCCGAGTTGTTCGGCGGAAAGCTCGCCGATGAAGGGACCGAGCGCGGGGGCGTTGTCGCGACCGAGCCACGGGCTTACCTCGACCCGGAGGCTTCCCGGCGACGAGCCAGGGCCGCGGATCCCCACGATGTCGTTGGGGCCGACGTAGGTCGGCGTGCCCGCCACGCGGCCGCGCGAGGTGACGCGTCCGGCGAGACGCGGGAAGACGAGCCAGCCGCGGACCTTGAGCGGGCCGTCGATCCACACCGGGATGCGATCGCCTTGCGGAGCGCCCGCGATGCGCACGGTCACTCCGGGGGAGACGTAGCCGATGGCGGCGTCGTCCGCTTCAGGGCCGAGGTAGAGCGCCGGACCCGACCCGTCGGATGTGAGCAGCTCACCGGGCCAGCCTTCTGGCCGGCCCGAGCCGCGGGATGATCCATCCTGCGCGCCGCATCCAGCGAGCCCGACACCGCATGCCGCGAAAGCGGCAAGGACGAGAATGCTAGCGAATCGCCTCATAGGCGCGGGATAGCCCATCCTCGGCGCCGTTGCTATCTGTCCATTCGTTCAGGTGAGCGCATCGAAGACGAGCTTCACGGCGCTGGCGGCGACCGCGACGACCACCGTCCACCGCACGAAGCGCTCGCCCCGGCGCAGCGTATCGCGCGCGCCGAGGTAGCCCCCGAGGGTCGTGGCGACCGCGAGGACGGTGCCGCGCACGGGATCCATGGGCACGCCGGACAGCCCGAAGACGACGATGGCCATCGCCGCGAAGCCGAGGACGACGATCACCTTGATCGCGTTGGCGGGTAGGAGGGCTGTGCCGTGCAGCGCCGAGAGGTAGAGGAGGATGAGCAGGCCCACGCCCGCCTGCAGGAACCCTGCGTAGAAGCCGATGGCGGAAAACCCGAGCACCATCGTCCAGTGAAATCGGGGCGGGGCGATCTCGCCGTCCGGTGCATCCTGCGGGTCCTTCTGCGGGCGTCGCACCAGCATGAGCGCCAGAAACGAGAGCATGGCGATCGCGATGGCCAGCGAGAGCTCCCGCTCCTCGAGCAGGGTCGCGACCCAGGCGCCTGCGGCCGCGGCGACCATGGAGGGGACGAGCAACGTCACGGCCAGCCTTCCACCGTGGAGGCCGCCCCGCCTGAAGGCGACTATGGCGGCGGCGTTCTGGAACAGAACGGCGATTCGGTTGGTGGCGTTGGCCACGCTCGGGTCGAGGCCGGTGAAGATCAGCGCGGGCAGGGTCAGCAGGGAGCCGCCGCCGGCGACCGAGTTCACATAGCCCGCGGCCAACCCGGCCAGAAACAGGACGATCAGGGAAAGCGCCGCGGGGTCAGACACGGCTCACCATGCGGTCAAACATTCAGCGCTTGGGGCGGAGCCTGACGCCGAGGAGATCGGCCAGGCGCTGCCCGTGGGCCCGGTCCAGGTCCGGGAGTCGCCGCTCCACTACGAGGCGAGCGTTGGCGTGGGGCTCTCCCTTGAGCGCCGGGAGCACAGCCGCGGCCCAATCGGTCAGCGTCTTGGGGTCCGCCTCGCGGAGGGCGAGCTTGAGCACGGACTCGAGCCGCTTCTGGTATGCAACCGACGCGAGGCAGAGCGCGGTGAAGGTCCTGACGAGCCCATCCTTGCCCACCGGGGGGAGGGACGGGTACAGGGCCCGGAGCGTGTCGAGGTGCTTGGCGACGCGCGCCGGCGCCACGCGGGCGATCTGTGGCAGTGCGGCGGCGCTCGTCGCCGCGACACGCTTGTTCGGCGAGGATAGCCCCTTCACGAGGCGGTCCACGATGGGCGCGCAAGCAGCCGGGTTGAGCTCGATGACCTGATCGAGCACGCGCGCGGCGCGGGTAGCGTCCGTGGCGCGTTCACCGATCAGCTGCTTGCCCAGCGCGACGATCCGAGAAGCCACGGACGGGTCGGCCAGAACCTCTTCAGCAGAGGCGACCGCCCCTGGCGGGGCCGGCGTCTTGCCCGAGCCACTCGAATTGGCGTTCGTGTTGTCTGCCATGGAACGGGTCGTCCCTGGGCGACCTGGCGACCGGGGAGGGGCACGTAGGATAGGCGAAGGCAGTCACAGGCGTCGACCCCAAAGGGGCGGCCTCGAGGTCGACTGCATCGCAATCGGGTTTGACGGCGAACCGAACCAACCCCAGGGTCCCTCTCGGTGCAGGTCGCGACCAAGCAAGTCCGGGAGAGGATCCTCGAGGCGGCCATGCTGCTGCTGCGCGAGCCCGCAACACGCCTGGCGCAGCCGAGAGTCGCGCGACTTGCGGGGATTCCGCAGGGTCACCTCACATACTACTTCCCGAAGAAGACCGATCTTGTCGCGGCCGTCGCCCGGCGTTTCGCGGACATCGTGAAGACGGACCTCGAGCGCCTCGGGGCCGACTATTCGGCGAGCGATGGGCCGCAGCGGTTACCGGACTTCCTGGCCGAGCGCGTGCGCGACCGGGACGCGACGCGGATGCTGCTCCGCATGCTCGTGGAAGCTGACGGTGATCCACATGTGCGGGAGATCGTCATCCAAGCCATGCGCCAGTGCCGCGCCGTTCTGGCGCAGATGCTGGGGCGCGACGAGAGCCATGCCGACGTGAACATCGCGCTGGCCGCCTTCTGGGGGCTCGGCATCCTCCACCTCTTCCTCAACGAGGACAACGACCTGGCCACCACGCAGCGCGTGCTGAGGCGGGCGGACCAGTGGCTGCGCCACGCCCCGCCGCCCGAGGACTGACGGCGCACATCGCGCAACGCTTCGCCCTCGACAATTCGCGTACGATGCCCGGCATGACCGAAGAGAAACTCCAGCGCTGCTACCCGCACGGGGACCTCGAGAACGTGTTCCCCGATGTCTTCTTTCTCCGCGGGTCGATCCAAATGGGGCGAGGCGTCAGCGTGGGCCGCGCGATGACCATCGTGCGGCAGGAAGGCGACCTCACTCTCTTCAACGCGGTGCGCCTCAACGAGCCGCGCCTGGCGAAGCTCGACGCGCTCGGGAAGGTGCGGCACATCTTGCGCACCGGCCACCACCACGGCAGCGACGATGCGTTCTACGCCGATCGGTATGGTTGCGAGATCTGGGCGCTGCCCGGGACCAAGCTCGACCGGGGCGCGACGATCAGCCACGAGCTGAGCACGACAGGGGCCCTGCCGCTGAATGACGCGAAGCTCTTCGTCTTCGAAGCGGCCATGACCGCCGGCCTGCCCGAGGCCGCTGTCCTGCTCCCGGGTGAGCGTCTCCTGATCACGACGGACGCCCTGCAGAACTGGGAGCACGTGGAGAACTGCTCGTTCCTCGCGTCGATCCTGGTGAAAGTGGTCTTCATGGGACAGGCCAAGCCAGGGCCGTTCTGGGTCAAGGCGGTGAAGAAGCGGGGCGGGACGACCCTCGTGGACGACTACCGCCGGTTGCTCGAGCTCGACTTCGACAATCTCCTCTCAGGTCACGGACAGCCGCTCCTGGGCGGCGCCAGGGAGAAGGCCCGCGCCAGCATCGAACGGACGTTCCGAGCCTGACGCCGCGCCCGCCGCGGTCAGCGGCGATCACATGCGCTCGATCACCTCGATGCCGAGGAGGCCCAGGCCGCGGCGCAGGTGTCGGCCCGAGAGCGCGGTGAGCGCCAGTCGCGAGCTTCGCAGCGGCTCGTCCGCGGCGAGGATCGGGCACTCGGTGTAGAAGCTGCTGAAGCCCCGCGCCAGGTCGTAGAGGTGGTCACAGACGAGGTGGGGCTGGCAGGTGTCCGCCGCCTTGTGCACGACGTCCGCGAATCGAAGAAGGATCCGGCCGAGCGCGGCCTCCTCGGGACTCCCGAGAGTGATGGGCGCCTCGAAGGACTCGAGGTCCGCCCCTCCCTTGTCGAAGATCGAACGGGCCCGCGCGTACTGGTACTGCATGTAGGGGCCGGCGTTGCCCTTGAACGAGAGCATCTTGTCCCAGTCGAATTGGTAATCGCTGAGCCGGTTCTGCATCAGGTCTGCGTACTTCACGGCGCCGATGCCGATGACCTGCGTTGCCTCCGCCAGATCCGCGTCCGCGATCCGCAGACGCCCCTCGGCCCGACCTTCTTCGATCCGTGCTGCGGCCCGGCGCTCCGCCTCGTCGAGCAGCCCGGCCAGCTGGACCGCCTCCCCGGACCGCGTCCGGAGCACCTTGCCGTCTTCCCCGAGAATGGCGCCGAAGCCCACGTGCTCGAGGCGCATCTCGATGCCGAGCATCTGCGCCACGGCGAAGAGTTGCTTGAAATGAAGCACCTGCGGACTGCCGACGACGTAGATCACCCGGTCCGCGTGGAACACATCCCGGCGGTGAAGCAGCGTCGCGATGTCGGTCGTGGAGTACAGGAACGCGCCGTCCTTCTTGCGCACGATGAAGGGCTGCTGCT
>Ga0214473_10003472_pt1 | contig 19104 bp, 28 predicted proteins | sample RVTome_7_FD_203509 | JGI IMG/M metagenome (GOLD analysis project Ga0214473, IMG submission 203509) | Soil microbial communities from uranium-contaminated site in the Upper Colorado River Basin, Wyoming, United States - RVT98D197 | ecosystem: Environmental > Terrestrial > Soil > Contaminated >... | reverse complement strand
TGGCATATCCGCAAGACCTTACCCCCAGCCGCCTTATATGGCGTGAAGTAGCACCATAAGTTTAAGCTATTTTGATCTAGTATTCTTCAGGGCATTCTGAATATTCTTCTTAAGTGTAGGAATGTCGGCCTGAATTGTTTCCCATACAATGGGTACATTTACGTCGAAGTACTCATGGACGACCTTGTTTCGCATAGCTACTACTTCTTTCCAAGGTATTTGCTGGATTTTCTCTCTTTCCTTCTTAGGAATCTTGCTTGCAGCCTCGCCAATTATTTCAATATTTCTTATTACCGCGTCGATTGTTTTTTTATCATTGGCAAATTCCCTCTCAGTTTTTCCTTTAGTATAAGAAATAATCTTTTTGCATGACTCTAAAATGTCAAACAAATACAGTTTGTAATCTTTTCGCGGGTTAGACAAATACCGTTGAATTCAAAATGTTTTTTTTGATATAAGGCTTAATGCCCCTTTTGCTCACTAAATCAACCTTTCTTCCTAATTTATTACTTAAATAATTTTCCAGCTCAATAAACTTTAAAAGCCCTATTGGTTTCTCAAAATCTACAAGAATATCAATGTCGCTTTTTTTTGAAAAATCGCCAGAAACATATGAGCCAAAGATGCCTATTTCAGACACACCATATATGTCTGAGAGTTTACTCTTTTCTTTCTCTAAAATTGTTTTTATTTTATCCAAATTGTTTTCCTGCATGCACTCATTATATCATCCATAAGGCTTCTTGGGCTAACTTTGTATACTAAGTTCAAGACAGAATCCAAAGGCCTATAGTGAAGCTTCCCGAAGTACGCCTGTCCGCCGTCAAGGTAGCGAGTTTGGTTTTAACCAGATTATGGCATATCCGTAAGAACTTACCCCCAGCCGCCTCATCTGGCGAGAAGTTGCACCATAGCATTGCACACTCTTATTGCCCTTAGTTAGTTTTGCTGGTAAAATTAGGATGGAATGACCAAAAAAGATATAGAAAAAGCTTATAAAAGGGATATTAAAAAAATTGTAAACGCCCTCAAAAAACACGATCCAGAAAGAATTATTCTTTTTGGTTCAGCGGCTAGCGGTAGGATTCATTCGGAAAGCGATATTGACATTTGTTTTTTGAAAGAAAACGCTGATTCGCTACAAACAAAGAGAGCCTTGAGAGAATCTCTTTGGATATCGGGGTATTCGTGGGAAAGAGAGCCAGATATACATGTTTTCGATACCAAACTCTACCGTAATTGGTTGTTACGGGGCGACCCTTTTGTTTCTGAGGTTGAGAAAGGCAAGATAGTCTATGCCAGATAGATTTTCTGATTTAACCAGAACTTGGTTTGACACCGCAACTGAAGATATTGTTTGGGCCAAGCACGATTTCTCCGCAAAATTTTACTCCAGGGTATGCTTCATTTGTCAACAGGTAGCGGAGAAATCGTTAAAAAGCTATCTTTTTTCCCAAAAGGTAAATCTTATTAGAACTCATGACTTAATGAAATTACTCAAAGTATGTGAAAGGTATGACTCTTCTTTTCTAGACTTAAAAGAAAGTTGCAATATTCTCACCGACTATTATACGGATACACGATATCCAGATATTTGGGATATAAATAGATTTAATGAAAAGAATTTGGCAAAAGATGCCATTAGACAAGCCGAGCGGGTGTCGGCTTTTGTTAAGAAAAAAATCTAGATTATTTTCAGCTTGCCACCCCGACCTTACCCCAGCCGCCTCATTTGGCGTGAAGTCGCACCGTAAATTTATTGAGTATCGTAATCGATTAACTTAACACTGTCAGTTGGAAGACCACGATTCTCAATTGCGATTTTGTAAACAAGTTTCATATCTGGGTGTTACTGTACTTGATTCCTCCAAAATGTTTCACTCTTTACATATTATTTATTGTAAAATATAGAGACAAAATAAATTAGTAAATATATATAAAAATGGTCAAGAGCCACAAACATTCGTCATACCACAGTAAATATCATAGTTCTAATGCGTTTTGCGGTAATGCGGGACCCGAAGAATTAGCTCATTTATATGAATTGATTGAGGAATTAACAGACGAAGAGTTGGAGTTACTTTTCCGAAAACTTGGTTTCCAAATTTGGCCAAGTATAAATAAGGGTCAGCCTACTCGGGATGATTACGAGATGATTATCGAAGAGGCAGATAGGGAAGATTTTTATAGAGAATATAATAAAATTCTTCTTTATAGAAATAAGAAATAGTCCAAAATACGAAAATATCAGGACCATTTTCTTAAAGAGCTTAGAGGAAAGAAGGGGGAGAGAGTACGACACAAAAGTAGTTTAGCAAGCACTAAATACTAGAGTTTTTACCCCAGCCGCTTCATCTGGCGTGAAGTCGCCCCGTAAAAGAATTAAAAAAAATTGAAGCTTACAAATAGTTACAATATTGCACTTTTTCTTTCAAATTTTGAAATTCTCTTTTCGTGATTGTCCAACTTTGCATCGTGTCTATCTAACTTGTCTTCAATCTTAACTAACTTTAGTTCTATACGGTCGACATCATCTTTTGTGGCCATGTTTTCTTTTATATCTTTAACATCATCTTTTGTGGCCATGTTTTCAAGTAGTGGAACGACAACCTCATGGAATGCTTTGGCGAAAATATCGTGAAGATGTTTATCAGTGTTTTTTACCATAGCATAATCGTATTTGCAAAGATTATTTTTGTCAATTAGGTATATTGGCATATTTGCACTATTAGAATTTCTTTTTTGACATCTTTCAGCTATATAATATGTGTATGAAGCGAGCATTACCATTGTTATTGATTGTATCTTTATTTTTTGGTCTTTTAATGGGATTTTCAAGGCAAACTTTGGCTCAAAGTCCGACTGAAATTTCCAAAGAGGCAACAGGGAGTGCGGAACTTGTTATTACACCGACTTTAATGCCAAGACCCGACTTAACTCAAAGAACAGAAGAAACATTAGGTCCGTTGGAGAAGCTTCTTAACGATCAAGAATTAGGTTCTGTCTGGCCGGCAAATCCGATAAAGTATGCGATACGCTCTGCAGTTTCCGCGGGCGTTCCTGCAAACACGATAGTTTTACTTTTACTTCTTCCTGTTGTTGCCGCGATAATTGCAGGGGCAAGACACTTGGTGGGAATACGCGGTTTCGGAATATTTTTGCCGGCAGCTCTTGCCGTTACTTTTGTTGCGACAGGTCCGATTGTCGGAATCGGCATGTTTTTAGTCATTGTTGCCGTATCAACCGCCGCAAGAATGTTACTCCGAAAGACTAAAATTAAACTTCAATATCTACCAAGAATGGCGCTTTTACTTCTTTTTGTGGTTATGGGTGTTTTGGGGGTTTTATTTACTGCTCCCATACTAAAAAGACCCGACCTAGCTAATGTTTCTATTTTCCCGGTATTGATTTTGGTTCTTTTAGCAGAGGATTTCTCCCGAGTACAGTTAGGAAAAAATGCCAAAACTGCAATTGGCTTAACTACAGAGACTTTAATTTTGGCACTCGTTTCATTCGTCTTTTTAACAAGCAAGGAAGTTCAAGAATTTGCACTTCTTAATCCGGAAATTTTGATTTTGATAGTTTTTGTTTTCAACTTCTTTATGGGTAAATACATCGGCTTGCGATTCAGAGAATTTTGGCGTTTCCGCCGGTTGATATCGGGCTAACTTTCATGAAAGTATCACACATCTTAGGTCTCAATGCCCGCTCACAGCTTTTTTCTTATACGTATAACAAAGCTCGGGGCAAGGCAATTGCAATGTCTAAAATCCGCACCAAGCGGATTTTAAAAAAGGCAGACATTCCGGTTCCGAATCTATACGCAAGATTTAGCCACCCGCGCGATATCTTAAAATTTGACTGGTCGAGTTTGCCATCGTCGTTTGCCCTCAAACCAAATAAAAGCTTAGGCGGGGAAGGCATTATAATTGTTAAAAAGAAATCAACAGATGCTGGCTCCGACAGAGTTTGGATAACGACACAAAAAGATAGAGTAACTACAGAGGATTTAAAACTCCATACGATGGATATATTGGAGGGAGCATATTCGATTGGTAATATTCCGGACACAGCATTTATAGAAGAATATGTAGGACGTCATAATGCATTTCGTAAATATGCTTATCGAGGAACGCCGGATATCAGGGTAGTAGTTTTTAATAAAGTGCCGGTAATGGCCATGCTTCGGCTCCCCACAAAAGAATCCGGGGGGCGAGCGAATTTACACCAAGGGGCAATTGCGGTAGGCATTGATATTGCAACAGGAATAACGACTTACGCTTATTGGCATGGGAAGTATATTCATAATAAACCAGGGACAAAACGCAAACTTCACGGAATTAAAATTCCACATTGGACAAAAGTATTAGAAATTGCTGTTTCCTGCCAAATTATCACGGATTTAGGTTACGTTGGGGCAGATATTGTTCTTAATCCAGAACGCGGACCACAAGTCTTGGAACTAAATCCTTGGCCGGGTCTCCAGATTCAACTGGCGAATCAAGCCGGATTGAAGAAACGCTTAGAGAGAGTAGAAGGGATAAGAGTTCGCGATGCCGAGCACGGTGTAAGAATAGCCAAAGCTCTTTTTATGGCTACATTTTCCGATAGAGTAAGAGCCGATGAGGGTGTTCGTACAATATCAACGCAACAACAAGTTACTATAAAAGGTGAAAATCCAAATAAAAAAAGAGTTAAAGTTATGGCAAAAATCGATACCGGAGCATGGAGAACTTCAATTTCTGAAAAACTGGCAGAGGAGCTCGGACTATTGACTCCGGAAAATATTTTGTGGACCAAAAAATTCAAAAGCTCTTTGGGAGTAAAAGTGCGGCCGGTCGTGAGCGTTACTTTTTGGCTTGCAGGACGTAAAATGACGACTCCGGCATCTGTTGCCAAAAGAATGACCCTGAAATATCAGATGATAATAGGACGCAAAAATCTCAAAGGTTTCTTGGTGGAGCCGTCAATTCCAACGAAAGGAGAGGAAGTCAAATGAAAATAGCGCTAGTTACAACGCTTCCGAGCTTGGAAGAAAATGAAAGGATAAAGCAGGAAGTAAGTAATTTGGGTCATGATTTTTCATTAGTTGATATGAGTGAGTTTGGATTTGAAATAAGTGGTGGAAAACTCATTGTCAACGCAACAAAAGGTATAGAAGCGGAGATTGTAATTGTTCGTGGTATTTTTTTGGCAATAAAGACGATATCTGTAATTGTTAATAGTTTAAGAACTCGCGGTATTAAAATTTTTGACAATAATTTTTTAGAGCACCGTTATTCAATTGATAAAGTTACGGATTTGGTGAAATTGTCATTAGCGGACATTCCTGTTCCGGACACCTATTACAGCCGTGACTTTGGAAAGTATAATGACTTAGCTAAAAAAGTTGGGTATCCTTTTGTTCTTAAGTCTTCGAGGATGGGGAAAGGGGCACATGTTTTTTTAATAAAAAGTGACGCTGAGCTGAAATCTTTCATAGACGATGCCGAAAATGAAGGAAATTCTGCCAAAAGCTTTTTACTGCAAAAGTTTATTGATTATAAATTTGACTTACGCGTTTTGGTGGTAGGAGATTCCGTATTTACTATGAGAAGAATACCGGGTGAAGGAGAATTCAGAGCCAATTTTTCATTAGGAGGTGCGGTTGAGCCTTATCAACTAGATGAAGATGGCCGTAAGCTTGCAGGCTCTGCCATGTCCGCAGTTGGAATGAGCGTTGGAGGAGTTGATATATTAATTGATAAAAATGACAAAAAATATATTCTTGAGGTAAATCATACGGCCGGTTTTGTGGGAATGGAGAAAGCAACTGGAGAAAATATAGGGAAGGTTTACGTCGAACACGCAATCGCCAACGCTAAATAAGTTGAAATTAGACGTTTAGAAAATGGATATTAGTAATAGAGATTAGAAATTAGAATAATTACTATTTTCTAGTTTCTATTTTCCATTACCAATTTCTAATTTCCATATAACTATTTTCTATTATGAAAATTCTTATTGTCGGCCTTACACGTAATCCACAGTTTTTGAGAATCGTTGAGGAAGGAAAGAAACGAGGCAATGAAGTTATCGGTTGTTATGTTTCCGAGCTTACGGTCTTTTCAGACACTTCGACTTTTTCCCCGATTTTGCGCGGTAAATCATTTGAAGAATATGACCTCATTTATTTTTGGGCGTTGGGGAAGAGGCGTTGGGAGTGGTATGCAGCCGCCGATTACATAAGCATGACTTACGGAACGATTATCGTTAATAAGGTAGTGATTGATCCTACCGAAAATTACTCACCGACTCCGTTAATTTCTTTTAGGAAACAAGTTGAAAATAAATTACCTTTCCCCGCATCAGTATTGATTTTTTCCGAGAAATCTGTGAGGAGCGTAATAGATAAATTTATATTTCCGGTTATTGTTAAAGGTTCAACAACTCACAAGGGCAAAGGAGTATTTTTGGCTAACTCGATTGACGCGGTAGAAAAAGTTATTAAAGAAAATAAAGAAATATCACCCTCGTTTATTATCCGAGAATTTATTCCCAATGACGGAGATATCAGAGTTTTTACGGTTGGCTATCGAGCAATTGGTGCAATGAAGAGAATTCCTCCCGAAGGGGATTTTAGGAGCAATATTTCCCTAGGTGGAAGGGGAGAAAATTTTGATTTAGAAAGATACCCTGAAGTAAAGATATTGGCCGAAAAAGCGGCAGAAATAACTGGTACGGAAATCGCAGGTGTTGATATAATTTTACATAAAGAAACAGGTAATCCTTACATTCTCGAAATTAACCCCGGACCCCAGTTTACAGGGTTTGAAAAATATACGGGTGTAAATGCAGCAGGTGAAATTGTTAAATATTTTGAAGAGTTATATAATAGCCACAAATGAATGAAACTGAAAGCACACCTTTTAATCCCAAAGAGATTTTATTAGAGAAGATTGCAATAAGTGAAACAGAAGCTGTTTTACAGGGTAAACCTTTTGTGTTTGACTCGCGCGATGCAGAGAATTTAAGAAGTATTGCACGAGTGGAAGGTCTGAATACGGAATTAACAGAGGAAGAAAGAAGATCTTTATTGGAAGGTACCCAATTAAGGTTAAAGCCTAAGGTTGAAGGTGAAATGAGAGGTTTATTAATATACGTTTCTGAACTTGGGGGAGAACGTTGGGTAGAGTTGACGAGTCTTGAAGAATTACCACCAAAATATTATGTAAGGAAAAATGAGGAAAGCGGCAAAGAAATAATTGACAGAAGTTTAGGTTTGATTGCTGTTCTTGGAGTAGAAAAGACTTCGCGACTAATTTCTGAATGTCAGGAACTAGCAAGTGGGGCGGGATGGGGTAGAATAGTGACTATTATTAAAGATCCCGAGACAAGAGAAATAATTAAAACAATCCCTAGAGATGAAACAGAAGGTAGAGGTCTCCAACAGGCAGTAGCCGATGTAATAAGTATTGCAGTTCTTGACCAGAAATCGCCCGATTTCGAAAGCGAATTAAGAAAAATATCCGATCGTCTAAACAGGAGGTTGTGGAAGGGATTGAGAAGAATTTGGAAAAAGCAGGGAGATGAAATTATGCTGAAAGGAGTTGATGAGAAATTTGGAGCTTTAGGTATAGAAGAACCAACTAAGAAATTATCTAGTTACTCACCTCTATATCTCCGGACTGTATTGGGAAGCATACTGAATTACGACTTGCAGGTTAAATGAGTCAAGATAAGAAGATTGAAGGCTACAAAAGAAGTTTTAAAAAATACGGAGTCAATGCTCGGGCGCTTCAGTGGGCTTCGAGGCAAGCTCAAGAATTAAGGTTAAGAGAGCTTATCGCCGATTTAGATTTTGAAAACAAATACATACTGGATATTGGCTGTGGGTTTGCCGATATTATTCCCTTTATCGAAGCGAAAACGAGAAATTTTGATTATACGGGCGTTGATTTAGTTCCCGAGTTTATTGAAGTTTGCAGGCATAAATATCCAAAGTACAAATTTATAGTTGCAGACTACTTTGGGAATCCTATCAAGGAAAAATTTGATATAGTTTTAACTTCAGGAACTTTAAATGCAAATATCAAAAACCCTTACAAATACAGGTTCGATGCGATAAAGAAAATGTATGACCATGCTAAAGAGGCGATTGCCTTTAATATGGCAGGCGGATACCCCCAACCGGAAAACAAAAAGGGGAATAGGGTTTATTATGCCGACTTAACGAAAATCACAGATTTTTGCAAATCAATATCAAAAAAGATTATTGTCCGAAAAGATTACAGCCCCAACGACTTTACAATAGTCATGTTTAAGTCAGAATAAAAAAAATAGTCAAGAATAATAACACTTGATTTGCTACATTGCTCTAGAGCACTGTAGCTGCTATGATAATTTAATGGTTCAGGGTAAAGATAAGTTTGAGAAAATATCTAAAGAAGAAAAGATTAGTTTAATGTTTGATCTTATTAATTCATTTAGAATTGTAAGGAGTCCTCTTGAAACAGCACTTTTTCTACAAGACCTATTAACGGCAAAAGAGATTAGAAATTTATCAATAAGACTTCGCATTGCCAAGTTGTTATTAGCTGGTAAGAATCAAAGAGAAATTATTGACGAACTTCATACTAGTTTTGCGACCATAAATAAGGTTAAGGTGTGGATAAATCAGGGTGGTGACGGGTTTAAGAATGTAATAGAAAAATTACCTCTTAAATGGGATATTCCCAAAAAACTTCCCAGAGGTCCGATAGAGTATCATTTACCACAAACTCTTATTGCATTAGCACAACATGGAGTTGCGAGGAGCCAAGATAAGAAAGTAGAGAAATTTGTACAAGCGATTGATGACAAAAAAGAGTTAGATAGGGGATTACAAAAAATGTTTGACGAGTATTATAAAGAACGTGCAATTGAGCAAAAGTTGTTGGTAACAAAGTTGAAATTTAAAGAGAAAATATCACGACCAGAATAAAATTTTCCAATCTACCTTAATAGGATAGATTTAAAATCATAATGCTCTATTGCTCTGGAGCACTGAAGCAAAGATCTAATAGTGGAGTAATTGTAAACTCTAGTTATTTGAATTATTTCAACTCCACAGTTGTTTACCACGTAGACTGAAGTTTACTTCAGTTCTACTGTGGCTCCTGCTGTCTTTAATTTTTCGGCTGCGGATTTTGCATCGTCTGCTTTTGCGTCTTTCAAGATTTCTGCCGGGAGATTTTCGGTCATATCTTTTGCTTCTTTGAGTCCGATGTTTTGGTCAATTTCTCTTATAGCTTTTATAACATTAATTTTATTAGCGCCTGCTGCCGTTATCACGACTGTTTGATTAGCCGCCCCACCTCCTGTTTGTTGACCGCCAGCAGGGGTTTCTGGTGCTGCTGCTGCTTGCCCCGCTGGTGCCGCAGGCGCCATTTGCGGGGAAATTCCTAACTTATCTTGAAGAGCGTTGACGAGTTCAGAAAGCTCCATTACAGACAACTTGCTGATTTCATCAACGAGCTTTTCAACGCCTTTTGATAGTTTTTTATCCGCGGATTTCGCTGATTTTAGTTCATTAGATTCGTCTTTAGCTGTCATAAATTAACTCACCTCCGTTCGTTTTAGAGTAGAAGAGTTGAAGAGTGGAAGAGCAGGAATATAAATATATTTTTACTCTCCTGCTCTCTTACTCTTATACTCTGATATTACATAAACTAGTTTCTGCAAATTTCCTTGTAATACTGACACTATTCCGTAAAGCGGACCTGCTATCGTACCGATTGCCTGACCGACGAGTACGTCTTTACCGGGTAATTTAGATAATGTAAGGAGACTTTCCGTATCTTGGAATTTTCCTTTGACAACGCCTACTTTAAGGTGGGGGAATTCGAATTCTTGGGCAAATTTTCCCAGAATTTGGATAGGAGCGATAGGGTCGCCTTTTGTTAGAATTAAAGCAGTAGGACCTGTCAAAACCGAATCAGAGAGAGTATCTTCGGCTACTTTTGCCCCCTCGCCTGCAATCCTGAATAGCGTATTTTTAACAATAGAAAGCTTAGCATCAACTTTAGCGAGTCTTGTTTTCAACTCTTGCTGGGCTTTTACCGTTAATCCGGTGTAATCCACAAGAACAATTGAGCTTGCACCTTTCAGTTCTCCTGTTAAGTTTTGGACGAATAATGTTTTATCTGCTTTTTTCATTTTAACCAACAAAAAATGACGCCCGAGGCGTCATGCTAGATACTAAACGCTAACTACTAGCTACTGATTTTGCCTCGGTACGATTTATGTCCGTGCATTGGGCGGACAACATACTTTCTTAGGACAAAGCAATTATAAAGTAGACTTCAGGAGTAAGTCAAGAATAGTCTTTATATTATTGTTTTCCCGAATCGGTTTCACGAGTAGGTTGTGTTGCCTCCTTAAGTCTATGGTCAATAGATTGCGTCAATTCAGCTTTGAGTTTATCTTGGAGAACTTTTAATTCAGCACCTTCCCTTAAACGTCTTATTGCTCCTATTCGTCTGCCAATTCCCGCTTGTCTGTCTATTTCAATTTGATCGCTTTTTCTTCTACTTATATTTTCTTGAGTTCTTACTTTCATGTCCTGAGAAATCTGTGTAATTTCATCGAGAGCTCTTAGAGGTCTAACTTCAGCCAAAATTCCCTCAGGTGAACCTGTCATGTCATGTATGATAACAGAAGTATAATTTAAACTCAAATTTTATGAGTGGAAATTTGTAAACTTATGGTCGCCTTCTCCTTCTTTGAAGTCTATCAGCCTCTTGTAAACCCTCTTCGAAAAATTCAGTTCTTCTTCTTGTGGTCTGTCTCGAATGTCCACCTAAAGGTTCGGGACTTTTATTACCCTTAGAAGAAGAAGGGCTTATGCCATCTTCACTGAATGGAGGTGTTTCCACCTTAGGAGGCCTATGTCTTATGACACGAGTTGGACCTGGTGTTTGCATTTTTCTAAATGCATCCTTTACGGGGTCTACTGTAAAAGGCTGTGGTTTTGGTTTTTCCAACTTAATAAGATTCTATCAAAATACTTATAAAAGTCAATTGCTTATGCGGCTTTTGGAAGTTCTTGTTTGTGTTCTTCTAGTCTTTCTTTTACCGAAATGATTTCATACCCCCTGGTTTGAATTTCATCCTTTTGACCGGGAATATGAGTAACAAACATCGGTTTGTTTATATAAGGAAGTCCCGCGCGTTTAAGATTTGCTTCAGCTACTCTTAAATCGAGAGATGATCCTTGATATGGTGCATAATATGCCCAACCAATAGGAACTTCTACTTCAAAAGCAATTTTTTTACCCATCTCGTCATCCGAAGCGGGAATTACCAATTTTTCTAATAACGCTTCACCGCTAGGATATCTTCCAGAAACTCTTCCTGCTCTTGTGACGCTACCTGTAGTTTTAGTATGGGGTTCATAAATGAATACATCTTTTAAAACTAAATCTTGTTGACTTTCAGGAGTTTTTGTTAACTCGCGAATCGAGGCCAATTTTTCAGCATAACTCCTCTGTGGTTGTACTCGTTGATTTTGTGGTTTAGGAGTAGTTACTGCAGGTTTTGATTCTCGTAAATGTCTTGCTCTTTGCTCTTCAGGACTTTCTACTAGTTCTCCAGAATCTATTGCTTTTCTTCTTTCTTCAGTAATTTTTTTTACCGCCTCACTTCTAGGTCTAAGATTACCTAGTACTCCTTCTGCTTGGGTCGATTCAGGTTGAGATCCTTCTGTTCCGTCCATACTTATATTATATCAAATAGAAGTTGAAGTTGGCAATGCATATAACACTAATTAGATATCTTCTGGTTTACGACGAAATCTGTCTATTGATGCATCAACTAGAGTATTATCTTGTCCAGGAACCCGAGCACCATGTTGGATTCTTCGAAGTCTTTTTCTTTGTCGTTCTTGCTCGGCAACCTGAGTGCCAACTCGAATTGCTGGGGAGGGACGCGTTCCTCTATCGGCTTCTAGTATTTCGCTTAATTTTTTCGGACCTTCGGCTGTCATATTCGGTATTCTATCATAAATCATCAATATTTCAAAAACGAAAGAGGTTATTCAGCCTCGGTTTTGGAGGGGGAAGAGGAGGCTGTAGGTACCTCAGGCTTAGGAGAAACACCTTCTTCAGAAGCGTCTTTAATTACAGATGCTTCTTGTGGAACTGCACCCTCTGATTCGGTAACTGGTACATTTAATCCAGTAGCTGGTTCTGAAACAGCCGGACTTTCCGGACCTAAATCCGGAGCGACTGAGGCTGGACCGGCTTCTCCAACGCTGGGATTCCCCATATTCATTTCAACTCCTTCGGCGGGTGGAGTTCCTTCAAGGTTAGTTGGTACGGAGGTTGCTCCCTCAGCTGTCGGTGCATCAGCAACTGGTTGTTCACCTGCTGCACCGGTGTCGGCTCGTCTAAATAGTCCTTTTAAAGCATCTCCCAATCCCATTTGTTTATGCTAACTAGAATGGAAATGAAAGTCAATAAGATATACGAATTATAAATTATGAATTATAAATTATAAATTCAGAAGTGAGAATTGAGAAGCAATATTAATTGGTAAATGGTAAAAGAGTAATTGACACAACAATGTAGATGCGAGAAAATGAGGGTGATGAAAAGTAAGCTCGCAATTATATTTGCAGGGATATTATTCATCCCCGGAGTATTTGTAGGTAATGTATTTGCTCAAGAGTCAGAATCTTCTGGTGCTTCTTCGCAAATGATTGCTCCTGACTTTGTCCCCCCTTATCCTGGAGGCGAGCCGGGATTTCTCGGGCAAGACCACGCATATACCGTAGTCTTTCGGGGAAATGGGGAAGCTGTTATTTCTGCCAGGGTGGTTTTGACAAACAAAGGGGAAACTCCGCTTTCAGAAATTTCACTAAGACTTCCCAAAGTTGAGCCGAAGGATGTTTTTGTCTACCAAGTACTAAGAGAAAAACAGTGTGCTAGATATGGTGTTTCGGTTTATGACCCGGCTACTCGAACATATCCCCAAGTTTGCGAAGAATATGCCGACCCTGATTATTACAGCTATTGGGGAGTTTCGAAATATCAAAAAGCTAATGTAGCAATTGAAGGTGATACCGTAAAAATCACCTTACTTTCTCCCATTAAGGCAAACGGTTCCGGGTCCTACTTTATGTATTTTCGAACTGGCGGATTTGTAGATAAAAACGTCTTCGGCGCTTTTAATTACGAATTTGAGACTCTCAAAGTAAATGACGATATAAGAAACTTGAGTGTTGGAATAGACGTTGATTCTGACTTATATCTTAAAGGCGTAAAAGGTGAAATCGACTATAGAATCGATTTCACGTCTGCCGAATCGTTTAAAGGAGTTGGGGGAGCAGCACCGGTTGCAAATAGTGCAATCGATAGTTTTTATGGAAATATAGGTTACGGGAGAATTACAAAAACAGCTTCAAACTTAGGCCCATTAGAAAGTTATACCGTAACCGGTTCTTACGCAACAAATAAACTAAAACTTTACGGTAAAGAACTCCTTATTGTGTTTTTTGCTGTATTAACGATGGTATGTACATTAATAATAGTTTATAAGGTTGTTTCTAAACGACAAAAAAATCCAAAGGCTGATATTAAATCCGAAAGTACTGCTAAGATGTTGGCAGCTTCAGCCGGAATAGGTTTTATTTCATCATTTTTATTAGCAGGCTACACTGTACTGGTTATCGTCTTGGGTAATCTTATAACCCCGATTTTGGCTTACCAATATAATCCCATATTTGTACTATTTCTTGTTCTGATTTCCTTTGGCGTTTACGCCCTTATTCTTTTTGCACCCGGAGTTTATTTAGGAATAAAGAAAGGGGTAGGGTGGGGAATATCGGTCGTAGTTGCAACTATTATCTGGTTAATAATATTTTTAGTAATTGCGGTTGCTGTATTATTCTTACTGGGTGAGTCCACTTATCCTGGTCCTATTGTGCCTTTACTTGAGAATCTGCGTTGAACGAGGAAACTTCTAATTTTATACCGGGACCCATCGTTCCCGAAATAATACCTTTTATAATCATATTTTTACCAAGCGCATCGATTATTGCCTGAATGTTTTTAGTTAGTTCCTCATCTTTCTGGCTTACTTTACCAACTGTTGTGTGAATTATTGGGAATCCTTTTTCGGTTCTGATAAGAACTGACTTTGCTGATTTTTTGTCAGCTGCTTCCGATTTGTCCTTAATAAGTGTTCCCGTTTTGGGATTAGGCATAAGGCCGCGGGGTCCTAAAAGTTTAGCAAAGGGAATGAGTTTGGGCATCATGTCAGGTGTTGCCAAAAGAAGGTCGAAATCAATCTTGCCTAATTTCAATTTCTCAATTGTTTTATCGCTAGCTACTTCTACCACCTTTTTCTTACCGCCCGGAAAGGGTAGTTCTACGTTTGCGCTCAATCCCTCTTTTTTAACGGTCAAATGTAATTCCACGGTTCCGTCGAAAGTAGTGTATGAGGTTTCTTTTACGAGTTTGACTGCGTCGGATAATTTATAAAGCTTATTTGCATCAACTTTAGCGCGAGCGTCTTTATATTTTTTACCTCTAATTTTAATTTTCTTAGTGCGTTTCTTTTCTTCAACCGATACTTCGGTATCCGCAATTTCAATCGGTTCTTCACTCCCGACAATTTTTATTCGTTCTCCTCCTTTTAATCCGATTTTGGTTACTTGTTTTTTTTCTTCTGCCTCTTTTGCAAACTTTTCTTTCTGCTTTTTCTTTTTTTCTTCATAGGCAGCTTTACCGGTTTTTTTGTCCTCCGGCATTTCGGCTAATTGCGCTGTTTTAGTTTTACCCATAAGCCCTCCCTTTGGTCGTCAAATGCAAAGTGCAAAATGACATTTTATAATTTTTCATTTTTAACTTTTAATTTTTAACTTAGTTGAGTTACTACTCAACTTTTACTCCCATGCTCCTTGCTGTTCCGGCAACTATTTTTTTAGCTGCTTCTAAGTCGTTGGTATTGAAATCGTCCATTTTTTCTTTCGCGATTTTTTCAACCTGAGCAGCTGTTAATGTTCCTACTATGTCTCGAGGAGCAGTGCCTGAACCCTTTTCCAATTTGAGTTCCTTTTTAATCATTGAAGAAACCGGAGCTTTTTTTATTTCAAACGTAAATGTTCTGTCTTCGTAAATCGTGATAGCAGCAGGAACTACCTCGCCTTTCATTTCTGCCGTTTTGTCGTTATATGCTTTGACAAACTCCATGATATTTACACCGTGCTGACCCAATGCAGGCCCAAGCGGAGGAGCAGGAGTCGCTTCACCGGCTTTCAAGGTAACTTTTATAACTGTCATTACTTTTTTAGTAGGCATATGGTTAACACTTAATCTATTAATAAAACCAAAGAAGACTTATCGAAGTTTTTCGACGAGCCTTCTTGGCCGTCTCCCTCTATCAATCTCAACTACTGACGAGGTGAAGTTATTTTAGTGGATTTTACTTTTAATGTAAATATTTAAATCCCTTTGTCTTTTTTAGGACCCCTTTTACCTCCGGACATTCCTGAAACGATATCTATCCTATCTGGTGGTATGTCACCAAATCTTCTGGGTTGACCGCTGTCTTGTACTCCAGGCCAGGGTTCTGTGATTTTACCTGTTTCAATTTTCTTTTTCAGATCTCTCCAAAGTTTATCTTGGGGCTCTATCATTTTAAGAACTTCTTTCTCTGCCTTTTCTTCCTTTTTGAACTTCCTCCGCTCCTTCAAAAAAACTTTGTAGAGCTTCGGGGTTATTATGAAGGTCTTGACGAACTCTATCGGGCAGCACGCGAATACCGCGCCTTTCAACAAATACTCCGAGTTGTTTTGCATCTTTCTTGATTTCTGCTTGAATTGCTTTAATTATATCGTTTGGGTTTTGCTTAGCTGCCATGCTGGTATTATATCATTTTATACTTTTGCTATTTGTAAAAGGTCTAACTCCACCGGTGTTTCGCGGCCGAAGATTGAAACGAGAACTTTAACTTTGCCTTTTTCTTCGTCGATTTCGTTAATTGTTCCAAGGAAATCCGTAAAAGGACCATCGGAAACTTTAACTGCTTCACCCTTAGAAAATCTTGTCTTAAAGCGCTTAGCCGGGGCTGATACGAATTTCTGAATATTCGCAACCTCGATTTCCGAAAGAGGCGTAGGAGTTTTACCCGCACCTACAAACCCGGTTATGCCGGGTGTTGTCCTTACCGCCAGCCACGTTTCATCCGTGAGAACCATTTTAACCAGTAGATAGCCGGGGAATATTTTTTCTTTGATGGTCGCTTTCTTACCGCTTCGTATTACAACTCTGTCTTGAGTCGGCACCATAAGTTCATACACCTTATCGGTCAAGTTCATTGTTTCAATTCTTTGCCGAAGAGTTTCAGCAACCCTGACTTCATGGCCGCTTGTTGTGTGAACGACAAACCAACTGGCAAGTGGGTCAGATTTTTCGGAAATAATTATATGGCCCGGTATCTTCTTTTTTCCAGTACCGCGCTCGGAAACAGTTGTATCAGTCTTTTCCGTTTTAACTTCTTTGTTATCGATAATAGTTTTAGATGTCGACATAGTAATTATCTACTAATAAGTAATTCCAACAGTTTAGTATAAATAAAATCAAGGGCTCCTAAATACAACCCAACAATTACAGAAATAATAATTACAATAAGGGTTAATTTTATAACCTCTTCCCGTTTTGGCCAAACAACCTTGGAAAGCTCGAGGCGAACTTCCTTTAGATAATTAATTGCAGGCTTCACAAGTTCAAATTGTACCACGCCCGGCTGGCTATCGTAAAGTATAATACGAAGGAAATGTCCGAGAGATTAAAACCAAGTCAAATTTCTCCTGAATCCGGGGGTACCCAATCACGAAAGATATCAGACGTGCCTGCAATACCTTCGCAATCAAAAATTGTAGAAATATGGGCGGCCATTGAAGATAGGAGACGTGAGAGAATTTTACAAGGGTTAGATAAGCCGATAATTTTGGTACAAGATACGGAGGAATATGAAAGAAGAAGGTTGTTGCGTACACTTTCAGGTAGTGACAGAATTTCTGACGTTAGATTTGATGTGGTGGGTAATATCTACACAACATGGTACCAACCTAAAAGAACAGAAGAGATTGATGGAAGAAGGTATTTTGTAAACCCAACAGGTCAAAATTACCTAATCTATCCAAAAAGAAACAGAAGAGAGGATTACCTTAACAACCTACCAAAAGGTAAACCTGTTGTCGAACTTATTTTCGGAGAATCGTTAATTCTTGAAGAGGCAATAAGGCAGCAGCAGCACATACTAGAAGGATTTCAACCAGGGACTGCAGCCTTGGAGACAGAGTTCGCGAGGCAAGTCGTCGCATATTCAGAAGGGTTGGCTATAAAATTCTTAAGTCAAAGAACTTTATCTCAAGAAGACCTTAGAGCCTTGGCACGCGAAACAGGAGTTTTTTTGGAACGTATTAACCTTTATGACCCGCGAGATCCTAACAAAGCAGGTATGTTGGAAAAATTTTTATCTTTGGGAGAACTGGATTCGGTCGGGAGACCAAATTATCTTGGGTTTATAAGCAAAGTATTGGCTATTCATGCCCGCGCGGTGGATAGACTTACAGTAGGAAGTTTAGTGACCGATAAGTTCGTAGGTAATTTGGACGTTTTAGTGACAAAAAGAGAGAGTTACCGCTGGAGATTTAATTTGGCAGCAACGGAGCTTGAGATGGTTTTAGAACTGCCGGCTTTTAAGCGTCGAGTTGCTAAAAGACCAGAACGTGAAGCCATTGCTGACGCCTTGAGTTTAATTGTTTCTAACAATCTAGCTGATGTAGAAGTTAATCCATATTTGCGAAGTGCTCGATGGGCAGCTGTAAATATAGTAGGTTGTAAACCTGGAGATAAAGCTATAAACCGAGAGATATTGGGGGATGGAATTGCAAATAAGTTGTTTTCTAAAAGGACAGCGACTCGTTTCGTTAAAATGGGGAATTTTACCGAGGCGTTGAGTAGAATTAAACTTTCGATAGCACAATTGAGGAAAACTAATAAAGATTATGAAGATATCACAGAAGCCTAGTTTAAAGTACGAAAAGAGACTTTGGAGGCGAGGTTTTAAATATGTAGCGGGAGTTGATGAGGTAGGACGAGGATGCTTCGCAGGACCGGTAGTTGCCGCAGCAGTAGTATTAGCTCCAATTACAAATTACAAATTACAAATTACAAATGGAAAACATTTAGAATTTAGAATAAATAATTCAGAATTGATTTATATTGATGATTCGAAGAAATTAACCGACTTTCAAAGGGAAAAGGCCGATAAGTGGATTAAAACAAATGCATTGGGATGGGGAATTGGAGAGGTAAGCCCTGCTTTGATAAATAGAATTGGGATGGGGAAGGCAAGCCGAATGGCGTTTAGGAAAGCAATAAGAGCTGCAAATTCTAAATTACAAATTCTAAATTACAAATTGGATTATTTACTTATTGATGCGTTTTATATTCCGTATCTTGATGGTTTTCCGAAAGGAAGGAATAAGCTAAAAGGTTCCAAAAACCCTAAATATAAAAATGGCTCCAAACAACTGGCAATAATTAAAGGAGATGAAAAATCATATTCAATTGCAGCGGCATCAATTATTGCAAAGGTTTATAGAGATAATTTGATGATTAGTATAAGTAAGAAGAATAAGTATAAGGATTATGGGTGGGAAAAAAATAAAGGTTATGGTACAAGTTCACACCGTAAGGCTATCTTGAAGTACGGAATATCTGGCTATCATCGGGTGCACTTTGTTAACACTTTTATACGCAAATTAACCTAATTGCTCTAATCTCACAGAGACAAGCTCTGCATATTATTCTAATGGCTAAATTTATTAGGAATTAGGTCAATTAGAAATTAGAAATTATTAAAAATTCCTTCTTCTCTCCAACTCAATCTGGTGTTTAACGCGGGCTTTTTTCTCTTTCCTTTTCTCAGAAGGTGTTTTATAACGCGCTCGGTCACGGAGTTCCTGCAAGATACCGGAGGAAAGAACTTGCTTCTTGAAACGGGCGATAAGCCTGTCTTCGGACTCTCCCTTTTTCTTTTTGACTATAACCATAAGTTATATTCGCCCCCTCT
>Ga0214473_10003471_pt1 | contig 19105 bp, 20 predicted proteins | sample RVTome_7_FD_203509 | JGI IMG/M metagenome (GOLD analysis project Ga0214473, IMG submission 203509) | Soil microbial communities from uranium-contaminated site in the Upper Colorado River Basin, Wyoming, United States - RVT98D197 | ecosystem: Environmental > Terrestrial > Soil > Contaminated >... | reverse complement strand
TCTGCTCCGCCGACACGTCCACCTCCCGCAGCGACTGCGCCATCTCCCCCATCGACGCCGACGTCTCCTCCGCCGCCGAGCCCAGCGTCTCCGTGCTCGTGCGCACCTCCCGCACGCTCCGCACCATCTGCTCGATCGATGCCGACACCTCGTGGACCCGCTCCGACAACACCCTCGCCGTCCCGAACAGCTCCTCTCCCGCCGCCCCCAGCTCCAGCACTGAGCTGCTCGACTCCTCCACCGACACCCCCAACGCCCCGCTCGACTCCGCGATCCCCCGCACCTGCGCCCCGATCGCCTCCATCGAGCCCCTCGCCTGACGAATCCCCCGCACCTGGTCCACCGTCACCCCGGACACGCTCGCCGCCACTTCCACCATCTCACCCGCTGTCGCCTCCACCCGGTCCGCCGCCTCCGCCACCCGGCCCACCGTCTCCCGCAGCGAGACCGACATCCCCTCGAAGCTCCGCCACAACGCTCCCAGCTCGTCCTCCGACTCCCACACCCGCCCCCGCCGCAGGTCCCCCGACGACAGCCGCTCCGCCTCCCGACGCAGCGCCTCCACGGCCCGGCTCACGTCCCCCGCCAACAACCACGACAGCCCCACCGCCACTCCCGTCGACACCAGCAGCAGGAGACCGAAAACGAGCGCCATCCTCGAGAGATCGATCGGAAGGGCCGCGCGCGGCAGGATCGCGATCGCGATGCGCTCGGAGTCCGAATCGGAACGCCGCCACGCGAACACCGAGTCGGTGGGAAGGCCGCGGCTGTCGCCTTCGCTGGTGCCTCCAGCGATCTCGGCGCGCAGGTGCGCGAGGACATGCGGCTCGAGCAGCGCACTCCCCGCACCGGCGGCCGCGAGGTCGAGCTCCGTCACGTGCAGGGCGCCGCCGAAGGAATGGACGAGATGCGGAGCCGACGCCGCCTGGCTCGTCGCGACGGCTTCCTCGAGCAGCTCTCGCTGCCACTGGACCGCAACCCCGTGGATCTCGCGGACCGCGGTGGCGTGTGCGAGCAGCACGCAGAAGACGGCCGACACCACGGTCACGCCGACCACGGAGACGAGGAGCTTGGTGCGCAGGCCGAGCGGCCGGACGAGGGCGCTCCGCTCGGCCGGGTCGGGTAGCGCCTCGGCGAGGGCCCGCCGCACGGGCGTCGTCCAGCGCTTCACGATGAACAGCATGAAGCTGCCGGTGACGAATGCCGCGGCGACGCCCGACGCGAGCAGGACCTCCGTCTCGAAGGCGCTCCACTGCGCGAAGCGCAGCTCCATCGCACCCGCGATCACGGCGACCGGCACGACCCAGCCCGCGGCACCCACGACGGCGGCGCGGCGCGGAAGGTCCATCGCGCGGGCGAAGGCCTCGGGCGTCGCGCGCCCGGACCGGTTGCCGTCGAGCCAGGCAGCGATCGGCGCCAGCATTCCCGACTGGTAGAAGGCCATCACGGGGCTCGCCGCCAGCGCGTAGACGGCCGTCACGCGCAGGAACCAGACCCACTGCTCCGCCGTCAGCTCGAGCAGGCTCCCGAGCCCTGCGAGCACGATGGCGAGCGCGGGACCCGACACGGCGAAGGAGAGGCCGATCACACTCCTGCGAAACGCCGTGCCGCCGGGAAGTGCACGCGAGCTCACCGCGCACCCTCCCCACCCGCCAGGGCCTCGCGGTACAGGCTCTGGATCACGTGTTCGAGGGAGAGCACGGCGATCGGAGCCGCGTCGGAGCGACGCACCACGGCTCGCGTCGCCGCGCAGCCGGACCGCACCGCCAGCGCCGGCGGATCGCCGAGCGCGGATCCCTGGACCGCGAGGATCTGGATCGCGGCGTCCACCGCGAGCCCGATCGCGATCCCATCGACCTCGGCGACCGCGATGCGCGACCGCGGCCCCGCGCGCAGCGGCTCGCCCCCGAGGAAGCGACCGAGGTCCACGACCGGCACCAGCGTTCCCCTCAGGTCGATCACCCCCTCGATCGACGCGGGCGCTCCCGGCAGGGGCGTCGCGGGCTGGTGGCGCACGACCTCGCGCAGCTGTACGACGTCGATCGCCAGCGTGAGCCCGCCGACCTCGAAGCAGCCGAGCAGCACCTGCGAGGCGGCCGGGTCGAGCGGATCACGCGTCTGCATCGACGTCCATCACCCGATCGAGGTCGACGATCGAGACGAAACGGCCCTGGTGACGGTAGAGCCCCTCGACGGCACTCCCCTGGCCGCCCCGCGCGTCGCGCATGCCTTCCTCGGCGACCGTCACCACCTCCTCGACGGAGTCGACGAGGATTCCCGCCACGCGACCCTCTCCGTCGTGCGCGACGACGATCCTCGAGCGGGCTCCGGGCCTTGCGGCGGGAAGCGCGAGCCGGGGCCTCGGGTCGATCACCTGGATGATCTGGCCGCGCAGGGAGATCACCCCGAGCACCTCGGCGGGGAGGCGCGGCACGGGCGTGATCGGCCGCTGCCGGACGATCTCGCGGACCCGCTCGACCGGCAGCGCGTAGGGCGCACCATCGAGCGCGAACACGAGGAGGCGTTGCCGATTCGGCGCCACCTCGCTCGCAGGCCTGCCTCGGGCTGCCCGTCGCGCGACCTCGAGCCAGGCATCCTCGCACTGCGGCAGCGGGGATCTCGCGCTCATGCCGCCTCCCGCCGGCTCGCGTCCTCGGTCAGGAGCGCCGAGGCGTCGAGCACGAGCACCGGCTGGGATCCGCCGAGATCGGCCGCACCGGCGATTCCGCGCACGGACGGGACGGGTCCGTGGATCGGCTTGATCACGGCGTCCTGTTGCCCCTCGAGGCGGTCGACCAGCAGGCCGAGCCGCGCGTCGCCCATCCCGAGCACCACCGCGAATTGCTTCGAGTCGGCAGGTGCGGCCCGCAGCCCGAGCTCGGCGGCGAGGCGTCGCAACGGGAGCGCGGCACCGCGCAAGTCGAGGAGCTCGCGCCCCTCGCTGCGCTGGATCTGGGAGGGATCCACGAGGAGCGTCTCCTGAACGGCGCCCAGCGGAATCGCGAAGCGCTGCCCCGCCACCTCGACCACCAGCGACGGGATGATCGCCAGCGTGATCGGAAGCGTCAGGGAGACGCTGGTACCGCGGCCCGGGATGGAGCTCAGGTCCACGACGCCGCCGAGGAGACCGATGTTCGTGCGGACGACGTCCATGCCGACGCCGCGCCCGCTCGTCACCGTCACCTCGCGGCGGGTCGAGACTCCCGGCACGAAGACCAGGTCGACGAGCTCCCGGTCGCCGAGCGTCTGGTCCCGCTCCACCAGGCCCAGCACCTCCGCCCGTTCGCGCAACGCCGCGCGGTCGATGCCGCGTCCATCGTCGGTCACCGCGACGACGACGTGGTTGCCGCGCTGGAAGGCCTCGATGCGCACCAGCCCCTCGAGCGGCTTTCCGGCCGCGAGCCGCTCGTCCGAGGGCTCGATCGCGTGATCGAGGGCGTTGCGGACGATGTGCATCAGCGGGTCGACAAGCGCCTCGACGATCAGCTTGTCGAGCTCCGTATCCGCGCCCTGGACCTCGAGGCGCACCTGCTTGCCGAGCTCGGCGCGCAGCCGCCGCACCACCCGCGACACCTTGTCGAAGACCTGGCGCAGGGGGACCATGCGCACCTCGAGGACGGCCCCCTGGAGCGCGCGAAGCCGCCGATCGAGGTCCTTGTGGATGCGCCCGAGCTCGCTGGCGCTCCGCGCCGTCGCCGGGTCCGAGGCCAGCCGCGACACGAGGGCGGCGACCGCCTCGCGCTGGATCGCCAGCTCGCCGACCAGGTTCATCAGCTCGTCGAGCTTCCGGATGTCGACCCGCACCGTCTCGCCGAGCGAGCGCAGCGAGTCGCTGCGCTCGCTCTCAGGCCCTAGGACGTTGCGTCGATTCGGGAGTTGTTTGCCCTCTCCGCTCGGCTGCGTCTCGCTGCGCGCAGGCTCGAGAACGGTGCGTCGATCCGAGAGTTGGCAGCTCTCTCCGCTCGCCTGCGGCTCGCTGCGCGCTCCGCTTGCCGGGGTGGGGCTCCGGGTTTCGGTTGCGGGCGGGGGTGCGCAGAGCGGGCGGAAGGTCACGTCGGGGAGGTCGAGGGCGGCGGCGACCTGGTCGAGGGATCGATCCGAGGCGACCAGCAGCGAGAAGCGGATCTGGGACGTGGAGCCCTCGCCGGGGGAGGGGAGCGTCGAGATCAGCTCGCCCAGCTCGCGCAGGCCCTGGGTGAGCTCGCCGAGGCCCTCCTCGAAGCAGAGCATCTCGAAGCTGGCCTCGGCGAGGAAGAGGTGGCGACCGCGGCGCAGATTCTCTCGCAGCCGATGCTCTTCGTACTCGGTGAGCGCGGCGAGCAGCGACCGCTCCACGTCGAGCCCGGCCAGGGGGTCCGCCTCGCGGAGCGCGGCGCGCGGATCGCCCAGCTCGGCTGCGAGATCGGTCACGGGCGCCGCGAGGGCCGTGAGCGCCTCGGCGTCCCCCACGCACGCGAGGAGCTCGGCGAAGAGCTTGACCGCGCGGTCGATGCGATCGACCGTCGCGGGAGCGAGGTCGATCCGCCCGAGACGAAGACCGTCGAGCAGATCCTCCATTCGATGGGCGAGCTCGCGGATCGGCTCGAGCCCGAAGAGTCCCGCCAGCCCCTTGAGCGAGTGCGCCGAGCGAAACAGCCCGTTCACGAGCTCCGGCGGGACCTCGCCGCCGTCGGCGCCTCGATCGGCGAGGTCGGCCAGGTCCGCTCGCATGCGCTCGAGGATCTCGTCGGCCTCGGCCACGAACTCCCGTTCGGCCTTGCCGCGCGAACGCCGCCGGGTGGGTCGCCCCGCCACGCTCAGTCCTTCCGCCGCCGATCGAGGAGGGCTTCGACGATGCGCTGGAGATCGGCCGGATCGAAGGGCTTCACGACGTAGGCGTCGGCGCCGAGCGCAAGCCCCTTGTCGCGATCGCGCTCCGATCCCTCGGTGGACACGATCACGAGCGGCACGCGCGCGTACGCGGGGTTGCGTCGCAGGAACGACGCGAGCTCGAGGCCGTTGATATCGGGCATGTTGATGTCGGTCACGATCAGGTCGAAGCGCTCCTGCGGCAGACGGCGGAGCGCCTCGAAGCCGCTGGCGACTTCGGTCACCTTGACCGGACGGGGGAGCCCCTCGAGCGCGGCGACGAGCAACGCTCGCATCGTGGGCGAGTCTTCGACGATCAGCACGTGCTCCAAGCGGACCTCCAGATGCACGGCCGGAAAGGCGCAGTGCGCTGCGTATCGGGTCTCCGACCCCGTTTCTTGAGGTAGGCGGCGCACTTCGGCGAACGAGGTGCGCCCACGCCGCGAAGCTCGAACGACGCCGAGCGGACCTAGGCGCCGCGCGCCCGCGTGAAGGGCGCGAGCTGGGTGCAGACCGCTCGGGCCGCAGCGGCGACGCGATCGGGGCTGCGCGGGTCGAGCAGGGCCGCCGGGGTCGGCCTCACCAGGACACCATCCGCGAGCCGGGCCGCCCGCGGGGCGGGTGAGCCCTCCTCCGCCACCAGCAAAAGCGGCATGCGGGGCGCCTGCGCACGCAGCCGGCGCAGCAGATCCGCCACCGTATCGATGCCCGAGAGGGGATCCATCGGCGCGTGCGCCGAGAGCAGGACCGCGGGCACCTCGCCGCGGCTCAGGTACTGGCGGATGCGCGCGATCCCACCCTCCGCGGACTGGAAGAGGTGGAGCCGTTCGAAGCGGTCGGCGAGCGTGGTCTTGAGCCACTCGAGCACCGCCAGGTCGGGATCCACGATCACGACGTGCGCACACGCGATCCGCAGGGCGTCCGGGCGCTTCGCACTGACATCTGCCCGTGTCTCGTCATCGCGCTCCGCGAGCGCCGCCTCGCCCCGCGAGTCGGCACGCTCGAGGACGGCGTCGACGAGCGCGGCGATCGGATCGCGCGCGGCTTCGTCCTCTCCGCTGAAGACGAGCGCGTCGTCGCCTCGCGCGGCAACCCCCGCGCGGCGCTCGTCGTTGCGGCGGGTGGCCTCCATGGTGAGGTACTGCGGGCTCAACCCGACGGAGAGGGCCAGCCCGTCGCCGCACTCGGGATCGTCGCGCACGTCGAAGCTGAACTCGCCGGTGCGCCACTCGAACATCCGCGCCAGGGACTGCTCCACGAGCTCGCGGCGAAGCGCCTCGATCTGCTCGCGGGCAGGCGCGTCCGAGGCCTGGGATCCCGTGCGGCCCGCGCACCGAAGCAGGGTGTCGAGGTCCTCCGGCTGTCCCTTCACCGCGGCCGCGTGAACGAGGCCCTCGCGGAAGACGATCCGACCCTCACCGTCCTCGGAACGCAGCACGAGCACCCCGGACTTCCGGGCGAGGCTCACGATCTGCAGGATGTCCGCGAGGCCGAGGTCCTCGAGGCTCCCAACCAGGCTCATCCGCCCCCTCGCTCGGCGCGCGCCCGCAGGCACACGCACCCAGCCAGAAGATCGGCGCGCGAACGCCCTACTTGATGAAATCGGCGAGCGGAGCTTCGGCGACGCCTCGCCCCGGACGCCCGCGGGGGGACGAGCCCTCCCCGGACTCGGTGGTGCGCAGCGACACCGACGCGGGCAGGTGCACGGGTTTGCTCGTGCGCAGCAGATCGAGCGCCCGCGGCAGCTCGTCCTCGCGCACCAGGACGATCAGCCGGAGATCCGAGGGTTGGCCCGCGGGGCGCGAGGCGAGCGCATCCGCCGCCCCGAACAGGAGGCGCTCCTCCCGCTCCCCGAGGCCCGCTCCTTCGGCCGTCTCCCCCGGCATCGGGAGCGCCACGGTCGGCACCCGGAGCGCGAGTGCCCTGCGAACGGCCTCGCCGGCAAAGGCCTGGAGGCCGGGGGCGTCGAAGGCCCGTCGGGGGCCGGCCCCGAGCGTCAGCACGAGGGGAACCAAGAGCCCCCCGAAGGTCGCCGCGAGGACCGCCTCCCCGGGCTGTCCGCCGAGGCGGCCCTCGGCCACGAGCCGCGAGAGCCGGCCGCAGAGCCTCCAGTCGGCGCGCCCGGCCGCACCGCGCAGCGGCCGGTCGTCGCTGAACACCGGCACGGCGAGCAGATCGGCCCGCACCCGCTCGACCGCGAGCGCGGACACTTCCAGGTAGAGAGCGCCGGGCTCGAGCTCGAGGCCGGGGGGGCGGGTCATGCGGTGGGCTCGTCGGTGGGGCGGGAGTCGCGGGCGAGGGCGTCGAGGATGCCGTTCACGAAGGCGGGAGAGCTGTCCGCTCCGAAGCGGCGCGCGAGCTCGACCGCTTGATCGAGCGCCACGGCGACCGGAGTGTCGGTGTGCAGGATCTCGTAGGCGCCGAGCCTCAGAACGTTGCGGTCCACCGACGCCATCCGCGAGAGCCGCCAGTTGCGCGCGTGACGCGCGAGCCGCTCGTCGATCGCCTCGCGGTCCGCGGTCACGCCACAGACCAGCTGCTTGGCGAACGCGCGAGCCCCCTCGGGCAGGTCGAAGTTGTCGGAAATGCGCTCGAACACTTCCTCGACGGAGGCCGTGGCGGGACCGACGTCGAGCGCGTACAGCACCTGGAGCGCGACCTGTCGCGACGCGTGGCGCGGTGCGCGGCGCACCCGGCTCACGCCGCATCCTGCGGCGGCTTCCCGGCGCGCGACAGGAGACGAGCCATCTCGATGGCCGCGGCCGCGGCCTCGGCCCCCTTGTTGCCCTCGCTCCCCCCGACGCGCTCCCAGGCCTGCTCGACGTCGTCGACGGTCAGCACGCCGAACGCGACCGGCAGCGAGGTGTCGCGCATCACCGCCTGCACGCCGTCCGTGACGCCGCGACATACGTACTCGAAATGGGGCGTGTCCCCGCGCACCACGACTCCCAGCGTCACGATCGCATCGTAGCGCCCGCTCGTCGCGAAGGCGCGGGCGGCGAGCGGGATCTCGAAGGCGCCCGGGACCCACGCGACGTGGACGTCGTCGAGGCAGGCGCCGCGCCGCTCGAGCTCTCCGAGGCATCCGTCGAGCAGGCGCGCGCAGAGCAGGTGGTTGAAGCGCGCGACCACCACGGCCACGCGCAGCCCCCGAGCGTCGATCTGGCTCTCGTAGACTCTCATGGCCGTCCTTCGCGGGGGCCCGCGCTTCGCTCGCCTGCGGCTCGCTGCGCGGCCGCTCCGCGGCCTCCTTCGCGGGGGCCCGCGCTTCGCTCGCCTGCGGCTCGCTGCGCGGCCGCTCCGCGGCCTTGCAGGCGTCCCCAGACGTGCAGATCGTCGCCGAGTCGCCGCATGGAAACGTCGCGGAGGACGGGCGCCCCCGCCAGGGAGCGGACGTCGAGCCGCCCCAGGGCCTCGCGCGCGTCGCCGCCGAGGAGCCGGGGCGCCGCGAACCAGTGCAGCTCGTCGACGAGACCCGCACGCAGCAGCGCGGCGCCGAGGCGCCCCCCGCCCTCGACAAGGATCTCGGTGAGCCCCTCCCGCGCGAGGCGTGCGAAGGCGCGTCGCAGGTCCAGGGTCCCGGCCCCGCCGGGAACCTCGAGCACCCGCACCCCGCGCTCCTCGAGCGCGCGGCGGGGAGCCTGGCGCGCGCCGACCTTGCACAGCACGATCGACCCCGCTCCGTCGTCGGCATGGATCCGCGCCCCCGCCGGGACGCGCAGGCGCGAGTCGACGACGACGCGCACCGGTCGATGGACGATCCGCGCGCCGCGTCGCGCGGTGAGCTCCGGATCGTCGGCGAGGGCCGTCCCCGAGCCCACGAGCACGGCGTCGACCCGCGCCCGCATCGCGTGCACCGCCGCTCGCGCCGCCTCCCCCGTGATCCAGCGCGACTCGCCGGTCGCGGTGGCGATGCGACCGTCGAGCGTGCTCGCGAGCTTGAGCGTCACGAAGGGCCGACCGCGCTCACACACGGAGAGGAAGCCCCGGTGCTGCTCCCGGCATGCCTCTTCGAGGAGGCCCACCGACACCTCGATCCCGGAACGACGCAAGCGGCGCACGCCGCGCCCCGACACGGAGCCGTGTGGATCGACGTGCCCGACGAAGACGCGTGCGATCCCGACGCGCGCGATGAGATCCGCACAGGGTGCCGTGCGACCCACGTGGGCGCAGGGCTCGAGGGTCACGGCGAGCCAGGCGCCGCGGAGCGCTGCGTCGCCGTGCCGGCGCCGCGCCGCTTCGATCGCCACGACCTCGGCGTGCGGCCCGCCCGCTGGCCGCGTAAAGCCGCGCCCGATCACGCGCCGGCCGCGGACGAGCACGGCTCCCACCGGGGGGTTGGGAAAGGTCCGCCCGCTGGCCCGGCGGGCCAGGCCGAGGGCGAGCCGCATCGTGGCCTCCGGCGTCATCCCTGCGTGCTGCCGCGCCCCGCGAGCTCGAGTTCGGCGAAGAAGGCCGTGTAGTCGTCGATGCCCTGGAAGTTGCGGAACACCGAGGCGAAGCGGGCGGCGGCGACCGGGTCGATCCGCTTGAGCTCCTCCATCACGCGCTCGCCGATCGACGCCGTCGGAACCTCCTTCTCGCCGAGCTCCTGGAGGTGGCGCTCCACGCGGTCCGCGAGGCGCTCGATCGCATCCACGCTCACAGCGCGCTTCTCGCAGGCCTTCTGGATGCCGAGGACCAGCTTCTCGCGGTCGTAGTCCTCGCGCCGCTCGTCTCGCTTGCAGATCTTCGGGTAGATCTCCTCGACGCGTTCGCGCGTCGTGAAGCGACGTCCGCACTCGATGCACTCGCGGCGCCGGCGGATCTCCGAGCCATCCCGACCGAGGCGCGAGTCGATCACCCGGTTGGCCTCGTCGGAGCAGTAGGGGCAGCGCACGGCTCAGCTCACCTGCTTCTGCGGATCCCCTCCGTCGTCCCAACGACCCGAATACAGGGGGAAGCGACGACAGAGCGCCTCGACCTCGAGCCGGATCGCGTCGAGCGCGTCGACGTCGCCGTGCCGCTCGAGCGCGCGCGCCATCAGGCTCGCGATCTCTTCCATCTCCGCCTCGCCCATGCCGCGCGTGGTGACCGCCGGCGTTCCGATCCGCAGCCCCGAGGTGACGGCCGGCTTGCGCGGATCGAAAGGCACCATGTTCTTGTTGGTGGTGATGCCGGCACGCTCGAGGGAGATCTGCGCCGCCTTGCCCGTGAGGTCGCGATCGACCAGCGAGAGCAGGAACAGGTGCACGTCGGTGCCGCCCGAGACGATCCGGAAGCCGCGCTGCCCGAGGGCCTGTGCGAGCCGGCGCGCGTTCGCGAGGATCCGCGCGCTGTAGTCGCGAAAGGCGGGCTCCGCGGCCTCGAGGAAGGCCACCGCCTTCGCCGCGATCACGTGCATCAACGGGCCGCCCTGCCCTCCCGGGAAGACGGCGGAGTCGATCCGGCGCGCCCAGTCCGCGTCGCAGAGGATCAGGCCACCGCGCGGTCCGCGCAGGGTCTTGTGGGTCGTGGTGCTCACGATCTGGGCGTGCCCGATCGGCGTCGGGTGCAGCCCCGCGGCCACCAGGCCGGCGATGTGCGCGATGTCCGCGAAGAGCACGGCGCCGACCTCGTCGGCGACCGAGCGGAAGGCCGCGAAGTCGAGCGTGCGCGAGTAGGCGGTCGTCCCGCACTGGATGAGCTTCGGCCGGTGCTCGAGCGCGAGGCGCCGGAGCTCGTCGGTGTCGATGCGCTCGTCCTGCCGGCGCACCCCGTAGGGCACGACGTGGTAGAGCTGCCCCGAGAAGTTCACGGGGCTTCCGTGGGTCAGGTGGCCGCCGTGGTCGAGGTTCATCCCGAGGATCGTGTCGCCGGGGGAGATCGCCGCGCGGTACACCGCCTCGTTGGCCTGCGATCCCGAGTGCGGCTGCACATTGGCGTGATCGGCGCCGAAGAGCGCCTTCGCGCGGTCGATGGCGAGCTGCTCCGCCTCGTCCACCACCTCGCAGCCGCCGTAGTAGCGGCGCCCCGGGTAGCCCTCGGCGTACTTGTTGGTGAGCACGGACCCGACGGCCTCGAGGATCGCCTCGGAGACGAAGTTCTCGGAGGCAATCAGCTCGAGACCGAGCGCCTGGCGCCGAGCCTCGCGGCGCACGACGCTCGCGATCGCCGGGTCGACCTCGGCGAGCCGACGCGTGGGCGAAGCGACTGCATCGCGGGTCAACGTGTCGATCATCTCGATGCGCCGGATGTGCCGGCCGCCCTCGAAGGGGGTCTCGAGCCAGGCCCGCACGATCGGCCAGGCCGCCTCGCCGTCGAGGCGGTCGCCCGGCAGCGCGAGGACGTTCGAGTCGTTGTGCCGGCGCGCGAGCTCGGCGGCATCGACGTCCTGCACCCACGCGGCGCGCACGCCGGGGAAGCGGTTGGCCGTGTACATGACGCCGAGCCCCGAGCCGCAGATCACGATCGCGCGGTCGGTGCGGCCTTCGGAGACCGCGCGCGCAGCCGGTGCCGCGAACGCCGGGTAGTCGACGGCTTCGTCTCCCTGCGCGCCGAGATCCCGGGTCTCGTAGCCCGCCCGCTCGAGGCGCTCGCGGAGCTCGCGCTTGAGCGCGACCCCGCGGTGATCGCTGGCGAGGATGATCGGCTGACCCACGCACTCCTCCGTCGGCGACGAGCCGGCTGCCGGAAGCCCGACCCGGAACGGGTCGCGGAGAGCTTAGCTCGCGGCGCCGGGAAGGGAGAGGATCAGGGTGGCGTTGGTTCCGCCGAAGCCGAAGGAGTTCGACAGGGCGATCCCCACTGGCGCGCGCCGAGCCTCGTTGGCGACGTGGTCGAGGGCGCACTCCGGATCCGGGTTGTCGAGGTTCGTGGTCGGCGGCAGGAGGCCCGTCTCGAGCGCGCGGATGCAGAGCAGCGCCTCGAGCGCCCCGGCCGCGCCGAGCAGGTGCCCCGTCATCGACTTGGTGGCGGAGACCGGCAGGTGCTCCGCGTGGCGGCCGAAGACCGCCCGGATCGCGCGGGCCTCCGCGACGTCGCCCGCGGGCGTGCTGGTCGCGTGGGCGTTCAGGGTGCCGACCTGCGACGGCTCGATCCCGGCATCGACCAGCGCGAGGCGCATGCAGCGTGCGGCTCCCTCGCCGTCTTCGGAGGGGAGCACCATGTGGAAGGCGTCGCCCGTGGCGGCGTAGCCGATCACCTCGGCCCGCACCCGCGCGCCGCGGGCACGCGCGTGCTCCAGGGACTCGAGCACCAGCACCGCCGCCCCCTCCGCGATCACGAAGCCGTCGCGGTCCCGGTCGAAGGGACGGCTCGCCGCCGCGGGGTCGTGGTTGCGGGTGGAGAGCGCGCGCATGGCGGCGAAGGCGGCGACGCCGAGCGAGGTGTTCGCCGCCTCGGAGCCACCGGCGAGCATCAGGTCGGCCGCCCCCCGCTCGATCAGGCGCATCGACTCGCCGATCGCCTGCGCGCCGCTCGCGCAGGCGGCGACATAGCAGAGATTCGGGCCGCGCAGGCCGTGGCGGATCGCGACGTAGCCGCTCGACATGTTGCTGATCGCCATCGGGATGGTGAAGGGCGACACGCGCGCCGGTCCGCGCGCGTCGAGGATCCGGAAGCTCTCCTGGAGGGTGCCGATGCCGCCGATGCCCGAGCCGATCGCGACGCCGGCGCGATCGCGGTCGAGATCCGCCGCGGCGAGGCCGCCGTCGGCCGCCGCCTCGCGAGCGGCGGCGACCGCGAGCTGGATCACGCGGTCGAGCCGGCGCGCCTCCTTGGGGGGAACCTCGCCGAGGTCGAACTCGTCGGGGGCCTCGCCCCCGAAGCGGACGGGGAAGTCCTGGGTGTCGAAGCGTCGCAGGGGCCCGATTCCCGAGCGTCCGGCGCTGGCGCCGTCCCACGTCGAGCCCACGTCCCCTCCGAGCGGAGAGACGCAGCCGAGCCCCGTTACCACGACGCGACGCCGGGGAGTCGCGGGTGCCATGGAATCAGTCGGCCTCGAGCTTCTCCTTGAGGTAGGCCACCGCGTCTCCGAAGGTCTGGAGCTTCTCGGAGTCCTCCTCCGGGATCTCGACCCCGAACTCCTCCTCCATCGCCATCACCATCTCGACGAGATCGAGCGAGTCCGCCCCGAGATCGTCGGTGAAGGACGATTCGGATTCGATGTCGTCCCGGCTGACGCCGAGCTGCTCGACGATGATCTCCGAAACCCGCTGCTCCAGATCCATCTCACCACCTCCGCGATGAATTGCTCCATCCCTGCGGGGTCCCCCCCCCGATCGAAGCGCGCGGCTCAGGCGCCTTCCGCAGCGGCGAAGCGGGCCGCCTCCGGAAGCTCCTCGGCCACGCTCAGATTGCCACGCCCGAGCGCCGGATCGATCCGGCGCACGAGTCCGGTGAGCACGCGACCCGGCCCGATCTCGAGCACCCGCGTCACCCCGAGGCGCGCCATCTCGCGGATCATCTCGGTGAAGCGCACGGGCGCGGTCACCTGGGCGTGCAGCAGCTCCGGGATGCGCGAGCCATCCGCGTTGGCGGACGCCTCGACGTTCGTCACGACGGGCGGGTGCGGGTCCTGGAAGCACACCCGCGAGAGCTCGGGGGCGAGCTTCTCCGCGGCCGGGGCCATCAGGGGGGAGTGGAAGGGCGCCGAGACGGCGAGCGGAACGGTCCGCTTGGCTCCCTCCTGGCGCGCGCGGGCGCAGGCCAGCTCGACGGCGACCGCGTCGCCCGAGATCACCGTCTGCTGCGGGCCGTTGTAGTTGGCCGGGGCTACGACCCGCCCCGTCTGGTTCCGGGCGACGGCGCAGGCCTGCTCGACGACGTCCGGGGCGCAGCCGATCACCGCGGCCATCGCCCCCTGCCCCTCCGGCACCGCCTCCTGCATGTAGCGGCCGCGGGCTTGCACGATGCGGACGGCGTCCTCGAAGGAAAGCGCTCCGGCCGCGACGAGCGCGGTGTACTCGCCCAGGCTGTGGCCGGCGACGCAGGCCGCCTCGAGTCTCCCGAACTCCTCGAGCGCCCGCAGCAGCGCCACGCTCACGGTGAGGATCGCCGGCTGCTGGATCTCGGTCCGCAGCAGCTCGTCCTCACCCGAGGGGTCCCAGCAGATGCGGGAGAGCGGCAGGCCGAGCACGTCGTCGGCACGCTCGAAGACCTCGCGCGCCGCGGGCGACGCGATGGCCGCGTCGCGCCCCATGCCCACCTCCTGGGAACCCTGCCCTGGAAAGAGCAGCGCCAGCAAGCGGTTCACTCCTCTCCGCTGCGAATCACCTCGCGGCCGCGGTAGGTTCCGCAGTTCGCGCAGACGCGGTGGGGGGCCTTGGGCTCGTTGCAGCGCGGACAGACGGAGCGCGCGGGCATCGCCAGCGCGTCGTGCGACCGCCGCTTGTCCCGCTTCGAGCGCGAGGTGCGATCCTTCGGAACCGCCATCAGCTACGTCCTCCGCGACTCCCTTTCCGCAGTGCCTTCAGCACGGCGAAGGGCGAGTCGCCCGATGTCTCCGGGCAAGTGCAGGATCCCGCATTGCGATCCACACCGCAGCGCGGGCAAAGACCTGCGCAATCCTCCCGGCACAGCGGCTGCGCCGGAATCGCGAGGCAGACCACCTCCCGAACGAATCCGGCGAGGTCGATCTCGCACCCCTGGTACCAGCCCGCTTCGAGCTCGTCCGCCAGACTCATACCGTAGCGCGCCAGCGCCTGGGCCCCCTCGGGGTCCGCGGGGACTCGCACGCCGGCCGGCTCCAGCACCAGGCGGAAGCGCTCCCGGACGGACTCACGATAGCGCGCGAGGCAGCGTCCGCATTCGAGGGGGAGGCTGCCTCGGATCTCGCCGTCGAGGATGAGGTCGTCCCCGACGCGGTAGGCCGACAGGGCGACCTGGAACGGCTCCTCCAGCTCCCGGGGCAGGCCGCGCTGCGTGGGGACGGCCGCGCGCCACCACGCGCTTCCGGCCTCGAACGTGAAGGCCTGGGGTGACGCGGTGAGGCGATCGACGAGGATTTTCACGGCTGGACCGCTGCACGCCCGCGGGGGGAAGGGAAAGCCTCGGAAATACGGGGGCTTGCCGTCGGGGTGGGATAGCAGAGCCCCCTCCTGCCGGCAATCTCCCGCAGGCTCGTCTCCGCTACCCTCCCGCGCCGTGACCGTACGCACGCGTTTCGCCCCGAGCCCCACGGGGTTCCTGCACATGGGGAGCGCCCGCACGGCGCTCTTCAACTGGGCCTTCGCCCGCCGCCACGGGGGTCGCTTCGTCCTGCGCATCGAGGACACGGACGCCGAACGCTCGACCCGCGAGTCCGAGCAGGCCCTGATCGACGGGCTCCGCTGGCTCGGGCTCGACTGGGACGAGGGCCCCCATCGTCAGAGCGAGCGGCGCGAGCGCTACGCCGCGGCGGTCGAGCAGCTGCTGGAACGCGGGCAGGCCTACCGCTGCGTGTGTACCCCGGCGGAGCTGGCCCTGCGCAAGGCGGCGGCGATCGCGGCCGGCCGCAGCTGGACCTACGACGGCGTGTGCCGTGAGCGCGACCTCGGACCCGACTGCGGGCCGCACGCCGTGCGGCTGCGACTGCCGCGCGAGAGCCGCTTTGCGTGGGACGACCTCGTCTTCGGACCGAGCGGTCTCGACGCGGCGGAGCTCGGAGACCTGATCGTGCGCCGCAGCGACGGCCAGCCGCTGTACAACCTCGCGGTCGTGGTCGACGACATCGAGATGGCCATCACGCACGTGATCCGCGGCGCCGACCACCACATCAACACGGCCTTCCAGATCGCCCTCTACCGGGCGCTCGAGAAGCCCGTCCCGCTCTTCGCCCACGTCCCCTTGATCGTCGGCGCCGGAGGCAAGAAGCTCTCGAAGCGCCGCGATCCGGTCTCGGTCCAGCGCTACCGCGACGACGGCTACCTGCCGGAGGCGGTGCGCAATTGGCTGGCGCGCATCGGCTGGTCCCACGGCGACCAGGAGATCTTCTCGACGGAGGAGATCCAGTCCCTCTTCGGGCTCGAGGCCGTGAGCCGGTCGAGCGCACAGGCCGACGTGGCGAAGCTCCAGTGGCTGAACCTCCACTACACAAAGACCCTCCCCCACGAGCGGCTCGCCCTGGAGCTCCGGCCCTTCCTCGAGCGCGCGGTCGGGCACCCCGTCGAGCCCACGCCCGAGCTGGGTCGGCTCGTCGACCTGCTGCGCGAGCGCAGCCGCACCCTCGTCGAGATGGCGGAGGGGGCGCGCTTCCTCGTCACCGACCAGATCTCCTACGACGAGAAGGCCGTGGCGAAGCACCTGCAACCCGAGGCGCTCCCGCTGCTGGTGGATCTGCACGAGCGCCTGGCCGCACTCGAGACGTGGACCGAGGCGGCGCTCGAGGCGGCGTTCGAGGAGGTCCGCGCGAAGCACGGCGACCTCCCGGTCGGGCGCCTCGCCCAGCCGGTGCGCATCGCGGTCACGGGCCGCGCCGCCTCGCCCGGCATCTTCGAGACGCTCGCCGTGCTCGGCAAGCGCCGCGCGGTGGGGCGCATCGCCGAGGCGATCCACTTCCTGCGCCACGGTTGACCGGCATCGGCGTCGCTACCGCTGCGCCTACGACTCGAGGCTCACGAGCGAAGTTCTCCGCGCCTTCCTCCGCGCGCTCTTCGCCGAGCTCCGCCGGCGCGCGCGACAGACGCCGATCTCGTCGCGAGGAAGCTCGCCGTGATCGAAACCTGGGTAGCCGAGCTGCGTCGGCTCTCGCGCCCGGAAGAGATCGCGCGAGACGTCCGCGAGGAGCGCTTCGTGGAGCACACGCTCCAGATCGCAATCCAGGCCGGGTCGCGCCGGACCGCGAGGGAGGCGCGCTTCGTGCTGAAGAGCCGGAGGGTTCAGGCGGTTCCCTGCAGACCTCCGCCCAGCGCCGGGACGGACGGGGGCTCATCCGCCCTTGTGAATCGCGCATGGCCGGCGCGCGGGAGCCGCCTTCCTTCCCGTCCCGCCTTCAAGATAGGATCCGGCCATGAACCCGAGCTATTCGGTGTCCTCGCTCTGGCGCTATCCCGTGAAGTCGATGGCAGGAGAAGAGCTCGACGCCGTGCGCGTCACCGCGCGCGGGCTGCGGGGCGATCGCGCCTACGCCCTCGTGGACAGCGTGACCGGAAAGGTCGGCAGCGCGAAGAGCGTCAGGCGCTTCGGCGATCTCCTCCAGTGCCGCGCCCAGTTCGTCAGCCCGCCGGAGTCGGATGACCGGATGCCCCCCGTGCGGATCACGCTGCCGGACGGCGCCGTCATCGAGAGCGGCGAGCCGGACGCCGTTGCGAAGCTGAACGCCGCCTTTGGCCCTCAGGTCTCGCTCGTCAGCAGCGCTCCCGCCGGGTTGATGCTGGAGTTTTCCGCCGGGACCCTCGGCGGCAAGCATGCCGAGACCACCGCGATCCCGGTGGCGGGCGAGGCGGCCCCCGGAACGCTGTTCGACTACGCGTCGGTCCACGTCGTCACCACGGCGACCCTCGCACGCCTTCAGGCCGCGTACCCGGACGGCCAGTTCACGCTTCAGCGATTCCGGCCCAACATCGTCGTGGACTGTCCGGACGAGACGGGCTTCGTGGAGAACTCCTGGACGGGGCGCTCGCGGACGGATCGAGCGCCAAGGAGGCTTCGGCTCGCAGGTCCGCTCGGCCCGTGCCGTCGGCTTCGGGCTCGAGGCCGCGGCGGCGCAGAAGGTGCCCCACACCCGACGCCGGCTTCGTGGACTACGACGCGCTGGTGGGCTTCTCGAACCTCGTCACCCACACCGTGAACGCCGGCGTAGGGCTCGAGCTCTGAGCGGGGCTACTTCTTCACCTGCGTGAAGAAGGGGTCGAGGATGCGGCCCTCGGGCGGGCTGAAGTACGTCTGCACCTGGTAGACGAGGCCGTCGTCGTCCACCCAGTAGATCTCGATCGAGTCGAGCTCGATGGGCTCTCCGTCCACATTGCCGTGGTTGCGGACGTGCACGGCGGCCTGGTTCTCGCAGACCTTCATGAAGACCGGCTCGAGCCGCCAGTGGTGGCCCGGCTGGAAGCTCCGATCCCAGCTGGTCTCGACGGCGACGCGGCCCCGCTTCACCGGGCCGCCCACCGGATCGAACATCACCACGTCGTCGCGCCAGTTGCGGAGCCAGCGCTCGCGGTCCTGCTCGTTCCAGGCCTCGAAGTGGGTTCGCATGGCCTGCTCGACGCGCTGCTTGCTCGGCATGCCCGGACCTCCGTGTGAAGTCGGCAAGAATAGCCCGCATGGCGATGTCGCAGCCCGGCCGGCTCGTCGAACCCGGGCGATCCGCGCCGCGGCGCAGCGGGCTCGCGATTGCTAGAGTGGCTACCCGAGCAAGGCTGCCGCCTCCGGGCTCCGGAGAGCTCGCGGTCGGCCCCAGGGAGGCGCTGATGGGACTGCTCGATGCGATTCTGGGCAAGGGGTCGGGGCTCGAGGCCGGCGCGCCCGCGCCGGACTTCGCGCTCGAGGACCAGAACGGCAAGCACGTCGCGCTCGCGGACTTCCGCGGCCGCAAGAACGTGGTGCTCTACTTCTACCCGAAGGACGACACGACGGGGTGTACCAAGGAAGCGTGCACGTTTCGCGACCAGTTCGAGGACTTCCGCGAGGCGGGCGCGGAGGTGATCGGCGTGAGCAGTGACTCCGCGAGCTCGCACCGCGCGTTCGCGGCGAAACACGAGCTACCATTCACGCTTCTGTCCGATCCCGGCGGGAAGGTGAGGGTGGCCTTCGGCGTGCCGGCGACGCTCGGGCTCCTGCCCGGGCGCGTAACCTACGTGATCGACAAGCAGGGCGTGATCCGCCACGTGTTCAACTCGCAGATGCACCCGACGCGCCACGTCAGCAAGGCGCTGGCGGTGCTCGCGACGCTCGGATAGGGCGCCGGCCGATCAGAGCGCCGGAACGCGCTCGTGCCACTCGGTCGCCTGCTCGTACGCGTGACCCGCACGCAGGACCGTGACCTCGTCGAACGGGCGGCCGGCGAGCTGCAGGCCCACCGGCAGCCCCGAGCGCGTGAAGCCGCAGGGCAGCGACAGCGCCGGCAGACCCGTGGCGTTGAACGGCGCCGTACAGCGGATCATCGCGCCCAGGAGGGACTCCTCGAGCCCGCCGTAGCGCACCGTCTCCTGGCCGATCCCCGCGGCGGTGATCGGCGTGGTCGGCGTGACGAGCAGATCGACCGATTCGAGCGCGCTCCGCATCGACACGCACAGCGCGTCGCGCGCTCGCAGGGCGCGCATCAGTGACTCGGCGTCGGGCGTCTCACCCGAGAGCAGATCGAGCACGTCGGCGCCGA
>Ga0214473_10003470_pt1 | contig 19116 bp, 15 predicted proteins | sample RVTome_7_FD_203509 | JGI IMG/M metagenome (GOLD analysis project Ga0214473, IMG submission 203509) | Soil microbial communities from uranium-contaminated site in the Upper Colorado River Basin, Wyoming, United States - RVT98D197 | ecosystem: Environmental > Terrestrial > Soil > Contaminated >... | reverse complement strand
GTTGCGGCTCTGATCGCAATTATTGCCACAAAAGCCGCAAGCGCCGGAGCGCGCCGCCCCCGTGCGCGTCTGATCGTAAATAGCGCAACGAATCTTCCAACCGCGCGTGCGGGAAGCGCGCGTGCGCCTCTGATCGCAATCCCGCGGCCGGCCACGCGGAGTTATGCAGCGCCGCCGCCCGGCGGACGCCAGCAAACAGCCGCGGACGGCGCCCGGCCGGTGGCAGTCCACCCGGAGCATCCGACCGCACAGCCGCGTGGTTGAGCCAAAATATTCTATAGAATATTTTGGCGGCAGACCGCGGAGTTTCCGCGGAATCCCGGAGTGCGCGGCACGGCGCAACGCCGGCCCGCCCGCGACATGCGGCCACGGGAGGCCGCCCGCGCCGCCCCCCCAACGCAAAAGGCCCCGCCGCGATCCACTCGCGGCGGGGCCTCGTCTCATCGAGCGCTTAGCGCCGGGGCTTACGCCGCGGCCAGCGGGGAAGCCGCGCCGCGCCACCGTGGAGTGAGCCGCGCCCTCGCCGCTACGGCGCCGCCGCCACCCCGCGCATACCCGGCACCGTGACGCGCGCCGCTGCCCGCGCCATCTCCAGTTCGCGCGACAGCTCGCCGCGCAGGCGGGCCACCTTGTCCGGATAGGTGTGGCAGTTGGGCGTGTTGGTGCCGCGCACGCAGCCGTTGTAGGCCAGCAGCGCCTTGCGCTCGTCACCCGGGAAGCGGTCCAGGTAGTAGTCCAGGATGTTGGTGCCGCTGCACAGGTTGACCTCGATGTCGTAGAGGTTCCTGCCGCAGTCGCGCCAGTGGCCCGTCCAGAGCGGCATGATCTGCATCAGGCCGCGGGCGCCCACGAAGCTGGTGGCGCTCGGCTTGACGGCGCTCTCGATGACCACGATGGAGAGCACGAAGGCCGGGTCCAGCCCCTTGGCCCGCGCGTGCCGGGTGAGCGGCCACGCCACCTGGCGGGCCAGCGCGGCCTTGATGCCGCGCCCGCGCAGCACGCGCTCCACCGGCTCCACCTCCGCGCGGTAGAAGGCAGCCTTGGCCTCCGTGCTGTCCCCGTCCACGAGCCAGTCGACCATGCGGCGGCTGAGGAGATCGATCTGGCTGTCGGAGGTGCGTAGCCCGATGTCGCTTGATCGGGTGGTGGTCTCGGGGAGATCGATGTAGCGGCGGGAGAGGTTGCCCGTTCCGAAGCCCACGAGCATCAGGGCCAGCCCGGCCACCGGCAGCACACGGGCGCGTGCTGCCAGCCGCTCCATGTCCGCCATCAGTCCGTTACGCACGGGGGCGTCCAGGTCTCGTCTGTTGAAGAGCCGCATGGCTTACATCCCTTGGTTGTGCCGGGGGGGAGAGTTAATCTGTCACCGGAACCCCTCCGAGCGCAAGGACTTAGCGGAATTCTACTCCAGCAGTTCGACCACCATGCCGTCGCGCGCGCAGCTCAGCGCCAACGAATCGCGGCGGGCCAGCACGTCGGCGCCCAGGTGCGTGAGCAGCAGCCGGCCGCAGTTCAGATCACCACTCTGCGCCAGCAGCGTGGCGTAATCGATGTGCCCCTTCAGCGGCGTCATGCTGGAACACTCGCACACGAAGAGGTCGGCACCGTCGGCCACTTCGAACAGCGTGTTCGTCCACTCGGTGTCCCCGGAGAAGGACACCACGCCGCCGCCCAGCTCCAGGCGCAGGGCGTGGGGCGCGGTGGCGGGGCTGTGCGGCACGGGCCAGGCGCGCAGGCGCGCGCCGCACACCTCGAGCGGCTCGTCTGTGCGGTACTCGATGACCGTGAGCGGGAACGGCGTCTCGCGGGCGCCGAAGCCGGGGTAGAGCGCCTCCACGGCCGCGCGCACCCGCCCGGCCACGCCCGGCGGCCCCGCGAGTGCTAGCGGCCGGGCGCGCCCGTGCACGCTCATGTCCACCAGCAGATAGGGGACGCCGCCGAAGTGGTCACCGTGGAAATGGCTGAGGATGATGGCGTCCGGGTCATCGGGGCCGATCCCCGTCCGCTTCAGCGCCGCCGGCGCCGTGCCGCCGCACTCCACCAGGATGCGGGCGCCCGCTCCCTCCACCAGAAAACAGCTCTGAAAGCGACCTCCGTCCGAGAACGCGTTCCCGGTGCCCAGCAGCGTCACGCGCAGGCTCACGCCGCGGCCCGCGCCGCCAGCTCGCGGAGCTCCTCCAGGGTGAGGGCGTAGCGCGCCGTGCAGAACTCGCAGGTGAGCTCCGCGCCGGCCGGGCCCTCCTCCTGGATGATCTCCCGGATGGCGTCCTGGCCCAGGAGCACGAGCGCCCGCTCGGCTCGCTCGCGCGTGCAGGGGCAGTGAAAGCGGACGGGCGTGGTGCCCAGCGCCTCGTAGCCGTCGGGGAAGATGCGCGCCAGGATGTCCTCGGGGCTGTCCCCCGCGCGCAGCATGGCCGTGGGATGGGGCAGGGCGGCAATGGTCTCCTCCAGCGCCGCCGCTGCCCCCTCCGTCAGCTCCGGCAGGACCTGCACCATGTAGCCGCCGGCCGCCTCCACCGTGGCGTCGGGCCGTACGAAGACGCCGATGCCCACGGCCGAGGGGATCTGTTCGCTGCGCAGGAGGTAGTGGGCCAGGTCCTCACCGATCTCGCCGGACACCAGCTCCACCGTGCCGGCGTAGGGCTCGCGCATGCCCAGGTCCCTGGTCACCGTGAGCATGCCCTGGCTGCCCACCGCCCCCGACACGTTCAGCTTGCCGTTCCTGACCTGCTCCACGCCGGGGCGCGGATTGCTCACCAGCGCGCGCACCTCGCCGCGGCCGTTGGCGGACGCCAGGAGCTGCCCGGCGGGACCGTTCCCCTTCACGCGCAGGGTGACGAGCTGGTCCGCCGCCTTGAGTTGGGCGCCGAAGAGGAGCGCGCCGGTGGCCAGGCGGCCGAGGCCGGCCGTGACCGCCGGCTCGGTGCCGTGCCGGCTGGCCAGGTCGGCCACCACGGCCGTGGCGCGGATGGCCATGGCGCGCACGCGGCCGCCGTGGGCCGTGGCCCGCACCAGGTAGTCGGGGACGTCGGGCTGGCTCATGGGGCGCGCTCTACTACCAGGGGCGTGCGGGATCCCATTCGGGCGGCTCGTCGGCCGGCTCCTCGGTGTCCCGCACGAGGCCCAGGATGGCGGCCTGCGGCACCACCAGGTAGGTGGTGCCCTCGAAGGTGATCTCCACGGCGGCGCGGCGGAAGAAGATGGCGTAGTCACCCTCCCGCGCCTGGACGGGCAGGAAACGGGCTTCGCCGCTGCCGATCTTCCAGGGCTCGTCGCCCAGCTCCGTGGGCGCGGAGATGGGCGTGCCCGGGCCGGTGGCCACCACGCGTCCGCCCTGCACGGCCTGGGTGTCCACCGCCGTCTGCGGCAGATACAGGCCCACCCTGGTCCGCTCCTCACCCTCCTCGGGAGAGATCAGGACGCGGTCGCCCACCACCATGAGTTCCTTGCCGTTCTTGCGCATGCTCAAATATCAGCGTGGACCGCGCGTGAGGGCAAGGCGGGTCGGCGGCGGGTCGGCGGCGGCGGGTCGGCCCGATCACCCATTCCGGCGCCCCGCGCGCGGGGCCACCGTGCATGCAACCCCAGCCCTGGAGGAAGCATGTCCGAAGCCACCCCTCGCGTTGCCCCGCGCCGCGGCCGCGCGCCGCGCCAGCGCCGCCGCGTGCCCGTGACCTTCTACCTGGATGAGCGCCTCGTCGCCCGGGCGCGGGAGGAAGTGGGGGAGGCGGAGTTGGTGTGTAGCATCGAGGCGGCGCTGGTGGCCGCCGTGGACTACCGGTGCTGGATGCGGGAGGTGGCGGCCGGCCGCCGGCGCGTCAGGGACTGAGCGTTGCTCAGCGTGGGCCGCTCCAGCGCAGCCCGAAGCGGTGCACGCTGCCGAAGGCGTCGAAGTCCTGGTGCGTGTAGTCCAGGGCAAAGCGGCCCACGGACACGCCGGCGCCGAGCCGCAGGCGCCCGATGTCATCCTGGCCGCCCGACCAGCCGATGCGCGCCACCGCGCCCACCCCGGTGGCGGAGGGCAGCAGGCCGCCCTCGATGCCGGCAGCCACCGCGTTCTCCGCCGCGCTCAGGTAGCGGATCAGGTCGGCGCTCGCGGCGGCGCCCAGGCCATCGGGGCGGCTCCACCGGTACAGCACGCCCAGGCGCGCCTCGCTCGGCAGCGGCGTGTCCGCCAGCGTCATGCCGTGCAGATCGGGGCCCAGGCTGCGCAGCGCCAGGCCCACGGCCACCGGACCCGCGTCCAGCTGCGCGCCGGCGTCGAAGACCACCGCGGAGCGCGCCTCCTCCGCGATGCGCGTGGTCACGAAGCCGCCCGCCGCGCCCACCCGGAGCCGGCCGGCCAGCAGCGGAGCGGCCAGCACCACGCGCCCCGAGGCCTCGGAGGCGCCGGAGGTGTTGCCCGTGGGGCGGCCGGTCTGGCCGCCGAAGGCGGGGTCGGGGACGAGCACGTCGATGCGGCCGAAATCCAGGAACGCCGCCGTGGCCCCCACCACCACGCGGCCGATGCGGTAGGCGCCGGCGCCGCCCACGTAGGTGATGTCCACCACGTGGCTCTGGTAGGCGGCGGTGGCGGCCGCATGCAGGGCGGCCGCCCCGGCCGGGTTGTAGAACAGCGCGTCGGCGCCGCTGTGGTCGGCCGCCATGGCACCGGCCAGGCCCGGCGCCCGGCTGCCCGCCGGCATGGACAGCACCTGGGCGCCCGTGCGGGCGCCGACTTCCTGCGCGCCGCCGGGCGCCGCCATGAGCAGGGCTGCCATGGCGCACGCGCTGAGGCGCGCGCGCGTGCCGCCGCGAAGGTCAGGGGACATGGACGAGCTCCTGGTCTACGCCCTCCGTGGAGCGCGTTAGGACGAACAGTTTCACCCGGTGGACCTCTCCAGCCACACGCGCCACGAGCAGGTAGACGGCCGGCGTGACCGGGCGGCCCTGGTCGTCGGTGAGGTCCCAGACCGCCCGCTGATCGGACTCCAGCGCCGGCAGCAGATCACGCACCCGCCGCCCGCTGGCCGTGTAGACCGCCAGCTCCGTGGGCCGCTCGCTGAAATTGAGCAGCAGACGCTCCCCGCGCACGGGGTTCTCACTCAGACTGAAGCTTTGCTCCTGGCCCAGTACCGTGGTGGCCACCTCAGCGCTCAGCACCCCGGAGGTGCTGATGGCATTGCGCGCACCGGAGACGAGGGCCAGGGTGCGGCTCTCCTCGGGTACCAGCTCCACGCGGTACCGATCGCCGATCGGGCTGGCCCCGCTGGCTTCCACCGCCACGATCACCTGCACCGTGGCACCCACGGCCACCCGCAGCGCAGGTGCGGAAAGCACCACGCGCCGCGTACCGGCGCCCGCCGCCTCGCGCGCCGCCAGCTGCGCGTCCCCCGGGTCCAGCTGGCCGTCCTGATCGTCGTCCCGGTAGAGCGCAAGCCGCGCCGCCGCATCCCCGCTCGAGAGGTCGAAGGTCAGCGCCTCGACCTCGATGGCTTCGATGCCCACGGCGGACAGGGTGAGCACCTGCAGGGGGATGACGCGGCCGGCGCGCGATTGCACGGGAGCGGGGCCCTGGGCGTCGGCGGCCTGCACGCTCAGCACGCCCGCGGCCACCACCTGGAAGGCCACGGTGTCGGCGGTGCCTCCGGAGCTGGCCACCACGCGGGCATGCCCCAGCCCCAGCGTCTGGACCACACCCACGGTGTTCACCTCGGCCACCTCGGGTTCCAGGATCGACCATGCGATCTGCCCAAAGGCCGGCTCACCCTCGGCGCCGTAGGTGTCCGCGCGCAACTTGAAAGACGCGCCCAGCGGCACCAGGGACTCGGTCGGCGTGATGTCCAGGCGCGTTACGGTCACATCCCCGTCCAGTGTGGCCAGGGCGGCGCGCACGTCCAGCTTGCCGAGGCCCCACCAGTCGGAGGGCCGCCCGCCCGCGCCGCCGTCGTAGACGCGGGAAGTGAACTCGTCCTGGCGCGCCGCCATGGAGAAGATGGCCTTCACGTCCTCGGGCGTCAGCGTGGGGCGCCGCTCCAGGAGGAGCGCAATGGCGCCGGCCACGTGCGGCGCGGCCATGCTGGTGCCCTCCGCCACCACGTGGACGCCGTCCGGCGCCACCCGCACGAAGGCAAAACCAACGCCGCGGGCGGCCGCGGACATGATGCCCAGTCCGGGCGCCACGAGCTCCGGCTTCATGCGCCCGTCGCGCGTGGGCCCCGCAGCCGAGAAGCGCGCCAGGTCACCCACACTCTCGCGCTCCGTGTAGCAGCTCTGTACGCCGCCGGCCCTGGGCCAGCAGAGCCGGCTGGCGAAGGCCCCGGCGGTGATGGCCCGGGTGGCCGTGCCCGGGCTGCCCACCACGTAGCGGTTGTCGAAGCCCGCGCGGCCGAACGCCACGGGTCCACTCGCCAGCAGGTCGCGGTAGATCCAGAGATCATAGGGCGCACCCGACGCGTTGGCGGCCGCGCTCACGCGGATGGTCCAGTTGCCGGCGGCCACCTGGCCGCTCTCCCCCCGGTCGGAGAGCCAGATCTCGACGCCGCGGTGCAGATCCGGATGACTGCTCTGCACCACGTTGCGGATGTAGATCTGTCCGTTGGCCGCGTGCTCCTCCACGGTCTGACCCACGCCCGCGGTCACCGCCGTACCGTCGGGCCGGACCACGGTGACGCTCAGCGGGTCCCTGCCGTCGTGCCAGAGCTGCATCTGGAGGATGCTGGGGGCGAATGCGGGCGCATAGGGCAGCACCTCGAGGGTCCAGCTCGTGGTGCTGCCCGGGTCGGCGTAGCCGCGGGCATGGATGTTCGGCGCGCTTGACGGTGGCGTGGTGTTGCCGTTCGCGCCCACGTTGCCCGAGGCGCTCACCACGATGAAGCCGGGCTCGCTCAACGAGTCGATGGCCTCCTCGATGGGCAGGGTGCCATCGTGCGGGCCCGTCTGGCCACCGAGTGACAGGTTCACGACCATGGGTCGGCCCATGGCGCGGGCCCGGTCACGCAGCCAGACCAGGCCGTCCACGATGCGGTCCTCGGAGAAACCCGGGAACCAGCCGTTCACGATGAGCAGCTCCGCCGCGGGGGCCACGCCGGCGTACTGGTAGGGCGTGCCCCCTGTGCCCACGGCCGATCCGTCGCCCGCCGCCGTGCCGGCCACGTGCGTGCCGTGGCCCAGGTCGTCGCTCTGCGGGCAGACCGAAAAGAAGCCCTCGGCCACCCGCTGGATCTGGTCCCGCTCGCAGACGTTCCCGTAGGAGAATCCCGGCGGCGCGTTGCCGCTGTGTGTCTGGTTCCACACGGCGTCCACGCGCGTCTGTCCCGCCGCGTCCAGGAAATCGGGGTGGGTCAGGTCCAGCCCGGTGTCGATCACCCCGATGAGCACGCCCTCTCCCGTGGCGCCGTTCCACACGCCCTCCACCTGCGTGCGCAGGCCGTCCATGCCGATCGCGCGCATACTGGAGTCGTGACTCAGCGTGAGGACGCGCGCCACGTCCACCGTGGCCACGCCGGCCAGCGCCTCCAGCTCGGGCAGCACCGCGAGCGGTACCCGCGCCGTGGCCAGGCGTCCGATGACGGATCCAATGCGCACGCCCCGCGCCTCCAGCGCCGCCAGCGTGGCCGGACCCTCCACCCGCACGAAGACACCTACCATGGGTTCGGCGCCCGGCGCGTCGCGGAACACCGCAACCGTGCCGCCGAGCACGCGGGTCGCCGGGTCCGCGTCCGCGCCCACGACGGGTGCGTTGGCGCGCAGCTCCGCGGCTACCTCCGGCTGCTGGAGCATGCGCACCATCGGGTCCATGCCCATCCGCTCCTGCGCCGCGGCGGCGGCGGGGAGGGCAGCGGCAATGATGAGCACCAGGACAGCACGAAGCACACGGACTCCTGAGCGTGGGGCGGCGGCGCGGCGCATGCCGCGGACAGGCAATCTAGTGGAAAAGGATCAGGAAGAAGGAGCCTGGAGCGGTCGGAGGTGGCCATGCTCCACGGTGTAGGCAATGGCGCGCACGGCCTCGCGCACGGCGCCGGGCATGGGCAGCGCGAGTGCCACCGGTTCGCCCAGCGCGGCCGCGTCCAGCGTGGCCCGCGCCTGCCGCACCAGCGCCCGGTCACCGCCGCGGCGCGCCAGCTCCAGCGCGCTCTGGGCATACGCCCGGGCCTCGCGCGGCAGCCGGGCCAGCCAGAGCGCCCGGGCCATCCAGATGCCGGCGCGCACGGCCAGTTCCGCTTCCTCCAGCCGCTCACCGGCCACCGCCGCCAGCACCTCGTCCGGCGCACGCTCCATGGGCCAGCCATCCAGCATCCGCTCCGGGCGGCCGGCTCCGGCCAGCGCCAGCGCGGCGGCCGCGCGCAGGAGGACGCGCATGGCGGGGCTGGCGTCCGGTGGGGGCTCCAGCGCCTGCTCGGCCGCGGCGGCCAGCCCCAGCCGCGCCAGCCCCGCCGCCAGCAGGCCGGACAGCACCGCCCGGCGCCGCGCGTGCGCCGCGGGATCGCCGGGCGCGTGCGCGTCCGCCTCCGCCTCCGCTGCCGCGTCCAGGTAGTCCAGCGCGCGCCAGGCCAACTCCACGGCCCGCTCCGGGTCGTCGTCCTCCAGAGCGTGGCCGGCCAGCGCCTCGGCGCCGGCGCGCGCAACGTCGGGCCGGTCCCAGGCGGCGCCCCGGGCGATCATCTCCAGGTGGAGCGCGGCCGCGGCCGCCGCGCTGGCCGGATAGCCGCGATGCGCCTCGGCCCATTCCACCATGGCGGCGGCCCACAGATCCAGTTCCTGTAGCTGGAGCGCCAGCGCCGCGGCGCGCCGCCCGAAGCCGACCGCCTCCTCTTCCTGACGGCGATCGGTGGCGGTCCGGCAGAGCACGCGCAGGGCCAGCACCTGCTCACGGCAGGGCTCGCGCGCGTCGGCCAGCTGGAGGGCAAACTCGGCGTGCACCGCGGCTTCGGATGGGCGCTCCGCGCACTCCCGCTCGAGCGCCCGCGCGAGTTCCGCGGCCACCAGGTCGGTGCCCGCGGCTACCTCGATGCAGACGGGCAGCGGCCGGAAATGGCCCGGCCGGGGCTCAATGCGTTCGCCGAGTAATCGCATAGGTTCTCATAGGGAGAACGCGCCGCTGGCCCCATTCCGGACGCCGCGCGGCGGCTAATGTGCCCCGGCTACGTCCGGAACCTCCTCCTCGAGCCAGGCGTGCCGTCCCTCCAGCACTTCCAGTGCCACCCGGTAGGTGCGCGCGTCGTCGTTGCTGAAGACGTCATCGAAAAGGCGCTCCACGCGCCGGCGTGCCAGCCGGCAATGCAGGTCGGCCAGGGTGACAGGTCCCCGGTCGTCTGGACGCTCCACCAGCAGGGCGCGCGCACGCACGCACACCGCCGCCATGGAGAAGAGCTCGGCGCCCACGTCCACCAGCCGGAAGAGCACCGACTGCCGCTTCTCGAGCTTGGGCCCGAAGCGGGCCATGGCCCGGAAGAGCGTGCGGCCCAGCTTACGCGCCGCGCGCTCCACGTAGCGCACATGGCCAGCCAGCTCCCCGTAGTCGCCGTAGGTGCCAGGCACGCGGCCCTTGCCCACCAGGAGTCCCGGCAGCCAGGTGGCGAAGTGGGCGGACAGGCCCAGCAGTCCTCTTGCTTTGTCCCCCGTGCTGGCCTTGGGGTCGGCCATGGCGCCCGCGCGGATGAGGTGCGGGTCCACCGCCTCGCGCGCAATGAAGAGGCGCATGATCTCACTCGAGCCCTCGAAGATCTTGTTGATGCGCAGGTCACGCATGATCTGCTCGACGGGGATCGGCTCCTCGCCGCGCGCCTTCAGCGACGCCGCGGTCTCGTAGCCGCGCCCGCCGCGGATCTGCATGGTCTCGTCCGCGATGCGCCACGCCGCGTCGGCGTTGTAGAGCTTGGCAATAGCGGCCTCCAGCCGGATGTCCGAGCGACCCTCGTCCGCCAGCGCCGCCGAGAGCATGGCAATGGCGTCCATGGCAAAGGTCGTGGCCGCCATCTCCGCGATCTTGTTGCCGATGGCCTCGTGCTTGCCCACAGGCGCGCCCCACTGCACGCGCTTCATGCTCCACTCGCGGCTCACCTGCAAGCACCAGCGCGCCGCCGCAACGCTGGTGGCCGGGATGGTGAGGCGTCCCGTGTTCAGCGTGATGAGCGCCAGCTTGAGTCCCTTGCCCTCACCCCAGAGCAGGTTCTCCTTGGGCACCCGCACGTTGCGGAAGGAGACCACGCCGTTCTCGATGCCGCGCAACCCCATGAACTCGCAGCGGTGGTCGTTGGATACCCCCTCCGAATCCGCCTCCACCACGAAGGCGCTGATGCCGGGCCGGCCGCGGCCGTCGCGGGCGGGAGTGCGCGCCATCACCACGATGAGCTCGGCAATGGGCCCGTTGGTGCACCACAGCTTCTCCCCGTTCAGGATGTAAGCGCTGCCGTCCTCGGTGGGCTCGGCCGTGGCCTCCATGCGCGCGGGGTCGGAGCCCACGTCCGGCTCCGTGAGCGCAAAGGCGGATACCGCCCCCCTGGCCAGGCGCGGCAGGTACTTCTTCTTCTGCGCGTCCGTGCCGAACATCTTGAGCGGCTGCGGCACGCCGATGGACTGATGGGCCGAGAGCAGCACGCCCAGCGCCGAGCAGTAGGCGCCGATCAGGGAGATGGCGCGGTTGTAGCTGGTCTGCGAGAGGCCCAGCCCGCCGTACTCCTCCGGGATCTTGATGCCGAAGGCGCCCACCTCGCGGAGCCCCTCCACCACCTCCGGCGGCACCTTTCCCGTGCGCTCGATCTCCGCCGCGTCCACGGTGCGCATGAACGCCTCCACGCGCTCCAGGAAGGCCGCCGCCCGCGCCTGCTCCGCGGGCTCCGGCACGGGCATGGGATCGATCAGGTCCATGCGCAGCCGCCCCAGGAACAATTCCCGCACGAAACTGGGGTGGCGCCACTCCGTCTCCCGCGCGGCCTCCGCCACGCGCCGCGCCTCCGCCTCGTCAACCCCCGGGTCCGACCTGGGACCCGGCGCCGCCTCCACCTTATTCATGCTGTCCTCCCCTTGTGGGTACGCATGCGCACCAGCCGGAATCGTGCCGCACCTGTATTCTCTGCTGCCCGGCGCCGCCCGTCCAGTTTTCAAGCGACGATGCCCGTCCCGTTCCGCGCGCGCCGCCACTGCGCGGCACACCCGTCCGCCTCGCATCCGGATCACCGTTGCCGCGAGCACGACCCTGGCTTCATCTTCGGTTCACCCCACCCACGTGAAAGGACTGCCATGTTCGAGCGTCCGCGCGTCCCGCATCCGCGGGCCGGCTTTCCCGGCGGCTTCCTCGCGGATTCCCGCGCCCGTTGGCTCCGCGCTCTCCTCCTGGCCGTGCCCGCGGCCGTGCTCACGGCCGGCTGCGCTGATGAAGGCCCCGCCGACGAGGCCACGGGCGGAGACGCAGTCCTGCGCCGCGACAGCGCGGGCGTCAGCGTGGTGGAGATCCCGCGGCCGGTGCTCGACGCCCTGCCGGTTCGGAGCCTCGAAGCCGAACCCGTCGTGCGGATCGGCGCGGCCGACGGCCCCGAGGACGAGCTGCTCGGCTCGGTGTCCGACGCCACCCTGCTCACCGCCGACCGCCTGGCCATAGCCGACCGGCAGCTGCGTCGGATCCTCATCTTCAGCACCGCCGGCGCCTTCCAGCGGGCGATCGGCGGTGAGGGCCGGGGCCCCGGTGAGTTCCGCAACGTGAACCGCCTTGCCGTGCTCGATGACACGCTCTACGTACCCGACCTGGGTCGTATCCAGCGCTTCACCACGACGGGGGACTACGTGGATGGCCGACCCCTCGTCGGCGGCATCGGCACCCAGAGCGGGCTGGACATCCACCGCCCCGGACGCTTCACCTCCCCCCACGCGTACCGCCTGACGCCGGACGGCTTCCCGCGCGGCGTGGACGAGGGGGACGGGCCGCACCGCACCGTCTGGGTGGTGGGCCGCTATGACACCCTGGCGGGCGCGCAGCTGGACACGCTGCCCGGTGCGGACACCTGGTACGTCCAGTTGAGCGCGGAGGAGATGGCGGCGGCGCGGCAGGCGGCTGTGCCCCTCGGCCTGGTCGGCAGCGTGCTGCACCACCCGGCCGCGCCCGAGGTGCGCGTGGCCTTCCTGCGAGACCGTCCCCTTGTGGCGTGGACCGGCCGCGGGGAGCTGCGCGTGCACGAGCCGGACTACAGCCTGGCCCGCATCATACGCTTGGAGCTGCCGCCCATCGACCTGACTGCGGACCAGGAGCGCTTGCCTGCGTGGTTCGCGGCCCGGGAACACCCCTCCGACCGGCTCATCCATTTGCGTGCCTGGAACGTGCTGGACCCGCCCACCGCGCCTGCGCGCTTCCACGAGCTGCGCACCGGCCGCGCGGACCACATCTGGATGGCCGTGCGCCCGGAGTCCGGACCGGATCCCGACGGTCCCCTGCGCACCCGCTGGCTGCGCCTGCGGCCCGACGGCACCCCCGTGGAGTGGGCCATCACGCCCGCCGACGGCATCCTCGAGCTGGGCCCGGAAGGAGTGCTCAGACTCGAGACCGACGACCTCGGGGTGCAGCGCGTGGCGCTCCACCGTTGGGAAGCATCGTGAGGGAGGCGGGGGCGGGCGGGCGTGCGTCGGGCCGCACCGGGCCGTTGCCGTTCCGAAGCGGCACGGTGCCGCGCCGGTTGGCGCTGGCGCTCGCCGCGGGGCTCCTGGCGTACGTTCTAGCGCCCGCCGCCGTTGCTGGCGTAGCGGCCTCGCCCATCGCGCAGCCCGCCCCCGGCGCCCCCGCCACCGCCCAGGGTACGGACGAGCGTACCCTGCACTGGGACGGGATCCGGGTGGAGGCGCACCTGGCCGCGGACGGCACCCTGCGCGTGCGCGAGCATCAGCAGCCGGTCTTCGTCGGGGACTGGAACGGCGGCGAGCGGACCTTCCGGGTGCGGCTCGGCCAGACGCTGCGCGTGAACGCCATGGCGCGCCTGGATCCGGTCACCGGTGATACGCTGCCCATGCGGCGGGGCAGCCTGGACCGCGTGCACGAGTGGGCCATGCTCGACGGCAATACCCTGCGCTGGCGTGTGCGGGCGCCCTCCGATCCGCCGCTGCAGGCCGAGCTGCGGCCCTACATCATCGAGTACACCGTGGCCAACGCCGTCATGGTGCGGGAGGACGGCTTCCTGCTCGATTACGACTTCCTTTTCGCCGATCGCGCCGGCCCGGTGCGGCGCTTCGTGCTGGAGCTGAGCCTGGACCGCGCGTGGGTGCCGGCCACCGCGCTGCCGCCGCGCTACGAGGCCACCGACCTGTGGCCCGGCCGCGGCTTTGCCGTCACCGTGCCGCTCCGCTACGCGGCCGCGGGCTGGCCCGCCGCGGTACCGCGCCCCCTGGGAACGCTGCCCCGGGCGGTGCTCCTGCTGGTGCTGCTGGGCGGCGCCGGCCTGCTCTTCCGCGGCTTCTACCGCCGTGAGGCGGGCGCCGGCCGCTACGCGCCGCTCACCCCGCCGCGCGACATCGACCACGCCTGGTTGCGCGAGCACGTGCTGCACCTGCCCGCGGAGGTGGTGGGCGCGGCGTGGGACCGGAGCACCGGCGCCGCGGAGGTGGCGGGCATGCTGGCGCGCCTGGTGGTGGAGGGGAAGCTGGCCAGCCACGTCGAGCCCGGCCCGGACCGTGATCCCGTCCTGCACCTGGAGCTGCTCGTGGAGCGGAGCGCCTTCACCGCTGAGGAGCGCGCCCTTATCGACGCGCTCTTCTTCGATGATCGTCAGGTCACGGACACCAAGGCCATCAAGGAACACTACAAGAGCAAGGGCTTCGACCCGGCGGCCAAAATCCGCAAGGGGCTGCAGCGGCGCCTCGGGTCCCTGCCCGGTGCGGGCTCCGTGCGCCGTGATTGGGTTGTCCCGGTCCTGGTGCTGGTGGCGTCCGCCGGACTGATGGTGCTGGCGGGCGCGCAGCGCTCCGCGAGCGTGCCCGTAGCGCTGGTGATCGGGTTGGCGGCGCTCGGGCCGGCGCTCATCGCGGTGGGCATCGCGGCCGCCTATGCCGGCCGGGTGGTGGGCCTGCGCGGTGTGCTGGCGGGCTTTGCCATTCCCCTCGTGGTGGTCGTGGTTTTCACGGGGGTCATGGTGTCCGGGGCGCTGGAGACCACCGGCGGTCTGCTGCCGTACTTCCGCTCCCCACTTGCCCTGCTGCTGGGGCTCACCGGTTGGGCGCTGGGGTGGGTGATGCTGGCGCTGGCCGTGGCGCGGCCCACGGACACACCGGAGCGGCTGGCCTTCCGGCGCCGCCTGGCCGCCGCGCGCGCCTACTTCCAGGCCGAACTCGAAGAGCCCGAGCCTGCGCTCCAGGACGCCTGGTATCCGTACCTGCTTGCCTTCGGCCTGGAGGAGCACGTGGATAGCTGGTTCCGCGCCTTCGGCGGCTCGACGGCGGGCGTCACCGCCACGAGGGGCGCCGTGGCCGCGACCACCGCCATGACGGCTGGCGGCGCCTCGTCGGGAGGCGGGTGGAGTGGCGGCGGGCAGCTCTTCGGCGGCGGCGGGGGCTTCGCGGGTGGCGGTGTGGGCCGCACGTGGGGGAGCGCCGCCGCGGGCATCGCCACCGGGGTGTCCTCCCCCTCGTCGGGTGGCGGCGGCGGCGGAGGAGGCGCAAGTTCGGGCGGCGGCGGCGGGGGCGGCTGGTAGACGCACCGGCCGGGTCGCCGGCCAGGCCGCCGCCGCCGCCGCCGGCCAGGCTACGGCCAGCCAGCTGGGCCGCCGCCGGCTGGGCTACGGCCGCCAGCTGGGCCGCCGCCGGCTGGGCTACGGCCGCCAGCGAGGCCGCCGCTCGGCCGGCCGCGGGTCCGCAAAATGTGGTCGCCCTTCAGCACCTATTAGCGGATCCACCCGCCTCCCGCCGTCCGGCCCACCCACCCGGCCGCACCCCCCAAACCGGGCGTGGGCCAGGGGTTAGGCAGCCGCAGCCCCACCCCGCGGCAGTCCGGGAACGAGGGTTGCCGGGTAGAGCTCCTCTCTCCGCAGCACAATGGGACAGGAGTATCCATGCCCAGGCCATTCTCCTCAGGAAAGCTCCCGGCGGCCGTCCTGCGCGATCTGCAGGTTGCCGCGGCGGTGGCGCGTGAAGCGGTAGCGCAGCTGCACGTGGAGCGCGCGCTCGAACTCATCCGTCATGCCGAGGGCCGGGTACCGGACCTGCGCATGCTGGACATCTACATGCGGTTGCTGGACGTCTCCGGGCCCGCCGGGGAGATCCTGGCCACGCGCGTGCTGGCCTCACTGGAGCGGCCGCCCGGAGCCGCCACGGCGCGCTCCGCCGCGCCCCCGTCCGCCGACGAGGAAGTCCAGGATGACCGCTCGCTGCTCCGCCTGCTGCGGCGCCAGCTGCGCGGCCGGGTGCATGATGACCTCCGGCGCGCGGTGGTGCTCCACACCGGCGTGGTGCAGACCGCGCTGCTGGAGACCCACGTGCGGCACGCCAACGGGTTCGTGAAGCTGCTGGCGGAACGGCGGACCATCCACGAGGGGTGCATCCTCTACACTGAGATGGTGCCCGTGCCGCCCACCCTGGCGGCCGTGCTCTACATGCTGGTGCTGGATCGGATCGCGGCCGAGGAGCGGCCGGCCTCCTGGCCCGCGCCGGTCGGGGTCGAGGGCAACGGTGGCGCGGCGCACGGCGGCCGCACGAACGGCAGCGCCGGCAACGGCGCCGCGCAGGGTGGCGCGCTGCGCAAGCCCCGTGCGGCCACACCGCCCGCCGGGCCGCCCAGCCGCGCGGGCCACGCCAACCACCGCGCCCGCTTCCCGGCCTGAGGCGAGCGGTACCCAGGCCCCACACGCGCGGCGCGCCCTCCTGGTCGATCGGCCGGCTGAGCTTCGCGGCTGACGCAGGCTCCACACGCGCGCCGCGCCCCCCACAAGTAGCGCCCGGCGCGCCGCGTTCCCCGATGGAGAGGATACGGCGGCGCGCCGGGTGCGTGAGGCGGCGGCGGAAGGTGGACGGGCGTCGTCGCTTACATGCTATTCCGCCAGGATGTACTTGGCGATGGTCTGCTTCTGCATGTTGGTGGTGCCCTCGTAGATCGTGCCGATCTTGGAGTCCCGGTAGAGCTTCTCCACGGGGTACTCCTTCGAGAAGCCGTTGCCACCGAAGAGGTCGATGGCCATGGAGGCCACCCGCTGGGCCGCCTCCGATGAGTACAGCTTGGCCATGGCCGCCTCCACGATGAAGGGCTGCTCGGCATCCTTCAGCCGCGCGGCGTTGTAGACCATGAGGCGCGCGGCCTCGAGCTGCGTGCGCATCTCCGCCAGTTGGAACTGCACGCCCTGGAAGTCGGCGATGGGGCGATTGAACTGCTGGCGCTCCTTCACATAGGCCAGCGTGTGGTCCAGAGCGCCCTGGGCCAGGCCCACCATCTGCGCGCCGATGCCGATACGCCCCTCGTTCAGCGTCTCGATGGCAATCTTGTAGCCCTTGCCCACCTCACCCAGCACGTTCTCCTTCGGCACCTCCACGCCGTCCAGCACCAGCTCCACGGTGGAGGAGGCGCGGATGCCCAGCTTGTCCTCCTTCTTGCCCACCGTGAAGCCGGGCGTGTCCCGCTCCACGATGAAGGCGGTGATGCCGCGGTAGCCCGCCTCGGGATCCACGGTGGCAAAGACAATGAAGACCTCCGCCTCACCGCCGCTCGTGATCCACAGCTTCTGCCCGGTCAGCTTGTAGCCGCCCTCCGCCGCCTCCGCACGGCACGCCAGCGCGAAGGCGTCCGAGCCGGAGCCCGCCTCCGAGAGCGCGTAGGCGCCCACCCTGGAGGTGGCCAGTCCCGGCAGGAAGCGCCCCTGCAGCTCCTCCGTGCCGTAGCGCAGGAAGGCGTTGTTCACGAGCGTGTTCTGCACGTCCACGAGCACGCCCACGCTGGGGTCCACGCGGGAGAGCTCCTCCACGATGAGCACGGCGTTGAAGAAGGTGGAGCCGGCGCCGTCGTGTTCCTCCGGGATTTCCACGCCCATGAGCCCGAGCTCGAAGAGCTGCTTGATCAGCCCCGCGTCCATCTTCGCGTCCCGGTCCATGTCATGGCTCAGGGGCCGGATGGTTTCCTCGGCGAACTGCCGCACCATGTCGCGGAACATCTGCTCGTCCTCGGCCAGGCTGGTGAGGGGCAGGTGCGCCACGTCGGGCGTCAACACGGACATGATATGCCTCACGGTGGAATCGATCGTTTGACGTACGTACCACGATGCTAACGTAGGGTGGCCAGCGGCGGGCTGCCAGGCGTGGGGTGGGTGGGATCGTGGGTGCGTCGCGGCGGCTTGGAGGGGGCGGGGAGGGGGCGGCGGACGGGGAGGGGGCGGATCGCGTCATAAGCGCGGGTGGGGGGGGGGGGGGCGGTGAGGCGGCGTAGGGCTGCATAAGCACACGTGCGGCGGCGCCAGGATTGTGGTCAGAAGCGCACGCGCGCTGCCCGCACGCGCGGTTGGTGGATTTGTGGCAATAATTGTGATCAGAGCCGCAACGGCGCGGCCGGCGCCGGCGGTTGGTGGAATTGTGGCAATAATTGCGATCAGAGGCGTAACGGCGCGGCTGGCGGCCACGCGTGCGCGTTTGGTGGGAATCGTACGCCCGCCGCGTGCCTCCCGGTCGGCGCGGCTGCATAAGCGCAGGCGGCGGCGCGCCACTTGCCGTACGTGCGTCTTGCTATTAGCGTACGTGCGGATCGAACGAGGAGACGGCATGACGTACAGCATCACGGCCCTGCGCGCGGATCTTTATCGCCTGCTGGACCAGATTCTCGAGACGGGCGTACCCATCGAGGTCGAGCGTAACGGACGCCGCCTGCGGATCGTGCCGGTGGAGTCCACCAGCCGCCTGGATCGCATTCGCCCGCTGCCCGGGCTCATCGTGGGCGATCCAGAGGACATCGTGCACATGGACTGGTCCGGTGAGTGGCGGCCGTGACATACCTGGACACGCACGTGGTCGTGTGGCTGGCAGGCGGACTGGGGCCTGAGCGCTTGCAGGCGGAAGGCCGGGCCCTGATCGCAGGTGGAGGGGAGTTGCGCATCTCGCCGATGGTCCGCCTTGAGCTCCAGTACCTGGACGAGATCGGCCGGCTCGGCCATCCGGCCACGGATATCTACGAGCAACTGGCGGCGGAAATCGGCTTGCGCGTCTGTGACGCTCCGTTCTTTGCCGTGGTGCGGGAAGCCGAGCGCCAGACCTGGACCCGTGATCCATTCGACCGACTCATCGTGGCCCAGGCGGCCATCCACGAGGCGCCGCTGGTGACGAAGGATGAGGGCATCCACGCTGCGTATGACCGCGCCGTTTGGTAAGGGCAGGCGCGCAGCGCGCACCACCTACCGCCCCGGCGCACCCCCGCGCCATCGCCACCCCGCACTCCAGCACCCCCGCGCCATCGGGCCATCGCCACCCCGCACCCCCGGAGCAACCTCAACCGGACGCCTAACCAGGGTTTTCGGAAATAAGGTTGGGTTGTGGTCGTGAACACGACCACAACCCTTCATTATCTCCTTCGCGCTTTGGTTGCCCGCGCAGTTCGGGTCATGATCACAGGCACGGGTGGCACATCATGTCTGCCGGGCGCCGATTGTGTGCGGTTATGGTTGTTGCGCCCGGGCCTGCCCCGGGCCAACGCGGCCGCCTCCGCCTGGCTCTGGCCGCCGGACGCCACCGCCGCCGGAAGGCTGCATAAGCCCGCGGCTGCGGCGCCAGATCGTCAGAGGCGCCCCCCCCAACAGAAAGCGCCCCACCAGCTCAGCCGGTGGGGCGCTTCTTTTGGTCTTCCGCAACCCGACGCGATGCGTTTCAGCAACCGTCGTAGCGGGAAGATCTCGCGATGTTCAGCTACGCGCTGAAACGGCGATCGCTTGCCCGTGTCGGGTTACGGAAGAGACTCGAACTAGCCAAGGGATCACCTCCTTTTTCGGGAAAACTGGGGCGCTTCACGGCGGGTCCGCTCACCGGGTTCAACCCGGCGGCCATCCCGCGGTCCGTCACCGTTCAGCCTGGCCTCCCGGTGCCGGCCCCCGCGACGCCGTGCCGGCGTCGTCGCGACTACGCTAACGAAAGCGCCCGGCGGGATCAAGGGTTATGTGGAACGGCAAGCGTTCGGCGGGATCGATGGTCGCGTGG
>Ga0214473_10003469_pt1 | contig 19118 bp, 16 predicted proteins | sample RVTome_7_FD_203509 | JGI IMG/M metagenome (GOLD analysis project Ga0214473, IMG submission 203509) | Soil microbial communities from uranium-contaminated site in the Upper Colorado River Basin, Wyoming, United States - RVT98D197 | ecosystem: Environmental > Terrestrial > Soil > Contaminated >... | reverse complement strand
TTTCTTTTTTCTGCACGGCTGACCATTCCGGAAGGATTCGAGCCGAACTCGGGTTCGGAGAGTCCGAAACATCCAATCGCTTCCCCCCGAGCCATTTTGGGCAGCCACTTCTTCTTCTGTTCCTCCGAACCGAAGGTAAAGATGGGATACATGACCAGAGAATTCTGAACAGAAACCATGGCCCTCAGACCACTATCGCATCTCCCCAACTCCTGGCAGATGAGGCCATAGATCGTGTGGCTCGCTCTTTTAGAGCCGTACCCATCGACAGGAAGACCGAAGAAACCCAGGTCTGCCATTTTCGGGATGAGTTTCATCGGAAAGGTTCCTTTGTCAAAATGATCCGCGATGATGGGCATGCATTCTTCATCTACAAACTTCCGAACTTTGTTTCTGAAGAACCTCTCCTCTTCTGTCAGCAAACCTTCGATTTGAAAATAATCGATCATTCTTTCTTTCCTTTCAGTTTTGGTTGCCCAGAAAATAGAAGCGAATCGCACGAATGACAGCGAATTACGCGAATAGGGAACCATTCGTTACCATTCGTGTAATTCGTTCTTGGCAATCATTTTCATCATTCGCGGGTGCCCCCTGGCCATGACGAATTGCTTGGAAAATCTAAGTCCCATGATATCCCGTAGGGGAGCCCCACCGAGGGCTCCCAGATTTGGGCGGCCACGGTGGGCCGCCCCTACGAAATTATTATTCATTAAAATATTTTACTGAACTTCAGGGATGAATGGAAGGGAAAACGGAGGTCTGGACGAAAGGATCAATCCTTCCTCTTTTTCATGAGGCTGAGGAGGTCAGAATCTTTGGCGGGTTTAGGGGCTTCCTTCTCGCGGATCATATTTTTCTCGATCCATCGGTCAAGGGCCTGAACATCGAAAAGGACCCGGTCCCCGATTCTTAGGTAGGGAAGTTTTTTCAGGGATGCCATCCGGTAGATGGTATCGGTCGAAAGACTCAAATACTGGCCCGCCTCCTTGGCGGTGATCAATCTTCGAAGCTCAGGGATCTTTTTCATCCTCTCGTCCATGCGCTCGAAGTACTTTTCAGCTAAGAAATCGGCCAGCATATTTAAAAATTCTTTGAGAGGCGGGCGGGACTCTTCTGGGGCCATTCGTCCTTTAAACCTTCTTCTTTGTTATTTCCTGAATCTTTTTCAACAGGGCGATATTTTCAGTGTGACCGGTTAAGCGGGCGGTCACTTTCCCTCGAACCGGACGGTTCAGCAGGTATAAATCGCCGATGAGATCAAGCACCTTATGGCGGGCAAATTCATCTGCGAAGCGAAGCTCCGTATTCACAATCTTTTCATCATCGACCAGGATGAGGTTATGAAGCCGTCCTCCTCCCCCCATTCCCATCCGTTCCAGCATCTCAATATCTTTGAGGAAACCAAAGGTCCTGGCAGGGGCGATCTGTTCACGAAAGGTTTCCCCGTTCTCCAGGACGAAGTCCATCGTCTGCTGGCCGATGGGACTAGGGTAATCCAGGAAATAATGAATCGAAAGGGCTTCCCCGGGCTCGATGACCAGCGACTTATTCCCCTGGATCACCTCGGTGCGCCGATCGATGATTAATTCGTCGATCTTTTCCTCCTGTTCTTCGATACCGGCTTCTTCGATCATCTTGCAAAATTCCAGGGCCGAACCGTCCATAATCGGGATCTCTTCGATCATCTTGACCATCAGGTTGGTGATCCGATAGGCATGGAGCACTGCCATGAAATGCTCAACTGTTTTGGCGATGGCTCTCCCTTTCTTGAGAGACGTGGCGAAGTCGGTTGTCTGAACGTAGTCCAGATGAGCAGGAACGGCGTCGTCCGAGGAGACATTTCCAAAGAGAATACCGCTATTGGGAGGAAGGGGCTGGAGCAGGAGCCCGGTCTTCTTTCCGGAGTGAAGGCCCGTTCCGTAAAGGACCATGCTCCGTTTTAGGGTCCGCTGAAGGATGTACGACGTTCCTTTTCCCCCGGACGCTTCGCTGGAGGAAAGAACGCCATTTGAAAAGGACGGCGGCGGAAGTCCCCCCGACAGAAGCTCCGAAGGAGAGGCGTCCCCTTTTTGTTTCTGACGGTCAAGGGCTCGACGAATGGTCATGAGAAGGACGTCCAGGGAAAGGGGTTTTTCGATGAAATCGAAAGCACCCAGTTTTACAGCCGTCATGGCCGTCGAGATCGTGGCATGGCCGGAGATCATGATCGCCTGGCAATCCGGAGCCATCCGTTTGAGTCTTTTCAATACCTCGATGCCATCCATCCCGGGCATCCAGATGTCGAGAAGGGTCACATCCGGCCTCTTCTGCTCGAAGATTCCTATCGCTTCCTCTCCGCTTTTGGCCGTGATGACCTGAAACCCTTCGTCCTCCAAAACCCCCGCAATCGATTGAACCACTCTCTCATCATCATCGACGATGAGGACCGTTTTACCCATCCACTCCTCCTGTGAACCTATTTAAACTGTGGTCAAGTTACCATACTCCGGACCCGGGTACAATCCAAAAAATCCGAAATCCGAATATCGAAATACGAAACAAAGCCCAAAATTCAAATTGTCAAATGACCTAATGTGGTGAATCTAACACTTCTTTACGGTGATTTAACAGCTGTCATTCCTGCGAAAGCAGGAATCCAGATTGAAAAGACTGGATTCCCCCGTATCAAGTACGGGGCAGGCTAAATCAAGTCCGGAATGACAAAATATGTAAGGTGACTTCTGAAACAATATACTGTTTTCTTGTAGTTTTGGATTTTGGTCATTCGGATTTGTTTCGAGTTTCGGATTTCGTGTTTCGAATTTAGAATTATTTATCAATCTGCGCTTTCTGGAGCCTGCCGCTGAAATCCCGGTAGATCACCTTCCACCGGCTGTACGTATCGAGCGCCCCCCCGCGGCCTCCCGCCTCTTTTCTTCCGTATCCGGAACGCTTGATGCCTCCGAAAGGCAGATGGATCTCCGCTCCGATCGTGGAGGCGTTGATATAAACAATTCCGAAGTCCAGATCCCTCTCGGCAATCGCCGTCTTATTCACATCCTGAGTATAGATGGCCGAAGAAAGTCCGAACGGGGTTCCATTGGCGATTCGAATGGCCTCTTCAACATCTTCCGCCCTGATCACGGAGACGACGGGTCCAAAAATCTCCTCCTGGGCAATCCTCATCTTTGGAGCGACATCTCCAAAAATCGTGGGTTGGATGAAATAGCCTTTGGCGCACTCTCCTTCTCGATGGGCTTTTCCTCCCACGATCAGCCTTGCCCCCTCGTCTTTCCCAATGTCGATATAGTTCAGAATTTTATGGAACTGGGTCTCGTTGACGACGGGGCCCATGTCCGTCTCTTTCTTGAGGCCATCTCCCAGCCGGAGCTGGGAGGCTGCTGTTTGAAACCTTTCCATAAAAGTATCGTAGACTTTTTTGTGAACAGTGACTCGACTGGCAGCCGTACACCGCTGTCCGCTCGTTCCGAAGCCACCCCACACGGCTCCTTCGATCGCCAGATCGAGATTAGCATCCTCCATCACAAGGATGACGTTCTTCCCTCCCATTTCGGTAACGACAGGCCGGTGGATATTTCCGCAGATCCCCTCGAGACGACTCCCGATCTCGAAAGATCCGGTGAACGAAACAGCATCGATGCCTGGATGGCCCGCGAGATATTCTCCAACCTCACCTCCCGACCCATGAACGAGGTTCAGAACCCCTTTGGGTATACCCGCCTCTTCGAGGATCTCAACGAATTTGGCAGCGCAGACAGAGACCTCACTTGAAGGTTTGAACACGATCGTATTCCCACAAATGAGAGCCGGAAAGATTTTCCAGGCCGGAATGGCAATAGGGAAGTTCCAGGGAGTGATGAGGGCAAAGACCCCAATGGGGACCCGAAGCGATTTCATATCTTTGTCCGGGAGTTCCGACGGCACCGTCTCTCCGGAAAACCTCCTCCCTTCTCCAGCCATATAATAGGCCATATCAATGGCCTCCTGAACATCTCCCAGACCCTCCATTAAAACCTTGCCCATTTCCCGTGTTTCTAATCTGCCCAGGATCTCCTTCTTGTTCTTCAGGATCTCCGCAGCCTTGAAAAGGATCTCGCCTCGCCGCGGAGCCGGAGTTAAACGCCATTTGTCATAGGCCTCCCGTGCGGCCTGAACTGCCCGATCAATGTCTTCGCGCCCCGATTTCGAGACAACCCCAACCACTTCCTCTTTATTGGCCGGATTGATCGATTGAAAGGTCTTTCCTGATTCGGAATCAACCCACTCCCCATTAATATAATTCTTGGCGTGCTCCATCTTCATTTCCTCTTAATCAATCTGAAATCTGCAATTTGAAATTTGAAATTTAATAGTTTCCCATCCCCACTTTCTCTTTCAGGAGGTGAAAATCCTGTTTTGATTGAGCAAAGACGCCCGTATTTCCCAGTCTCACATTTCTCAGCCCAACCGTTCTGACTTCGAGGTAGGCTTCCACCATCTCAGAAACCTTTGGGCTTTTATATCGCTTCATTTGGTATTCGGGGAAAAAGGCCAAAATCGTAAAAGGGATGTCGGGATCGATGTCGAAGAGCATCTGAGCAATCTTCTTTAACTGGGGCGTCTCGACAAGATTCGGAATATAGAGGGAAAGAACCTCCAGCACAAAGCCTCTTTTGACAATCTCCTCAGGGAGTTTGAGAATGTTTCGGTTGAAGCACCCCGTCAGCCACTTATGATCCGTCCCATCGTAGGCCTTGATATCAAGCCAGAAGGAATCGACCCCGGCTTCCTTCAAGGCATTGAGGTTTTGCGGGGTGAGGCCGTACCCGTTGGTCTCGATCAGTACCCAGAGATCGGTCTCGGCCTTGATCCGTTCCGTGCATTGAATATAAAACTCGGGACAGCACGTCAAATCCCCTCCGGTGAAGGCAACAATATTCCGGGCAGGCCCCCAGCCCTGCGGGCTTAGAAGGAGATCTTTCTTCTGGACCGCTTTTGGGCAGAGGGGGGATCGTTTCCCCTGCATTACGCAGGCACCGCAGCACCGGCAGGTATCATGAGCATGAAAGGCGGTCGCCCTCTCCCGGGGCTCCCGGAGGGTCACCTCTTTTTCATACTCTTTGCAAGCCTTTAAAATATCTGCTGGAGACCACCATTCGCCTTTGGCAATCTTCGTGAAAGACCAGGAGTGACATTTCCGGCATGAGAAGTTGCATCCCGACTGGTAGATAGAAAGATAATTTTCCGGACGGGAAAGGTGAACGGCAGAGATCCGCCTGAGGGGGCCGTTGTCTCCCTGTTTAAGGGTGGCTTCGCAGGCGAGAGCCTTTCCGCCTCCCTCTACCTCGACGTAACAATTTCCTTGCGGATATCCCTGTCGAATAAGATTACATTTCATGGAAATTCGTCATGCCCAGAGGGCACCCGCGAATGATGAAAATGATTGCCAAGAACGAATTACACGAATGGTAACGAATGGTTCCCTTTTCGCATAATTCGCTGTCATTCGTGCCATTCGTTTCTATTTTCTAGGAAATTAATGAGAATTTTACCATACAGCCTCTCTCCCTTGCAAGTGAAGAGAGCCCTGTGGTATAGGAGATAGGTGTTCGGTGATAGGGGTTGGGGGTTTGGGATTAGGTATTAAGAAAATGGGGAGAGGGAGATGGAAGGACAGATTGAAAGAATCGCTCAATGGATTGTCTCTTCGAAAAGAGTAGTCGTTTTTTCGGGAGCCGGCCTCAGCACCGAATCGGGGATTCCGGATTTCCGCAGCCCAGGAGGGGTCTGGGACCGATATGATCCCGAAGACTTCTATTTCCAGAAATTCATTGCGAGTGAGGCCTCCCGAGAGAAGTATTGGAAAATGGCGACGGAGATGTATGAGCCTATGAAAAAGGCCCAACCCAATCTGGCTCATCTGGCCATTGCCGAGCTGGAAAAACTCGGTAAGCTCGATTGCGTCATCACTCAAAATATCGATGGCCTTCATGCCAAAGCAGGGAATTCAGAAGAAAAGATACTCGAGCTTCACGGGACAGCGATGCATGTCACCTGCCTCGATTGCGGCAAACGGTATGACCGGGATGAGATCCAGGAACGGCTCCAAAAAGAGGTGAACGTCCCCCATTGTGACGACTGTAAAGGACCGCTTAAACCCGCCACCATCTCCTTTGGCCAATCGATGCCGGAAAGAGAAACACAGGAGGCGTATCATCGCTCGTCTCTCAGCGATCTCTTCATCGTTATCGGCTCCTCCCTCGTCGTCCAACCGGCTGCCTCCATGCCCCTGGTGGCCAAGAGAAGCGGGGCGAAATTGGTGATCATCAACCGTGATCCGACTCCTTACGATGATATGGCCGATGTCGTCATTCATAGCCAGGCCGGTCCCACCATGGCCAGCATCTTGGAAAAAGTAAAAAAGAGTGCAGAGAAAAGGATGGAAGATAGAAGATGTTAACCAAGGAAACAATTTAATGAAATCTTTCGCTCGGCAATTGCAGGACGAAGCAATTCACTTGGGGGCGACGGCGGCGAAGGTGATTCCGGTCCGTTCCGTCGTCATTGATGAAAGGGTCCGTTTGAAATGTTTGGTCCCCCTCTGCGATAAATATAATCAAAACTTGATGTGTCCCCCCCATCTCCCCGAGGTCGAGGAGTTTCGAAAGGCGGCAGTAAGATATTCCCGGGCCTTATTCGTCCAATTGGTCTTCGAGAAAAATGGAGAAGTCACCAAGACCGAAACCCGGCAACAGGGTTTGCGACTTCATAAGATCATCCATGAACTGGAAAGGAGGGCTTTTTCCCTGGGGTATCCCTTAGCGGCAGGCTTGATCGGCGGCTCCTGCAAACTCTGCAAAACATGTGTTGGGGCTCCCAACCCTTGTCGCCATCCTTTGATGGCGAGACCCTCTATGGAGGGGATGGGTATTGATGTCATCAAGACGGCAAAAAGAATCGGGCTTCCGTTCCATTTCCACTCCCGGAACCGCCTTTTCTGGAACGGGTTGTTATTGATTGATTGAATCTTTTCTGAATCGTCAAGAGAGGTCTGAAAAACCGCCCACGCTTTCTTAACCAAAGATTTCTAAATTCTTTCCGAAATCTCTCTAAAATTTATTGACAAACTCTTAATTTTCGGTATAGTTGAAGCGAAATCGGAAAGGAACACCCAGTGACGGGCAAAGTTGAAGGTTAACTTTTTAAAGCCTGGCTTCAAAAACGATGAAGCCAGGCTTTATTTTTGACGTTCAGTAGTGTTCCTAAATGAATGTACCACAGGGGGAAAATTTCCATCGGGAGGGAGCCATGAGGAAAGGAAGCATTTTCGCTACAGGGATCGGGTTATTGATAGGGGTCCTATGGTTATCATCGGCCGTATGGCCCGCACCCATCGTAAGAGAGATTTATCACGCTAAATTGACGAATATAAATTCGGGTACCTTCACCTTCAGGTTCAGTCTATATGATGTCGAATCAGATAGCGAAGCAGACCCGAAGCTTCCACTGTGGGTGGAAGAAAAGGAGATTAAACTGACCTTTGCCGATAAAAAGATTGTAAGAACCTATCTTGGAGAAACCAATCCTCTTGATGGAGTGGACTTCTCTAAACAGTTATGGGTTCAAGTCGAGAAGAAGGAAAAAAATGGAACGTACACCCCGATCGGAGCTCGGGATATGTTAGGCATCGTCCCTTATGCCTTGTGGGCATTGTCTCCCGTAGGCGAACAGGGTCCTTCAGGACCCCAGGGGCCAACGGGACCATCTGGCCCACAGGGGCTCCAGGGGCCAAAAGGGGATACAGGAGCTACTGGTCTTCAAGGTCCAGAAGGGCCAACAGGTCCACAAGGCCTGCGGGGCCTTCAAGGGGATAAAGGCGATAAGGGAGATCCAGGACTACAAGGCCCCCCAGGATCAGATGGTACTCCAAAAGGATATTCCATACTTGGAGATACTCCTACTCCACCTACGGGCTACGTTTACACGGGAAGAACGGTCTACAGCAACGAGTTATGGGTTACCAAAATAAGTATGCCAACGCCAAGGAGTTATTTCGCCGCTGCTGCCGTAAACGGCAAAATTTATGTGATTGGAGGATTTAATGGTTCTCAGCTTAATATCGTTGAAGAATATGACCCCGCCATAGACACATGGACAGTCAAGACACCTATGCCAACAGCAAGAAGTTCTCTTGCTGTAGCCGTGGTAGATAACAAGATTTACGCGATCGGGGGTTTTAATGGTATTAATCTCATTACCGTGGAGGAATATGATCCTGCCACAAACACATGGACAATCAGAGCAGGCATGCCAACAGCAAGAAATGGACTTGCCGCAGCAGCCTTGAATGGCAAGATTTATGCCATCGGTGGTCTTGTTGGCAGTGATCGTCTTGAAACGGTGGAGGAATACAATCCTGCCACAGACACATGGACATCCAAAGCAAACATGCCAACGGCAAGAAGGGCACTTGCTGCAGTAGCCATAAACAACAAAGTTTATGCCATCGGAGGGGAGGACGGACCTGCCCTACCGAACAATGAGGAATATGACCCTGCGACCGATTCATGGCGCACAAGAGCTCTTATGAATGAAGAAAGAAGTTTTCTTGCATCCGGGGTGGTGAACAACAAAATATATGTGATCGGGGGCTACCGTTCAAACGAGGAAGATGTCACCAATGTTCTTAATGAGGAATATGATCCTGCAAGAAATAGATGGGACTTTAAGGCGATTATGCCGACGGGAAGGTTTGCTCATGCAATTGCGGTAGCAGATGATAAAATTTATGTGATCGGAGGCTATAATGGGTCATCGCTTGACACCAACGAAGTATACGACTTGGGAATATCCTATGTTCACAAGAAATCAAACTGATACAAACGAATTAAATCTCATATAATCGACAGAATCTCCCCTCAGCCCATCCCTCTCCCCAGCGGAGTGAGGGGAGGGTGAGGGAGCGTTTTATCAAAGAAACAAATGCGTTTTAATTAGTAAGCACTCTACAATTAAGCGGGAAAAGATTAGAGATTTTAGCCTCTTGAGGTCCTCCATTTCCCTTTTCATGGGAATGGAGGATTTTTTTTGTGATTCAACTTAAATGGAACGTTTTTCGCATAAATTAATACAGGGAATATAGGGAATCGATGGAATCCCCTAAATCAGAACCAATTCAACTACCTGATTGTTTAGGATAATTTATTATATACAAGTCAGGTAGGAATAATTATTCCCTTCCCAGGAGATGACATTTTGTGTCAACGGTGAAAGATTTTGACCACCCCCCTTCAGGGTGGCGCTCAGTGATGAAATAACAAATATATCATGCTGAAATCTCTCCTGAAATCATATCTAATCATCGTATTTTCCGGTCTGACCGCTTTTGCCTGTTCTGAATTAGGCCTTCAGTCAAAGAAAGATAACCCGGAGATCTCTTCAATCCCGGACTGTCAGGTGAATTATACGAAGGAGGGGAATTGGATCGAAGGCCGGGTTTATAAAACCTGGGTAAAATACGACAATCTCGACTTCAAGAAGGGATTTGATGCCGCCTTAGAGGCCATCCAGGCTCACAGAAACCGAAGCACATCCACGATCATCTCCAGTGATCGTCAATCAGGGGTGATACACGCGGAAATGGCCTCGGAAGCTAAGCAGCAGACCCTCGTTCCGGTCGACATCAGACTTGTGAAGGAAAAGACGTCAGTAACCGTTCATATCAGTTCTAAGGCTTCCGGGGCCTCAGATCCGGCGAACTTCTGTAAATTCTTCGGCGAATTTGATAGGCAGGTAAAACGGGCTGCTGCTCCGGTCCCGCCCAAACAGGTTTTCGTCCCCTCCAAAAAACTTCCGGAACCGGAGAAGGAAGCTTCCCCTCCGAGTCCGCCACCGGCGCCGCCTTCAAAATCTGCGCCACCCCCATCTTCTTCCCCCCGCGCAGTGCAGCCTCAGACCCAGGTCGTATGGGCGTACGTGAATTTCCGGGAGGGTCCGGGAACGAATTACAGGATCATCGGTCAGGTCAAGAAGGGAGTTTTCTTAGAAATTCTTGGAGAGAAGGAAGGATGGTTGCATTGTCGGCTTGAGGATGGGAGGGAAGGATGGATCAGCAAGGCAGCGGCCTTCCACGGAAATAAAACCCCACCCCCACCCTCTCTTCAACCACCCTCTCCTCTGAAATCGAAGAGTCCCATGTGACGGAGACGAAGATGGCCATCTGTAACCAATGCCATATTGAATATGAGAAAGAGAAGAAGTTCTGTAAAATCTGTGGAAGCCGGCTTTCCACAGAAGAAGCCTCCCCGGAGACGGAACAGGGTACTCCTTCCCAAACAGAAGTCAAAAGAATTGTACGTCTCTGCCCAAGTTGCTTGATCCATTACGACATAGGGAATTACTGCAAGACCTGCGGTACCGCGCTGGTCAAGGAGGAGGTTTCCGAGAACAAAGATTTAGTCCTTGAAAGCAATTCCATCAAAAATCTGTCTAACGAATTGCTGAGGATCTCCAAAGAAAAAAGAAAAATAGAAGTCTGCCTCAAGAACTTGGAGTCCCATCACAAACAAGTTTCCGCCGAGATGTTTGCTTCTCTCCTGGCCCGTTACCAGACCCATTCGGAGTCTCTCTCTTCCCGTTATGAGCAGATTAAAAAAGAGCTTGACTCCGTTAAACAGAACGCATCGCAAGAAATCAAAGGCCTGGAAGATGAATTGAATCCCATCCAGAAAAGGCTTGGAGAACTGGAGTCTCTCTACAAGTCAGGAGCCATGCGAAAACCCGATTTTTTCAGAGAGAAGAAAGAGATAGGCCGGGAAATAAGATCCAGATGGAGGATTTTAGAGGAATACCGTCAGATGATCTCCACTCCTACCTTTCATGTCGTAGGAAATATCTTTTCTTTTTGGAAAAGAATCAATCCCCTCCGTCCCTCCCTCCTAATTCTCATGGCCACCTCTATTCTTCTGATGGCCATCGGAGGGTTCACAATCTGGAAAAAGTACCTCCAATCGAATCGGTTGGCCTCCACTCGGTTGGCCCCCACAGAAATCGCATCCCCTGTGGCGGCTCCCCGTCCCGCTGCCCCACCTGTGGAAACCCATGAGGTCGAAAAAATAAAGTCTCTCCTTGAAGATATTAAACAGGCAAACCTCCGGAAGGACATCCATCTCTTCATGTCCTGTTACTCCTTCGACTTCAAAGACAGAGATGGGAAGAGGCTCGCCACTCTTGAAAGCTGGAAAAGCTTTGATTACCTTGACCTCTCTTACCATTTGAAGAAACAGGCGGTCTCCGCAGGGACGGCGAATATCCGGGTCGAATGGCTGATCAAACTTTCTGAAAAAGTTGGGAGTGAGTCCCAAAAGAGTAAAGCCGTCCTTGACGTCCTGTTAACGAGGGAAGAGGGCCGCTGGAAAATAAAAGAGATCAAACCCGTAAGTTAGATGTCGAAAATTTGAAGGAGGACAAGAGGATGTTTTGTGCCAATTGTGGGGCTCTCATCGATGAGGAAGCAAAGTTCTGTCTCATTTGCGGTGAGTCGCTGACAGAGGGCCCGGCAGAGGAAACCTTCTTGGAGGCAAGAGGGTTGAAATGGTTTAAAAAGATCCCAACCCTTAAGAAACTTCGCTTTCGTCCCATTTCCCTGGATTTTTCATTCTCGAAATTTTCCGCCACGAAAACGATGAAATTCATTTACGGAGGATCGATGCTATTGGCGGGGCTGATTACTTTCATTTTCGCCGTGCTTTCCTTCCAGGTCTCAACGGGATTGGGAATTTTTACTCTCCTCGTTATTGCTCCGCTCATCTTTCTATTAGCCTTGATCTACAGTCGACTCCTCATGAGAATCGTTTTTGAAGTTGACCACATGGCGAACCAGGCGAAGAACCTGTCCAAAAAGACGGAATCCTCCGACACCATCCAGTGGAATATTGACTGATCCCCTCATTATCTCAGCGTTTTTTTTCGATTCTCTAAAAAACCTTCCGAACGGATCTTTCCTGAATCATCGAATTCCACGTAGTAGACAAAAGGTAATCGAATCTCAGGGAGATAAAATCGGACATCCATGAACTCCACCCGATGGGTCCCGTCCCTTGAATGGACCGACCTCACCACCGGAAAGCGGGCAAACCAGTAATAGAACTTCACTCCGTCCGTGTTCAAAGCCTTTTCAACCCAGGGCGAATCAGGGTGTTTCTGCCACAATTCGTAAACCATCCATTCAGGTGACTGATAAAGGCGTTTAAATCTTTTGAATAAAGAGGAGCCGGATACGGGCTGAGGCTGGTCCTGAACGGGCACCCCGGGTTCTTTCATCAGGAGATCGACAAATCCCTGATAAACCCTTTCTTTGGTTTCAATATAATTGGCCCACCGGAAAGGAGAGACCGGTTGGGGCAAGGAAGCTATCTCGACGATTTCCTCTTTTAAATTCCTGGAAAAGGTCTCGGTGAGATCGATCGCTCGCTGATGCTGGGTCCAGCAGAAAAGGACATAAAGTGTGAGGGCAATGATGGATCCGCGACAGATCCATTGAGCCCTCCTCCTCCAGAAAATACTGACTAACCACGGAAAAAAGAGGACCCCGGAAAAGATCAGGTCGATAATAAAGACCAGATCCCAGGAATACCGGTCTTCAAAGAAAGGTGAAAAGATCATGGTCCCGTAGGAAGTAAAAAGATCGAGCAAGACGTGGCTGAGCAGAACAGGAAGGCAGATCTTATAAAAACGCCAGAAGTAAGGCCGTTTTGAAATCTTCACGAAAATCCAGCTGAAGAAAAGGGCATAAAGAGGGATCAGCAGCAGGGAATGGGTAAAGTCCCGGTGATATTGGAGATAAAATTGCCGGTTAAAGAGACCCAGAAGGAAATCGGTGTCGGGGAAAAAACCCATAGCCAAGCCTGCGATCGTTCCCCAGTTTCCGATCTTCTCATCATCGATGGCCTTTGCAATGACCGCACCTGTCAGGGTATGCGTGAGGGTGTCCATGGAATGATGGTAACCTGGGACAGGCTGATCTAGCAAATAGAGGAATTTTGAAATAAGTAGGGGAGCCCCCGCTGCGCCTGCCTGCCGGTAGGCAGGGACCCCCAGATCGGGCGGCCACACCTGTGTACCGAAGCACTTCGGTGCACAGGCACCGTGGAACGACCCTACGTTGGGGTCGTGTGGGTCTTGCATTACATAACTTTCTTAAACCAATCAACGGTAAGCTGAATGGCACGCTGGCGGTGGGCCGGCTGGGTCAGCCGATGGTCCGCCCCCTCGATCATATGGATCTCTTTGGGTGCGCCAAGGTTGTGGAAGATCTCCCAGGCCTGATCCACGGGAACAAGCTCATCCTTCTCTCCATGAATGACCATGCAGTTCGTAACCCTGGACAAGAGGGGAAGGAGTCGATGCTTCGGGAGATCCTCAAAGAAAGCCTGTTCAGGAAGGGGATGACCTTCGGTCCCCTTATTCGACTTGAGGTCGTCCAAGTGAAAGGGAGTCGCCCAGGTCACAACCCCTTTGATCTGCTGATCCATGGATGCCCGAATCAAAGAGACATAACCTCCGAGGCTCGAACCAATGAATCCAACTTTCTTTCCAAGGGCCGGATGGGAACGAACAAAAGCGATCGCCGTTCCCAGATCAATAACCCTCCGGCTCACCGTATCGTCTTCCATCCTGCCCTCGCTCTCCCCGAGGCCCCTGAAATCGAATCGGAGCATGGCCATCCCCTCCTGGGAAAGCCTTTCTCCAAGGGCAATATATTTCTCGCTATCTTTACTAGAGAGAAGCCCATGGGAGGCAATCACACAAAGTGGATTCTCCTTATCAGGGATATGTAATATTCCTGAGATCTTTTGGCCTTCACTCATGAAAGAAACCCGTTCAATCTTCATCTGGCCCCTCCTTCGTGTCCGTGTCCGTGATCCGTGTCCGTCTCAAATCCCCCTTTTTCCCCCTTTTCTAAAGGGGGAAAAATCTTTTTCTGACTCTGAACTCTTCTCCCTTAACTCTTCACTCCGAACTCCGAACTCATCACTCCGAACTTTGTTTACACGGGGATGCCTGCTTCCTTCATCGCACTCAGATACTCTTCCTTCAATCTCTCCTTGGGGATGCCGTGGTCAATGAAGTCCCAGGGGAAAACTTCATCCAGATCCCTTCTCCGGTAAACATAGAAATCCGGATTGATACTCGTCTCCCGAAGCGCCTTCCCCCAATCGCCCTGATACCGGTGGGCGGCCACCAGGATCTTTCCCACCCTCCGATCTCCCCTTGAGAGCAAAGCTTGAATGTAGGCCCACTTCGGAAGGTCGTGGATCATCCTTATTCCCCTCTCACCCTTGAGCCCTTTCTGAAGAACCTTCAGCTTTCTTTTCAATCCACCCACCTCCTCCAGGGGTTCCCATTGAAAGGGAGTGGCGGGTTTTGGAACGAAAGGGTTGACGCTCAGTACCAGTCTCCATCCTGATTTCTCTTTTCCTCGGCGCGAAAAGATCTGATGGCGAATTCGTTTGGCGAGATGGAGAATCGCCTCCACATCCTCTTCGGTTTCAGAAGGAAGGCCGATCATGAAATAACCCTTGAGCTGAGAGAGACCGTTCTCCATTAAGATATCGACCGCCTTTAAGATCTCCTCCTCGTTATACCCTTTCTTCAAGAGCTTCCGAAGCCTCTCGGAACCGGCCTCCGGGGCAATCGTGGCGGTTCGATTCCCACTCTCCTTCAAACACTTGATCAGGGGATCGGAAACCGCATCTACCCTTAAGGAGGCCAAAGAAATGCCTCCTTTTTCGGAAAGGATATCCTGGCACAGGGATAAGAGAGAAGGGTAGTCTGAGACAGCCGTTCCCGTGAGACCGATCCTGCCTTCCTTCAAAAGGGACTCCCTCGAGAGAGACTCGAGGAGTTGAAGACTCCTGTTTCTGAAGGGGTGATAGATAAAACAGGCCGCACAGAAACGGCATCCCCTGGGACAGCCCCGGTTCACTTCCACCAGAGCCATCTTTTTAAACTCCGTATCCGGTGTAAAGAGAGTGGATTGGGTTGGGAACCGATCAATCTCCTTGACCCATCTCCTCTTCACACGCCGGGGGAACCCGGCTTCGGATTCCATGGCCTCGATCTTCCCTTCCTCCGTGTAAGTAACCTGATAGAACGCGGGGACATAAATCCCCTCCACCCCTGCTGACTTTTTCAAGAATTCGTCCTTCCTCCCCTTTGCCCCCCGGTAGACTTCCAAGAATTCTTCGACAACTTCTTCCGCCTCGCCCAGAACAAAAAGGTCAACTATTTCGCTGAGAGGCTCCGGATTCAAAAAGACTGCTGCTCCTCCGGCGATGATCAAAGGGTGAGACTCTCGACGATTGCAGCTTTCGGCAGGAATGCGGCCTAAATCAAGAATGGCGAGGATATTGAGAAAATCATTCTCAAAAGAGATGGAAAAGGCCAGGAGATCGAAATCGGAAAGAGGTTTCTGCGATTCTAAGGAGAGGAGAGGGGTCTGGGTCTGTTGATAGTCGGCAAGGTCTTCCGGATCGGGAAGGAAAGCTCTCTCACAGACGATATCCTCTTCTTGATTGAGAAGACGGTAGAGGGTTTGAAATCCAAGGTTGGACATCCCAACATGGTAGGTATTGGGATAGATCAGACAGACCGAATGTTTTCCACCCCATGGCTTGAGGACGGTCCCTTTTTCCTTTTCAAGAATCTGTTTGGCCTTCTGAACGAGCTTCCGGGAAATCATCTTTTGGTGATTCGTGACTCGTGCCTGCACGCCGAAGTGCCTGCCTGCGCGAAGCCGCTTCGGCGAAGGCAGGGCAGCAGGCGTGTGGGTGATTCGCTAAACCCATTTTAACACGAGAGGAAATTGCTAAACAAACAAGAAATACGAATCACGCCTCACCCTTCACCGATGACCAGAATCAGTCGGCCTGCTTTCTTAAAAAAGTAGGGATGTCAAAACGGTCTTCGTCCTCCACTGAAAAATCGGGGGCTTCTGCCAATTTTACCTCATCGTACCTTTCGCTTACTTTCGCTTTCGCCTTCACCTTTCTCAAAAAAGCCGGAATGTCTCTGTCATCTCTCTGATTCTCTTTCAGGGGCTCTCCGAAGTGCTCCCGAAGACCCTCTTTCAGATTTTCCCTGACGCTGAACGAAATGGGAGCGATCTTTTTATTCAGTCGGCCAAGGCTCTTCTCTTCCGCTTTGCCAAAGCCCGTTGCGATCACGGTGACCCGCATCTCATCCTTCATCGTCTCATCGATCACCATCCCCCAGATGATGTTGGCCTCCTCGTGGCCCTCTTTCTGGACCAGGGTCGTAGCTTCGTTAATCTCGGTGAGGGTCATCTTCGGATCTCCCGTGATATTGATCAGAAGCCCTCGAGCGCCTTCGATGGAGATATCCTCCAGGAGAGGGCTGGAGATCGCTCTCTGGGCCGCCTCCACCGATCGGTTTTCTCCGGAGGCAATTCCGGTTCCCATTAAGGCCATGCCCGTTTCTGACATGATCGTTCGGACATCGGCGAAGTCCACATTGACGAGTCCATGACCGACGATGATATCGGAGATCCCTTTGGCGGCATGGTAGAGAATCTCATCCGCCCTCTTAAAGGCTTCGAGAAGGGGCATATTCTTCCCGCTGATCCCGAGAAGACGCTGGTTCGGAATGGTGATCAGGGCATCGGCAATCATTCTCAAGTTGGCCAGCCCTTCCTCGGCCTGTTTCATCCTTTTCTTGCCTTCGAAGTGGAAGGGTTTGGTGATGATGGCCACGGTCAGGGCGCCCAGTTCACGGGCCACCTCTGCGATCACCGGCGCTCCGCCCGTCCCTGTCCCGCCTCCCAAACCGGCGGTGATGAAGATCATGTCAGCCCCTTTTAGGACATCCCGGATCCTATCAATGTCCTCGAGTGCCGCCTTCCGGCCGATCTCAGGATTGGCCCCCGCCCCTAACCCTTTGGTCAGGTTCGAACCCAACTGCAATTTAATGGGAGCCGGATTTGAGGCCAGTGCCTGGGCATCGGTATTGGCTGCGATGAAATCGACGCCGGTGAGCCCATAAGAGATCATGGTTTTTAAGGCGTTGTTCCCACCTCCTCCAACCCCGACGATCTTGACCTTGGCGGCCAGATTCTTATTTTCTTCGAATTCAATCATTGTTCCCTCCTTTTGAGAAATTGGAATAAAGGATTACTGGAGTGATGGAGTGATGGGTTAAAATTTTTTATCTTATGCCCATTGCTCCAATACTCCATGGACCCATTACTCCTTTCCTAAAAGAATTCTCCAATCCATTCTTTCATGCGATGAGTGACCTTACTAAAAATATTCCCCTCGCCTACTTTAAACCGGCTCTGAACCCTGTTCCGGCTTCCGTAGAGCACGAGGCCGACTCCTGTGGCATACATTGGACTGTTGACCAAATCGACCAATCCTCCAATGCCGATGGGTGCCCCTCTCCGGACAGGAAGATTAAAAATCTGTTCCGCCAGCTCCGGCATCCCTTCCAACAGCGCACTGCCTCCCGTCAGGATGATCCCTGAAGCGATCAGACTATTGTATCCTGTCTTCCCCACCTCGTGATGGACTAAGGTAAGAATCTCTTCGGCCCGGGGTTCGATGATTTCAGCCAGGGTCTGTCTGGAGAGGACACGAGGTTTCCTCCCTCCGACACTGGGGACCTCAATGGTCTCGTCTTTCCGAATCATCGCTGTCAAGGCACATCCATATCGAAGCTTGATCTTTTCGGCCTCTTCCAGAGGCGTTCGAAGCCCCATGGAGATATCGCTCGTCACGTGACTGCCGGCTAAGGAAACAACAGCCGTGTGTTTGATCGCACCGTTGGCAAAGATGATCAAATCCGTCGTGCCGCCTCCGATGTCGATAATCGCCACGCCCAGATCTTTCTCCTCCGTGGTCAGGACCGCCTCGCTTGAGCCCAGTTGTTCCAGGACGATATCATCGACATCGAGGCCCGCCTTGTTCGCGCATTTGATGATGTTCTGGGCAGACGTAATGGCCCCGGTCACAATGTGAACCCTCCCTTCCAATCTCACTCCTGACATCCCGACGGGGTCTTTGATGCCATCCTGATCATCCACGATGAACTCCTGAGGGATGATGTGAATCACCTCCCGATCCATCGGAATCGCCACAGCGCTGGCGGCATCGATGACTCGCTTTACGTCGCTCGGACCGATCTCCCGGTTCTTCACCGCAATTACCCCATGGCTGTTAATCCCTTTGATATGGCCGCCAGCGATTCCCGCATAGACCGAGGTAATATGACACCCGGCCATTAATTCCGCTTCTTCGATCGCCTTCTTGATCGAATGAACCGTGCTCTCGATATTGACGACCACCCCCTTCCGCAAACCCTTTGAGGGATACCTGCCGAGCCCAATGATGTTGACCTGGCCATCGGCTACTTCCCCCACCACGGCGCAGATCTTGGTGGTTCCGATATCCAATCCGACGACCAATGGATCTCTTTTCCCCACCTCGCCCTCACCTCCTCTCTGTCTACCCTCCTCTGGAGGACTTCTTTACGATCATTCGTTGTAAGTCGCTGCAGTCCACGGAGACTGCAGCCCATCCTCTCTTCTTCAGATCAGCCCAGATCAAGGACAATCGTCTTAGCTTATCTCCGTACCGGTCCCATCCCATGTTCACTTCCAACCCTTCGGCCTGATTGAAACACGTTATCCCGAAGGTCTTCTCCATGTGGATCTCGGAAACCGCCTCAAGAGGAGGAACCTTCTCTCTTTCCACGACCATCAACAGCTCAAGGGCCTTGGTGACGAGGCGCTTCGCTTCCTCCGGCTCTTTCTCGAAAACCCCCCGCGTCAATCCGGTGAGAATCGGATAGTTGTAACCATCTCTCTCACCGACACGGGAGAAGATCTCTCCCTTGGTGTCGATATAAAAAAGCTCCTCCAGTTGAAGAATGGCAATGGGTTTTTTCTCTACGACCTCGATCAAGATCTTGTTGGGAAAAACCTTTCTCCCCTGGACCTGGTCAATCCAGGGATGGGATTCCAGTTTCTTCGTCACTTCCTTCAGACGGATGGTGAAAAGGTTGGGCATTCCCTCGATCAGGGTCAGGGAGAGAAGGGCTTCCTGAGGGATCTGTCGATTCCC
>Ga0214473_10003468_pt1 | contig 19130 bp, 18 predicted proteins | sample RVTome_7_FD_203509 | JGI IMG/M metagenome (GOLD analysis project Ga0214473, IMG submission 203509) | Soil microbial communities from uranium-contaminated site in the Upper Colorado River Basin, Wyoming, United States - RVT98D197 | ecosystem: Environmental > Terrestrial > Soil > Contaminated >... | reverse complement strand
ATGTCCGAATTGGCGTAGATTTGCACATCCACAAGATCATCCACGGCAAAGGGCCCCGTCGAAGACGCGAACAACTCGAGATTGACGGCCTTGCAACGGTCGGTCGCCTCGTCGCACGTCTGCCCCGGACAGGGCGATCTCACTCCGACGCAAAGGCCGTTCGTACACGCATCCGTGGTGGTACACCACAGCGCGTCGTCGCAACTCGTCCCGTCGGAGACGTTGTGCGGATCGCACGCGCCGAATCCATCGCACGAATCGGGATCAGTGCAGACGTTGGGAGCGCCGCTTCCGCAGGGGAATCCGGCCGGACGAAGATTGGCCTGGCACGCCCCCGCCTCGTCGCAGGTATCGGCCAGATCGCACTCGCCTAGCGCGGGATTCCCGCACGCCGATCCCGCCGGCCGCGGCGACCACCCCCCCGTGCTCATACTGACCAGGCAAGCCGCGCAATCATTCACCGGGTTCAAAGTGCCGTTAGAATGGCACTCATTCGCGATGAGGCAAAAGCCGTTTTGAAGCACGTTGTTGCAGACGTTGCCGGCCTCGTTGCAACTGTCCGTCGTGCAGGGAAGATCGTCGTCGCAATCCGGCACCGTATTGGGATCGACCGCCACCTGGCCGTTTTCGCAGATTTCCACGCCATTGCAGAAAAACCCGTCGCTGGGATCGTTGTTGTCGTTGGGCGTCAGGACGCAGAGGTTCTCCACTCCGCAGGCGTCGTCGGTACAGGGGTTGGCGTCGTCGCACTCCCCGGCGCTGTCGCACAGAATGGTGACGCCGGCCGGCGAACCCAGCGAGCCGGTGACGTTGAGCACACCCGAGGTAAACGGATGTCGATCCAGCACCCGGCTGCACGTCGAACTGAGGCAGGGGACGATCGAAATATCGTGCGTGCCAGTGCCCGCGGAACGGGCCGTGAATTGCAGCGTGGTGACGAGCAACCCCGACGCCGTCGCCGTGGCCAAAGGCCCCCCCTGAACCACGATGCCCTGGTAATAGGCCGTCCCATCCGCGAACGTATTATTCACTCCCCCGCCTTCGGATGGAAAAGCCGATGAACCCCACGCAAACGCGCCGGTGTCGTCATGCCCGACCAGCTCCAGGGCATTGGCGTTGAAGGTGAAGACCGCCCCCACAAATCCAACGGATTGGTCCAAGCCGTCCGCCGAGACGGCGTAAAGCTCGATTTCTACCGGATCTCCGACCTGTATGGTTTGTGAGGGCGGGCGAAGTTCGAAATTGACATTGCCGGCCGCTGCCGTCGAGAACGGCGCGGTTACCCCATACAACAACACCACGACCCCCCCTAGTCGCCCGAACATGATCCCTAAAGTCTACCACGCGACCAGTGAAAAGAAAAGCGCGACGATTCGCGGTTTTTATGGGCCCCAGCCGAAACCGTCGCCAGACGCTTTATCGCGGCGTTTTGATCCCCTTCGAGATTCCTCGATCGGGCAATTCCAGCATCAGGTTCGCGTAATAGGTGTTATCCAAACGATCCAGGCCGCGTTGCGGTCGCGAGTTGTATTCGTTCCGCGTACCCATTTTCAGACTCCGGGCCTCCTTCTTCAACGGGAAGACCAGTGCGGTGTCCAAACCGAAGCGGCGGCGATCGAAATCCTCGAAGTCCGGTGCGTAGGTAGTCGAATGGGTGAACCGCGCCCAGGAATTAAAGTCCGCCCGGCAATCCAGGCCCAGGTCCAATACCAGGTCGCCGTTCGTGTAGAGATGGAAACGCTAGCGCCTCCAGGTTTTCCAACGCTGAACGGGTATCAGATGTGGCTCGGCCCGCCACAGCAGCGTTGCGAAAACTCAGGGCAGTTTGTTCCTCCGGCGGGCGGTTGTGGCTCAGCGCCCGGGTTGGCAAGCCGTACCCATTGGGTTTCCACGCTTCAATGCACACCGTATTTCACTGACTGGTCTGCTTATGGAACCATTCATGTTCGCGGGACGCTCATCGTGCCAGGCTCGACGTACCGGATTCGGACGATCTCCGATATCGTTCCTCTACAGATTGACCCCTGCTTTTCGCAGCCCGGCCTGGTCCTCACCACCAGTCTTCACGGCGACATCGTCCGCGACTGTTCCACGACGCCCTGCCCGCCGCCCAACGGCATCGTCGAAATCATCGATGTCGTCGCCATTCTGGACAAGTTTAAGAATGCTCCCACCGCCCCCATCAAAGCGCGGTGCGATATCGACCCCGCCAATCTCGACGGCCTGGTCACCATCACGGACATAACCAGCGCCCTTTCCGCCTTCGGCGGCGAGATCTATCCATTTCCGCCACCCTCCACGCCGCCTTGCACACCGTAGTCGAAACCGGGTGTTTCGCGACGTCGGGCCGATCTCGCGCAGCTCAAAATCAGACAGGGTGGTGAATGCCCACCCAACGATTGAATGGACGCTGCGTTATACTGGCGTCTTGCTGACCCGACACCTCCTTACATTCGACTAGGCCTGTTCGACGAATACACTTAGCGGCGGGAAGACCGGTCCGTTCAAAGGATAATGAGGAGAGAGGTTCGATGCGTAAGCGACGATGCTTTTCGATCCCACGGATGGCAATGCTGTCCGTAATGCTTCTGGTTGATCCGGCTTCCTTGCGGGCCGACGATCGGCCCGGCGTCCATTGGCCTACTTTCCGCGGCCCGGGCGCCGTGGGGTTCGCCGAAGGTTTTACCACCCCCAGCGAATGGGACGCGGCCTCCGGCAAGAACATCCAATGGAAAACTCCTATCCCCGGCCTGGGTCACGGTTCGCCCGTCATCTGGGGTGATCGCGTATACATCGTTTCGGCCGAAAGCGGCGGCGGTAACAACGGCTTGCGAGTCGGACTGTACGGCGACATCGCTCCCGTCGAAGACCCGTCCGGGCACACGTGGCGCGTGCTTTGCCTCGACAAGCGCAACGGCGAGATCATCTGGAACAAAATCGCCTTGGAGGCCGTGCCGCGAATCAAACGGCACCCCAAGGCTAGCCACGCCAACAGTACGCCGGCCATCGACGGCAGGCATGTGGTGGCGTTTCTGGGCGCCGAGGGCTTATTCTGCTTCGACGCCAACGGGGAGTTGATGTGGAAGAAGGATCTGGGCCCGCTCGACTCCGGTTATTACGTGGTGCCGCCGGCGCAGTGGGGCTTCGGCAGTTCGCCCGTGATTCACGACAACAGGGTCATCATTCAGTGCGACGTGCAGAAGGATTCGTTCCTGGCCGCGCTGGATATCGAAACCGGAAGTGAGCTCTGGCGGACGCCTCGAAACGAAGTGCCGACCTGGGGCACGCCGACGGTTCACGTCGCGGGTGATCGCAGGCAGATCATCGTCAACGGCTACAAACATATCGGCGGATATGACCTGATGACCGGGAAGGAGATTTGGAAGCTGACCGGCGGCGGCGACATTCCCGTCCCCACCCCGGTGGTCGCCGGCGACCTCGTCTACATCACCAACGCCCACGGCCCCAAGGCCCCGGTTTACGCGATCAGGACTTCGGCCTCGGGTGATATCAGCCTTTCCGGGGACGCGACGAAGAACGACCATATCGCCTGGAGCTACGACCGCCGTGGTTCGTACATGCAAACGCCCCTGGTTTATCGAGGAATGGTCTACGCCGCCCGCGACAACGGCGTGCTCACCGCGTACGACGCGGCCGGTGGGGACATCAAGATCAAGGAACGAATCGGAAACGGCAGCACGGGCTTTACGGCCTCCCCCGTCGCCGCCGACGGGAAAGTGTACTACACCAGTGAAGAAGGCGACGTGTACGTCCTTCAGGCCGGTCCGGAGTTTAAGCTGCTGGCCACGAACGCGCTCGGTGAAGTGTGCATGACCACACCGGCGATTTCGGAGGGCAAGCTCTATTTCCGAACGCAACACCACGTATGGTGCGTCGGGGGTTAACTTGCGGTCGCTCGCCGGAATTGACGTTTCTTTGCAGCACCGATCGCCTCGCCGGACCAGACATTCCGGCCCTGCGCAGCCCGCAGGCGTCGATGCATCCGCATCGAGCTCGCAGCCGCCGCTTGCGAAAAGTCGGGCCGTCACAGGATGTGGAGGATGCCAACGAGTGCGACACCCCGGGGAACCAATCACAATTATGTGGTCGCGGGTTGCTCCGCGCTTTCGGCTTGCTTCTTCTTGTTCCGCTTTTTGTCGCGGTGTTCCTTGTAGGACTTGGCCGCCTGTTCCCAGAGCTTGTAGGCTTCGGCCTTCTCGCCCTTTTTCCAGGCCTCCGCGGCGTTGAGTTTTATTCGTCGAAACGCTTTGGTCGGTCGAGGCATATTGATTCTCGCATTGTCCCTTTTCAATCCTCGTAGCGGCTACGAAAACCGCTATGCTAGCGGGCTTCGCCCTCCGCGCCAATAGGGCATGATTCATCGCCACGCCGAACGCGAAAAGCTAGAGAATGGGAAGTGAAACGCCCTCTGAACGCTCCTCGTCAGGTTCGTCGGATTCCATCAAAACCGCCGTCGTCGAGCTCACCAAGTCATCGAAGTCCAATTCCGCCACCGTCCGAAGATCAAAGCAAAGGGCGTCATCCCGGATGCGGGTGATGACCGGCACTTCGGCTTCGTGCAGCGCCGCGGCGGCCGCAGCCGCGGACAAGCCATTCGGCCGCCATTGCACGACAACCGTGGGCACTTCCTCGCCCGGCATCGAGCCGCCGCCCGCGTATCCGATGTCCGAACAAACGTAGAAGTGTTCCCCGGGTAAGGCAGCCTGTAGTTGTTCGCACAGCACCCGCGCCCGATCGGCCAATTCCTCCGTCGAGGCCGTGAGCATTCTCAGACCGGGAACGCTCCGTGGGGCCTCCCGCGGATCAAGATACGCCCGAAGCGTGGCCTCCAACGCCGCCAGCGTCAGTTTGTCTACCCGAAAAGCGCGCATCAAAGGGCTTGAGTCCAGGGACTCCACCAGATATTTCTTCCCCAGGATGATCCCACATTGTGGACCGCCGAGCAGCTTGTCGCCGGAAAAACAGATCAAATCCGCGCCCGCCTCGACGGATTCTTTCGCGTTGGGTTCCCTGGGTAGCCCCCATTCGGTCAGATCGAACAACGCTCCGCTTCCCAAATCATCGACAGCCAGCAACTGGAAACGGTGGGCTAGCGCAGCGAGCGGCTCGATCGGCACTTCTTCCGCAAACCCCACTACGCGATAATTGCTCGGATGCACACGCAGCAACAGGGCCGATTGTTCATTGATCGCCTTTTCGTAATCCGACAGTCGGGTGCGATTGGTCGTGCCCACCTCGCGGAGGATCGCCCCGCTCGCGTGCATGATTTCGGGCAATCGGAAGGAACCACCGATCTCGATCAACTGTCCGCGCGAGACAATCACCTCCCGGCCGGACGCAAACGTACGCAGAATCAGCACCGTCGCCGCGGCGTTGTTGTTGACCACCGTCGCGGATTCGGCCCCGGTGATGCCGGTCAGTAATTCGACGATATGGGCTTGTCGCTTTCCGCGCTGCCCCGTCAGAAGATCATACTCCAAATTGCAGTAGCCCGAGGCGCATTCATGGACGGCCTCCAGCGCCTCATGGGAAAGCGGCGCCCGGCCCAATCCGGTGTGCAATACGATCCCGGTAGCGTTGATGACCCGGCGAAGCGAGGGCATCGACCGCCGCGTCAACTCCTGTTCCGCGAAAGCGAGGATCTCCTCCACGTCCACAGGACCATCGCGCTGACTTTTCAGAATCTCACCGCGGAAGGATTCAACAGCGATTTGCAACGCTCCCACGACGCTGACCCGCGGCAGTCCGGACAACCACTGCCGCACGTCGCCGTGCTCGAGCAGGGATGACACCGAAGGCAACGCTCGGAGCAACTCGTTCGTTTTCGGCGTCGCTTCCTTTCCTGGCCCTGCCGTCTTCCGCGTACGCTCAACCATCATCGACCATTCCCAGCCCGCGATCGGAGGGCTCCGCATTCGCCATTCCCGACTCACCGTCCAACATTCGATATGCGCCTTTCATCCTTCGCGCAGCGTGCGCGCGTCGCCCTCTCGCCGCGTCACCCCGACCCGATCCAGGTATTCTAAGAAGGGAACCACGAATTTGCGACTCGACGAGAGCGCCTCCCGCACCTCGGCCACGGTCACCGGTCCGCGCACCCGGATCAACGCCGCCACGTTCTCCCGCAACGCCCGTTCGATATCCGCGTGCAGATAGATTGACCCGTCGATGCCGACCAGTTCCCCCAACGCGACGGCCAGCGTCGCCAGTCGTTCCAGACGCTTTCGATCCCCCTTGCCGGCGACGCTCAACTCCGCCAGTCCCGGCGGCTGAAACCCTCCCGCCTTGATCTCCGCAATCATCGTCGCCAACGCCTTCTCATCCGCGGATGTCAGCGAGGGTGCAAAGGCCGGCGCGCACAGGAACTTTCCCAGTAGCTTGAACGCCTTTCGGGCACCAAGTTCCTCGAACAACGCCCTGGCCACCGCCCGACCGGCCATCCGCTCCAACCACCCGATTACCGCATCCGCCGAACGCCCCGGTAACTGCGGATGCGCTTGATGAAACCGCACCAGCCAAGCGCTGAGCCGTTGCTCCAGGTCATCCACGACGACGGGCACGATGAAGACCCTCGTATGGCCGACCTCAACCAGGCGGTCCTCGCGTTTCAGTTGTTCGAACACCTCCGGCACCTTCTCGACGCTCACCCCCGAACGGGCGGCGAGGCGAAACGCCGACGGCGTCGTGAATCGCGTTTGCCGAAGTACCGCTTCCAGACGGGCCCCGGAATCGCCGTCCTCAAGCTGTTGGAGCATGGCCCGTTCCACCTCCTTATCGGGGCGGCGTCGAGCGGCCACCGGCCGCAGCACCACTCCTCCCCCCACGGTCCGCACCGCGTTCTCGTCCCGAAGGATGAACCGTTGACCGTGTACGGCGGTCAGCGGTCGCCCGCATCGCAACTGCGCATAGTCGCTGTTCCCAGGCGCCAATGACTTGTCACTTAAAAGGACTACGCGGGCCGAAAGCTCCGCCGTCCCGATCTCCAGTCGCAGCGTGGTGGAAGACTTGAGCGGTTTCCCGTATGCGGCGAGGCATTGCAGCCTCACGTCCAGAAGACGCGTCGGCTCAAGGAATCCCGGCGTCGCCAGCTCCATCCCGCGGTCGAGCCTGTCACGATCCACGCCCGAAAGGTTGATGGCCGCCCGTTGCCCCCGGGCGAGCAACCCCGCCGATTCCCCGTGCGTCTGCAATCCGCGAACCTTACACGTCTCCCCTGACGGCCAGATCTCTAACGGGTTCCCCTCCGCCACCGACCCGCTCAGCACCGACCCGGTGACGACCGTTCCCCGGCCGGCCACGGTGAACACGCGGTCGACTGCCATGCGAAAGGGTCCGCCCAATGGCGGCGATTGTGCATCGACAGCCGCGTGATAGATAGCGGACTTCAGTTCCGCGAGCCCCCTGCCCGTCCTGGAGGAGACCGCGCAGATGGGCGACGCCTTCAACGATGTGGGCGAAAGCAACTCCCGAACCTCTTCCCCCACCAGCCCAATCATGTCATCATCCGCCACGTCGCACTTGGTGATCGCCACGACGCCGCGCGTCACGCCTAGAAGATCGAGGATTTCCACGTGCTCTCGCGTCTGCGGCATCACGGAGTCGTCCGCCGCCACCACCAGCAAGGCCACGTCTATGCCCGTGGCCCCGGCCACCATCGTCCGCACGAAGCGCTCGTGACCCGGCACGTCAACGACCCCGAAACAAAGTTCGCCGATCGTCAGAGAGGCAAAGCCGAGTTCAATGGTCATGCCGCGGCGCTTTTCCTCCGGCAACCGATCCGTATCCACACCGGTCAGCGCTCGAACCAGAGAGGTCTTTCCGTGGTCAATGTGCCCGGCCGTCCCGAGAATGAAGTACGCAGACGCCACAGGCGCTTGCGCTGGTTGGTCCGATGAAGAAGGCATTCACTCGATTATCAAATCGACCGGTAGCTGTGCAAGTGGACAAAGCACCCGAAGATCTGTTATCCTGCACGAAGGTGACCCGAGTTCTGGGACGGGAGCATCAAATGCAGCGAATGGCAATGGGGAACGCCGGCCTGGCCTTGGGGCTGACGGCGTTGGCGGCGGTAATGAGCTGTTCCTCATCACGCGATCAGGCGGTTAAAAAAATGATCGCCGATCGCAAATCGCGCGACACGGCGCCGCGGGTCGGGGAAGACGCTCCGAACTTCTCCCTGTCCACGAAAGGCGGCGAACGCACCGTCGAGCTCGCCTCGTTTCGCGGGAAAAAGCCTGTCGTCCTCATCTTCGGCAGCTATACCTGACCGCCCTTTCGGCGCCAGGCTGGCGCCCTCAATGACCTGGCTCGACGATACGCCGACGATGCCGAGTTCTTCGTCATTTACATTCGCGAGGCCCATGCGGCGGACAGCATCTGGCCGATGCCCGTCGAAAACGAAAGCGCTATTCACACGCCGCGGACGATGGCGGAAAAATGCGCCGTCGCGGGAAAGTGCGCGGTCGGTCTGAAACTGGAGATTTCCTGTCTGGTCGATGACATGAACGACAGGGCGGAAAAGCTATACGACGGCTGGCCGGACCGGTTATTCGTGGTGGATAAGGACGGCCTCATTGTCGTCCGCGGCGACCCCGGCCCGTGGGGTTTTGCACCGTCCGTGGATGCGGCCCGCACATGGCTCCACGCCCGCTTTCCACTCGTTGACTGAACGCCGCCGGACTTTCGTTACGCTCAGCCCCCTGACGCCGGACGACGAACCACTTGCGGCTGCCGGCTTCAGGCCCGGCCGATCCGCACCCGCCGCGGGGATGGATGTAACTCGCGCGCAGCTTGGGAACCAATTCATGGTTCTTATCGGTGGTGGCGGAGGCCACTAGGGGCTGATCCCCTGCTGGGGATAGCGCCGAATCCAGAACGGCGCCTCCCAGCGACCGCCGCCGGCGTAATGCGGTGGACGGGAGTGGATGGGAATCGAACCCACCAGAGGCCGCGCAAACGACCCCTCAACGGCTTTGAAGGCCGCGGGACCCACCAGGCGTCCGGACACCCCCAGATCTCCCACTCTATTCGATCCCCGCGGGTAGTCTACGCCATCCCCTGCGCCCCAACCCGGCGTTTACTTTCCAGGCGTCCCCCGGGCCACCTGGTCCATCTCTTTGGAGAAACCTGTACCGTTTTCAATACACGGCCCGCGACGACTTCGGCCCATTCGGTTATCATCCCGCACCAATGCTCATTCGGTCAGAACGACAGGAAGCGGAGTGGGAGGCGTCGACCGCCCCCGTGGTGGCCGACGGATTGTCCAGGAGAGAAAGAATGGCCTACATAGACTTGCGCGACATTCGCAAGGTCTATCGCAAGAAGAGTCTCGAGATTGAAGTCCTCGTCGGACTCGACCTCCAAATCGAATCGGGCGAATTCGTCGCCCTGATGGGACCCAGCGGATCGGGCAAGTCCACCCTGCTCAACCTGATCGGCGGTCTTGACTCCCCGACCCGCGGGACCATTCGCATCGGCGACGCCGAGCTTCACCGCATGTCCGAGCGCGAACTGACCGCCTGGCGTTCTCGCCACGTGGGTTTCATTTTTCAGATGTACCATCTGCTTCCGGTTCTGACGGCCGCGCAAAACGTTGAGCTGCCCCTGACGCTCTTTCGAATGAATGCCAAAGAAAGAAATGACCGCGTGAAACTCGCCCTTTCCATCGTGGATTTGGAAGACCGGGCGGATCATAAACCCGCGCAGCTTTCCGGCGGAGAGGAACAACGCGTCGCCATCGCCCGATCCGTCGTGACCGATCCCGATTTGCTCCTGGCCGATGAACCGACGGGCGATCTGGATGCTGCCAGCGCTCACGATATCCTCGTGCTCCTTGAGCGTCTGAACAAAGAATTCGGCAAGACGATCGTCATGGTCACGCACGATCAACACGCCGCCACCCACGCGGGCCGGATCGTACACCTGGAAAAAGGATCCCTCTTCGAGCACGCCCCCGCCGCCGAAGCGGTCGTGACGTATTGATTGAAACTCCAGTCATCACGGACGAGCCGGGGGCCCTGATACGCCGGGATTTCGTCCCCACCTCGGGTCGTACCTCAATGTCAAGCCACACGCTCCCAGCGTAGCCGTTGACGGCCCAACCTCGCGCATTCCCTTGGTGATTGAAATTGGGGATGAGCATGTCGGAGTCCCCTGACTACCGCGTTACGGTGCGCTGGTTTTCGCTGTTTCGATTGATCCAGCTCCCGGTGGTTCCGTGGGCCCCGACCTCTCGCGCAGCCATTCGCGCATCGTCCGGGGCGCCTTGGCCAGTCGCCATTCGTCCTGTTCCCTCACCAGCATCAACGCCACCTCTCGCGTCGGTTCGTCCCTGGCCGCGGGATGTTCCTGATCCAGGGTAACCTCGGCCAGCAGGGCGTACACGGTTTCGGGTTCCGGGCGTCCTTCTTTTTCGTCGGCGGCGAGCATGACCTTGCCGAGCTTTCGCACCCGGATCTCGCGAACCGCCTGCCAACCCTGATCGAACTCCTCGCGCGGCAACACTTCTTCACGCGCGCTCCACAAAAATCGAAACTGTTCGTAATCCCCGCCCGCGCACTCCCGCATGGACCGGGCCACGAAGGCGTTGACCGTCGGATCATCCACGTGGTGTTCCCTGGAAAAGACCAGCACGTCCTCGGGTTTGGATTCCACCGGCGATGCGAACGGCGATGACGAGGGAGGCAGTTCGTTCTCTGCTTCTCTGGAGCAGCCCCCTAGGAAAACAACACATATCACAGCGGGCGGTAAACTCATCCACGTGCTAGGGTGTTGGTTACCGCGGTGGATGAAGCTCGCAAGCCTTCGACAGATTCGTATTATGGGATTCTCCAAGGGTTTACCAATCAGTTCCCAATGGCCTTGAATTGAACCATACTTGGCATCCATCACGGAGCAGAAGCGTTGGGGTCAATACAGCGCTCCAGCGTGGCCTGTAGAGCGGGAACCTGTGTCTGAACCGTCTTCCAAATCAGGGTCCAGTTAATCTTATCGTATTCATGAATCAATCGGTTTCGCATCCCCGCGACGCGCCTCCACGGAATCTCCGCATGGGCGGTGCGAAACTCCTTGGAGAGTCGCGTGACGGCTTCCCCAATGATGAGGAGTTGACTGACGACCGCCCAGTGCTTTTCTTGATCAGCCCGAAAACCGGCTTCGTCGACTCCGGCTACAAAGTGCCGGATGCGCCGACAGGCGAGGACCAGGTCCACAATGGTGCTGGGATCATCCGACATAAATCGTTTGAGCCGTGTCAAGAATACATCGCCTGCGTATCCAGTTTTCGCTCTGCTCGATCACGTCTCGCTCAACGAGATCAACCGGCCTCCCCAGAAGCTCACCCATCTCCTCTTCCGCGGCGATCACGTCCCACAACGTCAGATCCGCTTCGGGCGAAAACGTCACGAGACAATCCACGTCACTGTCCGGGCCGAAATCGTCTCGCAAGACGGAGCCGAAAACGGCCATTTCTGCGATCCTCCATTTTCGGCAGAACGCGGCGATCTGATCGAAGGGGAAGTCAAATCGTCCGATGATCACTCTCATTCTCCGGCCGGAATGCACGCCGCACAGAGTAGTTCATCTATTCGGCGTTACTCTGCGTATTTCGCCACTATCTGTTCCCGTCTCTTCCCCAGGACTTCGTACTTCCTCCCCACCTTCGTGAACGCCTCGATCGCCCGATCAATGTGATGAGTCTCGTGGCCCGCGGAAAGCTGCACCCGAATCCGCGCCTGACCTTTGGCCACCACGGGAAAGAAAAACCCGATCACGTAAATCCCTTCGGCGTAAAGGTCGCGCGCAAAATCCTGGGCGAGTTTCGCGTTGTACAACAGGATCGGCACGATGGGGTGCTCGCCCGGCCTGATGTCGAAACCGGACTCCGTCATGCCCTGGCGGAAACGCTTCGTGTTCGTTTCCAGCTTATCCCGCAGCCATGTCGATTCACTCAGCAAGTCCACCACCGCGATCGACGCTTTGATGACCACCGGCGACACGGAATTGGAAAACAAGTAGGGCCGCGACCGCTGCCGCAGTAACTCGACGATCTCCTTCCTCCCCGACGTAAACCCGCCCGCCGAACCCCCCAGCGCTTTTCCCAGGGTCGAGGTGATGACATCCACTCGCCCCATTACCCCGCAGTACTCCGCCGATCCCCGCCCGGTCTTGCCCATGAATCCCGTGCAATGGCAATCATCCACCATCACCAGCGCGTCGTACCGCTCCGCAAGAACGCAGATCTTGTCGAGCCGGGCCACGTCGCCGTCCATGCTGAAGGCCCCGTCCGTGGCGATCATGCGATATCGCGCCGCCGAGTTCTCCTTCAGCTTCGCCTCCAGATCGGCCATGTCGTTATGGGCATAGATCAAGCGCTTGGCCTTGCACAACCGGATGCCGTCGATGATCGACGCGTGATTGAGCGCATCGGTCAGAATCACGTCCTCCGCGCCCAGCAACGGCTCGAACAATCCCCCGTTGGCGTCGAAACACGCCGCGTACAGAATGGTGTCCTGCGTACCCAAAAAAGCGCTGATCTTCCGCTCCAGTTCCTTATGAATGTCCTGCGTTCCGCAGATGAAGCGAACGCTGGACAAGCCGAACCCGTGCGAAGCCAGCGCGTCGCGAGCGGCCTCGATCACCTTCGGATGCGAGGACAGCCCCAGATAGTTGTTCGCGCAAAAATTGATGACCTCGCGCGGCGCCGCGCTTTCCGGAAAGCGTACGCGGATATCCGCCGCCTGCGGCGTCAAGATGATCCGCTCCTCTTTGTACAAACCGGCCTCCCGGATCGACGCCAGTTCTTTCTGCAACTCAACTTTCATTCGATCGTACACGGGGGTCCTCCACTTCGTGGATGAGTCGTGCGACGGCGCCGTGATCCAGCAGGCATGAAAGGGATTGTACCCCAAAACGGTTCAGGAGGTGCAGCGGCTCGACGGTGCGGAGTTGCGACAGCCAAGTCCGCGCTACAAAGAGCGGCTGCAACCGGTCGTTAGGCCGGATTAAGGTCTAATCTCCAGGGCCTTCAGCGGCCGCCGGGCGGCTCGTTATTGATCCGCAAAGAGCGGCGTGGAAATGTACCGATCGCCGCCGCTGGGCAGAATCACGACGATCGTCTTGCCCCTATTCTCCGGCATGATGGCGACGCGATTGGCCGCGCATAACGCCGCACCCGAGGAGATGCCGCACAGAATGCCCTCTTCCCGCGCCGCCCGCCGCGCCCAGCCGAAGGCGTCGTCATTCGTCACCCGGACCACGTCGTCCACCACGTCCAGGTTCAACACCCCCGGAATGAACCCCGCGCCAATCCCCTGAATCATGTGCTTGCCGGGCTGCAACGGCTGCTTCGCCTTGCTCTGCGTGATCACCGGCGAGGTCTCCGGCTCCACCGCGATGCAGGTAAAGGACGCCTTCTTCGACTTGATCATTTCACCGACGCCCGTGATGGTCCCCCCGGTGCCAACCCCCGACACCAGAATGTCCGCCTTGCCATCCGTGTCCGTCCAGATTTCCTGCGCCGTCGTCCGACGGTGAATCTCCGGATTCGCCGGATTGTTGAACTGCTGCGGCATGAACGAATTCGGCGTCTCTTTGACCAACCGCTCCGCCGCCGCCACCGCCCCCTTCATGCCTTCCGCCGCCGGCGTCAGTACCAGCGACGACCCGTGGGCCTTCAAGATCGCGCGACGCTCCACGGACATGCTCTCCGGCATGGTCAACGTCAGCTTGTAGCCCTTGGCCGCACACACAAACGCCAGGGCGATCCCCGTGTTGCCCGACGTGGGCTCGATGATCACCGTGTCCTTGTTGATCTTGCCGTCGCGCTCGGCCGCCTCGATCATCGACGCTCCGATCCGGTCCTTCACGCTGGACAGCGGGTTGTTGAACTCGAGCTTGGCATACACCGAGGCCGGGGCCTTGATGATGCGGTTGATCTTGACCAGCGGCGTACGGCCGATGGCCCCGAGGATGTTATCGAAACAGTTCGACATGATAGTTCTCCCAACGGCCCAGAATCGTTCAATCCCTTTTTTCCAAGGCCGCAAGATTAGGAACTTGCCCTGACCGTGTCAACGAGCCGCGGTCATCACTGGGCAATGCCACCTTCAAATCCCCGCTCCGGCGGAAAGGGTCACCCCCTCGTCAGCCCGTCTCTTCGGTCACGTCCACGCGGGTAAACGCGGCCCCGCTGGTCCGCAGAAACCAGGCCGTGGGACGCCGTGCCACGCCGTCCTGGATCGGGACGATCAAATACAGATGGTCTTCCCAGGCTTCAGCCGCGTCCCGCGGGGAGGGCCGGTCCGACCCATCTGGATGAGAGTGATAAAATCCCAGGAGCGTGTCGCTTCCGGCACGCGAAACGCGGACCGCCCGAAATAACGCCTGCCAATCAACTTGAAAGCTTCGCCCAGGATCCCCCTCGGTAATGTTGGCGGCGGCCTCGACGCGGCGGACTTCAAACCGGTCGCCTTCCCGTCGCCCGAACAACACCCCGCAACATTCCCGCGGAAACTCGCCGCGGGCGTGTTCCGCCAACGTGGTGAGCACCGCCCGATCGATATGTACGATCATGCGGAAATGCTACGCCATCGCCCGCCCCTCCGGTAGACACCGCGCCGCCGATTCGTTCCAATCGTAAGTATTGCGTATGCGTCGATCACCGCTTGTTGTCAACGAAGTGGCCGTCCCCCTTACGGGCCTTGACCCGGTCTGGCCCGGACTACGCATCGCACACATTTCCGACTTCCACTTCCGCCGTTGGAACCGAACCGTGGAGGCCGCCCGGGACGCGCTCCTCGTGACCGACTACGACTTCCTCGTTTTCACCGGCGACATCGGCAACATGATCCGCTTCTGGCGGCGTTCCGCCCGATTGGCCAAGCGCTTTTTCGAACCGTTGGTCGACCGCGCTCCGATGTACGCCGTCCTCGGCAACCATGACAATCCCGCCATGCCGCAGGAAGGCGACCTGCCGTTGCGCTTCTTGCGCAACGAATCCATCGAACTGACTCACGACGGAGTAGTGTTCGAACTGGCCGGCGTTGAGCAAACCGAGTACCGGCGCGAAGGCGATCTTGACGCCGCCTTGCGCCGCCCTCCATCGAAGACCTTCACGATTCTGCTGGCCCATTATCCCTCGACCGTGTTTCGGCTTCCGCCGGATCGTGTGGACCTTTTGCTCTGCGGGCACACCCACGGCGGACAGATTCGCCTCCCGCGTTTCGGCTGCCTGTGGCCTAATGACCGCATCCCGCGTCAACTCGCCCGAGGCCTGCACCGCGTTGGAAATACCTTTCTTCACGTCACCCCCGGGCTGGGCGTCTCACCTCCCATCCCCCTCCGCCTCCATTGCCCGCCGGAAGTGAGTATCTTGACCGTTTCCGCAGCCCGATTGGTTCCGACGGGGAGTCGAGGAGCGGCCAGCGGTGGAACATGCGAAGCGGAGGTAGAAAATGACGCGGTCACGAATTCTTTTTTGAAGCAGTAGTTCGAAATGGGTTCGTTTCGCAAGTACGTTTTTTTCTGCGAGTGACACGATCTGGCACTTGGATGCGGAGGCGGCGGCGTTCGGCCAGGGCGCGGTGAATCTGGCGGTCGAGCATGGTCTCGTAACGAACGACCTCCAGAAAGGATTCACCGGCAGGAAGAGAGGCGTCGAGGGATTTCTGCTCCTGGCGGAGGGAGGATTGACGCTCGAGCGTTTCAAGGTCGAGGCGAAGTGAGTCCACTTTGGCCTGGAAGTCGGCCAGGATTCGCGGAAGCCTGTTTTGCACTTCACGTTTGAGGGGCAGCGGATCGAGGTTGAGCAGGGTGAGGCCGTGGGCGCGGGCGAAGTCGCGGAAGGATTCCTCGAGTTCACGGGATTCGTCGGGAGTCATGGCGGTTTCTTCCCTGGCCAGGAGATGGGCAAGGCGTTGCTCGAGGGCCAGGTCCTTTTCCTTTTCGGCGAGTTTACGGCGGGTTTTGTCGAGGATTTCGAAGTCGGGGTTTGGCGCTTCCAGTGCGCGGCGGATGGCGCCGGATTCGTAGCGCTGGGCGCGGCGGAGGCGCCAGTAGCAAGTGGCGATGCGCTCGACGAGGGTCTGCTCGATCAAGTTGCGGGGTTTGATTTCGCGGACGAGGTCGGCGAGGAGTCGGTCGAAGTCGGGGCGGGATTCGGCGGGGTCGACGACGACCGTTTTGGCGAGGAGGCCGTGCTTGAGGGCGTTTAGGAGGGAGCGGGCCTTGCCGCGTCTGGATTTGGGGCCGGTGGATTTGCGGGCGTTTTTGCGATTGGCGGTGAGTTGGAGGTTGGATAGGGCTTTGGTCATGGGTAGGTTCCTTTCAAGTTGGGGCTGAGGCGCCTCGTTACATGGGCACAGATTCACCTGTAAAAGAACGTCGCGGGCGCGCGCGTTTGCGGGGCGCCAACGCGATCATGCGGTTTGCGGGGTGGGTGGCTTTTCATAACCACAATGACACCAAGACACGAAGCAGGGAATTTCAGATTACAGATTACAAAAAACAGTGAGCGTGTGAATTCTTTGAGCCGGTCAGGCGCTATGGAGAAATGAACGGGGGCCCCGGTCGTGGAACGGCATGCTTGCGATTCGTTCATCATGTCGTCGAAAGGATGCGACGCATTCTGCAGTGAACAGAAGTTGGGAATGAGAAAAAACACGTCGCCCGTGCCTATCAACCGTGGATCTCAAGATTTCTCTTGCAAGTCTGTAGAATTGTGGTAAAGAAAAAGTTGGGAACGCCATAGGGATCGGATCGCTTGGCATCCCATTTTTCGGTTTCATGTCTCGGGTTGTACAAAGAGAAGTTTTCTTGGGCTGAAGCGCTTATCAGGCGGAATTTGGGAAAAGGCAGGCAGCGCCGCGCATTATTTTCTGCATTCAAGGGGCTGACGTTTTGTCATGCGACAAAACCTCGATCGGGCAGTCGCTGAATACACTTGAGGAGGAGAATCATGGCAACAAGACGTTCTACAAGGTATGTCGCGTTATCGCTTTTTGGAGGCGCAATGTTGTTCGCTCAAGCAAACGTGAATGGACAAGCGGAGACTACCGCGGAAGCGGCTGTTCCCCCCTCCCAAGCGCTTCACTACACGAACAAAACGGGCGGCGTCAGGGACGGGCTCGACATCTATTGCAACCAAACGCTGGACGCGGTCCAGGTCAATCCACCAGGAGTACCTACTCCGTTCACCATGAGCATCGGCATCAATAACGGTACCGGCGTAAGATTATGGGCTCCTCCGGTTAACAAAGTCGCCAATGGAGGACGCGTCCCAGAAGAGAATGAGATGACTTTGGTAGGGGTGAATAATTCTCCCAAGCCCATGCGCGTTCAATGCGCTCAATGGACGCTGAATCAGGGCGGGAATCAAGTTGCGCAAAACGCCGTCATGCGACTGATTTGCCTAAACCGAACCGACGCCGCCCAAGCGGCGGACGAGTTGAATATTCAGGTCGGTGCATGGACGAACCCGCCGCCAGGTGTGCCGAAACAATTCGTACCCTACAAGCTGAAAGATACCGATGACGGCGCCCTTGCCGACAACGACAAAAAGGTTGTTATCAACAATCTCAATGTGGCCAATGGGGGCCAACATGGACCTGTTCAATTAACACTCGATGTGGCTGGCTGTGCACCGGTTACGGAATGCGTATGGAAGCGACTTGGCCAACCTCAGGGAAAGGTCGCCGCTGCATTGCTGGTCAATAACACGACGCTTCCTGCTGACAAGCTAATTGTCCGAACCAATCTTCCGATTACGAATATCGAGCCGAGCAACATCGCGCCGTTTGCAAGCGTTTCCGGATTGGGAAGCACGACGCTGGTGTTTAGCGGGGCCGATCCGATGATCGAACCGGGCGAGGGCATGTACGACGACATGCTTCATCTTACCACCAATGACACCACGTCAACCGATTTGGAGGTGGAAAGCATAGTATGGACAGATAGTGCGGTTCCCACGGTTTCCGCGTGGGGAATTGTTGCGATGACGCTTCTTGTGGTCGCGGCCGCAACGGTGGTGCTCATGCAGCGGCGGAAATCGACGGTCGGGGATTGAAGGCGGGGCGGAGATTGCCACGGCCTCTCGATGAATCGAGAAGTCTCGCCATGACAGGGGTGAGTCGGGGATAGGCCGATAGGAACATCGCGCGGGGTGAACCCCGCGGCTCGGGGTCCGCTTCCTAACGGGCGCGGCTCGGATCAAAAAAGGCGCGAGCGCTCAACCGCGCGGGGGCAGGGCAATTGGAAGGATCGCGCGGGCTCCCGACAAGTCGGGTCTTGCCATTGCCCGCGGCTCGGGGTCCGCTTCCTGACGGGCGCGGCTCGGAGTGAGCACAGGTTGAAAACCTGTGCCACACGCCCATCGGTGCCATTCACCAATGGGGGGCAGAGACGGGTTTGGATTCGTGGATCTGACGCGCGAGAGGCGAAATGTCCGAAGGATCGCGCGGGCTCCCGACAAGTCGGGTCTTGCTATCGCCCGCGGCTCGGGGTGATGAATGATCGCGTGAGGGTGAACAGGATATAGGGCGGTCGCGCGGGGTCCCGACAAGTCGGGTCTTGCCATTGCCCGCGGCTCGGGGTGATGAATGATCGCGTGAGGGTGAACAGGATATAGGGCGGTCGCGCGGGGTCAGGGCAATTGGAAGGATCGCGCGGGGTGAACCCCGCGGCTCGGGGTCCGCTTCCTGACGGGCGCGGCTCGGATCAAAAAAGGCGCGAGCGCTCAACCGCGCGGGGTGAACCCGCGGGACGGGGCCGCCCGCGGCGCTGTTCATCCGCTCGCGCTCGCGGCTCGGACTCTCGACTCGTCACGTCGCGCGGGCCAAGGAATTCCAAAGGCGAAACAACAACAGCGCAAGACCAAATGAGAGATGATCGCTTGAAAGGTTAAGACGCCCCGCGCGCATTCGAACCCGGCGTCTGCGCGGAACCCGGAGCGCTTTCCGCAGGTTGATCCGCCGACACCGTGAAAGCCACGCCGATCAAATGACCGCGCAAGCCTCCCGTCGAGTGCTTCACGAAGGCCGGGATCCAGGCCCGCGGACCGTCCGCAGAAAACGCCCGAATGAAAATATTCGTTCGCGTGGGAATGTCGCGCTTGG
>Ga0214473_10003467_pt1 | contig 19132 bp, 12 predicted proteins | sample RVTome_7_FD_203509 | JGI IMG/M metagenome (GOLD analysis project Ga0214473, IMG submission 203509) | Soil microbial communities from uranium-contaminated site in the Upper Colorado River Basin, Wyoming, United States - RVT98D197 | ecosystem: Environmental > Terrestrial > Soil > Contaminated >... | reverse complement strand
CATGCGCTTAATGATGCAGACCTCGAGCGCAGTGCGAGGTATTTTGCGGGCCACCAGTTTGCATTGAACGATGCGCGCACTACCAACGTCGGTGGCAGCATCATCAGTTCAGCCCTGAGCGAAGCCACGGGGTTCAGCCTTGAAGACCTCGCACCACGCTATGTGAGACTCGGAGATGTGGGTGAAGCAGCTTATGAAGCCGTTAAGGAAGCTCACCATAGTTACCAACAGTCAACCCTCACGCTGGCGGAAACAGAATCGGTTATTTCTCGCCTCAGCCAGACGACGGGGACAAAAAACAAGACTGCTCTGCTTGCAACAGTGCTTCACCAGGCCACCCCATTGGAGGCCAAGTACTTAGTCAAACTGCTCATAGGCGATTTGAGGATAGGATTGCGGGAGGGCCTCGTCGAAGATTCCATATCGCGGGCGTTCAACCAACCGTTGGCAATGGTCAGCCAGGCGAATATGTTGCTCGGAGACATCGGAGAGACCGCCGTGCGTGCCCGCGTCTCTCGATTGGAGCGGGTGGAGATGCGGCTCTTTCATCCGATCAAATTCATGTTAGCAACGCCAGCCGCTGATCTTGCCGACATCGCGAGAACCATGCCTGAGGAATTTTTTGTCGAGGATAAGTTTGACGGCATTCGCGCGCAGGCGCACGTAGGTAATCGGCGCGTCGCCCTCTACTCGCGCACCATGGACGAGATCACCCACCGGTTTCCTGAGCTACTCGAGCCTTTGAAAAGTCTACCCGCCGATGCAGTCATTGACGGCGAGATAGTGCCAGCGCGCGGGACGCAAATTCTGCCTTTCAGCGAGTTACAAAAACGGTTGGGGCGAAAAACTATCAGCGCTGATCTGCTGCGAGAGGTTCCGGTCATCTTTGTTGTTTATGATCTGCTTTATGCTGCGGGCCGGGTCCTGATAGACGAGCGGCTTGTTAACCGCCGTGAGGCAATGGAGAGTCTCTTCCGCACGACAGGTCCGGTTCAGCTTTCGGTCGCAAAGCGTTACACCGATGCCGGGGCTCTGGATGCTGAGTTTAACGAAGCAAGGCGTCGAGGAAACGAAGGTTTGATGATCAAGAGTCCGGTATCTCTCTACAAGCCAGGCAGGCGTGGCCGCGAGTGGCTAAAACTAAAACGCGCGATTGCCACTCTCGACGTGGTCGTAACAGCAGTAGAAGTCGGTCACGGAAAACGACGGAACCTGTTGTCGGACTACACATTCGCTGTTCGGCGCGCCGCGGACAATGACGAACTACTGAACATTGGCAAGGCGTATTCAGGGTTGACTGATGCCGAATTGAGCGAGATGACGGAGTGGTTCAAATCCCACACGCTGCGCGAATACGCTCATGGGCGGGTCCGGGTAGTCGAACCTCTCGTCGTAATTGAGGTAACCTTCGACCGTGTTCAGGAATCCAAGCGACATAAAAGCGGTTACGCTTTGCGCTTTCCGCGCATACTGCGACTGCGGCCCGACAAGAAACCCTTAGAAATCGACACTTTAGCCACCGTTGAAAAGCTCGTTGAAACACAACTTGCACAAGGAAACAAATAAACCACGGGTTAGCATAGGACTTTGCTATTGCATTCGGCAAAGCACAGCGGTAGCATATACGCCCGTATTCGAGGCCTTTTCTTAAGACTGAGTGCGACCGCACACACTTAGAGGGCGGGGCGGATGGACCAGCCGGGCAATTCTAATTAGTTTGTTCTAGTCGCTTAGCCCGCTCACGAAAGAGAAAACAAAGGAACCAACAGCCCGAGCAGGATTTCCTCGGAGATGGTCGCACCTCCGGCATCCACTGACGTTGTGCTGGTACCTGTAGAAGTTGAGGTTTTCCCCGGGGTATCTATGTCGCCTGCTTGAGCACTAAGGCCCAGTGCACAGAGAAGGACCGCCGAAAGAACTAGACTGGTAATACTTTTCATGGTTTCTCCTGAGTTTTTGTTTCTTGGATTTCCAGGTGGGAGGATGAGCAGCGCCTACCCAACTGGAGCGTTTAAGTCGGCGGGATAATATCCGCCTATTGCAGTTTACGCAAGAAGCCTTGCATTATAACCAAAGGACGCGTACATATGAAATTAGAAGGAACTAGAGTAGTCCAAAGTGGGCCGGTATTGGCACTGGAGCAAGAGGTGCTCGGTTTATGCCGGCGGTCGAAGGAGTTGGCAGAGGCTGGCGATTATGACGCGGCCCGCAACGCACTTATGCCGTTTTGGTTGGATCTTAGAGAACCACCCGTCTTGGACGGCCTGAGCACCCTGACAAGCGCAGAGCTTCTGCTGCGGGTGGGATCTCTGACCGGTTGGTTGGGGCGATCGCGTCAGATCGATGGCGCGCAGGAGATGGCTAAGAATTTGATCAGCGAGAGTGCAGCTATTTTTGAGATCAATGGAGTTTCGGAGAAGTGGGCAGAGGCAGAGATTGAGCTCGCAATATGTTACTGGCGGGAGGGTGGTCACGACGAGGCGCGAGTGGTCCTCAAAGAGGTGTTGAGTAAGTTTGCTATTAAAGAGAGCGAGCAGTATTTACGGGCCCTTCTGAACCTTGCCTTGGTGGAGAGGTCTTCCCTTCGTTACCAGGAAGCGCTGCGTATTCACCGGGAAGCCGCGCCACTATTTCAACATTCTGCTAACCACGCGCTACAGGGTAAGTTCCACAACCAGTACGCCACGACCCTAAAAAACGTCGGGTTGGAAAGAGGCTTGGAAGAATATGTTGACCAGGCTCTGGTCGAATATGCCGCCGCATCGTTTCATCTCGAGCGCGCTGGCCATACACGTTTTCAGGGCGCGGTTGAGAATAATTTGGCGAACCTGTTTGCGCGTATCGGCAAATTCGAAGAGGCCCATAAGTACCTGGACCGCGCAAGTCGCACGTTCTCATTGCTTAAAGACAGGGGTTCGCTTGCCCAGGTCAATGACAGTCGAGCAAAGGCCTTCATGGCCCAGGAGCGGTATGTTGAAGCAGAAAGGATCGCCCGGGCTTCTGTTCACTCGCTCGAAAAGGGCGACGAACTGTCGTTGCTCGGTGAGGCATTGATCACTCATGGTGTCGCGCTCGCTCGCACAGGAGATTTCGTGCATGCGCGTCAAAGGCTTCAGAAGGCCCTGGACGTCTCTTTCAAAGCGGGTAGCCCTGAAAGCGGAGGTTTGGCCGCTCTATGCATGGTCGAGGAGTTAACGAATCTGCCGGTGCAAGAGCGCATCAACCACTTTCACGAAGCAGAGACGTTATTGGTCCATTCCCAGAATCCGGGAATTGAGGATCGACTCAATCGGAGCGCGCGGTTATTGCTGAGAGACCAAAAAGACTGGATCACGACGTCCGCACGAGACGTGGTAGCGATTGCAGATGAGAGCACATCAGCCGCGTCTTTGGAACAGCACGTTTTGCGTTACGAAGCCGGCTTGATAAAGAGGGCCCTGGAAGATTCGGGTGGTAGCGTAACCCGTGCCGCTCGTTCCCTCGGAACAACTCATCAAGGACTGGCTTTCATACTTAACGGGCGCCAAAAGGATCTCCTTTCGTCGCGGACGCCGGTGAGACGTCGCCGCCGCAGCATCATTCGTCGTGGCTGATCGGGTTGTAGCTTGCGCCACTGAGATATCTGCTAGGCAACACCTTTCGTCACAAAATGAATCTCACTATGTAGCGAAACGCCTTGCTCGGAAAAGCAAGGCGTTCGTTTGTACTCTCGGTTTGATTGAAATATTATCCCGTTCTTGCCGCCAGTCGTTTTCACCATTTACGATGAACCGATCTGAATGACCACTATAGTTCTCTTCCTTGCTTCGGTCCTTTTTTTCGGAGGCCAGGCGCCACGCAGATCTGCAAAAAAGGCGGCCACTCCCAGGCCGCCTATTTCACAATCTACCCCTCAATCGACTCCCAGCCCCGAATCTTTGGTGCAAGCTTCCGAACCTGTTCAGCTAGCCCAAGTGGACGGCCAGACCATCACCACAGCAGATATTGATCCCGAGGTCGCCCGGCAGTTTGCCACGCTTAACAAACAAATTGCTGACGCTCAGCGCCAAATTCTGGAGGTTCAGATCAACACCCTATTGCTTGATGCGGAAGCGCGCAAGCGCCGGATCAGCTCACAACAATTGTATGACCTCGAGGTAAGCAAACGCGTCAGCGAACCAACTGAGGCGGAGATCTCCAGGTTTGTGACGGAGAATCGAGATCAATTGGATAGCAACGCAGATCGGGATCGCCTTGCGGGCTATCTGCGCAGTGAGCGGGAGACAAAACTTTCGGAGGAGTTCGTTCAACGGCTGAGGAGTACCAACTCCGTGATCATGGGAGCGAATCCGAATATGGCCGGACTTGCGCCAGCCACGGTGTTGGCAACCGTTGCAGGGCAACCGATCACGACGGCCATGTTGGCTGAAAGGCTAAAGCCGGTGATCTACAGGTTGCGGTTCAGCACGTATCGAGTGACCAAAGAAGCAATTGAAAAGACCACCAATGACTTGCTGTTGCTGGCAGAAGCGAGCCGCAGAAAGGTACCGCCAGAGGAGATTGTGCGTGCGGAGGTAACCGACAAGCTGCATGCTCCAACAGAAGCGGAAGTCGTTGCCTTTTATGATGAGAACAAGCCGAGGATAAATGCTGACCTCGATACAGTGCGCAACCAGATTGCCGCATACCTACAAGAGCAGGAAGAAAGCCGGCTGCAAAAGCAGCTCTCAGAACGACTGCGCAAAGGAGCCAGCATTCGTCTGCTAATTACTGAGCCCGAGCCACCCGCGCTAACGATTAGTGTCGACGATGATCCGCTTAAGGGTGAGGCGACCGCTGCTGTAACGATCGTGGAGTTTACCGACTTTCAGTGTCCCGCTTGCGCGGCGATGCAGCCTCTGCTCGAGCAAGCGTTGAAGGCTTATGCAGGCAAGGTCAAATTGGTAGTTCGGGATTTTCCGTTGCCGATGCACGCGAATGCGCGCAAAGCAGCCGAAGCCGCCAACGCCGCCCACGCTCAAGGAAAGTTTTTTGAATATACGGCGCTGCTATTCAAGCGTCAGAGCGCGCTCGATATCGCTTCCTTGAAAAAGTACGCCTCGGAGATCGGCCTGAATCGAGTGCAATTTGATGCTGCACTCGACAAGGGAACATACGCTCCGGAGGTGCGCCACGACATAGAAGACGGGCAGATGTATGGAATAGAGAGCACCCCCACCATATACGTTGATGGCGTGCAGTTAACAATCCTTACTAATGAGGCCTTGAACGCAGCTATTAACAGTGCGCTTTCAGCAAAGCTGCGGTAACCCGTTTCAACCCCTTCCGCCAGCCATATCAACACTCACCGGCCGCCGAAGCTTTGAATAGTCCCCGCCTTGCGGTGTGAGCGGACCCCGGTCGCTCCTCGGCTGTTGTCGACTGCAGTGCAGCGTTAGCAGGCGACAACGGAGCCGACCGTGGTTTGAGATTTCTATCAACATGGCACTTCCCTCGAGTTTAAACACGCTTTAAATCAATTCCGTCACGGAAATTGCTGCGGAAGCTGTATTGCCAATCACGAAGGTAGAAGAGCATCATTTCCATACAATCGAAGAGAGGTGGGGCCCATGGTGTCACTGAAACCGGAACGGTTAAAGAGATACAAAGACATCGCCGTGTTGTTGGCCAAATATGGACGCTCTGACCTTGTCAAACAAGCCGGCCTGTCGGAGGGGCTGGAATTTGAGCAAGGGGAATTGACAGAGAGCGCAGCGGAGGCAGAGAAGCTTGCAGAGGATCTGGAACGACTCGGGCCAACCTTTATTAAGTTGGGCCAACTTCTATCAACCAGAGCCGATCTGCTGCCGGCACCCTATCTTGAATCGCTTTCTCGTTTGCAAGACCGCGTCGAACCGTTTCCTTTAAATGAAGTTGAAAGAATCATAGTAAGCGAACTTGGCGTGCGCATTTCAAAAGCGTTTTCCGAATTCGAACGTGAGCCGCTGGCGGCCGCCTCCCTGGCGCAGGTGCACCGTGCGTATTTGCGTGATGGACGGGCGGTAGTTGTAAAGATCCAGCGTCCTAATATTCGCGAGCAGATTATCAGCGATATGGATGTGCTAAATGAGATCGCCCAGTTTCTCGACAATCACACCGAAATCGGCAAACGATACGAATTTGAAAACATGCTTACGGACCTGCGCCGTAGCTTGCTGCGCGAGTTGGATTTCAAGTTGGAGGCCGGCAATCTGATTGCCATTTCGGAAAATCTGGAGGAGTTTGATCGAATCATTGTGCCGGAGCCGATCGAGGATCTCACAACCTCACGCGTCCTTACGATGGAGTACATTCCAGGAAAGAAGGTTACTTCGCTTAGCCCATTACGCCTGATGGAGGTTGACGGCGTCGAGCTCGCGAACCAACTGTTTCGTGCCTATCTAAAACAGATCTTGATAGATGGACTGTTTCACGCCGATCCTCATCCAGGGAATGTTTTTCTGACGGATGATGACTGCATTGCGCTACTTGACCTCGGAATGGTCGCCCGCCTTACGCCACGTACTCAGGACAACCTGCTCAAATTGCTCCTCGCTATCAGTGAAGGTCGTGGCGAAGAGGCTGCCGATGTTTGCATGAGGATTGGAGAACCTAAGACTGCGTTTGAAAGAGCAGAATTCAAGCGTCGGGTGGCGTCCCTTGTCGCCGAGCATGCCGACTTGCCCATCAAAGAACTCAACGCGGGTCAGGCCGTCCTTGAGATCACAAAGATTTCAGCCGATTGTTGGTTTAGATTGCCGCCCGAATTTACTTTGATAGCAAAAGCGTTATTAAACCTGGATCGCGTAGTCTTCACGTTGGATCCCGATTTTGAACCTAATACCGTGATTCGCGAGCGAGCAACGGAGATCCTCGAGCGAAAAGTTCTAAGGAGTATTGCGCCGTCTAACCTATTAACCGGTGTGGTAGAAGTCAAAGAATTTGTGGAAAAACTACCAGCCCGCGTAAACAAGATCCTGGATACGGTTGGAGAAAATGAACTCAGGCTGAAGGTGGACACAATCGACGAGAAGGTGCTGTTGGAAGGACTTCAGAAGGTTGCAAACCGCATAGCCCTCGGCCTCATTCTGGCAGCCCTGATTGTAGGTGCAGCCATGCTAATGCGCGTGGAGACGTCTTTTCGCATCTTCGGTTATCCGGGACTGTCTCTAATCTTCTTTATTATCGCGGCCGCTGCCGGCTTGCTGCTCGTCGGTAGCATCGTGATGTACGACATCAAACCACGGGCTAAGTCCAAAGAGGGCAAATAGTTTCGCGACTTCCTTCGGGATCCTCCGCCATCGCCGCCCACACCTCAGATGGGCAACCGTGTTTAAAAACTCAAGTATTTCTCAAGCTAAATGCAATAAAACCTTCTTAGGCAGCTGAAACCAGTTGGACAATCGTAAGGACAACTAACAACTGGGTTTGGAGAAGCCGATAGATGAAGGCAACTATGGTCGAAACAATCTATTGCATACCAGGACTACCAATGATGGAGCTGATTCTCGAAAAGATAACTTTACCGTCGGAATTGCCTTACCTTAGCCGACCGAGGCTTATCAGCATCCTCGAGCGAAGCTTAGCCTCAGGAACTTCAACGCTTGTAAGCGGGCGTGCGGGAACTGGAAAAACGGCTCTTGCGCTAGATGTTTCGCGCAAATGCGGACGAGCGCTGGCCTGGTACAAGGTGGACGCGCCGGACAAGGAAATAAGGATCTTCTTCCAGTATCTGATCGCTAGTATTCGAAAAGGCAGACCAGGGTTTGGCGATCGGATGCTCCTACCGCTGTTGCGGACGCGCCAGCTGCAAGAAGTCGATCTGCTTGCTGAGAGTTTTGTGTATGAACTTTCGGAGCATGATACCCGACCACTTCTGATTGTTATCGACGACTTGCACCAGGTCTGCGACTCTCCCTGGTTAATACAGTTTTTCAAACGACTACTACCGCTCCTGCCGCCAGAGGTTCACATGTTGATCACCAGCCGGTCGATGCCTCCTGCGCCACTATGGCGAATGCGGTCTAAACAAACGCTGATGGTGATCGACGAGGAGACCCTTGCCTTTAACCGAACTGAGGCACTTGAGCTTTTTGAGAGTTATGGCCTCACAGGAGAGCAGGCAAGAATTGCTCTCGATCACACACACGGCAGGGCTGCTTCCCTGGCGAACTTTGCGGCATCGCAGAGCAAGGCGGAGGGTCGCCAACGCCGTTTCCGCTCGCTAACTGGTGAGCTGGTTACAAACTAAATTCTCCAGCTCTTCGCGTTCGTGGGGCGTTACTGATGACCGTTCGTGAACAAACCGTAGAACAAAGCTATGGCTTGCAGCCATTTCGCTGTGTTAATCTGCCGGCTAAACAAACCCGCAAAGTGCCGAGGCAGAAGGTAATGGCTGCAAAGACTCGCCAGCCCAAACCTGGGGAAAAATCTCTCTCCAAAGCAAATGCTGTAGCTGGGTTCCAGCCGAGCTTCTTTTTGCGCACAAAACTACTGCCCCCGCGCCCGGCGCCAGAACTTCTATCGCGGCCGCGTTTGACGGAGCGCCTTCTGGCAAATCTGACGCATCCAGTAACTCTTGTCACGGCAAATGCGGGCTCCGGGAAAACCACGCTGGTCGCCGATTTTCTCCGCAAACACAAACGGCAGTTCGTCTGGTATCAACTCGATCACACAGATGCTGACCCTTTCGTCTTTCTCGGTTACGTGAGTTTTGGCATTCAACAGGTTGTTCCGGGTTTTGGTCAGGCGATGTTCTCATATCTGCAGGAATCTGCGGGAGAATTGGCCCAGCACCCGGAACGGGCAGTTGACGTGTTGTTGAATGAGGTGTTGGAGCGGGTGGAGCAGCAGATGATAGTGGTCCTGGACGACTATCATCACCTCGGCCTCGATACGCCCGTGCATAGAGTTCTCGACCGTTTGTTGGCGTATCTGCCCGATGTATTGCACATAATTGTAATCTCCCGTGAAATGCCGCCCCTCGCTCTGGCACGCATGCGAGCACAGGCGCCGCAGTCAATCATTGAGCGCTCAGATCTCCTTTTCACCGATGACGAGACGCAGCAACTCTTTAGAAGCGTTTTTGATATTGAACTCACCCCAGAACAACTTGCCGAGTATCGCGAGCGCACTCATGGCTGGATAACAGCGTTACAGTTAGTTAGACAAGTCGCCAGCCGAATGCCCTCAGGACCGGGAATGGCGCAAGGAAGTCCGCCTGACCTCATTCAGGTGTTGAGACAGTCCGAACGCGACATTTTCGACTATTTCGCTGAAGAGGTTTTTTCTGATGAGAGCGAGGATGTTCAACAACTGCTCTTAAAGATCTCCCTCCTTGATCGGATTGAACTAGACACCTGTGCCGGCCTTTACCGCGGAATGAATTGCTCCAGAGTCCTTCCCAACCTCGTTCGGCGCAATGTCTTCATGACAGTTGCCAGCGACCGCCGGGGAGAAGAGTACCGCCTACACCCATTGTTTCAGAGTTTCCTTCGCCGTCGTTTACGTAGTGAGATTGGACGTGCGGGTGTCGCCGCCGAGCATGAGCGCTGCGCCGCCCATTTCATTGAGAAGCAGGCGTGGGAGCAGGCGGTCCGGCATCTGATATCTGCCGAAGACTTCGAGCAGGCGTCCCGCATTATTGCCGAAAGGGGTCTTGAATGGATCTCCTCCGGTGCGCTGGGTTCTTTGGCGTCCTTGGCCGACAGTCTGCCCCAGGCGGCACTAGAACAGTTTCCTCGCACTCTGGCTCACCGGGCAGAAGTCGCCCGCTTGCGTGGCGAGTACGAGGTTGCCAACTCCATGTTTCGTCGCGCCGCCAAGCTGCTAAAAGCGCAGAAGGATCATCAGGGAGAAGCAGAGGTTCTGCATTCTCAAGCGACGCTCGCCCGGCGGGAAGGCGACTTCTCGTTAGCGTTTACCTATCTCGATCGTGCGATGGAGTTGGGCGACCAGAACTCAGCCGTCAAGGTGAAATGTGGCAATACTCGTGGGCTTTGCCTGGTCGCAATGGGTGAGTGGACAGCTGCGGAGCTCGAATTCAGGAGTGCGTTACAGGCGGCAGAAGAGCGCAACGATGAGCGCTACATGCGTTTAATCTCGCATAACCTGGGGACTCCTGCAGGCATTCGTGGTGATTTCGAGGAGGCACTGCGCTGGTTCAGTCGAATGCTTCGCAAGGGACAAACCTCCATCATGCCGCAAGAGGCGGTTGCCCACCTCAATATGGCCCGTTGTCATATTTATCGGGGAGATTTTGCGGCCGCCGAACAACACCTCGATCAGGCACTGGAATGCTGCCAGCTCTTCAATTTGGTCGCTGCCCGAGCCGAGACCCTGGAAACCTATGGAAATCTTTACCGTGAGCGGGGGGATCTTGAACGGGCAAGTGAATATTATGAGCGCGGCGCACGAGCCTATGAAGAAGCCGGCATAAATCTCGAGCGAACTGAGCTCTTTGAGGAACGAGCACTACTGAGTCTTGGAGTTGGTGATGCTTCAGAAGCGCGAAATCAGATTGAACGGTTGATTCAGGCGCGACCGAAGGAGAGAGAGCCGAGGGGGTTCTACACTGCCTCACTAACGCGAGCCACCATTCTAATTAGGCAGCGAGAATTCGATACAGCGAGGGCGGATCTGGCCGAAGCGCATAAATACTTCCAATCCAATAGCCTGTTTTATAACGAGGCTCAGAGCTGCCTGGCGCTCGCGGTTTGCTATCAAAATCTTGGTCGCGAACCCGAAGTGCTTGAAAACTTAGAACGAGCTGTCGATCTAGCCGTTCGGTATGACTACGAGTACTGGCTGAAAAGAGAAATAGCGGCACATCCGGAATTGTTTTCCGCGGACGAGGCGGCCGAGCTCTTGCCCTCAGATCTCCGAATGCAAGTTCGAGGAGTGCAGCGGGAGCCGGTCAGCCCGGAGGCGGTTATGGTCGCGGAAATCGCGCCGGCAGCAAAAACAGTAACGGATCTTACGATAAACATGCTCGGGCCTGTGGAAGTTGTGCGCGACCCGACTCGTCCCTTAGCGGCCGATGCCTGGACCACACGGCGGGCTCGCGACATCCTATGCTTTATAGCCTCCCGGAAACATCGTCGTGCTTCGAAGGACGTAATTATTGACACCTTTTGGGGCGAAACGGATCTCGACGTAGTTGAACGGAATTTCCACCCTACTGTTTCTCATATACGGAAGGCGTTGAACAGTAACCAGCCGCTAAAGCAGAACTACCTGCTGTACAGAGATGGCGATTACCAACTGAATCCAGAGTTCTCCTATTCCATCGATTTGGAGAACTTTGATCGTTTCCTCACAGAAGGGGAGAACCACCGTAGGGCGCGACAATTTGAGAGTTGCATTGAGGCCTACGAATCAGCGGTGGCAGTTTACCGTGGTGAGTTTTTGCAGGGCAGTTACGAACCCTGGGTAGAAGAGCAGCGGACTTATTACCGCGAACAGTTTCTGCGAGTTTTGGAGTCGCTGACGAGCGTGTCGCAGAAACTGGAAGATTGGCCCCGGTCCTTGGAACTGGCGCAGCGAATCCTTCATGAGGATCAATTTCGCGAAGACATACATTGCATGATCATGAGGGCGCATTCAGCCCTGGGGAATCGCGCTGCGATTAAGGATCATTACGCAGCGCTACAACGTCTTCTTAGCCGAGAACTGGGGGTTGAACCGAGCATGGAAACCCGTAAGGTCTATCACGAACTTCTGGGTAAATAACCTAAAAGCTTAATGATTCGTGCTGAAATTAGAAGGTTACTGCAACAAATGCATACGGCGTCGAGATTAGAATCTGTCCTTGTCAAATTCCCCCTAATTCCCTCGGATGGAGAACAGGCAGGCGGTGCCCAAAGTTCGGGGCTTTCCGCTCCTCAATATGCTAGTAAAGCGCCCGCAAGAATCAATATTCGACGCTTAGCATCTGCGCCAAAAAGCCCGACTGAGGTGATAGGTTGCTAAAATTAAGCTTCTCACCCTCCCATTTTCCCGCGGGGAAAAAAAGCCTGGCATTGTTGCTTACGCTTTTGATAAGCGGGGTGCCGGTGTTTGCTGGTATCACGCTAAGTCCCACTGATGGCATTGTCATGACCGGAGCTGACGGTATCGTCATGACCGGAGCAGACGGGATTGTCATGACTGGGGCGGACAGCTTCTTCAACAACTCCACCAACGGCATCGTCATGACCGGAGCTGACGGCATCGTCATGACCGGGGCCGACGGCATTGTAATGACGGGAGCTGATGGATTTGCCTACCCAAACAGTATTCGTACGGCTTCGGCCGATGGTGTCGATATAACCCGCGTTGATGGGATTGTGATGACCGGAGCTGACGGGATTGTCATGACGGGTGCTGATGGTGTCCATTACACGGCAGACGCCGTAACTATCACGTTGGCAAACGGCATTGTGATGACAGGCGCTGATGGAATTGTGATGACCGGGGCCGATGGCGTTCAGCAGAGCACTTCTAATGGGATTGTGATGACCGGGGCCGACGGCATTGTCATGACTGGGGCTGATGGAATCGTAATGACGGGAGCAGATTCTGTAAAGGCTGTGGGAGGGGACGGAGTTGCTTATGCTGTAGCGCCGGATGGCCTTCGGTTTACCGGTGTCACTGGGATTGTGATGACTGGGGCAGACGGTATTGTGATGACGGGCGCAGATGGCATTGTAATGACGGGCGCCGACGGCACAATTAAATCTAACAGTACCACCAGTTCTACAGGCTTACAATCGGTCGATCCCGAATTACTGGCTCAGTTAAACCAGTTAACTGATGACAGCACAATTAACGCTGTGGTTGTCTACCATCAGCTGCCCACGGACGGAGATTTTGACGCTCTGCGCACTATTGGCGTTATGGGGGGCACACGCTTCCACTCTCTACCGATGGTCGTTACCAGCGGCACGCGCGGCCAGATCGCCGCGATTTCGCGGTTGCCGGGCGTCAGGTCAATATACGGTAACCGAACGCTCACTTTGACTAGTGAGCCGGAAGTTCGAACCGCAACCGGCGTTGATCGCGCGTGGCGAGACGCAGAAATAAGGGAGAGCAACGGTAATAGTCAGGTTAGCGGACGCGGAGTGACCGTTGCCGTGTTAGATACCGGAATCGACGGGACACACGGTGATCTTTCGGGTCGGGTGAGTAAAAATATCAAGCTCTTTGATACTCAGAGTGTGAGCGTTGGATTCAGCTATCCAAACAACTCAGAGAATCTGTCTAACACTGACTCGGTTTACGGGCACGGCACGTTTGTGGCGGGTGTAATTGGCGGCAATGGCAATATTTCAGGCGGAAAATATAGCGGCGTAGCGCCCGGCGCCCGTCTCGTCGGACTTAATGCGGGCGATCTCACATTAGTCTACATCCTCAACGGATTTGATTATTTATTGACGAACCGAGCATCTCTTGGGGTGCGAGTCCTGAACTGCAGCTTTTCCGCAAATACGCTGTTTGATAAGAACGATCCGGTCAATGTGGCGACGAGGACGTTGACTGAAGCCGGCGTCAATGTCGTTTTTTCTGCCGGAAATACCGGGCCCGGCGCGCACAGCCTTAATCCGTATGCGGTGGCGCCGTGGGTCGTAAGCGTTGGCGCAACAGACACTGGCGGGCGGCTCACGGCCTTCTCGTCTCGCGGCGATTTTGGAAGTGGCCTCTTTAAGCCCACCCTGGTTGCTCCTGGGTTGAATGTAGTGAGTGTACGCGGCTCGGGAATAGTTAACGTTACTGGCGCGGAGGGTATGGCTGGAGCTGACGCCCAGAGACTTAGTTCATCCGAATTGCCTTATTACACGGTGGCAAGTGGCACTAGCTTTTCGGCTCCGCAGGTGGCCGGTACGATCGCGCTTATGCTCGAAGCCAACCCGACGTTGACTCCCGCCCAGGTGCGCGAAGTCTTGCAACGGACTGCCACTCCGTTGCCTCCATACTACTCGTATGAGGTCGGGGCGGGAATGCTTAACGTTCATGCGGCAGTTTTGCAAGCGGCTTTCATGGATCGAAGAATTGGCTCATGGCGAGGCACACTTGACCGAGGACAGATTCAGTTCTATAGCGACCCACTGACAACATTCTCCAAAACGCTTCAACCGGGCACGGCTTCCGATACCACTCTTCAGATTCCTGAAGATACTTTGCTTGCCTCCGTACAGATAGGCTGGGGTCCGCTTTGGACGACAAACGACCTTTCCCTGGCCCTTTATGATTCCACCGGCGCATTGAAGGGACAGGCCAATACGTTGAACTTGCCGGGTCTGAATGGAACCCGAGAGCGAGTGACGCTTAATGCGCCGCCAGCGGGACCTTGGCGTGCTACCGTCCGGAACACTCTGGGAGCCCTTGGCACGTCACAGCTCTACGCGGGTGTACTCGAAGTGGGGAGGGCCCGCTACGCTCGTATGAGTGATCTCGAAAGCGCCGGGCCGACTCTCCGAAATGATGCTTATCAAAGTGTCTGCAGCTTTTCCATGTGGCCAATTGGAACGAGATTTAGAACAGACTGGATGATCAGCCGAGCAGATTTGGCAACGGCTCTGGTGCTCGGTGGACGCGTCCCGCAGTATTTACCGCGCCGCTCGAATTATTCGGACGTCAAAGACGAGGGCACCGCGCTTTTTGTTGAAAGCGCCCAGTCCTCACCCTCCGGCCAACTCTTTATCGACGCCGTTCCAGGCAGCAAATTCCGACCTGCCGAAAACGTGACTCGTCTACTGGCAGCGGTCGCTTTGGTACGGGCTGCTGGCCTGCGTTCGGAGGCGGAGAGTAACACAGGCGCGCCATTGACGTTTCTCGATTCCCTCAGCATTCCGGCAGAGCTGCGAGGTTACGTTTCCGTCGCCGTGGCGAAAGGTTTTCTGGAGAGCGATACCTTATTCAGACCGCAGGCGGGGCTCACTCGGGGAGAACTCGCGCACGCGCTTGCTGTTATGCAGAAACGCGCAATTCAGTAAATCTTTTCTAAGCTACGAGATCGCGCAGCAGTGACTCTTCCTCGTCGGTAAGAAAGCTGAACACCAAGCCAAATCCCGTGCCGGGTTGATCGGCAATCACTTCGCCACGCAGCTGCAGCCACTCCCCTGACTCAAGTTTCATTTCCAGACTTACGACTTCCCCAACATCTGCGCGACCGCGGGTATTAACAAAACATCCTCCGAGGCTCAAGTCCTCAACCCGGCCCTCGTGCGTGCCTGATAAACCGATCCAGCGAGTTGGCAAATTAGTGATTGTGCGTTCGTCGGTTCGTCTTTCTTCAGTCATTTCAGTTTTTCCGGTAATTGGCCAAAGTACACGTTGGTATTGTACTCAAACGCGACGATACCATTCTCCGAGTGTTTTAGAAAAATTTTCTCGAGACCCTCAACCATTGTTTTGTAGTTGAGATGGCCTGGCTCAGGTGTATAAGAAGCGGAAAAAACTCGTCCCTTGAAGGCCTCCAGGTCAAGTTCCTGGACGTTGGCAAAGTTTGCACGAATAAAGCTTCCGGGCGCGAAGAAGTCAACGATCGATTGATCACCGCGATCGTGCCGTACTTGTTCATAATCAATTCCAGAAATGAGGAGCAGCTCCTCATATGCTCGAAGAAAAGCCGTGGAATCAAGTAGCCGCTCATTCCAGATTAAGACCACCCATCCCTCACGCCGCAGTATCCGGCGAAACTCTAACCGAGCCTTTGTTCTGTCAAACCAGTGAAATGCCTGCCCGGCAGTAACAAAATCGACCGTCGAGGCCGGCAGTGTTGTTGATTCTGCAGCACCATTGATGCTTATGAAGTTTGGATAGGTTTTGAGGAGTTCTTGAGCCGCTGTCCGCATTGCGGTGTTGGGTTCAACTCCATAAACCGTGTTCCCATTTTGCAGGAATAGTTTGGCGAGAATGCCGGTGCCCGATCCAATATCGGCAAACACCGATTGGCCAGAAAGCCCACAGTGTGATGCCAGGAGGTCAAGGATAGCGGCTGGGTATCCAGGTCGATATCTGAGGTAGTTCTCGACTCTTGTTGTGAATCGCTCAGTAGGATTTGTAGCGGGCTCCACGAGGATTTACTTATATCTCCACGAACCGTCAGTCGCGGGGGATGGGCGCAGGACCTTCGATTCCTTGGTCAGGCGGATAATACTTTACAAACAATCGAAACCCTAGCAAGAGCAGAAGTATGAAACCAAATGTGACTGGCAATCGTGTATCCGCTTTTACGAGCATCCAGAAGTGGATGACCGCCGCTATGGCAGCCCCATACACGAGCCGGTGCAACTGGCTCCAACGTTTTCCGCCGAGCCGTTTAATCATGTTGTTGGTGGATGTCACAGCCAGCGGCAACATCATAAGAAAAGCCGCCATACCAATAGCAATAAAAGGTCTTTTTGCGACGTCGGTTATGACGGCGGGTATATTAAAGAATTGATCGAACCACAAGTAACACAACAGATGAAGAACTCCGTAGAAGAAGGCAAACAAACCCAACATGCGACGAAACTTTATCAGCCAGTTCAGGCGGAATGTTTTGCGCAGAGGTGTGATGGCCAATGTGGCCACAAGGAAAATAAGGGCCAACATTCCGGTAGTGTGTGTTGCGAACTCTAGAGGATTTGCGCCGGTTCTCCTGCGATACAGATCCCAGAGTAGCAGCACCAGAGGCACGAGACCGTTAACTAGCAACAGAAGTTTTGGAAAGGCAGGATCTCGCATCTCTCGCTGGCTCAGACGCTTAGAAATATGTTCTTAGGTCCATCCCTTTGTATAGATGCGTGACCTGTTCACCGTAGCCGTTGAACAGCAGAGTCTTTCGTCGCCGGTACTCACCGATTCGCCGCTCGGTTGCCTGGCTCCACCGGGGGTGCGGCACATCGGGATTGACGTTTGAGTAGAATCCGTACTCATTCGGCGCTTCCATATTCCAGGTGGTTTGGGGCTCCCTAGAAACGAGCCGAATCTTTACGATGGATTTGATGCTCTTGAACCCATATTTCCAGGGCACAACCAGCCGAATTGGAGCACCATCCTGCCTTGGCAGCGGCTCGCCATACAGACCAGTTGCGAGAATTGTTAGCGGGTGCCACGCTTCGTCAAGCCGCAGACCCTCGCGATAAGGCCATTCTAGAACACCAGTCCGTTGATTAGGCATCGCGCTCGGATCGTAAAGAGTTTCAAATGCTACATATGTTGCGCTTGACATAGGCTCAACCTCACGCAGCAGGGCTGCAAGTGGAAATCCTAACCATGGTATTACCATCGACCAGCCCTCGACGCAGCGCAAACGGTAGATTCGCTCTTCGAGCGGCATCTTTAACAAGTCTTCGAGACCAAAGATCCTTGGTTTATGCACTAGTCCGTCAACGGCGACGCTCCATGGGTCGGTTCGAAAGCCGGCAGCCGCGAACGCAACTGAGCTCTTATCTGTTGAAAACTCATAGAAGTTGTTGTAATGGGTAATATCTTCAAGCGGAGTAAGATCTTCATTTATCGCATAACCGGCTTGCAATGCTTCCTCACTGGCTACCCTGCGAGCCACTGTGCGATCAACAGGCTTGTTCGGCTGTGGAGAATTGAAGCGACGGTATAGGAGTGCTGTTGCCGTTGTTGTCGCCACAAGGGCTGCTCCTCTCAGGAACAAGCGACGATTTAGATAAACGGTTTTATCCGTGATTTCGCTCTGTTTAATGTCGGCTGATTTTTTGAATAACATCAGTATTTAGAGCCGGGGCAGCGTTGGCAAGTTGCTAAGACGGCCAACGTGAGCCAAAGCATTGAGAAGTCCTCCGCCCTGTTAGTCGGTAAAGTACCCGCCGTCATTACATACGCTCGGGATTCCTGGCTGTATCTTCCCTTAAGCTGTACCGGCAAAAACCCGATAGAGCCTTGTGCAATCTCAGCACGCAAACAATAATGGCGCAATCTTTTGTCACCCCTTTTCACAGAAGTGATTCATGCACGACGCACCCCCTTCATCACCAAACTCGGAAACAGGGGACGCCGAGTCAAAAACAACCAAAAGGCTTTTACGATGGGCGGTTGTCGTTCTCGCTGGAGCGCTGATACTGGCATTTCCCCCGCCAGAGGGCATAACTCAGGCCTCATGGCGATTGCTGGCGATCTTCGTGGCCACCATTACCGGTTCAATCTTGCGGCCGATTGCTGGTGGAGCAATGGTTCTGCTCGGGATCTCCGCCGTCGCGGTAAGCGGTGCATTGCCGGTGAATCAGGCGCTGGCCGGGTATGCCGATCCCATCGTTTGGATGGTTTTGGCAGCCTTTTTCATCTCACGCGCGATGATAAAGTCTGGACTTGGCCGGCGAATTGCCATGATTTTCATTCGCGCAATAGGGCGCCATTCCCTGGGTCTGGGATATGCGCTTGTTGCCACAGATTTCGTTCTTGCCAGCGTCATTCCATCTAACGCCGCACGTGCAGGGGGAATTATTTTTCCCATCGCAAAGAGTCTGTCGGAAGCGTATGACTCAAGACCCGGCGAAACGGCGACGCGTCTCGGTGCGTTTCTGATGACTATGCTTTATCAGTCGGATGTAATCATTTGTGCCACTTTTCTGACCGGTCAGGCTTCGAATGTTTTAATCGCAAAGTTTGCGCAGCAGACAATCGGCATCGACCTCAGCTACCGGTTATGGTTCCTGGCTGCAATTGTACCCGCGCTGGCATCTCTCCTCGTAGTACCTCAACTGATTTACCGTGTAAACGCACCAGAAATTAGGCATACGCCGGCTGCAGCTGAATTCGCCGCTGGAGAATTGAGGCGTATGGGCCGAATGAACCGCGCCGAGCTAATCCTCGTTGTTGTATTTGCTTTCGTGGCTTTGCTCTGGAGCCTAAAGGGTTTGAGTTTTATCCTTCCGTTTGCTGAAGGCGGCAATGCTGCACGGATCGTGGCGTATGCCGCTCGACTGGATTATTCGATCCCTCCACTCGTCGGCGTCTGTGTTCTGCTCGTCACCGGAGTGCTGGATTGGTCGGACATCATCGGCGAGCGGGCGGCGTGGGATGTCTTCATCTGGTACGGCGGATTGGTGCGTTTAGCAGGAGCACTCGGCGAGACGGGAATCACCACGCGCTTTGCGCAAGTTGCCGGAAACCTCACTACCGGATGGCATTGGTGGGCAGC
>Ga0214473_10003466_pt1 | contig 19135 bp, 15 predicted proteins | sample RVTome_7_FD_203509 | JGI IMG/M metagenome (GOLD analysis project Ga0214473, IMG submission 203509) | Soil microbial communities from uranium-contaminated site in the Upper Colorado River Basin, Wyoming, United States - RVT98D197 | ecosystem: Environmental > Terrestrial > Soil > Contaminated >... | reverse complement strand
CGGAATGCCCATCGTTGGCCCGCTCCACTGACCCGCCAAGCTCCGCCCTCCTCAGCCTTTGTTCCCAGAGGGGGATGTTCCGGATGCCCCGATGACTCGGTAGCGTTTGATGACCGGGTATCCCTCTTCGCTTTCCTCCAAGCTGTATAACTTGCCGTTGCGGAAGAGCACAGGGACCCTCTTTAGGGGGACTCTGGCGATGTACCGGCCGTCCCGGTCGAAGACGTCGTGAAGATAAACATCCTTCGCGGCGGCCTTCTCGTAGGTTTGCACATACAGGCGCCCCATCTCGTCGTGGATGAATCTTAGGAATGGTGGATGGTGCTCAGGGAATTCGAACTTGATCTGGGGAGGCGCGCCCTCGACCGACGCCGCCTTTTCCTCCTCCGTGACCGCCACGGGCTTGTAGGTCTTGAGGATTTTCCTCGTCAGGTTCCCGTCGGAATCAAAGACCTGGATCTCATATCGCTCGGGGTACCCGAAGATGACGTTGTCCTGCTCGTCGACCGTCATATACACGGTCGGGCGCATGGGGTTGACAGTGGGGCCCAGCCTCCTTTCAAGCTGCATCCTGGCCAGTTCCTTGATGGGATTGACCTCCGGATCATAGAGCTTAAGGACAAAGGCATAGGTATTGGGCGTCGCCGGGTCATAGACCGAGGACGTGCCGATGATGTTGCCGCGGCTGTTGCAGCGAGCTCGGGTTGGAGTTTCTTTGACCATCGCCACGGTCCGCAGGAGATCGCCGTCGGGAGAAAAAAACGACAGCCGCTCGTACTGGGTGACTAGGAGCTCGTTCCTGAGAAAATAGACGAAGATCGGTTCGTTGAGATCCCCCGGCCCCTGTCCCGGTCTGCCAATTGTTCGGAGGTATCTCCCCTCCGCATCGAAGACCTTGACGTGCGATTCCTTCCGGTCGAGGGCGTAAATCCGGCCCTGGTCATCGGCGGTCAGGTGGGAGATATCGGAGAAGGCATACATGTCGCCTCCTTCCTCGACGCCGATCGACAACTCCTCTTCGGTGGCAAACAGGCTGCCCTCATAAACCGGCTCTTCCGGATTTCTGACGATCGTCACGCCGTTGACCTCTTCGATGGTTCCCCGCCACGAATTTTTGTCCTTAGCGCAAAATGCCGCCAAGAATGCGGCCAACGTCACGACGAATAATCTCAGCCCTTTAGTTTTATTGACTCCGCCCCTCATGCAATGATGTTATTCACCGGTGTGGCAGGTGTCAAGAACTCGAAATCCGGACTGGATTCTACAGGCAGACCACTCCGCAAGCACAACTCCCCAGCATCACAAATCAAGCTCTTCCAACAGGCGCCGGGCCCAGTCTGCCCTGCGGCAGCATACAGGGGAAAACATGGATTGGGCTGAAATTGAAAAATTGATTAAATTACAAAGCCCCCGCCGGCCCAAGTCTTCGAGCAAGTCGCCTTGACGGCGGCCGAGGAGAGCGAGGACTACGATTAGCCGGCGATTGGGAGAGGGGAGTGGCCTGCCCTCTCTTGGACGCTTCCCTGACCGACCCGCCCGAAAATCCGCCGCCGGCAGCCAGGTCGGCTCGATTTCGAGATGTTGACATCCGCTCGGGGCCGGGATATTCTCCCTTTCGTGATGGGAAGGGTTGATCCCGAGGTCGCGGCTGGCGCTTCCAGGCCGACCGCAAAAAGGAAATCCCTATCAAATATACGCATAGCAAAGCAGGATCCACGCCTAGCTGGGCTGCGGCTTGGCATTAAGCCATTGCAGAGCGGGGGCGAGCAGGCGCGGGCCGGCGATCATTGCATTTGAGGAACGTGGATGTATGACTTCGCGTCTAGCAGCGATTACTTCAGCCCCGCCAGCCTCTTCCTGGCATCCTCAACCTCGGGCACGCCTTAGGCTTATTATTTCCGCGTTCCGGAATCAATACAAGACGTATTGTTCTCCCTTCTCCTGGATGTGTTTGTCAAGCCAAGCGATGATCATGTCGCGACGTTTGAGAGTTGCATTAATTTCCTCGTCTGTGAGGTATTCCCCGACCGCGGATTTGACCGAAGCTGCATCCAGGGATTTCAGCTTTTCCACAAATGCACGCGGCAGCTGGTCCATGATGAAATTCTTGTTCTCCTTGTTATTCTCATCATAGAAAAGTTTCTCATTGGATCTTTTATCGGTCATGAATGCCCTGCCGTGGTCGATCAGGATTATTCGCCAGTCTTCGGTGATTAAGTAGTTTCTCCGGTGGCGGTCGATATTATTGACCAAATTGTCAAATGCGCGCTGGAGAGAGAGCTTCCGTGTGAAGTAGCTGTGCTGGATGCCCTTGGCCTGGAGTTTCTCGTTGATGATTTCCTCGAAATTCTTCCAGGATGTTACCCATAATTGGCAGGCGCCTTTTCTCCCATCCCTTTCTTTTTCCACGGTCGGCGGCACCATGTCCAGCCCCAGGTATTTGCTCAAGCGATAGGCAGCGATCTCCGTTTTCCAGCTTTCTCGATATCCCCCTTGCATGCCGATCGGGTCCTTCCAGGTGGCTTTATGCGTGACGCTGTCTTTCTCTAAAGTCAAAACCCAAGGTCTGGTGACGCCTTCGCTTTTGCTCATCCGCTTCTGGTCGACGATATTCGCGGTTTGCAGGAAGTCTTCCCATTTGGCGTAATCCGCGACTTCTTCCGGTTTGAATTGGGCGAAAGATTCGAGACTAAGCCATAAAAATCCAAACATAAGGAAAATTAGGATGGCTTTTTTCATGCGTGCCCTCCTCTAATAAGATTATTAGAAATAGCTTTCTGGGGTTACGCGAATTTCTCCTTGATATCAATGTCCTGGACTTGGTAGAACCGACCCATGCCCCCCTTGCCCAGCTCCTCGATGATCTGGTAGCGTCCGGCGAACGTCGAGCCCGTAGCGAGTTCCTTGAAGGGGGTTTTAATTGTTTCGGTCGGGCTGCCTGAGAAATCCGCCGACGCTGGCTGGATCTGAGTCCCACATTTCGCGCAGAAGCTGCTATCCGAAGGATTATCGGTCTGACATTTGGGGCATTTCATGATCCTCATCCCCTTGATGGATAAAAGAATATCACCAGCCACGAGGTGCGTCAAATGCGAACATCGATGCGATGAAAGGCAAGCCCAGCATTCGCCCTGAGCTCCGGCCAGATATGAGTCAAAATTTTATACGAAAAATTTCCCGAAAATTCACGAAACGTCGGGGTGCCGAAGGGGTCATCCTGGGCTGCACCGAGATTCCACTGTTGATCAAGGCCGCGGACAGCCCCGTCCCGGTCTTCGACACAACGGCCCTCCACGCGGCCGCCGCGGTCGAGTTCGCCCTGTGCTGCTCACTTCGCCGGGGCATAGGACAGATCGGGCCGGTAGCGTCCGGTCTTCGTTTCCTGCCTCCTGATGAGGGCTCGTGTCCGCTTGGACAGGTCGGCGCCCTCGGCGCCCATTATCTTCCAGAATCGCTCTTCCGCCGCGGCGTAGTCGGCCGGGCTCTTGCCGTACTCGAACCAGACGTAGACAGGCATGTTCGTGCCCAGGTCGCCCGCGTAGGTCATGAAAGGGTCGCGGACGTTCTTGGCTTTGCTCAAGGCGAGCCAATCTCTGTTAAGAGCCTCGAATTCGGCCTCCTTCCCGGGAATGACCCAGACGAAGTCCCAGGTATAGTGGCCGATCTCTTCCGGCTTCAGGCGCTCTTTTTCCGGGAGGAATGAGATATCGGGACGGAAATACCAGAGTTGGTAAACCCGCTCGAGCTCGGCGGCCACGATACGGAGATGGACGGCCTGCAGGGTTTCAGGCCCCATCCGCTGGGCCAGTTCCCGCCAGGCCTTCTTCCATCGGTCGATATCGGCCGCGTCCTTGAGTCCGTAGATTACGAAGTAGTGGCTGTCGTCGGTTGCGTAGGTGTCGAAAAGTAAGGGAAAGGCGTGTTTTTTAAAATGGGAAATAAGTTCTTTTAGGGCGGCCTCATAATCGCCGGCCCGCGAGGCGTCGACCAGGAAATCGCCCATAAGATAGAGCCGCGGCGAATCCGCTTGGGGCGGGGCCTGGCAGATCGCTGTACCGAAGATGGCTACGAGCCCCATGATAAGGAAAATGGATCTGGCGTGCTTCATGACCTCCTCCTTCGGAAATTCGCGGAGTTTTCTTTCGGGGCGGCTGGATTACCCACTCGCTCCGAATGCGCACGATAATCTGACATGGGAGCGGCGTCAAGTCAACCGGCCGTTTTCGTCAGATCTAAACTTTGCTGTATCTTGTTAATAAATAATAAGATAGGCGCTTATAAGATTTATATGGCACTGATATTAAACGAGTTAGCAAAATTTAGTAGGCAGAACGCAGGGGAGTGGCCTGCCGAGGAAGAAGTGATAAGCAACATGTGAGCGGCGATCAACGAGGAGGACGTAGCCAATACAGGCAGGTTTTGGCACCAGGGGAACAGGCGAGAAGCTTTCCGCAGATCGATAGAAGCCGGAGAAGCCTGTGACCTTGCTGAATGGGAAGAGGTTATTGAAGCCGGTTTGCCGCTCAAGCCAAAGCGAACTCTGCATTCAGTGTGGAACCCGGGAGGGGTCGCTGGTCGCGAATCAGCAGTATTTAGGTAGATCCGGGTGAGGGTCTAAAAAGGAAAGCTTTTTACCTGGAGGCGAAGAACTGAGGTTGGCTGAGTCGCCGAGTGGTTGGCCGACAACGGATTTCCACATTTGCCTAAGAACTGGGCGGAAGGGATTCTCACAGCCTGAGGATATTCGTAGCCTAAAGATAATAAGGTATTTCCGAGACTGGGCCACAATGAGTCGCATAAGAGTTATTATGTCAACTAACGAACGTATCGAGGGGCGGAAAGAGGCTTATAAGGCGAGCGTTTTAGGAAAGCCGGTTTTCCCGGGCCGCTTATCCTTTGAGCACCGGTGTCTCGTCTTTTTTCCGGATTTGGTCGATGATCTCCTGGAGGACGGCGATGATCTCCTGTTTCGAGACCGTATGCTTCTTGAATTCGAGCCTCAGCCGGAACTTGTCGGTGTCCTCGGGGACGAAATTGTAGACGTAATACTTGAGTTTCTTGGTCTTCCCCTTGAGATACTTGGCCAAATCGCGCGTATCCTCGCGCGTCAGGCGCCGGTCCACGATCTCCCGGGCCAGTTTGAGCATGTCCGCTTCCGATTTTTGCTTAGCGATCTCGATGATGGTCGACTGGCTGAAGACCCCTGTCTCCCGGATGATGTCGCGGACATTCCTCGGTATTTTTGCTATGGACAGGATCTCGGTTATCGTCGACCGGGCCTTGCCGATCTTTTCCGAGATCTGCTGATGATGGTACTGATGGATGTCGACCAGGGCCTGGAGCCCGTCGGCCTCTTCGAAAATGTCAAGGTCTTTACGCTGGAGATTCTCGATCAGGGCGATTTCCATGGCTTCGTTGTCCTCGACGTCCATTTCGATGCACGGCAGATCCTTGAGTCCGATATTCTTGGAAGCTATGAAGCGGCGTTCGCCGGCGATGATCTCGAACCGGTTGCCCTTGGGCCGGACGAGGATGGGCTCCAGAAGGCCCTTGCTCTTGATCGAGTCCTGGAGCTCCCCGATATTGCCGAGCTCACATCGGGCCTGATGGGGATTCGGGTCGATTTTCTCGATGGGGAGCATGCGGATCCTCGGCCCAAGCGACCTTGCGGAGATCAGATCGACGAAATGGCCATCATGTTTCATCCCAACCGTTTCAGGCAGGCCGGATCTTTTAGTTTTTTGCACGATGCAGTATCTCCTCGGCGACTTTCTGATATTGCTCAGCCCCAATGGAATTAGGCGCATAGGTGAATATCGATTCTTTGTATGCCGGGCTTTCCTCGAGCTTGACGCTCTTAGAAATGAAGGTCTTGAAAACCTTGGTCCCGAAGACTTTCCTGATCCTCTCGACGACGTCCCGGGCCAGGTTCGTCCGCTTGTCGAAAAGGGTGATCAACACGCCCAGGACCTTGAGGTTGGGGTTGGCGATCCGCTTGACCTTCTCGATCGTCTCGAGCAGGTCATCTGTCCCTTCCAGGCAGAGATAAGAGGACTGGATGGGTATGAGAATGTAGTTCGCCGCGACCAGAGCGTTCAAAGTGATCAGGCCTAAAGCGGGAGGAGTATCGATGAAGATGTACTGGTACTTGCCCCGGATCTGTTCCAGCGCGTCCTTGAGGCGGAAATGACCGTCGAATTCGCCGGCCAGCGATGGCTCGAGCTTGGCCATGGAGATCTTGGTGATAGCCACATCCAGGCCGGGGATGTTCGACCGGACAATGATGTCTTCAAGTCTCTCAGTCTTGGTCACCAGGACGTCGTAGAGAGATTTTTCATATTTTTCAGGGGTAGTGACCGTCGAGATGGTGCTGTGGGCCTGCGGGTCCATGTCAAGCAGAAGCACTTTTTTCCCCAGCAAGGCAATGGCTGATGCGACATTGATCGACGTGGTCGTTTTTCCGACCCCGCCCTTCTGATTAGTTATCGCTATGATCAAGAGGTTTCTCTCCCTCCAAGGACGAATGCCCGAATAAGAATATTTTATAGTACTCGGGATGACAAAAAGCAAGAGGCGCAGAACTTTTTTTGAAAGAATACATGAAATATTTATTTCTAGACGAGAAGCGGGTTTCGATCCGGTCGCGATCCCCTATTGAAGGAAAAACCGTTAGATCGTTTTTCAAGGCGGAAATCGACAATGTCGGCACGCCGACATTCCGCGTAAATCATTTAATATTATGATGATAGCCAATATTTCAAGGAGAGATCGGCGAGAATTAACGCATCCATCGAGTATTCTTCCAGATGATGGAGGGGAAGGGCGATCAGCGAGGACATTCAACCGGGTCTGAAACCCGAATGCGCCAAATAAGAAAATTTGCGTCTTGTGCGCCATCGACGAAAATACCTCTCAGCCGCGCTCGGGTGGGGCCGGCAGGGCTCTGCATGTTCATTTGAATTTATTTCGCTCGTTCCCGGACCTCCTCCCGCTCAAAGATATTCTTCCGGTATTTCGGACACCAGGCCCGATGGAAAATGGCATCCGTAGGCCGAATGACTCGTCCTCTTCAGCGCCACGCCCTATTTATAGCACACTGCCGAGCCAGGGCCTATGCTGATAAGGGAGGCTTTCCGGCCGCCCTTATAAAACCTCCCCGGCAAGGCATGCATTCATCCCACGCGGCAAGCCGCGGGGCATAACGCAAAGGTGTTGGTTAAGTAGTAGATAATAATATAGATACATGTATTAAGCCTAATACATTGATTATAAATACTTTACGTGTTCTCGGCATCCATTTTTGGAAAATGAGCTGGGAAACAGGGCTGCCGGTTGGAATCGACCGGGATTTTACGTACAATGGGGATCGCGATGACCAGAGCCGTTGAAGACGCATCGAGATCCGGGTTTCTCAGGCGGCTGGGCCTCCTGGACACGTCTTTCCTCGTCATCGGCGCCGTGGTCGGCTCGGGAATCTTCATGACGCCCGGTCTCATCGCCGCCGGCCTCCCCTCCCCCGGCCTTCTCCTGACGGTCTGGCTGGCCGGAGGCCTGGTCACCCTCTGCGGGGCCCTTTCCTTCGCCGAACTCGGGGCCATGTACCCGCAGGCCGGCGGCCAGTACGTCTACCTCCGGGAGGCCTACGGCCCGGCGGCGGCTTTTCTGTTCGGCTGGGCTTTTTTTGGTTTCATCATGTGCGGCGGGCTGGCGGCCCTGGCCGTGGCCTTCGCCGAGTTCCTCGGGTCCTTCGTCCCCGCTCTCTCGACGGGACACCTCCTTTTCCGGGTCGAGGCGGCCGGGCTTTCCTACAGCCTGTCGGTCGGGCAGGTCGTCGCCGCCGCTTCAATCCTGGCCGTGACCTTCCTCAATTCTTTCGGGATCCGCTCCGGTGCGGCCGTCCAGAACTTCCTGACTGTCATCCGCCTCGGCACGGTCGCCGCGCTCGTCGGCCTGGGAGTTCTCTTCGGCGCCAAGACGGGCGGCGTTAATTTCCATCCTCTTTTTCCTCCCGGGCCGGCCTTCCCCGCCGTGCTCAAGCCCCTCGGCCTGGCCCTCGTGGCCGTATTTTGGACCTACGACGGTTGGTACGCCGTCAACTGTACGGCCGAGGAGATCCGGAACCCGGAGCGGACGATCCCCCGCGGCTTGACCATGGGAGTCTTGGCCGTGACCGCCATCTATGTCCTGGTCAACTTCGTCTACCTCCTAGCTCTGCCCCTCGGACAAATAAGGGGAGTGACCCGCGTCGGCGAACTGGCCGCCTCGGCCCTGTTCGGCGATGGGGGGGCAGCATTGTTTTCGGCCTTAGTCATGGTCTCGGTGTTCGGATGCCTGAATGCCAACATCCTTTTCGGCCCCCGCGTTTTTTACGCCATGGCCAGGGATGGCCACTTTTTCAGGGCCATGGGCCGGCTCGGCGCGCGCAGCCGGGTCCCAACCGGAGCGTTGTGGGGCCAGGCGGCCTGGTCGGCCGTCCTCTGCCTTTCAGGGACCTACGAATCGCTTTATGAGTACATGGTGTTCGCCCTCCTTCTCTTTTTCGCGGCGACGGGGCTGGCCGTCTTTGTTCTCCGTTTCAAGAGCCCGGGGACGCCCCGCCCCTACCGGACCTGGGGATATCCCGCCGTTCCTTTGGTTTTCATCGTCATGTGCCTCGCGGTATTTTTGAGCATCGTCATCTCCCAGCCGCTCAAGTCCGCGGCCGGGGCCGGGCTTCTCCTGGCGGGCTTCCCCATCTACCTGGTCTGGAAGAGCCGCGGCGGCCGTAACCCGGCCGGGACGATAAAAAAAGATTCCCCTGAAACCGAATTTCGTTTAAGATGATGCCGTTCGAAAAACCGAGGAGCCGATGACCGATACGACCTTCACCGTCCAGGTCCTTCCCGACGGGATCAAGGTCCGGGCCCGGGCCGGCGAGCTCCTGGCCGACGTCCTCGCCCGGGCTGGGATCCCGCTCAGCCTCTACTGCCACCAGCGGGGGATCTGCGGCAAGTGCGCCGTCCGCATCCTCAACGGTCCCCTGCCCTTTCCCGCCGCGCTCGAGGCGTCCCTTCTCGAGAACCGTCAGCTCGGCCCCGACCATCGGCTGGCCTGCCGCTATGAAGTCTGCAGCGACCTGACCGTGGAAACGCTCCCGGGGTCGCGCCTCGAGAAGATCGCCGTCCTCGACACGGGAGTCCCATCGGCCGTCTTCATCGACCCCGCCGTGAAGAAGCTCTCGCTCGTCCTGGAAAAGCCGTCCTTGTACTCTCCGACGGCGGTGGCGGATAACCTTCGGGCGTGCCTGAAGTCGCCCGGGCTCAGCCTTCCCCTGGCGGTCCTGTCGAAGCTCGGCGGCCCGCTCCTCGCAGGGGGACGGCCGGCGACCGCCGTCCTCTACGACGACCGGGAGATCCTCGACATCGAACCGGACGATACAGGGGGCGAGGCCTACGGCCTGGCTGTCGACCTCGGCACGAGCACGGTCGTCGCCGAGCTCGTCGACCTTATGACCGGGAAGGTCGTCGAGCGGGCTGCCGCGGTCAACGCCCAGAATTCCTACGGCGCTGACGTCGTCTCACGGATCACCTTCGCCTTCGAGAACCCCGATAACCTCCGGCGCCTGAAAAACTCCGCCGTCCAGCTCATCAACGACCTCGTCGCAGGCATGTCCAGGCGGAGCGGGGTCCCCCGTCACCGCATCTACGACGCGGTCATCGCCGGGAACACGGCCATGAACCACATCCTCTGCGGCGTCACCGTCGACCCGCTCGCCCTCGCCCCCTTCCACGCCGTGTTCTCGAGCCTGCCGCCGTTCCCCGCCTCCGAGGTCGGGTTCGCCCTCCACCCCCAGGCCCGGGTCTACATCGTGCCCAACATCAAGAGCTTCGTCGGCGGAGACATCACGGCCGGGCTCGTCGCCTCGGAGTTCGCCGGGAAGGCCGCAAACGAACTCTACATCGACCTCGGGACCAACGGCGAGATCGTCCTCAAGAAGGGCCGCGAATTCGTGACCACGTCGACAGCCGCCGGCCCGGCCTTCGAAGGCATGAACGTCAGCTGCGGCATGCTGGCGGTCGCCGGGGCCATCCATCGGGCCGAATGGGATAACGGTTTCAAATTCCGCACGGTCGACGACCTCCCTCCCCAGGGCGTCTGTGGGACCGGCCTCATCGACATCCTAACTCTGGCCCTAGCCCAGGGCGTCCTCGGCCGCGACGGCCGGATCGCCGGACCGGAAAAGAAGATCCGGCTGACCGACCGGCTTTCTCTGACCCAGCAGGACGTCCGGGGCCTCCAGCTGGCCGTGGCCGCGGTCAGGAGCGGGGTGAGGCTGATGCTCCGGGAGTTCCGTGTTTCGATGGCCCAACTCGACCGGGTCCTCGTCGCCGGGGCTTTCGGCAGTTCCCTGGACATTGGGAACGCCCAGGCCCTGGGGCTTCTGCCTGACGTCCCCGAGCGCAAGGTCGCGTTCATCGGCAACGCGTCCCTGGCCGGAGCCCGGAAGCTCCTCCTGTCCCGGCCCGACCGGACGGCCGCGGAGACCCTGGCCGCCAAGATCGCCCACGTCTCCCTGGCCACCCGGCCGGATTTCCAGGACGAGTTCGTCCAGGCCCTCGAATTCAAGCCGTATCCCGGAGGGGAAAAATGACCTTGCCTCTGCTCGACATCGTCAAGACCCGGACGGTTCTCCTCGACGGCGCCATGGGGACCGAACTCATGGCCCGGGGACTCCCCCAGGGGACGGCGCCGGAAGCCTGGAATGTCGAGCGTCCCGGCCTCGTCAAGGAAATTCACGGCGAATACTTCGCGGCCGGAGCGGATGTCGTCTCGACCAACAGCTTCGGGGGAAACGCTCTCAAATTGTCCGGCCACGGCCTCGGGGACCGGACCTATGAGCTGAACCTGGCGGCGGCGCGCCTAGCCCGGGAAATCGCCCCCGCCGGACGCTACGTGGCCGGAAGCATGGGCCCCACAGGAAAATTTCTGAAACCCCAGGGGGAATTCACCGAGGAGGACTTCGCCGCCGCATACGCCGAACAGGCCCGCGGCCTCTCCGACGGCGGGGCGGATGTCCTGCTCGTCGAGACGCAGTACGATCTGCGCGAGGCTCTCGCGGCGGTCCGCGGCGCGCGAAGCGTTTCCACGCTTCCCGTCTTTGTCACCATGACATTTAACTCGTTCCCGCGGGGCTATTTCACCCTCATGGGAGACACCGTCGCCCGGTCGGCCGCGGAGCTCGAGAAGGAAGGCGTCGGGGCGGTGGGGGCCAACTGCACGCTTAACAGCGAACAGATGGTCGGCTGCATCCGGGCCCTCAGGGAAACGACGGCCCTGCCTATTATCGCCCAGGCCAACGCCGGGCAGCCAGTTATCGGCCAGGACGGCCGCGTCGGCTATTCCCAGGGCCTAGAAGACTACATACGGTTCGTCCCCGAGATGGTTTGGGCCGGCGCCGGCTTCGTCGGGGGCTGCTGCGGGACGAACCCGTCGTTTATCCGGGCCATGGCCCGGATAATCAACCCATTCGACACCCCGGTCTAATTTTTAAATCGGGGTTTAGCGCTGTTGAACGTATCAAGGAGGAGCGGTCATGATCAAGGCGGAGCTTTTACGCAGCATGAACGAAGCGATCGTCGCCGGCGACAAGGCGGCCGCCGTGGCCCTCGCGGCGGACGCCGTCCGGTCCGGGGCGGACCTTCTCGAGGTCATCGAGAAAGGATTTGTCACGGGCCTCCAAAAGGTCGGAGAGCTCTGGGAACAAGGGGATTATTTCCTGCCCGAGCTCATTTCGAGCGCCGAGGCCATGAAGGCGGCCATGGCGGTCCTCGAGCCGGAGCTCGCCCGGAAAAAGATCGAGGCCCGGACGGGTGGGAAAGTGGTCATCGGGACGGTCGAGGGCGACATCCACGACATCGGAAAAAACCTGGTCGCCTCGATGCTCCAGGCGGGCGGTTTCGAAGTCTTTGACCTTGGGGCCGACGTCAAGCTCGAACGGTTCGTCGAAAAGGCGGAGGCTGTGGGCGCGCGGATCATCTGCCTGTCCGCACTGCTGACGACGACGATGACCAACCAGAAGCGGCTCATCGGGCTGCTCCGCGACAGGAGCCTCCGGGACAAGTACAAAGTTCTCGTCGGCGGCGCGCCCGCCAGCCGCAAGTGGGCCGATGAAATTGGAGCGGACGGCTACGCCGAAAACGCAGTCGCCGCAGTCAAGCTGGTCCGGACCATAGCCGGCCGGGACTGAGACGGAGCCGGGCGAACAAGCCTGGGAACAAAGAGAGAGAGGCAAGGGATGATCGAAACAAAAAGGCCGAAACTGGAACTCCTGAGCGGGGCGTTCGTCGAAAGGATCGTGGATGAGGGGCTGACGCTCCTCGAGAAGCAGGGGATCATGATCGAGAACGCCGAGGCGCTTCGTCTGCTCGGCGACGCCGGGGCCGTCGTCGACCGGGCCTCCCAGCGGGCCCGGTTCGGCCGGAAGCTGGTCGAAGGATGCCTGGCTTCGACACCGTCCGCGATCATGCTCTATGACCGGAGCGGCGAGAAGGCGTTCGCCGTCGGCGGTGACGAAGTCCATTTCGACCCCGGCTCCGCGGCCGTGACCCTCCTCGATCATGATACGCAGGAGGAACGCAAGGCCGCGACCACCGACCTCGTGGACTTCTACAAGCTCGTCGAAACCCTGGAGCACATCCATTTCCAGAGCACGGGCCTCATCTCCTCCGACGTCCCGGCCGCGGTCTCCGACTGCTACCGGCTCTACCTCGGACTGTGCCTTTCGACCAAGCCGTTCGTCACCGGGACTTTCCGCGTGGAGGGTTTCCGGCCGATGAAGGACTTTCTCGTCGCCGTCCGCGGCGGCGAGCGCGAGCTTCGCCTCAAGCCACTGGCCATTTTCGACGCCTGCCCCTCCCCTCCCCTCAAGTGGAGCAACCTGACCGCGCAGAGCCTGCTCGACGCGGCCCGGGCCGGCATCCCTTCCGAGCTCATCTCCATGGGCATGACGGGGGCGACATCGCCGGCCACGATCGCCGGGACGCTCGTCCAGCACGTGGCCGAGAACCTGTGCGGCCTGACCATCTGCCAGGTCGCCGCCAAAGGTGCGCCGGTCATCTTCGGCGGCTCCCCGTCGAGCTTCGACATGCGGAAGGGTACGACCCCTATGGGCGCCATCGAGACGATGATGATCGACTCGGCTTATGCCCAGATCGGCAAGTTCCTGAAACTGCCCACCCATGCCTACATGGGGCTGAGCGACGCCAAGGTCAACGACCCCCAGGCGGGGTTCGAAACAGCCATGGGGGCCGTCTTGGGGGCCCTTTCCGGGATCAACGTCATTTCCGGTCCGGGGATGCTGGACTTCGAGAGCTCGCAGAGTCTCGAAAAACTCGTCATCGACGACGGCATCTGCGCCATGGTCTACCGTCTCCTGGCCGGCATCACCCAGCGGGACGACCCCATCGCCCTGGACCTTTTCGAGGGGTTCACTCCCGACATGAAGTTCCTCTCCCACCCGCACACCCGCCAATGGTACAGGAAAGAACATATTCTGGCCGGCCTCATCGACCGCGATCCTTACGAAGCCTGGGTGACGGCCGGACGGACGTCCATCGTCGACAAGGCCCACGCGGACGTCCGGAGGCGGCTCGAGAAGTACATCACTCCTCCGCTCGCCGATCCCGTCCGCAAGGGGATGGACGAGATCATAACGGCCTACGCGCGGTCCCTGGGCATCGGCCGACTGCCGGTGTGGGAGCTCTAGCCAGGCCGGCCTGGTTTATCAACGGATAGGCTTCAAGGAACCAGCCCGCGCCCAACTTGTTTCCTGGATGGCCTTGGGATCCCTTTGGGACGGGTGACGCCCGGCGATTTGATGAATCCGGGAAGTTAATCCAGGTCCCAGATCTCGAGATATTCCGGAACCTCGACCGTCCAGCCCCTCTCCTGCCGGATCCGTTCGGCGGTTTCCCGGGCTACGTCCGCGTCTCCGTGGGTAACGAAGAGGCGCCGCGGCGGGGTCTTGAACCCGTCGAGCCAGCGGGCCAGCGCCTTGCGGTCGGCATGGGCCGAGAAACCGTTGATCTTGGCCACTCGGGCCCGGACCGGGACGGTCTGGCCGAAGAGACGGACCTGGGCGGCTTTCTCGAGGATCTGACGGCCCAGGGTCTCCCGCGCCTGATAGCCCACGAAAAGAATGGTGGACTCGGGGCGGGCGAGGTTATGGGCCAGGTGGTGCTTGATCCGGCCGCCAGTGCACATGCCCGAGCCGGCCATGATCAGGGTGGGGCCGCGGGCGGTGTTGATGGACCTGGACTCTTCGGGTGTCCGGACGATGACGAGTCCCGGAAAGCGGAACGGGTGTTCTTCCGAGGCGAAGAGCTTCCGGGCTTCCTCGTCGAGGAACTCGTCGTGGCGCTCGAAGGCCTCCGTCACTTCCCGGGCCATGGGGCTGTCGAGATAGACGGGCATGGGGGGGATGGCCTTGGTCCGGACGAGCCGGCTGAGATGGAACATCAGGTCCTGGGCCCGTTCGATGGCGAACGTGGGGATGACGACGTTGCCGCCCGCCCCGGCCGTGTCGCGGATGATCCCGCCAAGCAACTCGTCCACCCGTCCCGGGTCTTCGTGGTCCCGGTTGCCGTAGGTGGATTCCATGACGACATAATCGGCCCGCTCGAAGATGGAAGGATCGCAGACGAAGGGACTGCCCCACTGGCCGATGTCCCCCGAGAACACGATCGTCCGGACGTCCTCCTTGACCCCGACGGCGGCCGGGGCCCCGGGCTTTACCCGGGGGTCCACTTCCGCCGTACTCGCCCGTGGATATAAGCCACGGGCGAGTGGCGAGCCGAAGGCTCGTCCCTTGACGCTGAGCTCGACCATGGCCGAGCCGAGGATGTGGCCGGCATCCCGAAAGCGGACCGAGACGCCCCGGCCGAGCTTTCGGAATTCGTCATAGGCCGCCTCCTCGACGAGGGGCATGGTCATCTGGACGTCCTCGGTCATGTAGAGAGGGACTTCCGTGGGGAGACCGGAGCGCCCTTCCTTCCGGTGGCGTTTTTTCTTGTAGGCCGCGTCTTCCTCCTGGATTTTCGCGGCATCCATGAGGGCGATGGCGAGAAGGTCGGCCGTGGCGGCCGTGGTCAGGATGGTCCCGGCGAACCCGTCGCGGACGACCTTGGGGATGAGGCCCGAGTGGTCCAAGTGGGCGTGGGTGAGGAGGATGAAATCGATGTCCGCCGGGGGGACCGGAAGCGGCGACCAGTTCCTCTCGAGGTAGGGTCTCTCCTGGTAAAGGCCGCAGTCGATGAGGATGCGGAGCCCGTTTGCCTCGACGTAGTAACAGGAACCTGTGACCTGCCGCGCCGCCCCGAAGAACGCCAGCTTCATTGCGACCTGTAGAATTCGGCTTGGGCGGCGAATAACAGGATCTTGACCCAGATCCGGAACAGCACGCTGAGCTGCATCCAGACGAAGCCTAGGAGGACGAAGAGGACTGTCGGTCCGGATAGGAGTCCAAAGACGGCGTAGAAAACGACCGTCCCGGCGACGAACCCCGCGATGACCAGAAGATAGAGGGCCCAGGACCGGAAAAAGCGCTTCTTGAGGAAATTGAGGGCATGACGGAGGGCCCGTAGGACCTTGGTTTCTTCGTCGGCGACGACGGTGATGCGGGCGTAATCGAAAACCATGTGGACGATGGAAAGCAGGAGGAGGGCAATGAGAAAATGGAGATTCCTCAGGACAACCGACGGCCACTCTGTCCAAGCGTTCTCGAGCCAGAGGTTCATCAGGGCCGAGAGGAGACGGAGGATGACGCCGAAGGTCAGGATGAGGAAAACGAGCGAGGCGAGGAACAGCCGGACGAACCTCCAGAAATAGCGGCCGCAGTCGTTGAAAAACGCCTGGAGGGTCGGCCGGCCTTCCCGGTCGAGGAGGCGGCCGATGATGCCGCCGTTGAGGAAGACGTAGAGCACGAGGAAGAGAAGGGCCGAGACGACGAGGCCTCCGACGACGGCCGGCATCGCGTCCTGGTACTTGAGGACGGCCTCGCCCAGCCACATGAGGTCGAACGGCCGGACGTTCGAGCCCTGGAAGGAATGTCCGAGTTCCGTCTGGACGAGGAAGACGAGCGGAAAGGCGACGATCGTGGCGTAGATGAAGTTGACGACCCAGAGGATGGCGAGCAGCCGCGGTTTCCGAAGCGTTATCCCCATGCCTTTTCCAATGGCTTTGAAGACACCCATGAGACCCTCCTTAGCTCAATGAACTGACGAACTGAAGTAAGTTCTGGACGGTGAACAGCAGCTGGGTCAGGAGCTTGACGACGTTGCGTCTGAGCCCGTCGACGCCGCGGCTGTTGTTGGCGAGGTTGGCGTCGATGAGCCAGACGCCCTCCGGGTCGACCTGGGCGCTTTCGACCTCGACCGGCTTGACGAATTCCAGGCGGGTCCAGCGGGCCTGGCCGTCCCATATGCGTGTTTCCGTCGTCCCGTCCTTGAACCGCACCAGGACCTTGACCTGAGCATCGCCCCGGACGCGCGCCTCGCCATAACGCCTCAGGACGACCGTCGTCAGGTACTCGGACTTGGTCTTGGCCTCCGGGGACTTGGCCTCCGCGGCGTCGAGTTCTTTGATCTTTTTCGAGGTCATCTCTTCCCGGATCCCCTTGACTTCGAAGACGCCGCGCCGCGCGCGCGGGACTTTGATCGACGCGACCTCGGCGACGCCGTAATCGAAGGCCTGCGTCGAATCGAAAAGCTCGTCGAAAAACCAGGTCATGTCCTTGCCGGCGGCCTCGTTGACGACGCCGATAAATTCAGCCTTCCCGGGGTGTTTGTAGCGGTAACCCATGTGGTAGGTCCGCATGATCCTGGCCCATGTCTGCTCGCCCAGAACCCCTTCGAGTGTGCGGAGGAGGGTCGCCGCGCGCATGTAGACGTTGGCGCCATAGCTCCCGCCGTTGTAGAACCTCCAGGACCAGGCGGTCACCGGGTCGTAACGGACGGTGTTGATTGCCGCGACTCGATCGAGCTCGAAGTCGAAGGACTTGGGCATGCGGAGCAGCCAGGCGAGCGGGACCCCTTTGAAAACGAGCGGCAGGGCGCCGGGGCCGTAGGCCCGGGCCATGACCCGGCCCGTCGAGTAGGTGTTGAAGCCCTCGTCGAGCCAGGCCGCCTCGAATTCGTTGTTGGCCACGAGCCCGTACCAGTAGCCGTGCCCGAACTCGTGGACAATCACCCCCTCCGGGGAGAGGATGTCCGTGCTCGTCAGGACCTGGGTACCGGCGGTGAACAGGGTGGGATACTCCATCCCGCCGCTCCTGGTGCGGTAAGGCGGGTCGACCATGGTCACGGTTTCATAGGGATAGGGGCCGTACCAAAGGCCGTAGTACTTGATGGCCGCCCGGAGCGCCCGGAAATGACGCTCGATCTGCCGCTCGTGCTCGGGGGCGATGAGCAGGGTCATCTTGACGTCGGGGAGCTTGACCTCTTCGAGAGGAAGCCCGAGCAGGTCGGCCGTCTCCCGGTATTCCTCCAGGGTCACTTCCTTGTCGGCGATGAACTCGCGTTCGACCTTGAGGTAGCGGGGGTCGGCCATCCAGGCGAAGTCGTGGACCATGGACTGGCGGTATGTATAAGTGGTTTTCTTGACCGATTCGTCGACCCGGACGTCGGTCTGCTTTCCCGACGAGCCGATAACGAAATCCCGGGGCACGGTGATGTGGACGACGAAGTCTGCGAAGTCGGCGAAGAACTCGGAATTCTGATGGTAGGCGTGGGCGTTCCAGCCCTTCCCCTCTTCGTAGACGCCGGGCTTGGGGAACCATTGGGCGATGAAAAAGGAGTTCTTGTAATAACCGGAGCGGGACACGGTCCGGGGGATCTTGCTCCGGAATTCGAGCTGGAGACGGACGCTCTCTCCGGGCTGGACGGGTTCGGGGAAAAGGATGCGCACGACGGTCTGGTCGTCCGGATGCTCCGGTCCGTCAGGCGTGGCGAAGATGAGGCCGGACTTGAGGTCCGTGCCGTCCGCCAGCCGGATGTCCGTGACGTCGATCCAGCCCCACTCGCCTTCCTCGGGAGCCCTGCCCCGGCCGAACATCGATTCGGCCCGGGCTTCCCGGAGAAAGGCGCTCTCCTCGTTCTTGAAGGCGTTCCAATAGAGGTGGAGGAGCATGTCGGGGACGGCCTCCCGGGACGGGTTGGTCCAGACGATCTCTTCCTTGCCGAGGAGCATTTTGCCCGCGGCGTCGAGCTCGACCCAGATCTCGTAGCGGAGGACGGGAGCGGCGACGCCCGCCGCCTCCTGCTGCGGAAGCCCCCGCGTCGGCAGGACCAGGAGAGCGGCGCCTAACAAACACACGGTGCCGAAGTATTTTCTCATTCTGAACCCCCTAATGGTGATGGGCCTCGGCCAGGCCGGATAATCTTCAAGGTCAATCTCGCAGCCATTCCTCCCAGGCGATCCGCCGGGGAAAATATATGAACACCAGGAGGAGGGAAGCGAAGGCGAGGACGTAGAAGTCGATGTTATTCCCGCTGAGGAGGAACAAGCCGAGGCCCAGGATTCCAGGGATCTCTCCCAAGACCATGGTCATGATCGCGGCCCTCTGAAGCCTGTGGAGGGCGGTCTTGGCGTCCTCCCGAGGGGCCTTCCGGAGGAGCAGGGGACGAAGAAGGCGGAGGAGGACGATGACCGCGGCGGCCGCCCCGAATACGGCGTAACGGAGCTGCTGGATGTTGGCGATCGTGGCCAAGCCGCGGAAAGGCCTGTACACGGCCCGCAGGACTTCCACGAGGCCCAGATAGATGATCAGGCTGGCGATGATGGCCGTCGCGATCAGAGTTACGGACCTGAGATGGATCCGGAGCTCGTCCCGGATATCCATGTCGACCTCCTCGCGTGCGCGACTTGACTGACAGCCGGCAACGCCGTCGGAATTATATGAGAATCGAGGCCCGTAAGCAATCGCCCCATTCGACACCGGCCGGGGCGGGCGGGCCGCCGCGGTCCACTTCCGCCGCGAAGGCTCGTCCCTTGACGCCCCGGTCTTAAGCCCGGGGCGCATACTCCGGATTATTACTGAGTACCACCAACCCCGTTTTTAAAAAAACGGGGTTGGTGGTGTTGAACGTATCGCCCCCTCGAA
>Ga0214473_10003464_pt1 | contig 19144 bp, 17 predicted proteins | sample RVTome_7_FD_203509 | JGI IMG/M metagenome (GOLD analysis project Ga0214473, IMG submission 203509) | Soil microbial communities from uranium-contaminated site in the Upper Colorado River Basin, Wyoming, United States - RVT98D197 | ecosystem: Environmental > Terrestrial > Soil > Contaminated >... | reverse complement strand
TACTCGGAGGTCCAGTTCCGGGACCTGAACGAGACGCTCCCCGATCTCTACCTGCGCGTCTACGACGCGAGCGGCAAGCGCCTGCTGCACTCGACCGAGGACGCGGTGCGCGCGAACGCGAAGGTCGTGGAGCGCTTCGAGATCCGGATTCCGGGCACGAGCCTCACGGGATCCTGAGCGCCGGGGATCGCAGCGGGCTCAGCGCGCGCGCAGCGCTCGTGCGGCGCGCGCGTAGTCCTGCGGCCGGACCCACAGCATCACGCCGTAGCGGCCGGCCCCCGCCGTGACGGCATCCACCGCCGTCACGTTGATGCGGGCATCGGCGAGGCGCGCGAGGTGCTGGTGCACGGCGCCGACGCGGTCGCTGCCCTGGATCAGGAATCCCTTCTTCGACCGACCGAGGCGCCAGCCCTCCCGGCGCGCGACCCGCTTCACGCCGGTGAGGCTTGCGGCCACGAAGTCGAGCTGGGCTCGCCCAGCGCCGAGCGGGAAGCCCGTGAAGGCGAGCAGGTCGACGCCCGCCTCGCGCAGGGCCCCGAGGGCGGCCGCCGCCTGCCCGGGCCGGGTGGGCACTTCGCACGTGCAGTAGCTGACCTTGCGAACACGATCTGCCACGGGTCATCCCTCCTTGTGGGGCCCGGCCCGCGCGGCCGCGGGTCGGACGCTTCAATTGCTTCTCGTCTACTGGCCGTCTTCGGCCGGGTCGTAATCGATCCGCGTCACGGTCTGGATCTGTCCCGACCAGCGATTGTTCACGAATACGACGCGGCCCTGACCCTTGTACTTCCAGTCGGTCTGCAGCGTCGGACCGAAGTAAAAGGGAATCCACATCTTCCCGGTGTTGTAGGTGATCTGCGTGGCGGGGTCGCCCAGGATCTCCTTGACCTGCTCGGGCTTCATGCCCACCGAGACCTTGGCGAGCTTCGAGCCCGCCGGCGGCGCGACCCCCTTCGGCGGCTTCGTGGCCGCGGCGCTGCCGGACTTCGCCGCGCTAGACCCTTCGCTGCTGCCGCCGCCACCCGAGGCACAGCCCACGAGCGCGATCAGCAGCGAGAACGAGATGAGAGACACGACCCTTCGCGACCCCAAACGCATCGAATCCCCCCGGTTGAAGTGCGCGGGAGTCTAGCTCCGATCCGAGAATCGGCTCGGGGCCGAGTCCCCACGCACGAGAGGTGCAGCCTCGCAGGCGATCAGATCCGGCTGCGGGACCAGCGATCGAGCCGCTGCCAGGACTCGAGGATCAAGCCGAGGGGCGCGGCGAAGCGCGCGAAGCGTTCCTCGTCGGCGGGGTCGAAGGGGCGAGCGTCGCGGCGGTTCAAGAGCTGCGCGACGCCGAAGACGCGACCCTGGCGATCGCGCACCGGCATCGCGAGCACCGAGCGCGTGCGGAATCCGGTCCGGCGGTCGATCTCCGGGTTGAAGCGCGGGTCCGCGTAGGCGTCGTCGATGCGCACCGGTGCGCCGCTGGTCGCCACCGCGCCGGCGATGCCGGTGCCGAGGGGGATGCGGACGTCCTCGTCCGCGGCGACGTCCTGGCTCACGCGCAACACCAGCTCCCCGCGATCGGCGTCGACCAGGAAGAAGGACGCCCGCTCGGCGTCGAGTACCTGGGCGAGCTTGCGCGTGAAGGCGGAGAGTGCCTGCGAGAGCATGCCCTGGAAGGCCTCGTCGCCCGCCAGGGAGGTGCTCTCGAGGAAGCGTTCCGATTCGCCGGTGAGCTCCTCGAGCATCGCCACGAAGCCCTTCTCGTCGAGCGGCTCGACCGCGACGCCCAGGTCCTGGCGCCGCTTGGTCAGCGCCAGCAGGTGCATCATGTGCTGGGTGTTGGCGATCACCGCGTCGGTGAAGGTCGAGAGCCGACCGTCCTCGAGGTGCAGGATGCGGTCCGCCACGTCGAGCACGCGGTTGTCGTGGGTGACGAGCAGGATGGTGGCGCCGCGCTCGCGGGCCAGGGCCTGCATGCGGTCGACCACCTCGCGGCCCGAGGCGCGATCCAGCGAGGCGGTGGGCTCGTCCGCGAGGAGCAGCGACGGCTGCGAGGCGAGTGCCCGCGCGATGGCCACGCGCTGGCGCTGGCCGCCCGAGAGGGACTCGGGGCGCTGGTGCAGGTGGGACGCGAGGCCGACGGCATCGAGCATCTCCGTGGCCACGCGGCGGATCTCGCGGCGGCTTCGCTGTCGCTGCACCCGCAGGCCGAGCTCCACGTTCTCGAGGGCGGTGAGGGCCTCTACCAGGTTGTGGGACTGGAAGACGAAGCCGATCCGGCTGCGCACGCGTTCGAGGGTCCGCGCGGGAGCGCCGCGCAGTTCCACGCCCAGCACGCGCACGCTGCCCTCCTGAGCCGCTCGCAGAGCCCCGACCAGCGTGAGGAGCGTGGTCTTCCCGGAGCCCGAAGGGCCGGTGACGATCACGATCTCGCCGGTGGGGATGCTGGCGTCGACGCCGCGAAGGATCTGGCGGCGGTGCTCCCCCTTCCCGACGAAGTGGCTGAGACCCCGGATCTCCACCGGGATGGCCCCGGCCATCAGAAGACCTCCGCTGGATCGAGGGAGCGCACCTTGCGCAGGGCCAGGAGCCCCGACAGCGCGCACATGACGAGCGTCAGCGCGAACACCGTGAGCCCGCGCTCCCAGGTCAGGCCGAGCGGGAGCCGGGTGGCGGCGCCCGCACGCTCGTAGAGCCAGACCGTCACCGCCACTCCCGGCAGGTAGCCCATCACGGCCAGGATCACGGCCTCCTGCACGACGATCCCCGCGACGAAGCGGTTCGAGTAGCCCATGGCGCGCAGGGTGGCGTACTCGTGGAGGTGGTCCGAGACGTCCGCGAAGAGGATCTGGTAGACGATGATGGCACCGACCACGAAGCCCATCACCGCTCCGAACGCGAACACATAGCCGATGGGCGTCGCCGCGTTCCAGTACGCGCGCTCGCGCGCGACGAACTCCGGCTTGGTCATCACCAGCACGTCTTGCGGCAGGAGCGCGCGCAGGCGGTCGCGCACCACCTCCGGAGGCACGCTCCCGTCCAGCTGGACGAGGCCCAGGTCGATCTGGTCGCGCGGTCGCGCCGGGAAGAGGCGCAGGAAGTTCGTGTCGCTGGTCAGCAGGCTGGCGTCGATCCCGAAGGACGTTCCCATCTCGAAGAGGCCCACGACCCGAACCTCGCGGTCGTTTACCTCGGTGACCACGGGCGACCCGGCGCGGACCTGCTCGGCCACGGGTCCGTGCTCGGGTCGTGACAGCGCGTCGAAGAGCACCGCGTCCTCCTGCCGGAGCAGGCTGCGCTGCTCCGCCAGCCCGGGTGCGTGGAGCACGTCGTCGTCCGGATCGATCCCCACGGTGTAGATGCTGTGCCGCTCGTGGTCCCACGGGTTCTTCCAGACGGCCTGGAAGATGTAGACCGGCGACACCTCCGCCACCCCCTCGACCGCCAGCGCCTGGTAGAGGCGGTGGATCGGGAAGGGCTGGGGACGCACGATGAACTGGCTGTCGCGGCTGAAGAGGGCCACGCCGAACTGGAAGCGGTCGTGGTAGCGGACGGCGCTCTCGAAGAGCGCCGAGCGGAAGCCGAGCTGCATCAGGATCAGCAGCACCGCGAAGGCGATCCCCGCCGAGGCGACCAGCAGCCGGAGCGGCCGGTGGCGCAGCTGGAGCCATCCGAGGGGAGCGGTTCGGCGCGCCATGCCCCGTTCAGGGCTCGATCTCGACTTCGACCTGCAGGTTCGTGAACGGTGCCGCGGCGGCGCTGTCTTCGAGGAGCACCTTCACCTCCACCACGCGCGCATCCTTGCGCGCGGCGGGATCGGTTCCGATCTCGTCTTGCTTCTCGACCTTGGGGCGGATCCACTCGACCCGGCCGGTGAGAGGCCCAGGCAGAGCCCGGCTCGTCACGCGCGCGCGCTGGCCCTCCCGGACGCGGCCCACGTCGGTCTCGTAGACCTCGGCGATCGCGTACATCCGGTCGACGCGTCCGAGCTCGAGGATTCCATCCGGTCCGATGCGCTCGCCGGGCCGCGCGTGCACGTCGAGCACGAGTCCCGCCGCCGGCGCGGTGACGCGCGCGCGCTCGAGCTCCGCCCGGGCCCGCGCGAGCTGCGCGCGGCCGACGGCCACGCGCGTCTCCCAGCGGTCGCGATCGGAATCCGAAGCGACCCGGCCCACGTTGAGCTCCTGGCTGCGGGCGTACTCGCGCTCGGCGTTGCGGAGCTCCGCCTCTACCTCGTGGATCCGGGCCTCGAGGATGGGCTCGGTGTCGATGGTGGCGAGGAGCTGGCCCGCCGCGACGCGGTCGCCCTCGTCCACGAGCAGGCGCGCCACCACCGTGACCGAAGCGGAGGAGGGACCTGCGATCCGCAGGATCCCGCCGAGCGGCTCGAGCCGGCCGCGCGCGGAGACGCCCGAAGCGGTCACCGGCTCGGGCGGCGCCGCCACCGCGGGCAGCGGTGCGGCGCGGCTCGCGCGATTCCGCAGGTACAGCGCCCCCGGCGCCAGCAGGAGGAGCCCAGCGACCGCCACCCACGGCCAGCGACGCGTCCCCCGTCCCGTCTCGCGTCCCACGCCCGCGCCCACGCTACGCCGGGGCCACCGCGGTTGCCGCGAACGGCACCCGCGAGGGCGGCTTCCAGGCCGCCAGGCGCTCCCGCGCGTGCTCGTAGCCAACCGCGACGATGCGATCGAAGGAGCGTACGTCGAGGAGACCGAAGTTCCCCACCGGGGGCGCCAGCAGCAGGTCGGCCTGGCGTTGCATGGCCCGGCTGTGGGCGGCGCTCGCGACCAGCGAGGCCTTCATCATCAGCGAGAGGATGCTGGGCACGCGCTTGCGACGACCGAAGGGCAGCAGGCGGCTGCGCAGGATCTCGAAGGGCCCCGGGACCTCGTCGTAGTCCACCTGGCGCTCCTTGCGCGCCGACAGGTCCACGCCGATCACGCGCCCGACCGGGCGCTCGCGCATCACGTCCACCGGAAGGTTGTTCAGGATGCCGCCGTCGATCGCCAGGTGGCCGTCGACGACGGCCGGTGGGAGCACGCCGGGCAGCGCCACGCTCGCCCGAATCGCCCGCCAGAGCGGGCCGCGTTCGTGCACCGTCAGCTCGCCCCGGTCGAGGTGGCTCGACACACAGAAGAAGGGAATCGGGAGGTCTTCGATGTCGCCGCTGAAGTACTGGAGCAGGAGGCGGCGCAGGCGGCGCCCGCGCAGCAGGGACACGAGGGGAAGCGTGAAGTCGCCGAGGGGGTTCTCCTCGACGAAGGCCTGGCGGGCAAGCGCCGTGATCCGGGTCGGGTCCCAGTCGAGCGCGCGCGTCGCGGCGAAGACCGCGCCGATGCTGCTCCCGCCCACCCAGTCCACGGGGATGCCCACCTCGTCGAGCGCTCGGAGGACGCCCACGTGGGCGAAGCCGCGCGCCGCCCCGCCGCCGAGGACGAGTCCGACGGCCTCGCCGGCCAGCACGCGGGCGAGCCGCGCGAGGTCGCCCTCCGCGGAGTTCGCGCGCACGTGGTGCACCTGGTCGGCGGGCAGCGCGGCCAGCCAACGCGCAGTCCCCGAGATCTCCTCGCTGGCGTGGAGGAGCACGAGGATGCGCCGGGCCGCCGCCCCCTCCTTCCCCTCGAGAGACGCCCAGGGCCCCGCCGAGGGGGTCGCCGAGGCGTCGGCGACGAAGAGCAGCACGTCCGCATGGCGCCGGCAGAGCTCCGACCACGCCGAGCGCCGCGGCTCGGCCTCGAGCACGACGAAGCGGTGGAGCGCCTCCTGCTCGTGCAGAGCCTCCGCGAGGGCCGACTCCTCGCGATCGCCGCCCCAGCCCGCGTCCAGGTGTCGGACGGAGTCGTGCGCCTCGAGTGCCGTCGCGAGCTGCGCCGCGAAGCGATCCACGCGCGGTTCCCGCCCGACCGGCAGCACCGCCAGGTTCTCGAGTCCGCGCGCCACTCCACCGCCCGCGGCGGTGCGGTCGCGAAGCCGCTCTGCCACCTGGGCCGTCAAGTTCAGGACGAGCGCGGGGTGGCTCGCGGCGAGGCGGTGGAAGGCCGCGCGATCGAGGCGCAGCAGGAGGCTGTCGCGGATCGCGCGCACGCCCGCGGTGCGGGTGCCGCCCGTGAGCAGGCCCACCTCGCCGACGCTCTGCCCGCTGCCGAGCTCCCCGAGGAGCCGAGCGGGGCCGCCTTCCTCGTGCTCGCCCCAGACCTGGAGCCTGCCTCGGGCGATCAGGAAGAGGTCGTCGGCGGGATCCCCCTGCCGGAAGAGCCAGGCGCTTCCGGGAACCTCGAAGACCCGGAACTCCGCGAGGAGGGCATCCACCTCTGCGGCTGCGGAGACCCGGAAGAAGCCCTCGACGATGCGCCGCAGACGTCTCGTCACATCGGGCTCTTCCACGTTCCCGGCCGGCATCGCTCGATCCCCGCCCCGATGTCCTCCCCCAAGGAGTATTGTACTGCCGCGGCGACTTCGCGGGGAGGCGAATCGGGCGCGACCGATCCATGGCCAGCTCCAGATCCAGCGCCGAGTCCGTTCCGTCGGGATCACCCGGCACGCGGGCTCCCCTGCTCGGGGACACCCGGCCGGCGTAGACTCCGGGCATGCTTGTCAACTGCGCCGCATACCAGCACGGCCGCAAGCTCGCCGACCTCGGCGTCGACGAGATCAGCGGGTACCTCGAGCGGCCCGATTGCTTCGTCTGGGTCGCGCTCAAGGAGCCGACCGAGGCCGAGCTCGCTGCGCTGCAAGCCGAGTTCGGCCTGCATCCGCTCGCGGTCGAGGACGCGCAGCACGGCCACCAGCGGCCCAAGGTCGACGAGTTCGACCACTCGCTGTTCGCGGTGCTGCACCTCGTCGAGCCGATCGACGGTGAGCTGCACGTCGGCGAGGTCGCGATCTTCGTCGGTGCGAACTACGCGGTGTCGGTGCGCCGCGACGTCGAGCGCGGCTTCACGGACGTGCGCGCGCGCTGCGAGCAAGAGCCCGAGCTGCTGAAGCACGGTCCGGCCTACGTGCTCTACGCGCTGATGGACGCGACCGTGGACCGCTACTTCCCGGTGCTCGACCAGATCGAGACCGAGCTCGAGGCGATCGAGGCGCGCATCTTCCGGAACGAGGGCGCGCGCGGCAACCTCGAGGCGCTCTACGAACTCAAGAGCAAGCTCATGGTGCTCAAGCACGCGATCAATCCGCTGCTCGAGTCCCTCAGCAGGCTCTACGGCGGGCGGGTGCCAGCTCTCTGCGTGCCGCTCCAGGACTACTTCCGCGACGTCGCCGATCACCTGGTGCGACTCAATCTGTCCATCGACGGGGCGCGCGACACGATCATCACGGCGATCTCGGTGAATCTGTCGATGATCACCATCCAGGAGACCGAGGTCACTAAACGACTCGCTGGCTACGGAGCGTTGATCGCGGTGCCGACGATGATCGCCGGCGTCTACGGGATGAACTTCCGCGCCATGCCGGAGCTCGACTGGCGCTACGGCTACCCGTTCTCGCTCTTGATAATGCTGGTCATCGACCTATGGGTGTTCCGGCGCCTGCGCCGGGCGAAGTGGTTGTGACGAGCGCAGGGATCCGCGCCGCCCCGGAGCTCCCGGTCGGGTCGGCCGGGGCCTCGATCCGCGGCTAGACTCGGCTCATCACCCGAGTGCGCCCGGAGGCCCCGATGCCCCCCATCATCGAAACCACGCCGAGCCCGACCACCGACGTCGCCACGATCCCCGGCGTCGTACAGCGCCTGCGGGCCAGCTTCGACGCCGGCACGACGCGACCGCTCGCGTGGCGGCGCCACCAGCTCGCACAGCTCGCGAAGCTGATGGACGACCACGCCGCGGACTTCCTCGCCGCGCTGAAGGCCGACCTCGGCAAGCCCGAGCTCGAGGCGCGCGTGACGGACGTCTCGATCGTGCGCAACGATGCGCGCTTCGCGCTGAAGAACCTCGCGGCGTGGACGCGGCCCCAGAAGGTCCGCACGCCGCTCGAGCAGCAGCCCGCCCGCGCGCGCATCGTGCGCGAGCCGCTCGGCGTCGTGCTCGTGATCTCTCCCTGGAACTACCCCGTCCAGCTGCTGCTCTCCCCGCTCGTTGGCGCGATCGCCGCGGGCAACTGCGCCGTGCTGAAGCCGTCCGAGGTGACGCCGCACGTCTCCGAGCAGATCGGTCGCCTCGTGCCGGAGTACCTCGACCCGGACTGCATCGCGGTCGTGCAGGGGGGCGTGGACGAGACCTCGACCCTGCTGCGGGAGCGCTTCGACCACATTCTCTACACCGGGAACGGGAACGTGGCGCGCGTCGTGATGGAGGCCGCGGCCCGGCACCTGACGCCGGTCACGCTCGAGCTCGGCGGCAAGAGCCCGTGCATCGTGGACGCGAACGTCGACCTCGAGGTTGCCGCGCGCCGCATCGCCTGGGGCAAGTTCCTGAACGCCGGCCAGACCTGCGTCGCGCCGGACTACGTGCTCGTGCACGAGTCGCGCGAAGAGGATCTGCTGGCCGCGCTGAAGGATGCGCTGCGGGAGTTCTACGGCGACGATCCGAAGCAGACCCCGGACTACGGCCGGATCGTGAACGAGCGCCACCACCGGCGCCTCGCCGTGCTGCTGAAGGACGGGGAGGTCGTAGTGGGCGGGCAGGTCGACGAGTCCGATCGCTACGTCGCGCCCACGATCCTGCGCAAGGTCTCGCCCGATGCGCCCGTGATGGCCGACGAGATCTTCGGTCCGATCCTCCCGGTGCTCACGGTCCGCAGCATCGACGAGGCGGTGCGCTTCGTAAACGCGCGGCCGAAGCCGCTGGCGCTCTACGTCTTCACCAGCGACCCGAAGGTCGGCGAGGACGTGCTGGCCCGCACCAGCTCGGGGGGTGCGTGCGTGAACGCGACCATCTGGCACCTCGCCAACCCAAACCTGCCCTTCGGTGGTGTCGGACCGTCCGGCATGGGCGCGTATCACGGGCGCGACAGCTTCGAGACCTTCAGCCACCGCAAGAGCGTCGTCACGAAATCGACGCGCGTCGACCCGAAGCTGGCGTACCCGCCCTACACGAGGCTCAAGACCCAGCTGCTGAAGCGCCTGCTGTAGACGCCAGCGCTCAGAGGACTGCACCGAAGAGCCGACCGACGGCGGCGGTGAGGCCCATCGCCAGTGCGCCCCAGAAGGCCACCCGTGCCGAGGCCTCGAGCACCGGCGCGCCGCCGGCGCGCGCCGCCAGGCCGCCGAGCGCGGTGAGGAACACGAGCGAGGTCGCTGCCAGGAGGGGCACCCGCTGCTGCGCCGGGGCGACGAGCGCCGCCAGCAGCGGCAGGGCCGCACCCGCGGCAAAGGTGGCAGCCGAGGTGAGGGCAGCCTGCACGGGGCGTGCGCTCAATGCCTCGGAGATGCCCAGCTCGTCGCGAGCGTGGGCACCCAGGGCGTCGTGCGCCATCAGCTGCTGCGCCACCTGCGTTGCGAGCTCGGGCGTGAGGCCTCGCGTCACGTAGATCGCCGCCAGCTCCTGCGCTTCGAACTCGGGTCGGGCGCGAAGCTCCGCCCGCTCGCGCCCGAGATCGGCCTGCTCGGTGTCGGACTGCGAGCTCACCGAAACGTACTCGCCGGCCGCCATCGACATGGCGCCTGCCACGAGGCCGGCGATGCCCGCCACGAGCAGCTCGCCGTACTCCGCATGGGCCGCCGCTACGCCGACCATCAGGCTGGCGGTGGAGACGATGCCGTCGTTCGCCCCGAGGACGGCAGCGCGCAGCCAGCCGATGCGTGCGGTGCGGTGCAACTCCGGGTGAAGGGTGCGGGGCATGCTGCTCCTTCTGGGGCCCGCGGGTTTACGCCAGGTACATGCCGCCGTTCACGGGCAGGACCTGGCCGGTCACGTAGCCGGAGATGCGCGGATCCGCGAGCGCGAGCACGAAGTTCGCGATCTCGTCGGGCAGGGCGATGCGGCCGACCAGGGTCGCGGCTCCCATGGCCCGGATACCCGCCTCGCCGACGGCCGCGAGCATCGGGGTATTCACGGGGCCGGGGGCGATCGCGTTCACGCGCGCGCCGTAGCTCGCGAACTCGCGAGCGGTCGTGCGGGTCACCGCCTCGATCGCGCCCTTGGCGGCGGTGTAGTCGATCTGGCCCACGTTGCCGTTGCGTGCCGAGACGGACGAGAAGTTCACGATGAAGCGGTTCACGCCGTCGCGCAGCGGCTGGTTCCCGTTCTGCTTGAAGAGCGCGTGCCAGTGCTGCGCCGCCACCTCGCGCGTGAACAGGAAGGTCCCGTGCAGGTGCACGGCGAGCACCGCCTTGAAGTCCTCGTAGCTCTTCTTCGGGATCCGCGCATCGCGCGTGATGCCGGCGACGTTCACGACGCCGTTCAGCTGACCGCTGGCCTCGAGGGCCGTGGCCACCGCCCGCCGCACGTCCTCCTCGTCCGCGACGTTCGCGGCGATCGCGAGCGGGCGGGGGCCCCCCGCGCCGGCGATCTCCTTCGCCACCTCCTCGAGCCGCCCGCCGTCGAGGTCCACCAGCGCCACGAGCGCCCCGTGGATGGCCAGCCCCTCGGCCACGCGGCGCCCGATGCCCTGGCCCGCGCCGGTCACGAGATGCGTCTCGCCCGCGAAGGCCCCTTCGCGCAGTACCCGATCCATCCGGTCGACCCCCTCGCTCGCGTGGGGCGCGGAGCGTAGCGCTCAAGCGGGTCCGCCCGGACTCCGAAGACGCGAGGGGGATCCGTGCACCCTCCCTGCACGGCCCACGAGCGAGGGGGGCGCTCATGGGAGTGCTCATGGGAGTGATCTGGCCGCGGGCCGCGGGTGCGGCCGCGTCGGGGCTCTTGGCAGCCGCGCTGCTGGCCTGCGCCGCGCCGCCGCCGCCGGATCCGCCGAGCGGGAGCGCCACGGCCTGGGGCTTCCTGCGCCTGGTACCCCGGGAGGGGGTCACGCCGCGGGCGCCGGGAGCGGGCTCGCCGTACGCGGATCCGGCCCTGCGGGACGTCGAGTTCGTCGACTACAGCCGCCCCGGCTTCGCGGTGGTCTACCTGGAGGGGACACCCTCGCCGGGAGGCCTCGCGACCCTTCGCATCCGCGACGGACAGCTCCGCCCCTACCTCGAGCCCGAGCACGCGGCGGTCGGCGTCGGGGGCACGCTCCGTGTGGAGAACGCGAGCGCCGCGACCCACGTCCTGTCGCTGCCCGACGCGGATCGGGTGCGCCGGATCGAGCCCGGCGCATCGGTCGAGGTCGAGCTCACGCAGGCCGGTGCGCACGCGCTCTTCGTCCTCGACGTGCCCGACGAGATGGGGCAGATCTTCGTCGCGCCCGGCCGCTTCGCCGTCGCGTCGGCGAGCGGGCGCTTCGAGCTCCGGGATCTGCCGCCCGGGCGGCTGCGCCTCGGCGCGTGGCATCCCCGCTTCCCCCCGATCTCGCGCGACCTGGAGCTCGCCCCGGGGCGCGCCCTGCGCATCGACCTCGAGCTGGGCGTCGGCTCGATCGCCGAGCACGGCGATGACGGCTAGCGCGATGGGAATCGCGCTGCTGGCGCTCGTGTTCTGGGGCCTCCCCGCCGTGGCGGTGGGGTCGGCGCCCGGCGAGGCGAGCCAGCGCGAGGCGCAGCTCCTCGACCGCATCGCGGAGCTCGAGGATCGCGTGCGCCAGCTCGAGGAGGGGCGCGAGGCGGCGCCGGACCAGATCCTGCGCCGCGTCGAGGCGCTCGAGGCCGAGGGCGTCGGGGGCGCGGGGTCGCGGGGCTGGGCCGACCAGATCCGGATCTCGGGAAGCGCGAGCACCGGCTACTTCGATGGCGCCGCAGACGGCTTCTTCCCGGAGGGCTCCTTCGAGGTCTGGGACGCGCGGCTCTTCGTCGAAGCCGATCTCGGACGCGAGATCCGCCTTGCCGAGCGCCGGGTGCTGCGGGACATGGGTCTCGTCTTCGAGTGGGACCTCGTGCGGATCGGGCGGCTCCAGAACCAGGTCGGAGACCTCTACGCGGACCTCCGCGGGCTCGCCGATACGCGGTGGCTCAACCTGCAGGCCGGCCGCTTCCAGATTCCCGTGGGCGAGAACTACCTCCGCTTCGGACGGGGCGCCCGCGACAACCCCTTCGTCACGAATCCCGTGGGCGGACCCTGGTGGTGGGACGAGGGGGTGCGCCTATACGGAAGCTCGCGGGAGGAGCGGCTCGGCTACGTGGCCTCGGTGACCGATGGCGAGACGCCCTTCAATGCGGACGCGGACTCGGCCCCGCAGTTCACGCTCAAGCTCTTTGCGCGCCCCACGGACTGGCTCTACCTGAGCGCGAGTGGCCTGCACGCGGGACGCATGGGATCGTCCTCCTCGCCCGCGATGGGGGCGCTGTGGATCGGCGAGTCGTGGCCGCGGGCCTTCGGCTCGGGCACGAACATCGCGAGCTTCGACCACGGCGTCGCCGTTCCCGACGGCCCCTTTGAGCTCGAGGGCGTGAGCCTGCTCGGCGGCGACGTCGTCCTCTCCTGGCGGGACCTCGCGCGGCTGTGGCTCGCCGCGGGGTGGGTCGCGATCGACTCCGAGGGACCCTCGCTCTACGACCGGGACCTGCAGTACTGGATCGCGGAGCTCGTGCTCGAGGGGCGCGGGGTCGCGCCGCTGCTCGATCCCTTCTACCTGGGCCTGCGCTCGAGCGGATGGGGCACCTTCGATCGCGACGCGGGCTACCTCCTCGACTCCCGCTACGCGGCGAGGCTCGGCTACAACCAGCGTTCGCTCGCGACCGGCTCGCTGGTGCTCGGCTGGCGCCTCAGCGCGCTCGCGACGCTGCGGGCGGAGTACACGCTGCAGCGCGTCAGCCTGGTGCGCGGCGTCACCGACTCCATCGAGGACGCCGCGGGTCGCGGCGACTTCTTCGCCATCGACCTCGGCGTGGCCTTCTGACGATGCGAGCGCGACCGGGCCCCGCCTTCGCCCTCGCCGCGCTCCTCGCGGCGGCCGCCGCGGGCGGAGAGCCTGCGCAGACCGGCGTCGTGCGGGGGCGCGTCGAGCTCGGGGTGGCGGGCGCACGCATGGCCGACCTCGGTCCCTTCGTGGCCTATCTCGATGCGCCCGAGGAGGGGAGCCGGCTCGACTTCGCGGTCCCGGTCGCGGTGCCCGAGATGCGCCAGTCGGGCGCTCGCTTCCAGCCGCGCCTGCTGGTCGTCACGAGGGGGCAGCGCGTGGCGCTGCCGAACGACGATGCGATCTACCACAACGTCTTCTCCTTCTCGCAGCCGAACGCCTTCGATCTCGGCCTCTATCCGCAGGGCGAGTCGCGCTCGGTCGTCCTCCGCCACCCTGGCGTGGTGCGCACCTACTGCTCGATCCACGAGTCGATGTCGGGCACGATCCTGGTCGCTCCCTCGCCTTGGCACGCCATCGCCGACGCCTCCGGCGCCTTCGAGATCCGCGGCGTTCCGTCGGGTCGCTACCGCTTGTGGGTCTGGAACGATCGCCTGCCGCGGGTCGTGCGCCGCGTCCGGGTCGACGCCGGCGAGGTGGCCACGCTCGTGGTGGCGGTGGGTGCAGAGCAGGAGCCGCAGGCCACGCCCGCCTCGGCCGGGAGGCCCTGACGTGGGTCGCGCGCTGCGAACACGCATGATGTGGATCGTCTGCGGCGTGTCCGCACTCTCGACGACCCTCGCCCTCGCGCTGCACGACCGCTCCCTCTCGCAGGACCTCGAAGTGGCCGCGCGGGCGCGTCTCGCACGCGCCGCGAGGGCGGCGTCACGGCTCACCGAGGACCACCTCGCTGCCACGGTCGCGCGCTATCAAGCGATCTCGGGTACCCCCCAGCTGCGAGCGAGCCTCGAGCTGGGTCATGCGGCGACCCTCGCCCACTATGCCGAGACGCTGCGCGAGCGGCAGGGCGCTGCCCGCATCGCGTTCCTCGATCCCGGCGGGAGCCTCGTCGCCGGCGCAGGCGACGAGACCCTCGACGCGGCGGCTCTCGGAGTCGAGGGATCCGCCCTCGTCGTGCACGGCGGCCACCCCTTCGCGATCGCGAGCGTCCCCCTCGGCCACGGCGACGAGCCGGGCGGCCGCTTGGTGGGAGTCGAGCCGCTGCGCGACGCCAGCCTCGAGGAGTGGTCCGATTCGTGCGGCGCCCAGCTCTCCTTTGTCGAGCTGGGGGCGACTCGGGAGGGGCTGCTCGAGACGACCGTGCGGTCCGCCGGCCCCGTCGAGCTACGGGTCTCCTCGTCGCTCGACGTCGAGCAGGCCGCGCTGCGCAGCGCGCGGTGGAACCTGCTGCTGGCCGGGCTGATCGCGCTCGGAGCGGCGGGGGTCGCTGCGCAGGTCGCTTCGCGCAGCGTGGTGCGTCCGATCCTCGCGCTCAAGGCGGCGGCGGAGCGGATCGGCGGTGGCGACCTCACGGCGCGGGCGGGGATCGACCGCGCCGACGAGATCGGCGACGTCGCGCGGGCCTTCGACGAGATGGCGGCAGACCTGCATTCCACGCTCGGGCAGGTGGCGGAGGCGGCGGACCAGCTAGAGAGCACGGCCGGACGCGTCGCCGCGCTCTCCGAGGGGGTGGCCCGTGCCACCGCGGATCAGTCGAGCGACAACGACCGCGCGATGGAGTGCATCGCGCTCGTGCGGCGCCAGCTCGGCCAGCTCGGCGGGTCGGCGGCCGAGTCGCTCCGGACGCTGAACGAGTCCGTGGACGGCTCCTCGGTCTCGTTCCGGGAGCTCGGCAAGACGGGGGAGGAGCTCAGCCGCGATGCGGGTCGGCTCGTCGCGCGCGTGGTCGAGATCGCGGGATCGATCGACGAGACGCTCGCGCGTGCACGCGACGTGTCCCGGTCCACCCAGGCGCTCAACGACGCGGCCGAGGAGACCTCCCTCAGCATGGAGCAGATGGCGGGCTCGATGCGGGAGGCGGACCTGCACCTCGGCGAGACGACGGCCCTCTCGAGGCGCGTGCTCGAGGCGGCGGAGAGCGGGCGCGCGAAGGTCCGCGAGACCACCGAGGGCCTCCAGGCGATCCACGCGGCCAGCGTGACGGCCGAGGAGACGATTCGCGAGCTCGCGCAGCAGGCCGAGGCTATCGGGGGGATCGTCGACGTGATCGACGACGTCGCCGAGGACTCGGGTCTGCTCGCGCTCAATGCGGCGATCATCGCCGCGCAGGCCGGCGAGCAGGGTCGTGCCTTCGCCGTGGTGGCCGACGCGATTCGCGAGTTCGCGGAGCGCGTGGGAGCGAGCACCAAGCAGATCACCGATCGGGTCCGCCGCGTCCAACAGGGCACCGCCGATGCCTGCACGGCGGTCGCCCGGGGCGCGGAGACCGTGCGCCGGGGCGTCGAGATCGCCGCCGAGGCCGGTGGTGCCCTCGACGCCATCGCCGAGGCCGCTCGCGAGAGCGCGTCGCGGACCGCGCAGGTCGTCGGGAGCTCGGCCCGGCAGTCCGCCGCCGTGCAGCGGGTGGCGGAGCAGATGGGCAGCGTGCGCGAGGGCGTGGAGATCATCCGCGAGGCCGGAGCCGCGCAGGAGGCACTCCACGAGGCAGTCCGGGCGGCGTCCCAGGCCGTCCGCGCGGGTGCGGCCGACGTGCGCGCCGCCACCGAGGCGCAGTCCCGCGGGACCCTGCGCATCGGCGAGTCCGTCGAGACGGTGCGCCGAACTGTCGAGTCGATGGCCAGGGCACTCGAGGAGCAGCTGGCGAGCATCCGCTCGGCCGGGGGCGTCCTCGAAGGCAGCCGCCGCTACACCACGCTCACGCAGGCATCGGCCCACGAGATCGACGAGGCGATGCGGGGCCTGCACGCGCAGGTGGCGCGGCTGCGGGCGAGGGTCGCCGAGTTCCGGATCTCGTGACCGCGCCCGCTCAGCCGATTCCCGGCAGGTACTTCGAGAAGAAGAAGCGGCCGAGGGGGGAGTCGGGCTTGGGGACGTCGTAGAAGGTGCGGATCGCGACGGAGCCGTCGGCCTCGAAGCGAAACTCCTCGATGCTGCGCATCACGATCAGCTCGCCCTCCACCGTGAAGTGGTTCTCCATGACCCAGGCCACCTCGTTCCCGCAGATGAACTTCGTCGCGTCCGGGACGACGAGGCGCAGGCCCGGCTGGAAGAGAGCGTAGGGCTTCACCGCGCACTCCTCGAAGCCGCGCTTCTCGGGAGTGCCGACGGGGTCGAGCATCCGGAAGTCGCCCGGGGCGACGACCTTCCAGTTCATTACCCAGGCGGTCTTATCGCCCGCGTTCCACAGGCCCGTATAGCCCTTCGCCCAGCGCTCGAGCTGCTCGTGCGTCGGTATCGGCATGTTTCCCTCCGGAGTGCGGGGTCGCGCTCTGCTCGACCGGGGCGGCAGTATACTCCGCGCGCGTGCAGAAGGAAGAAACGGGAAGCTCCGCCGCACGGCTCGCGGCGCTCGGCCTCCTCGCGGTGGGGATCATGGCGCCGGTGACGATGCCGGTCCCGGTGCTGCGCGAGCTCGTGCACGACCGCTTCGCGGTCTCGGAGCTGCTGACCTCGCTCTTCATGTCGATCAACATGCTGGGGGCCCTCGTCGCGGCGCCGCTCGTGGGCGCCCTCGTCGACCGGATCGGGAGGCGCCGCGCCATCCTGACGGGTGCGCTCCTGCTCGACGCGCTCTGCTTCTTCACGCTGACCGCGCCGATTCCGTTCGGGATCTTCCTCGGGGTCCGCTTCGTCGAGGGCTGCGCCCACATCGGCGCGCTCTCGGTGCTGCTCGCGACAGCCTCGAACGCGCTTCCCCCCGAGCGGCGCGGCCGCGCCATGGGCCTCGTGGGCGGCAGCATGATGCTCGGGGTCGCACTCGGAGCTCCGATCGGCGGAGCGCTCGGGCGCGGCGGGCCGCTGCTGCCGCTCGAGGTCGGAGGGGCGGTGCTCCTCGCCTGCGCCGGCTTCGCGGGGTTCGCCGTGCGCGATCGCGGGGCGGAGGAGGCGCGCCCCGGCTTCTCCGAGATCTTCGCCGCGCTGCGCGCCCATCCGACGATCCTCGTCCCGTTGGCCTTCTCCTTCGCCGACCGCTTCACCGTGGGCTTCTTCACGACGACCTTCTCGCTCTACGTGCGGCGCATCCACGACCTTCCGCCGGCGCGGATCGGCCTGGCGATCGCGATCTTCATGCTCCCCTTCGCGCTGCTCTCGTATCCCGTCGGGCGCCTCGCCGAGCGGGGCCACGTGGTGGCGCTCCTCTGCGGCGGAAGCCTGCTCTACGCCGCGGCCACCGCCACGGTGGGCTACGCGGCGCCGCCCGGGCTCTACGCGCTGATGTTCGGGATCGGGATCACGGCGGCCGTGATGTTCGTGCCGTCGATGCTGCTCACGACGCAGCTCGCGCCCGAGGCGATCCGCGCCACCGCGCTCGGCGCCTTCAACGCGGCGGGCTCGCTCGGCTTCGTGCTCGGCCCCGTGACCGGTGGGCTCATCAGCCAGGAGGTCGCCGAGCACGCGGGCTGGGCGGCCGGCTACCGCGCCGCCTTCGCGGCGGCCGGCGCGAGCGTCGCGCTGTGCGTGTTCGCGACGTTCCCGATCCTCTGGCGCATCGCGGGCGAGCGGCGGGGATGAGGCCCTGCGGCGAGCGGCGCCGGCGTCATTGGGGGCGTTCCACGGCGGTCGTCCTGGCATCGCTCGTGGTCGCGGCGGCGGTCGATCGATGCGGCGACGTGCCCGGGTCGACGGCGCGCGACTCAGCCACCGGCCCGCGCGAGGTGACCTTCACGGGGATTTGCGACGCGTCCGCAGCCGTGCCCCTCACGAGCCGGCTCTTCGCGGTGGCCGACGACGAGGATAGCGTCCTACGGGTCTACGACGCCGATCGCGGGGGGGAGCCCGTCCGGTCCGCCGACCTCTCGGCCTCGCTCTTCCCGCCGGACGAGGGGAAGCAGAGCAAGAAGAAGAAGCACAAGAAGAAGCAGACGAGTGTCAAGCAGGCGGCGGGCACGGCCTCGGCGGGGGGCAAGCCGCGCCGCGCCCCCGAGAGCGACATCGAGGCCGCGACGCGCCTCGGAGACGTCGCGTACTGGATGACCTCGCACGGCCGCAATCGGACCGGCAAGCGCAAGGACGCGCGGATGCTCTTCTTCGCCACGACGGCGAGGGACGGGAGCGACGATCTCCGGCTCCTCGGGCGCGTCTACGAGCATTTGCTCGAGGACCTGCTCGTAGACGCGCGCTACGCGCCCTTCGATCTCGCCGCGGCGTCCGAGCTGGCCCCGAAGGAGCCGGGTGGCCTCAACCTCGAGGGGCTCGGCGAGCGGCCGGGGGGCGGGGTGTGGATCGGCTTCCGCAACCCGATCCCCGGCGGGAGGGCGCTGGTCGCTCCGCTGCTGAACCCGGAGCGGCTGATCGAAGGCGAGCGGGCGCGCCTCGGCGACCCGATCCTGCTCGACCTCGACGGGCTCGGGATCCGCTCGCTCTCGCGCTGGCGGGGCCGCACGCTGATCGTGGCCGGCTCCTTCGCGGAAGGGGGAGACTCGCGGCTCTACACCTGGGACGGCCACGGCACCCCGGCGGCGGTGCCCGGGCTCGACCTCTCCGGCTTCCATCCGGAGGGATTCTTCTCGCCCGAGGACCGGGACGAGATCCTGCTCTTGAGCGACGACGGAAGCGTCGAGATCGACGGAGAGGAGTGCAAGCGGCTCGAAGACCCCGGTCGCAAGCGCTTCCGCGGCCGCTGGATCGCGCTGCCGCCGCCCCCGCAGAGGGGCCCCGGATCGCTCGGGCCGTCCGACGGTTGACCCTGCGCCGCGACCGCGGCGCGCGGCGCCCTCCTGCTCGTGTGGCCGGGCCGCAGGCGCGGCATAGTATCGCTCCATGTCGACGCAGCGACTCCTGCTCGCCTCGCTCGGGTGCGTCCTCCTCGCCGGCTGCGCGCTCGGAACGCAGCGCTTCGGCCGCGTGATCGATACGGGCCGCATCGCGAGCCTCGAGGTGGGCGTGAGCTCCAAGGCGGAGGTGCTGCGGCTCTTCGGCCCGCCCACGTCCACCTCCCGCCTCCCCGTCGTCGCTCCCGCGGAGTCCCCTGCGCTGGCTTCGGACGCGCCGAGCGAGCCGGACTCGGACGTCTTCGTCTACGAGTACCGCGAGGATCGCGAGACCTTCTTCACGGCGATCCTGTACACGCGCTTCCGGCGCGACGTCCTCGCCGACCGGCTGATGGTCTTCTTCGATGCGAGGGACGTCGTGCGCTACGTCGCATTCGCCCAGGAGACCGGCGCGC
>Ga0214473_10003463_pt1 | contig 19150 bp, 17 predicted proteins | sample RVTome_7_FD_203509 | JGI IMG/M metagenome (GOLD analysis project Ga0214473, IMG submission 203509) | Soil microbial communities from uranium-contaminated site in the Upper Colorado River Basin, Wyoming, United States - RVT98D197 | ecosystem: Environmental > Terrestrial > Soil > Contaminated >... | reverse complement strand
ACTCAATCCACTTATTCTTGCTGTGATTTTTGCATTACCGTTCTCATTCTATACAATTAAACTGCCGGAAATGTTTGTGACCACAGGAGGGTTCCTTTCGGATCTGGCGCTTCCTCTTGCGTTGATTGGAATAGGCGGTTCACTAAACACTGAAAATTTAAAAAGAGCTTCTGGGCTTGCGTTTAGCGCATCACTAATAAAGATAGTTGCTATTCCATTTGTCTTAACGTTGGGTGCTTATCTGCTAGGATACCAAAAAGCTGATTTAGGAATGATGTTTATAGTTTTCGGCTGTCCGACAGCAATTGCAAGTTTTGTTATGGCAGATGCAATGGGTGCAAATTCCCGACTGGCAGGAAATATAATTATGCTTTCAACCCTTGGCTCTGTATTTACAATAGCAATCGGAATTTTGCTGCTTAAAAGTTTTGGCTTGATTTAACATTCATTAATAATTTTTCACAACAACACAATTTTAATGATTCATCCTTGCACAACTTAGCGGTATCATATAACCAGGAATTAAACTTAATATTCAAGAAAATAAAAAACTGTGATATTTCTGCCACACCAGTGAAAAATAAATTTGAGCGTATGCCCTAATCTGATACTTCAATAAATTCTTAGCAGCTCCACTTTTCTGTAATTTTGACAGCAGCAAGTTCAACAAGAGGTTTGACTTTACACCGACAAAACCAGAGGTGGGAGTCGCTGAAACAGTTAGATAGCGAGAATTTCGTAATCGAGAAAATGGTTTGCTACCTGAAGCAGAGGCATTCCCATATTTGAAATTTCATAATAATAGAATTGGTTTTATCCATTCTCTCTAAAACTTCTCAAGAAATCTTCTTCCTTTCATGAAAAATATAAGCCATGCGATGAATAAATGAGATCATTCTCTGAAGAATACCCATGTATTCTGTAACATTGAACGTTAAAGAGAATATCAGTGGGAAAACTCCAACGGAAACAACGGTTACTTTTTCAATGAAGGAAATAAAACAGCAAATAATACGAACGACCATCCTCGAAGCGATGATGCAAAAAACTATTGAATTATTTGAATAACACAGATGAGTATTTAAAACTAATTATCATTTCATTGAACTGTTTAATATAATCTTGACCGAAATTACCATGGAAATTACTTTTTTCGCCCCCGATGTCATTTATATGTAAACGTACTTTTTCTAACACTGCCTGAGAATTTCCCACCTTTAGCATGACATTATTAAGTACATATCCTTCAAATTCCTTTATCCCGCCGCCACTTCCAGACTTAAACACCTCTTTCAAATATTTGCTTTCAACTTCCTCTTTAAATTCTATGAAAAACTTAGGGAACAATGAAGTTCTGTTAGCCCCGGTATCAAAGTGAAACCGTAATGTATCTTTATTATATTCAACGGCAAGAATAGGAATAAGACCATCAAGCGCAAAGTTGTTTAATGAATATTCAACTGGTGTTTCAGGTACAAATATTTTATTCTCTTTACTAATGTGAATTTCTTCCATTGCTCGAATAACTGGAAAACCTATGGCTCCATTGGGATGATAATCTATTTGAGGAAAAGAAAGGGCATCATCATTTATAACCAGAAAGACAACATTCTGAAATAAAAAATCACCAAGTTTAATTTTTTCTGCTACCGCAATATGACTTTTGACTTTTACGCCTGTCGCCGCCGTTACATAAAAATCAGACTCGATTATTTTTAAACTGAGTTTATCCGCCAGAGATTTTTTAATTCCGGAAATATTTGCCCCAGTATCAAATAATAAGTTTATTGTTGTATCGGCAATCGTAACATCAACATTAAACAGACCGACCCTATCCTTTTTCATTGGTATAGTTATGTCATTTTGTTTTGTTACTGTCTGTACAGGAGTGTTTTTCAAAGCTCTCCAAATATTGATTTCGTTTTCCAACATTTCTATAGCTGAAGAATCATTAAATGCCCTGTAATTATTAAGTACAAACTCGCTAGTTAATGCAGCGTTACTATATTCATAAAGGTTTATATGATTTAAAAGTTTCGTCCTATAAATTTTGTTCAATAATTTTTTATCAAGCATACCGTCGTGAAGCACAAGAAGACTTTTTATTGCTTCGTTCGATTCTTTATACTTATTAAATACATTATAAATTATCGCTCTGTAATAGAGCAAGTACTCTTCAGAAAGCTGATTTTTATTCTCTTCAAATGTTCTTTTCAAGCCAAAATAGTCCTGAATCTCAACAAGACTATCTAAATAACCTAGATGCTGAACATTAGAGTGACCTATTGTTTGAGACCAGAGAATTGCCGATTGTACCAAAATTATTAGTATTAAATTTTTCATAAGATTTACCTGTTATTTTATTGGTGATTAAGAATTGTATGTGTTTTTGTCAATTATGCCGATTTAATTCTTTTAACATTCATTTTACTTGTCCCCTTTTTATTTCTTCAACAATTGTTATTAAGAATAATAATCTCAGAATTTCTGATTTAGTTGGCATATATTCTTTGCCCTTCAAAAAAATAAATTAGCCATGCAAATGAAATGATGAATATCATCCTCTGCCAAATACCCAATAGATCGGTTATACTAAACATAAGTATTGAGAGAAGTAAAGCAATAACTCCGGCAGCAACTGCGAATACTTTACGCGATTTTGTAATTTCAATGTGGGCAGATGAAACTGCAAAAGTTACAAACGACCAGCCGCATATAGTGGCAAATAATGAATGCAATTCATCAGACTTAATATTGAACGGAATATTTGGCTCAATCGGTGCATGCTGATAAATTGCTGTAAAAATCAGTGATAGTCCAAATACCATCAAAACAATTTTATGAAACCAATATTCTTTGATGCGATACCATCCTTCGATGATCGATGCCGCCCCCAGAGAAATGAATATCATATTCATTATCCATGCGTTCGGAGTTTTCTGAGCTGCCAAATGACTCGTTGTGTTTTTAAAAATCGAATAACTTTCAAGACTATAAAATGGAAGAATAAAAATCACCGGAATCATGAGAAAATATGCGATTAGAATAAATCGTATTCTTTTCATTTTGTACTCGCATAAATTGTTTTTCCAAAATCCAATCCGATCGAAACTGAAATCGCATTTGTTGGACAAGAATTGATGCAGGTCAAGCACATAACACACTCACTTGATAAAACTCTTTTTTCGGAGAGTATGTAGTATGTAATAGGAATATTCATCGGGCATGTTTTATTGCATGCATCACATTCATCGCATAATTCCTTTTCACCTTTTATTCTCAGTAAAGAAATTCTGCTGGAAAGTTGTAAGAATATTGAGACCGGACACACATATTTGCAAAACGCACGATTATCTTTCAAAAATAAAACTAAACTGATACCAATGACAGAATAAATTGTATTGCCGCCGAGAAACCAATACATTCCGGCAATGTCCCACTTTTCTCTGCTGATGCTGTAATCAAAACCAAACCAAAGGATCATTACTAACACTAAGCTAAATACAAAATGTGCGTAGCGAATCCATCCAAACTTTTCCGGTAATTTTCTTTCTGTTCTTTTATAAGGGAATAGATCAAGAATCATTATTGTCCAGCAGCCCCATCCGCACCAACCACGATTTAAAAAAAATGGACCAATTATTTTAGCAATTATATAGTGCGAGACTGTTCCGGCTGTAATTCCGGCAAGACCATAAAAGAAAAAACCTTCCAACTGCCCATCAATTCTACCCATAACACCCATTGCAAGAAAAAGTAAACCACCAATTGCAAACATTGAAATTCTGCGCGCACGGGTTTTTTTCTTTTTTGGGAATTTTGCGTATAAGTACATGCCAAGTGAAGCAAAGAATCCAACGTAGATGTAATTTATAACAGTAAAAATACCCTCGCCAGCAGCAAGAGAAATTACACTAACCAAACCGAAATATGCCAAAATCATCAATGGAGCCACCAAGTAATTTTTCATCTTATCAGTTTTCATTTATTAAATTCCATTAAAATTATAAAGAGGTGAAAATTGTTTTTGCAAAATATTTTGTTTCCCGCTCTAGTTTCCATTTCACTTCTCTCAAAAATTAAATCACTATGATTCGATCAAAACTCTACCTCCAAACCTAAAACCGGAAGTAGTGAAAAATGATAAATATCATCAATTGTACCATCAGAGTTATACTCGTATCCAGCAATGTTTTGTCTGTTATAAAGATTTTGGATTGAAAGCGTTACTACTAAATTCCAATTATCAAAATTGTAACGGCTGCTGAATCCAAGATCAAGCCGATGATAATCCGGAAATCTCTGGCCATTGATATCCTCGCTATCTTCCCATGAACCCTGAGTCCACGTTACATCGCCAACTCTGTGCTGCACATTTGAGCTATATTTCTTTTGAGTGTATGGTTTTCCGCTTGCGTATCTCCACTTCAAGCTGATTTCCATATCATCAGAAAGCGGCAACAAATAACTTGGATACTTTAAATAAAATGGCCAAGCTCTAGAATTGCTTCTTAAATCCTTAAATCGTTTTCCCACAATTGAAGTGAATGAATATGGAAAATCATTTTCGGAAGTAAGCTTCTTTCCTTCCATTCCAATTCGTGGATCTTCAAATTCGGTCCACATTCTGGAAAAACTTAGAGTACCATAGATATCTTTTACAAGCTTCTGTTGAAGTTGAAAATCAATTCCGTAAACTTTTTGCTTCCCAACACTCAGATATTTCTCAGAGCGGAATGTTTTATCAGTGAAATGTATAAACTCTTCTCTGATAGGGAGATTAGAATATTTTTTATAATATCCTTCGAGCGTCAACCTCAAGCCATCGTCCAAAATGTGTTCAAGCCCCAAAACAAAATGTCGCGAATGACTATTTCCAACTGATTTGTTTATTCCGGTTTGATATCTGTCTCCGTAAGTCGGATAATTCTGAGATTGATAAAATTCGCCGTAAGAAAAATTTATACTTGTTACTGCTGGACTTAGGTAATACGACATAGAAAATCTCGGACTAAAATTTGCAGCCCTGCTGTAGGAAAAGTAATCGTAACGGATTCCAAAATTCATAATAAGACGTTTATCGAATAGATCAACTATGTCATTTACATATGCATAACTTTTACTCTGATTGAAAAGCTTTAAGTTATAATTTAATCGGGAAGCCTGGTTGACCACGACTTGATCAAATATACCATCTGAATTTATATCGTATCTCGTCGTATCAGCCGCTAAATCAGCCGTCTGTTTGTAACCGCCAAATTTAATTGAAGCTCCAAAGTCCAATCTGTTATTATCGGTAATGCTCCACCCGAATTCTGTTTTCACCGCAAATTCAAAATTATCACTTAAATTATTATACACTTTTTTACTTGAGACCAACCTGCTGTTAGATAATTTGCCTTTATCATCAAACGATCTCTCGGTGAAATTGAAATTGACATCTACATCTTCGTGATAATTGTTACCGTAGAGAGTTATGGCAGAGTAAAGATTACTAGACCAAAGACTTCTCAATGTCAAGCCTGCAGCCCATTGATTTTTTCTAACATCCGCCCTTTCAACATTAATTGAATCGGTTACATTTTTTTTGGAATCATATGAAAATTCAGGAACGCCGTCTATAAGAATTTTATCGTTCCCGTAAATTCCGGATAATGACAAGTTATGTTCTGCCGACAAATCGTATGCTATTTTAAATTGGGAATCATAATATTTAGGAACAGCCGTTAAACCCACGGAGCTCGCAATTAAATCTAAATAACTTTTCCTTCCAGAAAATAACCACGAACCTTTTCCGCCATTTATATTTCCTTCGAGAATTGTCCCAATGCCAGCCATTGAAAGATTAGTCTGACCCGTAAACACTTTATTTCTTGTTCCTTCTCTGGTTGTAATATTCATTACAGAAGACATTTTATCTCCATACTTTGAAATGAATCCACCAAGAGAAAACTGAATATCTTGAACCAGACTTACATTTATCATATTTATTGGTCCGCCCGAGTTAAATTCATTTGGATAATGATTTGTTGAATGGAGTTCCATTCCGTCAAACACGGTTAAATTTTCATTTGGCGACCCTCCGCGAACGAGCAGTTCATTTGTTTGATCATTGGAAAACGAAACACCGGCAATGGATTGGAGAATTCTTTGAAAATCCGACATTGAACCAGGCGATCTTTTTATTTCCTCAACACCAAGAGAAATAGTACTTAGATTATTTTCCAAAAGTGTTTTGTCAAAATAGTCGGCAGTTACTTCGACTGTGTTTAATTCTAAAGTAGTTTCGCTCAATGGAACATCTAGAAAAACCTCGCTTCCAGTTTTTACAATGACATCTGTCTTAACTACGGTTGTAAAACCGATTAAGCTTATCCTAACAGAGTAACTTCCCACCGGTACCTGGATAAGAAATTTTCCTTCCACATCTGTTGCCGCACCAACACTTTCAAGTTCTACTACTAAAATATTGGCTGCAATTAATGGTTCTTTTGTAGAGGCATCAAAAACCTTTCCGGTAATAACACCACTTTGGGCACTTACAGTGTTTGCTGTGGTTAGCAAAATTGCAATCAATAGACATTTTATCGTTTTCATTTTATTCCTTTTTATAAATAATGTTGGTTATCTGTTTTAATTTTTAGTGGAGACAGAATGTTCTTTAATTGATGATTTTTAATTGATTCTAATCCATCAAGCGCAACCTTTATCTGTCTTGGTCTGGGTTTCATCCCGAAAAGTAAACGAGTTAGACTATAGCGTTTGATCAGCAGTTCATATATTAATAAACTTATGCCGAAAGTGGCAGCAATTAGAAGTAAAAATTTCGGCAGGACTCCCCAATCCAACTGAATTATATAGAAAGCGAATACCAATTCCACACTTTGGTGAAGAATATAAAGCGGGTAGACTGATTCATTTGCATAAGTGAGCACTTTACTTGGTTTATTCAGAAGAACTTTGCCGTATCCCAGAATTGCAAAGAGTAAAGAAGGAATCATAACCATTTTTAAAATACCATAAACATAAATGAACCAATCTGTGTCTTCATTTACAATTGTAAAAGTGGGACCCCAAACAAATAGCATAAGCGTTAGAGCCGGAATAAGAGCTTGAATCAATGATTGTTTCCTTTTTGCGACAAGTACCTCCCAGAAACCGTCAATACCTGAAATGCAAAAACCAAGTAAGAACAATGAAAAAGAGATACTGTGGTTATACCAATCATCAAATAGTCCATGTGTTTCGGGGAATTTTCGTGCAAGAGTATAATAAAAACCAAGAAATAGAATAGTAATTAAATAGATTGAATTGGGATGTCGTTTTAGAAACGAACCTATTCTGTTTCTGAAGTTGAGCGATTTGTCAGTTCGTAAATATTTGAAAAGCGGATAAGCAATTAATGAATAAACAAAAATGTAAAGTACATACCATAGATGGTGCCAACTGAAACTTCCACCCATTGGATAAGGGACAAAATTGAAAACTGTTTTCCAAAATTCCCAATAACTTGAAAATTGAATTCCATTAAATAGTCTTTCGTAATAAATTTGCGGTGGAATAATAACCAGCATTCCGAATACAAGGGGAATTAAAAGTCGTTTGCTCCGTTCACCAAAATATTTCTTACCAGTTCGTTTACCCATGGAATGATAAAGAACAATTCCTGAGATCATAAACAATAACGGCAGACGCCACTGATGCAGAAAAGCCATCCATGTTTCAAACCATTCAACTGTTTGATTATTCTTTAAATGAAATTCCCATGGGACAAAAACCATTCCCACATGGAAGAATATTAAAATATAGAATGCTATCACTCTTAACCAGTCGATGTCTTGTCTTCTTGTTGTTGTTTCCATTTTTAGTTCCTTTTTGTTTTTAATTTTCGGATATAAAATTAAATCACAAATTTCAATCTGACAGACGATTTGTCACCAACGGCTATATTTTGTGCATGAGTGGGATAATGTCTTAATTGGAAGAATGGAGAGAAATGCTTTATTTGTTTGACTACAGATTGATTTCCCGGAACTTGATACAATGCTTAAAAAACTTGCCCTTTCATACCACGTATAGTCCCTTTCGCACCAACATTAATGAAAACTAGTTTTCAAATAGTAATATTAGTATCAAGAATTTTATAAATTACTCAACACGTAAAAAAATTAACCGAAATGAAAGAGAAACAGTTTAGTAAGAAAATAAAAATATTTATTATTGGTCTTGGTGTTGCCACCTTAATAGGATTGATGAATCTGCTTATCTTTGTAACAGCCGAGTTGGCAGAGAATTACTACAATCTTACATCTGATGATTTCCATTTTGCTCTTAATATCCTAGTTAACGAATTGACCGGAGCATATTCCTTCGCGTTACTCATTCCAGTAATGATTTATTTTTTTAGAAAATTTCAATTAACAAAAGATACATTTACGAAATACTTTCCTTTGTATATGCTGTTTTCCATCGTGATAGGTTTAACACATACCGGAATGATGTACTCTTCCCGAACAATATTATACCCGGTTTTCGGGTTTGGAGAATATGATTATGGTTATATACCGTTTCGGATAGTGATGGAATATCTAAAACAACTTGGATTTTTCTGGGTGGTATTTGTTATTTATACTTTAATCAAAACATTCAAAGAAAAAGAAGCTCATAGAATTAAAACGGCACAATTAGAAGATCAGCTTACAAAATCAAGATTAGAAACATTGAAGATGCAATTAAATCCTCATTTTCTTTTTAACACTTTAAATATGATTTCATCAACGATGTATGAAGATATCCAGGCAGCCGACAAAATGATTGCGACCCTCAGCGATCTCTTACGCATCACGCTTAAAAGTTCAAACAAGGGATTAAACACGCTCGAAAATGAATTTGAAATTCTTGATCTTTACATCGAGATTATGAAAGCCCGGTTCAAGGAGAAGCTAGAAGTTAAAATAATTACAGAAAAGAGCGTTGAGAATGCCCTTGTCCCCAATTTTTTATTTCAGCCGCTTGTTGAAAACTCGATTAAGTATGGAATGGAAAATTTAACAACAACAAGAATTGAAATCTCGGCACAAAAAAACGGCGATAAACTTTTGATGCAAGTGAAGGATAATGGTCCTGGTATAAACCAGCAAACTCACGTTATTTTAAAGAGCGGTGTGGGTTTATCAAATACAGTTGAACGTCTTGAGAAACTTTACGGAAAGGATTATGAATTCAATCTTAATAATCTTGATGAAGGTGGTTTGGTAATTAGTATAGAAATTCCTTTTAGAGAGGAACAAAGTTGAATGAAGTATTAAAAATATTGGTGGCGGACGACGAACAACCTGCGCGGAAAAAAGTAATTTCCTTTTTAAAGGAGATTACCAAAAATATAGCCATCATCGAAGCTGAGAATGGAAAGGAAACGATCGATAAAATTAAAAATGAAAAACCGGGCTTAGTTCTGCTCGATATCCAAATGCCGGGCTTTGACGGTTTTGCCGTAATTGAAAACGTTGGAATTGAAGAAATGCCGCCGGTAATTTTCATAACTGCATACGAACAATATGCAATAAACGCCTTCGAAGTTAGTGCGCTTGATTATTTACTTAAACCGTTCGATAAAGAAAGATTTAAAAAATCATTCGACCGCGCAATCGAGCATATCAACTCAAAAAGAAAACAGAGCCACGATTTCAAACTGTTGATTGAAGAAATCAAGAAAGAAAAAAAATTTCTTGATAGAATTATGGTTAATATCGGCTCAAAGTATTTTTTCGTCAATACGAATGACATTATTCACATATCGGCAGAAGAAAAATATATCGAAATTCATACTGACAAGGGGAAATACCTTATTCGAGAAACCATGAACAGCGTTGAAGAGTCGCTTGATCCGCAAAAGTTTGCAAGAATCCACCGATCATTTATTGTAAATATTGATCAGATAAAAGAAATGCAGCCATGGTCGCACGGAGACTATGTGGTAGTACTTAAAAATGGTGAAAAGATTCAGATGAGCCGGAGATATAGAGAAAACTTATTTAGCAAGAAGTCTTAACCTCCTTTGATTATAGGTTTTGTTTTTCTAAGTCAAGCAGCCATTTTTTTCTCCAAAGCCCGCCGCCATAACCAATTAAGCTTCCATCTTCACCAATAACTCTATGACAGAGAATAATGATGGAAATTCTATTCATTCCATTTGCATTTGCAACCGCACGAACAGCTTCGGGTCTTTGTAAAAGTGCAGCTTGCTTCTTGTATGAGCGGGTTGTACCGTATTAAATAGTTCGCAATATCTTCCAAACGGATTTTTGAAACTCAGTTCCAGGAGTAAATAAAGGAACGGTAAATATTTTTCTCTTGCCTTCAAAATATTCGTCCAACTGTTGCTTTAATTGTTCGAGACGTTTGTTTACACCCTGAAGGATATTTGCATTTAATAATTTTGTTAACGACTTCAGCTCTGTTTCCAGCATTTTTCTGTCCGTAAATTCTAATAGACAAATGCCATGTTCAACTGCACCGGCGAACATTGTTCCCGATGGTGTCTCGAGCCGTGTGATATTTGTAATTTGTTTGTCTTTGCTGTTTGAAGGAGATACACCAAATATAGATTTAAACGAATCCGTAAAACCGCTTAGTGATTCGTAACCAGTATCAAAAGCAACAGAAGCAACAGATTCGCCATTTTGTATTTTCTTAAATGCTGAATTGATGCGGAACATTCTTTGATTGGAATGAAATGTAATACCGTGGTTTTTCAAAAACCATCTTCTGATTTTGCTTGGCTCTATTCCTTTTTGAACTAAATCCCAATCTTTAAATTTTTTTGAAGCGTTGGTGTTAAGTTCTTCCAAAATTTCTTTAATGTAGCCAGGTGTCTCGTCTAATTTTTCAAGAGGATTACATACCTTGCATGGTCCGTAACCTTTAAGAATGGCATCTTTTGTAGTCTTAAAGAATTCTACATTTTCCTCTTTTGGTTTCCTTGCTGGGCAGGTAGGCCGGCAAAATATTCCTGTCGTTTTTACCCCCGCAATGAAAATGCCTTCATAAGAAACATCTTTGGCAACAAGTGCTTTAGACATAATCGAGTTTGTTAGCATATAATTTTTTTAATGCAAAATTAGTTTTGTGTTGATGGATAGGCAACCGAAAAATTGATAAGCATTTTTTTAGCAGAATAGTTAAAGGAGTTTTTCTTAGATTGTTTTTATTTGCACAAATATAAAAATAAATCTACCGCGATTTTTGGGATTTACCAGCCCACCTTTTCTGATTATTATTTCCAGGACGTTTCGGGCTTGAGTGATCTGAACTTCCTCTCCTGTGTTGCTGCTTATGAGCTTTCACCGGATTATGATCAATCAATGGAAATGGATGATTTTCAAAAACAGAGGTCTTTTGGGAAATCAGTTTTTCTACATCGCGCAAGTATGCATAAACAATTCTAAATGCTTCCGTCAAATACAACATCATAAATAGCCCATGTTTGCTAACTCCTCAAGTTTTCTCTCAAAAACTTATATATTTTTGCAATGGCATTATTAACTATATTCAAAAACAAACTAAGGATGTGTAAAATGAAAAGGCTGTTATTTGTTTTCGCTCTAATACTTGCAATCGGTTTTGCCCAAAATACACATGCCCAATTATTGGATGTACTTAAAAAGAAGACCGAAGAGCAAATAAAAAAAGAAGGCGAAAAAAGGGTTGATGATAAAATCAATAAAGGTGTAAAAAAAGGTTATGATGAAGTTGAAAAGCAAGTAGAGGGTAATAATGATGAAGAAAAAGATTCTACAAAATCGAACGATGTTAAAGACAATAAGGTTGATGAATCGGCTGTAAAAGAAACCGGAAATAATATTCAGTTTTCAAGTTCATCAAAGTATGATTTTGTGCCCGGTGAAAAAATAATTTTCTATGATGATTTTAGTCAGGATGCGGTTGGTGATTTTCCTGCTTTGTGGACAGCAAATGCTCCCGGTGAAATTAACACAATAAGCATTGCCCCCGGAAACTGGTTAAACTTAAACAGTACTGATGGGAATTATTTCTATCTAAATAGTATTGATTTTCCTAAGAATTTTATCATGGAGTTTGATATAGTTCCCAAGAAAACAGGCGGACGTGTTGCCGCCGATCTTATACTGTACGGCGAGGACAAACCTAAGGAAATGGATAATACCGTTCATCCTGGAAAAAGCGGAATACATATCACACTTGAAAAAGAAAATTGGAATACATTAGGATATAAAAAAGGCGAGACTGATCACATTACAGGTTCGTCGAGAGTAAATTCCGTTGAACCGGAAAGAGTAAATCACGTTATTATCTGGGTACAAAACAGAAGAGTTCGGATTTATCATAAGCAAGCAAAGGTTTTGGATATGCCCACCAATATTTATGATGGAACAAAGTTCAGCCGGTTTTGTTTCAGATTACCACGAGGCGCATCATCTGGATCTTTCATATCTAATCTCAGAATTACCGATGCATCACCCGATATGCGCAGCAAGCTAATAACAGAGGGAAAGCTTGTTACCTACGGAATTTACTTCGATGTTAATAAGGATATAGTTAAGCCGGAGTCTTTCGGCACACTTAAAGAAATTGCGGCTGTACTTCAAGAAAATCCCAAGGTGAATATTAGGATTATCGGGCACACGGATTCTGATGGTGATGATAAATCAAATTTAGATTTATCAAAACGCCGTGCTGCTTCTGTTAAAGATGCTCTGGTTAAAAACTTTAGCATCGATGCTGCCAGGATTGAAACAGACGGAAAGGGCGAGAGCGCATCTATTGCACCAAATGACAGTGGGGTTAATAAAGCACTTAACCGCAGAGTCGAATTTATAAAGCTATAAGAATTAAATAATTCAATTACATTAAGGACATACTGTGAAAAAGATACTCTTGATTTCTTTTGTGTTATCTGCACTCCCATTTATATTTTTTAATCTAACATTTGCACAGGAAGGCAGCACAATAACTTCTAAATATGATTTTATTCCAGGCGAAAAAATTATTTTCTTCGATGACTTTTCTTCAGAAAACATTGGAGACTTTCCTGCTCAATGGAATACTAATGGAAGCGGTGAAATTGTAACAGCAAGTGCTTTCCCCGGCAGATGGTTTCAGCTTACTAAGATGGGCTACTACATTCCCGAAGCAAAAGAAGATTTTGCAGACAATTATACAATAGAGTTTGATATTGTTGCTATGAATTCAGCTAATATGGAAACAATGTATGGGCTTGATTTCTTTTTATTGTTTGGTGATTTAAACAATCCGGCAGGCGGCACCCAACCGGGCACAGCGGGATTTACATTCCGACCCGATTATGATAACATTTTTTGGAGGAACTGGTCCGAAGCGCGTGAATGGCAAGGAGATAAAGGAGAAGTTTCAGCAACTTTAAAATCTACAGAAAAATATCATTTTGCAATTTGGGCACAGAAACAAAGAGTAAGATTATATGCAAACGAAAACAAAATATTAGATTTAGCAAAAGGTTTACAGGCAAACTATAAATACAACATTTTCAGAATAGAAACATATACTGATGAGTCCACACCTTTAATCAGCAATTTTAGAATAGCTGTCGGCTTGCCGGATATGAGAAACAAATTATTAACAGAAGGCAAGCTTATTACTTACGGAATTCAATTCCAAGTTAATTCTGATAAGATAAAACCGGAAGCTTACGCCACGATTAAAGAGATTTCACAGGTATTAAAAGATAATCCAACTGTAAAAATTAAAATTATCGGGCACACAGATTCTGATGGTGATGATAAATCAAATTTAGATTTATCAAAACGCCGTGCTGCTTCTGTTTAAGATGCTCTGGTTAAAAACTTTAGTATCGATGCTGCCAGGATTGAAACAGACGGAAAGGGCGAGAGCGCATCTATTGCACCAAACGACAGCGGAGTTAATAAGGCTCTTAACAGAAGAGTTGAGTTTATAAAGCTATAATAGTTTATTATATAAATATTAAGTTGACAATCTTTAAACAATAGTATGAATTACGGTTTTAGGTTTTTAGTCAGCATTATTCTAGCACTTTTAGTCTCAGTTGTCTCTGCACAAGAAGCGAAGTTAATCTTAGATAAGAAGGGTGATTTCAAAATAACCGAATGGGGTGTGTACACTAATTGCATAGACTGCGGCATAACTAAATCTGAATCAAGTGATAATTATTCTAAACTGGCTGCTATTGCTAATATAATTCGTAAAAATCCTGTATTGCAGGGAATTAATGGATTTGACTGTCAAGTGATTTTATATTCGGAGAATATGTGGGATAATAAATTCAGATACGGAATTCCCAGCAAAATGAGTGTTCAGTTTTGCTACTTTTTTACCAATAAGAGCGGCAAAGAAGGTAAAGCAACAATTGAACCCCCGGATTTTGATATTCATATAAATCAATTAAAGTCTACAATGTGCGGGGGGTTTGGTTTTAGAGTTAAAGATAATGTGAGAGATGCGGACAATCCAAATTTCGATCAAAAAAAATGGGAGCAGGCTGCAGCTAGAACTCGCGAAATATTTTTTACTCCGGGTAAAAAAGAAACTCTGGAACCTGGAATAGATAGATATGCCAGTGAAACAGTAATCATCTACAATCCTAATAGGCCAGATTATTGGATTCCTGTTACAATTAAAGAAGTATTTGAAGCATTGATTGAATTCTATGAATACGATCCCGATAAATATACAAGTGACTTAACGCTGAAAATGCTTGAAGAAGAATATGCCCTTTATTCTGAAGAAGAAAGAAATAAGTATGCCTATTTGGGAGGACGTGGTTCCGCTCCGCTTTCAAATGTAGATGCAGAAGAGAATGATGTTCAGGTTATGTGTATAAACACAAATTATTGGAATAAAAATCTTGCCCGTTCGGCCATTCAAATTCTTTCTTTTAATCTTTTGGCCGATAAAGAACGTTATAGAAAAGAAGCAGAAGAAAAGTTGAAAATTAATGCCGGCTCCTATCATGTAAGCCGATTTTTAGAAGTGCTGGATATTAAAACCTTGCTGCCGACTATTGAGTAGTATAATGTAAGTGGTCATAAAAAACCCTCGATGGTTGAACACAACAGTAAAGAAAAATAAGCGTGCAGACATTAATGCCAAACTTCAATAGACTTTCGACAGTTCAGCTTTTCTATAATAATGTTTTAAAATTTTCTCAAAACCAATTCCGTCCCTTGCCATCGCAATGGCCCCGGTTTGACACATACCGACTCCATGTCCCCAGCCCGCGCCATGAAGAACGAATCCGGTTTCTGTTTTATCAACAACAAAGCATGAGCTTCTTAACGGCGGAGCAAACATCTGCCGGATTTTTAATTCACCATATATTTCGATGCTATCTTTTTCGAAAATGAACTTTGCATGATAAGCTCTGCCGGAAGTTCCCCGCTTTAAGATTTTTATATCAAGCAGATTTCCCAAATCTTTTCCCTTAGATGTCATTTGGCTTATAGCTTCGGTTGTAAATTCTCTTTTCCACCTGAAGTTATTCTGGCTCCACCGAGGAAGATCACTGTGGATATTTGGATTGCAGTACGATGGTGGATTTGAAAATATCCATTCGCGGACATTCTCTTCAATGCTTAGATCCGTTGCAATTGAATCATCCCAATCAAAATTAGAAATGTTGTAAGATTTCGGGGTCGGTCTATCACTCCAAACGTTTTTAATTAGTTCTGAATGTCCGCCGCAGTTTGAAGCATAATAAGCATTTATAGGTTTTCCATCCTCGCTTAATATTAAGCTTTTAGTTTCCATTACAGCACGGTCAGATTTTTCTGTACGTTTGCCGTTTCCGCTGAACACCTGGCATTCAACATCAGATGTTAAATCGTGATGCTCGCCGCTGTATAATTGTGAAGTTAAAGCCATAATGGCTTCGGAGCGGGCGGCAACCGCTTGTGCTTTTAGTGCTTCAAGAGGGGAGTCTCCGCCAATTTCGTATGGAACAACTCCTTTTATATATTGTTCGAGAGGCAAGTGTGCTACCACTTCAAATTTGTTTCCATTGGTAATATAGAAATGAAGTTCGCCTTCGTAGACTCTGTCTTCTTTGCCCTCCCACCACCAGCCGACTCCATAAGGAACATTTTTAATTATTATAGTTCCGGTATCGTTTGAGCTGCGCAAAACAAATTTGTCATGATGAAGAAAAATTTTTCCATCCGGTTCAGGGATTTTTATGCTGCCGTTTTCTATTATGAGCACCATCTCACCATCTTCCGGCAGAAAATGTTTGTTAAGGCTTTCGCTTTTAAGAAGCCATTCATCATTAAAAAGCATTCTTAACGTATCAGTCGTGTTTAGTATTCTTATTCTGACAGTCGGTTCGCTTTGATATAGTGGTTGTGGGAAAGTGAGTTGTAGCGAGAGAAGAGAAAGAAATAAAATGTACTTTTTCATGAGGCAAGCGGTTTTTATTGTTTCTTGTATTGATGGTTTCCAAAATAGAAGAACATGAAAGAAAATCAAAAACAGCGTTTGAAGACTACACTCCGTTTTGATATAATTGATTATCAATTCGTACTAAAAAAGTTTTTGAAAAATTATGTAAAGAAGAAAGCATCTTTCGCTGCACATCAAGGAAGCAATGGTGTTAAAGCATTAGAATCAGCAGGGTTTACGTTTTGCCACAAACCAGTATTTGTGGTGGTAGTTCTATCTTAGTTTCGTCAGTCGCTTAATTTCGCTTGTTATTTGCTCAATTACTTCTTCGTTTTTTATTTTATCGTCAATGCTAAACACGATGAAAACCTTTCCACCAAACTTTTTTGTGAAGTTGTCAAAGCTTGCTCTCATTCTCTCGGTCGCTGAATAGTTACCAAAATTGGCACTTGCTGTAACAGGTTTTATTTGAATGCCAAATGCCTTTTTACCAACCCATCCGAGATAATCAATGTCTCCAGCGTGATCAAGCTCGGGGTCACTTTCTACGAATTTTACATTCGGAAATTCCTTGGCAAGATTGTCCTCAATAACTGATTTTTCTCTTAGGAATCCATCATAAGTTCTGTTAATGGTCAGATTGAAAATATAATCCACACAGTCTTGCAATGTCAATTGTTTAAAGGCTTCTGTCCATTCGGGAATTACAATTTCTTTAATTTTTATATATAGCCGTTCTCCGAGTTCTTCCAGACTTTCTTTTGTAATTTTAATTGGTGATTTTCCGTCCGTGGTTGCATTTTCAAAATACCATTTCTGCCATTCTTCAAATGACCTTGGCTGACATTCACGAATGAGGGCCATCACTGTGCCAACTTTGTTGGGGCGTGATAACTGATACGTCTGACAGGCATAATTCAGAACTTTCTCTTTCTTTCCGAATTCCTTTGAAAAGCGTTTATTTACTTGTTCGGGCATGGGCTTCATTGAATAAGTTTAAAAACTTAGTTTTGTGCTTGAATTCTATATCGCCGTTCACTTGTACCAAACCATTTTTAATTAAATGAGCATTGATGAAGGTTTTATTTTCAAGATATAAGTAGCACAGCAAATTATTCTTACTATCATATTTTTGATGGTCGAATTTGATAAATACTTTTTTGCCCTTCACTTTCTCAAGTAGAAATTTTATTGCTTTACCGTTGACAGTAGGATCCTCTTTTATACCAAGAAGCTCAACGGTCAAATCATTACTTAATTTTACACTTTCTGGACTTATAATTTCTTTGACTGTGAAAAGTTCTTCCCGCTTTGTACTTCCGTTTTTGTCTATCTTTGAACCGAATTGTAGTTTTTTCGGATCCACTTTTATGTCAAGTGTGTGGGGGTCTATGAAAATGTAAGGAAGTCTTTGAATTTCCTTTTCAAAGTTAGCGGCTGATTTCTGCTTAATAAATTCAAAAGTTGTCTCTTGTAAATCCCGTTGGTGTACACCTAATTTTTGTTTTATGACAGAAACAAATTCGGGATTAATTTCATATCCGATAGAATTTCTATCAAGATTTTTTGCGACAAGATTTGTCGTACCGCTTCCTGTAAATGGGTCAAGAACGGTGTCATTAACGAAAGAAAACATTTTAATTAGTCGTCTTGGCAATTCTTCGGGAAACATCGCAAGGTGTTTGTTTTGTCGTACACCCGCAAAGTTCCAATGTCCGGCAAAAAACAAATTCCATTCTTCTGCTGTCATTCTTGAAAGTTCTTTCTGCTCCTTTGTTGGCTTGGGGGCATCACCAAGTTTTTTGAAAATGAGAATGAATTCATAGTCAAGCTTAAGAATTCCATTCCTCGGAAAAGGATACGAACCCATCTGTACTCCGCCGCCGGTTGTATTCGAGGTAGTTACTTTTTGCCAAATAACAGCTCCCATATAATCAAATCCTATGTTCTCACAAAACTTGATTATTTCTTCTCGGATAGGAATTACTTTGTAGCGTCCATAATAAACGGCGCGTGCGAATTGGTCACCAATGTTCACACAAAGCCTACAACCCGGATGTATTACCCGATAGCACTCTTTCCAAACGAGATTGAGATTATTAATGTAGTTTTCGTAACTATCGTGAAAACCAATCTGATCTTTTGAGCCGTAGTCCTTTAGCTGCCAGTAAGGTGGAGAAGTAATCACCAAATGAATTGAATTATCTCCCAATTCACTCATTTGTCGGCTATCACCATTAATTATTTTGTGAGTTGTCAAAATCGTTTACACTTATAAAAATTGATTAATTTTTTATCGGGGTAATAATACCAACAACCTATTAGTGTTATATTTTCTGCCGTAATAATACAAAAATAACACATCTTCTGCACTCTTACTGTATTAAACGTAATTGCAAAAAATCAATTGCAATTTATAACAACCAACCGGTGTTTAATGAAGGGTGTGATTTATCCCGAATAGTTTTTTTCGGTCTCCTCTTCAAATTGTTTTTGCCGAGGCACAAACTTTATTGTTCGACTGTGTTTTTATTGTATGAATAAAAGAATAGTCATTAATATCCTTCTCGGTAAAAGATATTAGAGTGTCTCCATATTGAGCTTCTGCCATAAAACGACCGTCAATTGAGTGTAAATAAAAAAGCCGCGATATTTCTATCACGGCTTATAAGTTCTTCTGATTAGAGGATTACCGTACTTATTTTTCTTTTGGGTAAGTATA